>Ga0310811_10012186_pt1 | contig 11153 bp, 9 predicted proteins | sample YCmetagenome_FD_207642 | JGI IMG/M metagenome (GOLD analysis project Ga0310811, IMG submission 207642) | Soil microbial communities from experimental microcosm in Duke University, North Carolina, United States - YC | ecosystem: Engineered > Artificial ecosystem > Soil microcosm > Unclassified ... | reverse complement strand
ATCTACGATCACGTCGAAGCGCTGGAATTCGCGCAGGCGCATTGGCTGTCCGCCGGCATGGTGGCCTTTTCATTGCTGGTGCTGATTGCGCTGTACACGCTCAATCCGACCGGGAGGCGCGCATGAGTGCAAACGGCGGAACAGCCGGCGGCATACGCGCACGCTTCGCGGTGGACTACAGCGGCTTCGCACTGAGCTGCGATCTGCACTTGCCGGGGCGCGGCGTCAGCGCACTGTTCGGGCCGTCGGGTTCGGGCAAGACGACTTGTCTGCGCGTGTTGGCCGGGCTGGAGCGCGCAACGGATGCGTACATCGAAATCAACGGCGATGTCTGGCAGGATGACGTACACGGCATTTTTCTTGCGCCGCATCGCCGTGCGATCGGTTATGTCTTTCAGGAAGCGAGCCTGTTTGCGCATCTCGATGTGCGCGGCAATCTCGAATACGGCATGCGGCGCATCCCTTCCTCATCGCGCAGAGTGCCGCTTGATCATGTGATCGAACTGCTGGATATCGGCCATCTGCAGCAACGCAAGCCTGAAAAGCTGTCAGGCGGCGAACGTCAGCGGGTTGCCATTGCACGCGCCTTGGCAACGAGCCCGAATGTCCTGTTGATGGACGAGCCGCTGGCGGCACTCGATCTCAAGCGCAAGGCGGAAATCATGCCGTATCTCGAGCGCTTGCATGACGAACTGGATATTCCTGTACTTTACGTGAGCCATGCGCCCGATGAAGTCGCACGACTGGCCGATCATCTCGTGTTGCTGGAAGCCGGCAAGGTGCGCGCGAGCGGCGCAACCGGCGATCTGCTGACGCGGCTCGATCTCGACATTGCGCATGGCGATGCCGCCGCTGCGGTCTTGTCCGCAACCATCGTTGCGCACGATCCCGACTTCCACCTGAGCACCGCGCAATTCGCCGGCGGTGAATTGCTGCTGGCGCGGCAGGATGCCGGCATCGGTCAGTCCGTTCGGATCAGAATTCAGGCGCGCGACGTGAGCCTGAGCTTGACGCCGGCACGCGACAGCAGCATTCTCAACATCATTCCGGCCACCGTCGTCGAAATGGTCGACGATGGCGCAGGGCAGGTGATGCTGGGATTGGATGCAAACGGAGCACGCCTGCTGTCGCGCATCACGCGCAAGTCCGCTGACACAATGCAGCTCGCGCCGGGCTGCGCCGTCTACGCGCAAATCAAGGGCGTCGCGATTCTGCGATAACGGCCCAGCTCAGCCGGGCTGCGGTGCCGCTTGCTTGATATGGCCGAAGGCTTCGGACAACAGAAGAATTTTGCCCGTGTCAGTGGAATCGTAGCCGGCCAGGCCCGTGATCACCTTGCGGAAGTAGCCGGACTGCACGACCGTGATCACGTGCTGGATCAGCGGATCGTCCATCATCGCAATCGGCAGCGCCATGAAATAGCGTTCCTTCACGAGCGGAATGAAGTCCAGCGAAAAACGATGCGCTGCAGTTTGCACGCCGATGCCAACGTCCGCCATGCCGCTGGCAATATAGGCCGCCACTGCGGAGTGCGTAAATTCGTTGCTCTGATAGCCTTCGATATCGTTCGATGAAATCCCCGCGCCATCGAGCATTAGCTCCAGCAGCATTCGCGTGCCGGAGCCGGCGGCGCGATTGACGAAACGCACGCCATCGCGTGTCAGATCCTGCAGGCTCGTAATCTTCTTCGGATTGCCGGGCGAAACCATGAGTCCCTGTGTTCGCACGGCCAGATGGACCAGGCAATGCTCGCGCGGATGCAGCCATTGCGCATAACGCTCGACGGCCTTCTTTTCATACTCCCCGAGCGGCACATGGAAACCGGCCAGGTCGCACTCGCGGCGAGACAAGGCAGCAACGGCGTCCGTGCTGTTGCGGTAGCGCAATTCCACCGGCAGATTCGCTTCGGTCAATTGATGCAACAGGGCGTCCACCGCAAAGCCGTGGCTGGCATCCAGACGCAAGGGCTTGGTTTTTCCGACCAGCGTTTTGCCGATTTCGTTTTCCAGTTCGGACGCCAGACTTTCCAGCGTCGGCGACAGACGGGCGCGAATCCGGCGATCAGCCCAGATCAGTTTTTCCGCTAGCGGCGTCAGCGTCGTGCCGCGCCCGCGATCAGTGTTCAGCAACGGTGTGCCGAACAGCTTTTCCACATCCCGCAGCAAACCCCACGAGTACCGATACGACAGACCGACCAATGTTGCGGCCTTCGAAATCGATCCGGTCTTTTGAATCGACATCAACAAATTCAGCAGCACCGCCGTGTCCAGAGGGGCATCCGCGTCGTGCGTGATTTCCCAATGTGGGTTGATGATGACTTTGAACATATGTCAAAAAAAGCCTATGTGGGGTTTACGCCGATTTTCGAATTTATGCAAAAGATAGCCTATTGAAGCTCGCTTTTCGCAGTGCTAACGTGCAGCCGTTGCAAAGCGTTTGCCTGCAAACTATATGCTACAAAAAGCATATATACAAGATAATTTTTAACAAGGAAGCAGTATGGTCACGTTTCATTACACGACCTCGCGGCGCGCCGTTTCGCCATCGAAGTCGTCTGTAGGAGCCTCGGTATGAGCACCCAACACACTTTCGACATGGCAAAAGTAGAGTCCATCATCGCGCAACGCAAGGAGATGCCGGGCGCACTGTTGCCGATTCTCCACGATATCCAGAATGCGGTCGGCTATATCCCGCCCAACGCCGTTCCGGTGATCGCCGATGGCCTTAATCTCTCGCGCGCCGAAGTGCATGGCGTGATCACCTATTACCACTTTTTCCGCCAGCATCCGGCCGGTCAGCACGTCGTGCAGATCTGCCGCGCCGAAGCCTGCCAGGCACGCGGCTGCGAGGACCTCGCATCGCACGCGAAGGAGCTGCTGGGCTGTGATTTCCACGGCACGACCGACGACGGCAAGTTTTCGCTGGAAACCGTGTACTGCCTCGGCCAATGCGCCAGTGGTCCGGCCGTACAGATCGATGACGATCTGTACGCGCGCGTCTCGAAGGAAAAATTCAACCGCCTGATCCAGGCAAAGCGGGGTGTGCAATGACCGTCACCATTTTTGTGCCGCGGGATTCCACCGCGCTGGCATTGGGCGCCAACGAAACCGCTGCAGCGATCGCCAAGGAAGCGAAGGCGCGCGGCATCGACATCAAGCTGGTACGCAACGGTTCGCGCGGCATGTTTTGGCTGGAACCGCTGGTCGAAGTCGCGACCGATGCCGGCCGCATCGGCTTTGGTCCGATCGAAGAGCACGAAGTTGCCGGCCTGTTCGACGCCGGCTTCCATACCGGCAAGATTGACGAAAAAGCGCACGCGAAGTCGCTCGGTCTGGTCGAGGAAATTCCTTACCTGAAAAAGCAGGAGCGCCTGCAGTTCGCGCGCGTCGGCATCACCGATCCGGTGTCGCTGGAGGATTATTTGGCGCATGAAGGCTACGCCGGCCTGAAGAAAGCACTGACGATGGAAGCGGCTGCAATCGTGCAGCAAGTGACCGAGTCCGGCCTGCGCGGCCGCGGCGGTGCGGCTTTCCCGACCGGGATCAAGTGGAAGACCGTGCTGGGTGCGCAAGCAGACCAGAAATACATCGCTTGCAATGCCGACGAAGGCGATTCGGGCACGTTCTCCGACCGCATGGTGATGGAAGACGATCCATTCATGCTGATCGAAGGCATGACGATCGCCGGCATCGCGGTCGGCGCGACGCGCGGTTACATCTACGTGCGCTCCGAATATCCGCACTCGATCGCAGCACTGAACGAAGCGATCGGCAAAGCCAATGCCGCCGGCTATCTGGGCGAAAACATTCTCGGTTCGGGCCATACCTTCCATCTGGAAGTGCGCAAGGCCGCCGGTGCCTACGTCTGCGGCGAAGAAACCGCGATGCTGGAAAGTATCGAAGGCAAGCGCGGCATCGTACGTGCGAAGCCGCCGCTTCCTGCACTCGAAGGCCTGTTCGGCAAGCCGACCGTGATCAACAACGTGATCTCGCTGTCTGCCGTACCGCTGATCCTGGCGCGCGGTGCCGATTTCTACAAGAACTACGGCATGGGCCGTTCGCGCGGCACGCTGCCGATGCAGCTGGCAGGCAATCTGAAATACGGCGGCTTGGTCGAGAAGGCTTTCGGCGTCACGCTGCGTGAACTGCTGTACGACTTCGGCGGCGGCTCGGAATCGGGGCGTCCGATTCGCGCCGTGCAAGTCGGCGGCCCGCTGGGTGCCTACATGCCGGAATCGCTGTTCGACACGCCGTTCGACTACGAAGCCTTCGCCGCGGTGAATTCGACCGTAGGCCACGGTGGGCTGGTCGCATTCGACGATACCGTCGACATGGCCAAGCAGGCACGTTACGCCATGCATTTCTGCAAGGCCGAATCCTGCGGCAAGTGCACGCCGTGCCGTATCGGTTCGACCCGCGGCGTGGAAGTCATGGACAAGATCATCACCAACCAGAACCGCCCGCAACAGATCAAGTTGCTGCGCGACCTGTGCGATGTGATGGTGACCGGATCGCTGTGTGCGATGGGCAGCATGACGCCGTTCCCGGTGTTGTCTGCACTGAACCATTTCCCCGAAGACTTTGGCGACCAACCGATGGCGAACGCAGCTTGATGCTGCAGCCTGACGCAAGCTAACTGGAGCGAAACATGAACTTATTGAATGGCATCGATTACGGTACGCCGAAACGCGAATCCGAAAATCTCGTCACCCTGGAAATCGATGGTAAGACCATCTCCGTGCCGCAAGGTACTTCCGTCATGCGTGCGGCGGCAGAAGCCGGCATCAACGTACCGAAGCTGTGCGCCACCGACAGCCTGGAAGCCTTCGGCTCCTGCCGTTTGTGCCTGGTCGAAATCGAAGGCCGCCGCGGCTACCCGGCGTCGTGCACGACGCCGGCCGAAGCCGGCATGAAGATCAAAACGCAGACGCCGAAACTGGCCGATATCCGCCGCGGCGTGATGGAGCTCTACATCTCCGACCACCCGCTGGACTGCCTGACCTGCCCGACCAACGGCAATTGCGAATTGCAGGACATGGCTGGCGTGGTCGGCCTGCGCGATGTGCGCTACGGCTACGACGGTGAAAACCATCTGAAGATGGAGAAGGACGAATCCAATCCGTACTTCACCTACGATCCGTCGAAATGTATCGTCTGTAATCGCTGCGTACGCGCTTGCGAAGAAACGCAAGGCACCTTTGCACTGACGATCGACAGCCGCGGTTTCAATTCGCGCGTCTCGCCGAGCCAGTATGAGGACTTCATCGATTCCGAATGCGTTTCCTGCGGCGCCTGCGTCGACGCGTGCCCAACTGCCACGCTGACCGAGAAGACCGTCATCATGATGGGTCAGGCTGAGCACAGCAAAGTCACCACGTGCGCCTACTGTGGCGTCGGCTGTTCGTTCAAGGCCGAAATGAAGGGCAATGAAGTCGTGCGCATGGTGCCGAACCCGAACGGCGGCGCCAACCACGGTCACGCTTGCGTGAAAGGCCGCTTCGCATGGGGCTATGCAACGCACAAGGACCGCATGCTGAAGCCGATGATCCGCAAGAAGATCACGGATCCGTGGCAGGAAGTGTCGTGGGAAGAGGCGATCAACTACGCTGCTTCCGAAATCAAGCGCATCCAGGCGAAATACGGCCGCGGTTCGGTCGGCGGCCTGGTGTCCTCGCGCTGTACGAACGAAGAAGGCTACCTGGTGCAGAAGCTGGTGCGTGCTGCATTCGGCAACAACAACGTCGACACCTGCGCACGCGTGTGCCACTCGCCAACCGGCTATGGCCTGAAAGTCACGCTCGGTGAATCGGCCGGTACGCAGACTTTTGACTCGGTGATGAAATCGGACTGCGTGCTGATCATCGGCGCCAACCCGGCTTCCGGTCATCCGGTGTTCGCTTCGATCATGAAGCGTCGCCTGCGCCAAGGCGCAAAGCTGATCGTCGTCGATCCGCGCACTACCGAAATGGTCAAGTCGCCGCACGTGCAGGCCGATTACCACCTGAAACTGAAACCAGGCAGCAACGTCGCGATCATCAACGCGATGGCGCATGTGATCATCACGGAAAACCTGCACAAGCCGGACTTCATCAAGGAACGCTGCGAGGTCGATTCATTTGAAGAATGGGCCGAGTTCGTATCGCTGCCGGAAAATTCGCCGGAAGCGATGGAGCAGTACACCGGCGTGCCGGCCGCTGAGGTACGCGAAGCTGCGCGCATGTTTGCACAAGCGAAGAATGGCGCGATCTACTACGGCCTGGGCGTGACTGAGCACGCGCAGGGCTCGACCATGGTCATCGGTATCGCCAACCTGGCAATGGCAACCGGCAATATCGGCCGCGAAGGCGTGGGCGTGAACCCGCTGCGTGGTCAGAACAACGTCCAAGGTTCCTGCGACATGGGTTCCTTCCCGCACGAGCTGCCGGGCTATCGCCACGTTTCCGACTCGATCACCCGTGCCGAATTCGAAGCGGCATGGAACTGCAAGCTGGATCCGGAACCGGGCCTGCGCATTCCGAACATGTTCGACGCCGCGATGGAAGGCACGTTCATGGGTCTGTACTGCGAAGGCGAGGACATCGTGCAGTCCGACCCGAACACGTTGCACGTGACCGCCGCGCTGGAAGCGATGGAATGCATCATCGTGCAGGATATCTTCCTGAACGAAACCGCGAAGTACGCACACGTATTCCTCCCGGGCGCATCCTTCCTCGAGAAGGACGGTACCTTCACGAACGCCGAGCGCCGTATCTCGCGTGTGCGCAAGGTCATGCCACCGCGCGCCGGTTACGCCGACTGGGAAGTCACGCAGATGCTGTCGAACGCATTGGGTTATCCGATGAACTACAAGCATCCGCGCGAAATCATGGACGAGATCGCTTCGCTGACCCCGACTTTCACTGGCGTGAGCTTCAAACGCATCGACGAGCTGGGCGGCAGCATTCAGTGGCCATGCAACGAGGAAGCGCCGGAAGGCACGCCGACCATGCACATCGAGGAATTCGTGCGTGGCAAAGGCCGCTTCATCCCGACCAAGTACTACGGTTCGGGCGAGAAGACCAACAAGGACTTCCCGCTGATCCTAACGACCGGCCGCATTCTGTCGCAGTACAACGTGGGCGCACAAACCCGCCGTACCTTCAACAACATGTGGCACAGCGAAGACCGCCTGGAAATCCATCCGGATGACGCAGCGGAACGCGGCATCAAGCAGAACGACTGGGTCGGCATCACCTCGCGTGCCGGGCAGACGGTGCTGCGTGCGGATATCACCGAACGCATCCAGCCGGGCGTGGTCTACACCACATTCCACTTCCCGGAATCCGGTGCGAACGTGATCACGACCAGTTCGTCCGATTGGGCTACCAACTGCCCCGAGTACAAGGTGACTGCAGTCCAGGTGTCGCCGGTCACGCAGCCGTCGGAGTGGCAACGCGAGTACAGCCGCTTCAACGCCGAGCAGGAGAGCTTCGCCAGCACGAAGCTGATTCCGCGCAAGTCGGAAGTGGCTGCAGCGAAGTAATCGACCTGGCGAAAGACGAGGCCGTGTGGTGAATGCCGTCTCCGAAGAAGAACTGAGCGCACTGGTTCGCGTCCCCGTAGAAAAGTGGGACACGGACCGGCGCATGATCTGCGAAGACGAAGTCGCGGAAGAGATTCCCATTGCGTTGGAGTACAACGGAATTTCTCACGCCGTGATGATGGCATCGCCATACGATCTTGAGGATTTCGCGCTCGGTTTTTCGCTGAGCGAAGGCATTCTGCAGGACAAGTCAGAACTCTACGATTGCGAAGTCGTGCCGGGATGCGAAGGCATCCAGGTGCAGATGCGCATCGCAACCGAACGCTTTGTCGCTTTGAAGGACAAGCGACGCAATCTCACGGGCCGCACCGGTTGCGGTCTGTGCGGTGCGGAGACGTTAGAGCAGGCGATCCGGCATCCGGAAGCAACGGTCGGTACCGCAATGTTTTCTGCGGCGCAGATTTACGCTGGCATGCGCTCGATGAAAACGCTGCAACGCCTGCAGCGCCACACCGGTGCGACGCATGCGGCAGCTTGGATGAACGTCGGCGGCACGATTGAACTGGTGCGTGAGGACGTCGGCCGCCATAACGCGCTCGACAAACTGATCGGTGCCGTGGCAAAGCGGCGGCTCGATTTCAGCAAGGGCGCGGCGCTCATCACAAGTCGCGCCAGCTATGAAATGGTGCAGAAGTCAGCCACGATGGGAATCAGTTTTCTCGCCGCGATTTCGGCGCCGACCAGCCTGGCAATTCGGCTTGCGGAAGATGCCAACGTGACGTTGGTCGGATTCGTGCGCGATCACAGCCACGTCGTCTACGCGCAATCGCATCGTCTGGTTCGCGATGGATCGAAATAGCTACATTAATTTGGGGAAGAATATGAGCGGTCACAATAATATTGAGCACCTGGTCACCATGGCCAATCAGATTGGCGACTTCTTTGCGCCGATGAAGGATCATTCGAAATCGCAGGACGAAATCATCGCGCATCTGAAACGCACTTGGGATCCGCGCATGCGGAAAGCGTTGGTGGAACATGTGCAGGAACACAATGGTGAAGGCTTGAACCAGGTCGTGCTGGACGCTGTGCGCACTCACACCATGGTGTAATTCTCGGACAGGATACACACACACAAGCAGGGCTGCGTTACCATTCGGCGCAGCCTTTTTTATTGTTTATTTGTGAAGGGAAACTCATGTTTCGACGAACCGCATTTCGTTTTGCTGCCATCGCGCTTGCCGCAATCCTGGTCGCGCCGGCCAGTTTCGCGCAGCAGGTCATCAGAATGTCGACGACGACCAGCACCGACAACTCGGGCCTGCTGCCGTATCTGTTACCGGCGTTCGAAGCCAAGACGAATTCCAAGGTCAATGTGATTGCTGTCGGCACCGGCAAGGCGCTGGAACTGGCAAAGAATGGTGACGTCGACGTGACCTTGGTTCATGCGCGTTCGCTGGAAGACAAGTTCGTAGCCGACGGGCACGGCGTGAATCGTCGCGATGTGATGTATAACGACTTCATCATCGTCGGACCATCCAGCGATCCAGCCGGCATCAAGGGCAGCAATGATGTGCTGGCCTCGATGAAAAAAATTGCCGATGCGAAAGCCAAGTTTATTTCGCGCGGCGACAACTCGGGCACCGACGTGATGGAAAAATCTTATTGGAAGGCGATCGATATCAAACCGGAAGGAAGCAACTATGTTTCCGCGGGCCTTGGCATGGGAGAAGTGCTGACGATGGCCGGCGAACTGCAAGCATATACGCTGACCGATCGCGCAACCTTCGGCGCATACAAGGCAAAGACAGGGCTCGACGTGATGGTGGAAGGCGACAAAAAGATGTTCAATCCCTACGGCATCATCGCAGTCAATCCTGCCAAGTACAAAGACATCAACTACAAAGGCGCGATGCAGCTGATCGACTGGATCACATCGCCAGAAGGGCAGAAGCTGATCGCCAGCTACAAGATCAACGGCCAGCAGGTATTTTTCCCATCCGCGAAATAAGTGTTGAAGCGGAAAGAGAAAGCGCGGGCAACCGCGCTTTTCTTATACGCTTTACTCGCAGACGGACCAGGCGTATCACGGCAGTGAATCCTCGTTGCCTTTTACGTTTCCAATAATCGGCCGCGCAGTAAAAAAATCCCCGCTGGCTTTCGCGAGCGGGGCAAGAGATCTTCCTTGAGAGGGGAGATAATTCTGTAAAGCGATGTACCTATTCCAGCATCATTTTTTCAGTGCGCACTCTTCGCGCGTAGAACCGCGTGAAAAACTTTGCTGCTGGAAGGCAGAACAAGGGAATCCAGCGCCAAAGCACCGCTATCTGTTGTGCGTAAAGCTGATGCGGCATGTACAGCAGGCCACGCAGCGAGTGCAGCAAGTGAATAAGTTCGTTCGTGTTCAACCTGAAACCCCGATGGCGCGTTAAGCGTAAGCGGCTTTCATTCGCAGCTGAATTGCCAGTTCCGGCTTGGCTTGTGCAATCCGATTAGCCTTGCTGTTCAAAGCAAACGTTGAAAAGGCCGGTTTGCCCGTATTTTGCTTCTTACCGAAAACCGGTTGAGCGACGAAGTAGTCGGCGTAAACCTGTTGACGCAATTCCGCAGCGCGAACCGGATCAGTTTGCGCGATCTGATTTGCTTCCCTGTTCAGGGAATAAGCAGTGCGTACCAAACCAATTTGAGTAGAACCGGAAAATAAGGAATACATAATTATTTCGCTGACTTCCATAATATTTGCTGATGGTTCAGTATAAGGATGTGTTAGATATAAATCTAATTCCGTTTTACGATATGAGTCATACGTTTCATGAATAAATTTAACTGCGAAGTGTGCCTACCATGAGTTTTCTGACACTCGATCTGAATCTGCTGCGCGTGTTTGACGCAGTCATGACGGAACAAAATCTGACCCGTGCCGCCAACTTGCTGGCGATGACGCAACCGGCGGTATCGAACGCGCTACGCCGTCTGCGCGACACTTTGGGTGATGAATTGGTGATTCGCACGGCGCATGGCGTAAAGCCGACCTCCCGTGCCGAAGAACTATGGCCAGTGGTTCGTCGTGCGATGGCGGATCTCGAAGCCGCCGTAACGCCCGAGACCTTCGACGTTTCTCGTGCCACGACGACTTTCCGGATGGCAATGGCGGACGCTACGGCGGCCTTATGGCTGCCTTTCCTGGTTCGTTCAATTGAACGCGATGCACCTGGGCTGAATGTGCGCATGGTCCCGTTGACGACGCGGGAGCCACGACCGATGCTGCTGCGCGGCGATATCGACTTGGCGATCGGTTTTTTCCCCGGCGTTGTTGCCCAGTTGGCCAGCGGTCAGAATACTGCCGTATCGCAGATTCGCCATGAACGGCTTTATACCGGTGAGTACGTCTGCGTGATGCGTAAAGATCACCCTTTGGCAAACGAAGAACTGACCTTGGACAAGTATTGCGAAGCGCATCATTTACTCGTCAGTTTTTCCGGCAGGGCGAAAGGGCTGATGGATGAGGCACTTAGCGCACTCGGCCGGCAGCGCCGCATTCTGCTTACTGTGAATCAGTTTTTCACTGCAGGTCGTGTTGTCGCCAGTTCCGATTTGATCACAGTGCTGCCACGGCACCTCATTGCATCCAC
>Ga0310811_10012185_pt1 | contig 11154 bp, 10 predicted proteins | sample YCmetagenome_FD_207642 | JGI IMG/M metagenome (GOLD analysis project Ga0310811, IMG submission 207642) | Soil microbial communities from experimental microcosm in Duke University, North Carolina, United States - YC | ecosystem: Engineered > Artificial ecosystem > Soil microcosm > Unclassified ... | reverse complement strand
CGGCAACTGGTCGGTCAACTCGCTGGCGGCAATGAGCAATGGCCGGTCCACGAGCAGATCGAAAAGCTGCCACTGCGGCAGCAGCACGTCGTCCTGCTCGAATGCCTCGATCCGCCGGATCAGCGCGGGATCGAACAATAGCGCTGCGCGCCCCCGTGCATCGACCAGTTGGCCGCGTGCTGCCAGCCGGTCGAGTTCCTCCGGTGGCAGGTCGGGATAGTCCGCCGCGAGCATGCGCCGGAGCATGATCGTCAGGCCCGCGACGCCGCGCGAGGCGGTGATCGCCTTGATATTGCTGCGCAACCGGATGAGGCTCCGCGGCGCGGTGGCCGGCGCGGCGTCGATGAGCACCGTTCCTGCGATCAGGGTGGGCCTGAGCGCCGCCAGGGTCATTGCGACCTGCCCGCCATGGCCCTGGCCGACCACCACCGCCCGGTCGATCGCCAGCGCCCGCGCCAGCTCCGCGATGTCCCGCGCATCGGCCACGCTCGTATAGTCGTCGGCGCGGCCGCGGTCGCTCGACCGGCCTCGCCCGCGCAGATCGACCAGCACCAGGGGCCAGTTCGGGCCGAGTCTCTGCCGCAGCAGGCCGGCGAACTCAGTGAAGTCGCTCATGTTGCGCGTGTAGCCCGGCAGGCAAACGACCGGCAGGCGATCATCGGCCAGCCGTCCGGCGACATGCACCGCCAGACGCTCCTCCGCCCCACCGACGGTGACGAAACGGACGGGCAGGGCGGCAAACGGCGGATGGTCGGCGGGTACGGAGCGGGCGGCCATAGGCGGGGAACAGATCCGAGAACGGAGCAGGGGCGGTGCCGACCATAAGCTCCGACGTCCTCCCCGCGAAAGCGGGAATCGATCTTTCTTCAGCTCGGCCGACGATCGAGGCGGGATGCGTCGTTCTTCAGCTCGGGATCTTGCGCAGTGCCTGCTCCATGCTCACCGGATGGTCGCCAAGTCGCGCCCGATAGATCACGTAATTGCTCATGACCCGCTTCACGTAGCGGCGCGTCTCCTCGAACGGGATCAGCTCGACCCAGACCACGGGATCGACATTGCTGGCGCGCGGATCACCGAACGCCGCAACCCATTTGGCGGCATTGCTCGCCCCGGCATTGTAGCTCGCCGCGGCCAGGGCCAGCGAACCGTCGAAATGGTCGAGCTGTCGCGCCAGGTAGGTCGAGCCGATCAGCGCGTTGTAGCGGGCGTCGGTCGTGAGCCGCTGCCGCGAATATTTGACCCCGATATGCTTGGCCACTTCCTCTGCCGTTGCCGGCATCAGCTGCATCAGCCCGCGGGCCCCCGAGCTCGACACCGCGTCGACGCGGAACCGGCTTTCCTGCCGGGCGATGGCGTAGACGGCGGCCTTGTCCACTGCCGCCAGCTTGATGCCGTCGGGGAGGGGATCCATCGGGTAGTTGAAGAGGTCGAGCGGCGTGCCGCGCTGCTCCGCCATGTCGGCGATTTCGATGGCGAGGTAATGGGCGTCGATTGCTTGCGCTAGCCGGGCGGAGAGAAGCAGCTTTCCCCCATCCTTGAGATGGCTGGCATAGGTACGCAGCAGCGGCGCCGCCATTTCCTCCTGGCCGTTGGCGGCCAGCAGCCGCACCGCCCTTACCACCTCGTCGCTGTCGAAGGCATCCTGGCTGCCCTGCCAGGGCGGCAGGGCGCGCAATTGCACCGGCTTTTCGCCGAGTGCCGCGCGCGACAGCAGGCCATAATAAGTCGTGCCGTAGCGGGCGGCCCGGCCGAACGCCGCCTTCGCCGCCGTGCTCTCGTCCAGCGCCAGCTCGGTCCGCCCGAGCCAGTATTCGCCCTGCGTGACCGAATCCGGCAAGGTCGACAGGGCCAGCATCTTCTCGAATTGCGGCTTGGCGGATTTTGCGTCGCCGAGGAAGCAGAGCGCGATCCATCCGGCATGGAAATGCGCCTCGACCAACCGGCCTTCTGGGCCGTGCGTGTAGGAAACGGCCGCGGCATAGGCGAGCTTGGCATTGCCTGCGAGCAGGAGTTGCCGGATCAGCGTGCGCCTTTCGTACCACCACTCGGGCGCATCGGGCAGCGTGCCATCCGGCGCGTTGAGGTCGGCGAGCGCCCGGGTGAAGTCGCCGGTGAGCCGGGCGTTCTGCGCCGCCAGAAAATAGAAGACCGGCGAGGTCCTGAGCGAGGGATCGACCTTGTCGAGCAGGTCGTGCGCATTGCTGGCATTGTTGATCACGGCAATACCCGCGGCGACCAGCGAGCGCTGGGCTGGAGAAAGCAGCGGCAGCATGCGGCTCGCGCTGCTCGCCCGGTCGGTCATCAGCAGATGCACCGCCCGCGCCCAGTGATCTTCGCGCGTCAGCAGCTTGCCGGCATTGTCGAGTACCAGCTTCTCGTCATCGGCGTTGAGCGCATAGTCGTCCCAGATCGTCGTGACGATGCGGCGCGCCCGTTCGCTCTCGCCCTGGCGCGCATAGGCCGAAGCCAGCATGAGGTCGCCCTTGACCGAATTGGGCATCGATCCGCCGAGATAGGAGATGACATCGGCATCGCTGGGGTTGGCGCCGGTGAGCGCCTGTTCGATGCGCGAGCGGAACAGGCCGTCCGAGCCGAAATCCGGAGCCTCGGCGGCAAAGCGGGAGACGGCGTGGTAGTCGATTGCACCGTGCCCGTAATAGATCGCCGCCCATTCGAGCGTCCGCCGTTCGAGCTCGCTCGGCAGCGCCGCCGCCAGCTCATAGGCGCCGGCGGCATCGCCGCCGACGAGAACGCCCAGTGCCTTGCGGAAGGCGGCTGAACCCTGCTCGTCGGTCTGCGCCGGCGCCGCCTTGGCGGCCGGATCGCGCGAGATCGGCATAGGCATGACCGCGGCGAGCGCCGGAATGGCGGGCGACAACGATAGTGCACCACTGACGGCGAGCGTCAGCGCCGCAATGGCGAAGGGGAGGGCGCGCAGCCGCGCACGAGACATGGTCTGGTCCTGTTGGTCTCACTGGAGCGCTTCCCAGCAAAAGTGGAACCACTTTTGCGGTCCGGAAACGCGACAACTCTAAGCGCCCAACAAGGTGCCCCCCGGCCTTGCGGTTAATCCAAGCTTACCGGCGTCGGGTGAATATTTGGTTGCGCTGGCCCTGACCGGCGCCCCGTTTTCGGCAAGCTTGTCGCTCCCCATGAGAAATTCTATTGTGGAAAAATCAAGGCTCTTCCAAGGTGAGGGCCGCGGCGCTACGAAACGCCGGAAACGTTACCGGCCGGAGCGGCCACTTTTCCACGAAGGACAGTCGACGTCATGCTGAGAGGATCGATCACGGCACTCATTACCCCGTTTTCCGATGGGGCAGTGGACGAGAAAGCCTTCGCCGCATTCGTGGACTGGCAGATCGCGGAAGGCTCGCACGGCCTCGTGCCGATGGGGACGACCGGCGAAAACCCGACCGTCAGCCATGAGGAGCATCGCCGCATCATCGAAATCTGCGTCAAGACGGCGAACAGGCGGGTGCCGGTTATTGCCGGCTGCGGCTCCAATTCGACAGCCGAGGCGCTGTCGCTGATCCGCTTCGCCGAGGAGATCGGCGCCGACGCGATCCTCTCGGTCGTGCCTTATTACAACAAGCCGACGCAGGAGGGCATGTTCCAGCACTTTTCGGCGGTGGCCGAGGCGACGCGCCTGCCCATCCTCATCTACAGCGTCCCCGGCCGCACCGTCGTCGACGTCTCGGTCGAGACGCTGGCGCGTCTGCGCGAGGGGCACGACAACATCGTCGGCGTCAAGGACGCGACCGCCGACATGGCACGCACCAGCCTGCAGCGGCAGATGCTGGGACCGGACTTCATCCTGCTTTCCGGCGAGGACATTTCGGCGCTTGGCTTCAACGCGCACGGCGGCACGGGCTGCATATCGGTCACCGCGAATGTGGCGCCGCGCCTGCTGTCGCAATTCCAGAACGCCTGCCAGCAGGGCAATTACGCGCTGGCGCTCGAACTGCAGGACAAGCTCGCGCCGCTGCACCGCAATCTGTTCCTTGAAGGCAATCCCGGCGGCATCAAATACGCTGCCTCACGCCTCGGTCTCTGCCGCAACGAGTTCCGCCTGCCGGTCGTGCCGGTCAGCCGGACGACCGAACAGGCGATCGATGCGGCGATGGCGCACGCCGGTCTCCTGCCGAACTGAGCGTCATACCCGTCGAGCCTGGACGGTTCGCCGCGTCCTTTGTGAAGGACGGGGCGAACCGGCGCTTCCGTTCGGCGTCTCCGGGCCTTACATGTGAAAAATGGCTGAGAAGAAAAAACCGGCGCTGTTGACAACTGGCCCCGTCGCCGAGAACCGGCGCGCCCGCTACGACTACGAGATCCTCGATACTCTAGAGGCGGGCATTGTGCTGACCGGCACCGAGGTCAAGTCGCTGCGGCAGGGTAAGGCGCAGATCACCGAGAGCTATGCCTCCCCGGAGGATGGCGGGCTCTGGCTGATCAATGCTCATATCCCCGAATACCTGCAGGCCAACCGCTTCAACCACGAGGAAAAGCGGCGCCGTAAACTGCTTGTTTCGAAGCGCGAATTGTCGCGGCTGTCGACCGAGGTTCATCGCTCCGGCAATACGATCGTGCCGCTAAAACTCTATTTCAACGAGCGGGGCCTCGCCAAGCTGCTGATCGGCCTCGCCAAGGGCAAGAAGAACTACGACAAGCGCGCCACCGAGGCGAGCCGCGACTGGAACCGGGAGAAGGCGCGCCTGATCAAGGAGGGCGGACGGGGATAGGGCCCCCGCTACGCCCCGATGAACGCCGCCGCCCGCCCGACGACCTCGTCGAACATCGCCTCCGTCAGCACGCCCGTGTTCGTGTTGTAGCGCGAGCAGTGATAGCTGTCGAAGAGCCGCCGGCCGTCGGAGAGGACGTGCTCGGCGCCGTGGCTGAAGGGAAAGGCCGCGCGCCGCTCACCGAGCGTCGACAGCAACTGGTCATGCGCAATCCGGCCCAGCACCAGGAACGCACGGACCTCGCGATGAATGGCGAAAGCGGCGGTCATAAAGCGCCGGCAGGTCCTGATCTCGGCCGGTGTCGGCTTGTTTTCGGGTGGCACGCAATGCACGCCGTTGACGATGCGCACGCGGCGCAGCGTCAGTGAATCAGCGGGATCTGCGCGGTATTCCCCCGTCGCGAGGCCGAATTTGAGCAGCGCGCGGTAGAGCGTATCGCCGGCATAGTCGCCGGTGAACGGCCGGCCGGTTCGGTTGGCACCCCGCAGGCCGGGCGCTAGACCGATGATCAGGAGGCGTGGATCGGTGTCGCCCCAATTGGGGACGGGGGCGTTGAACCAGTCCGGATGAACCCGCCGTGCTTCCTCGCGGAACTCGACCAGCCGAGGGCATAGCGGGCATTCGCGCGGCGGATCGGGATCGAGGGCGGGCGTGCTGGACATGGGCGACGCATAGCACGGCCCGGCTGGCGCCAAAGCAAATTTCCGTCGGGATCGAGATGCGCCAGAAGCGGACCGGCTCAGCGCTCCTCGCCGGCGGGGGCGGGGACACTGCGCTCACCCGCCGGTGCGCGCCCGACCGTCTTGGCCAGGTCAGCCACCTCGAGGAAGAAATCGGCCTGCCGACGCAAATCGTCGGCAATCATCGGGGTCGGTGTCGAGAGCGTCGAGACGACCGTGACCCGCTTGCCCCGGCGCTGCAGCGCGGCGACGAGGGCGGTGAAGTCGCCATCGCCCGAAAACAGCACCATGTGATCGAAATAGGGCGCCATTTCGAGGGCATCGACGGTCAGCTCGATGTCCATATTGCCCTTGATCTTGCGGCGCCCGGTTGCGTCTGTGAATTCCTTCGCCGGCTTGGTGACAACCGTAAAGCCATTGTAATCGAGCCAGTCGATCAACGGCCTTATCGACGAATACTCCTGATCCTCCACCAATGCGGTATAATAATACGCACGCAAAAGATAAGCTTTGCTCTGGAATTCAGCCAGCAGCCGCCGATAATCGATATCGATGCCGATTGCCTTCGAAGTGGCATAGAGATTGGCGCCGTCGATGAAGAGGACGACTTTTTCTCGAGGATCGATCGACATCGGTTCTCCTGACCAGACCGGCGCCCAATGCGCCGAACGGTGAAACTATTCAGTCAACGCTGGCTCGCCATAGAATGGGCCGAAGCGAGCTTTGTCGATGTGTCGCGCCTATTTTGTGACGACAGCAAGGCATCGGCCAATCTTCTATGTCAAACATGTGTCGTCACTGCGCGACTCCATGCCGCATGGAAGGATAAAGTACCGGCAGGGCCGTGCCCGCCAGCCGGTCACAACGCTTCGCTTGCCTTGCCGTTTCGCCTCGTGTATTGGACACGCTTGATCCCAAAAGCCCTGGAGACGTTTACGTGGCTCGCGTCACCGTTGAAGACTGCATCGAGAAGATCGACAACCGCTTCGATCTGGTGCTGATGGCCGCCCAGCGGGCGCGCATGATCTCGGCCGGCGCTCCCATCACCGTCGATAGGGACAACGACAAGAATCCCGTCGTTGCGCTGCGCGAGATCGGCGACGGCGCAATTTCGCCCGAGGACCTGCGCGAAGACCTCATCCATTCGCTGCAGAAATACGTGGAAGTGGACGAGCCGGAGGCTAATGCCGCCCCGCTGCTGGACGCCGACGATGGCGACAGCTTCGATACCATCAGCGAGGACGAGCTGCTGCGCGGTATCGAAAACCTGGCTCCCCCGGAGCGGCGCGACGACTGATCGGCCGCGAACGCGCCGAATTGCGTCTTAGGCCGGACTGCTTATATTTGATGGGCGTCGGATGCGGTTCCGGCGCCCTTTTCGTTTGCGCGATAACCTTCATTTTCCAACCGCCGGGGTCAGCGGTCCGTGCCGTTGTGTGCTGAGCCATGATGCGTCAGTTCGAGCTCGTCGAGCGCGTCCAGGCTTACAATCCCGATACGGACGAGCAACTGCTCAACAAGGCCTACGTCTACGCCATGCAGAAGCATGGCAGCCAGATGCGGGCCTCGGGCGACCCCTATTTCGCCCATCCGCTCGAGGTCGCGGCGATCCTGACCGATCTCAAGCTCGACGACGCTTCGATCGTTGTCGGCCTGCTGCACGACACCATCGAGGACACCGACGCGACCCGCGCCGAGATCGACCAGATGTTCGGTCCGGAAATCGGCGCCATCGTCGACGGGTTGACCAAGATCGAGCGCCTGAACCTCGTCTCGCGCGAGCAGGCCCAGGCCGAAAACCTCAGGAAGCTCCTGCTCGCCATCTCGGCCGACGTCCGGGTGCTGCTGGTCAAGCTCGCAGACCGGCTGCACAACATGCGCACGCTCGAGTTCATGCCGCCCGACAAGCGCAAGCGCATCGCCGAAGAGACGATGGACATCTACGCTCCGCTCGCCGGCCGCATGGGCATGCAGGACATGCGCTCCGAGCTCGAAAACCTGTCCTTCCGCTGGCTGCTGCCGGATCACTACAAGGCCATCACCGAGCGGCTTTCGGAGATGCAGGCGGACCACGCCGAAACCATCAAAGCGATCTCGGCAGAACTATCGGAGAAGCTGAAATCGGAGGGCATCGACGGCGCCGTCAGCGCCCGGCTCAAATCGCCCTGGTCGATCTACAAGAAGATCGAGCGCAAGCAGGTTTCGCTCGAACAGCTCTCGGACATGATCGGGTTCCGCATCATCGTCAAGACGGTCGAGGACTGCTACCGCGTCGTCGGCGTCGTGCACACGAGCTGGAAGGTCGTACCGGGCCGCTTCAAGGACTACATCTCGGTCCCCAAGCATAACGACTATCGCTCCATCCACACGACGATCTTCGGCCCCGGCCGGCAGCGCGTCGAGCTGCAGATCCGCACCGAGGAGATGCACCGCGTCGCCGAGCTCGGCATCGCCGCGCACGCCCTCTACAAGGACGGCTCTGCCATGACGCTGGAGCGGCTGGAGAAGGAGAGCAAGGCTTACCAGTCGCTGCGCTCGACGATCGGCCATCTCACCGCCGGCACGCCGAGTACCGAATTCCTGGAATTCACCAAGCTCGAGCTGTTCCAGGACCAGGTCTTCTGCTTCACCCCCAAGGGACGCCTGATCGCCCTGCCGCGCGGCGCCACCCCGATCGATTTCGCCTACGCCCTCCATACCGACATCGGCGACACCTGCGTCGGCGCCAAGATCAACGGTTCGATCATGCCGCTCGTCACCCAGCTCAAATCGGGTGACGAGGTGGAGATCATCCGCGACCAGAACCATTTGCCGCCTTCGAACTGGGAATCCATCGCCCAGACCGGCAAGGCGCGGGCTGCCATCCGCCGCGCCGTGCGCCAGGCGACGCAGCAGCGCGCCTTCGCGCTCGGCGAGCACGTCCTTGCCATGCTGCTAGAGCGGGAAGGAACCTCGCTGGACGAAACCGAGACCAAGAGCCTCGCCGAAGCGCTGGGCCAGGCGGGGCGGCGCGAGCTGCTGATCGCGATCGGTGAGGGCAAGATCAATTCCGAAGACCTCGGCAACGAGGTGGCGGCGGTCAAGGGCATAAGGCGGCGCCGGCCGAGGCGGCTCGAACTGCCCGTCGCCGATTCATCCGATGGCTGGTTCGCGCTCAAGGCGAGCGACCAGTTCAAGTTCCGCGTGCCGGGCGGCCAGCACCCGGGCCCGCAGGCGAGGGATGCCTTGAGCCGGCTCGCCTTCAACCTGCCGGTCGAAGTCTCGCCCGAGGGCGTCGTGCCCGGCGACCGGCTGGTCGGCATCCTCGAAGCCGAGGCGCCGCTGATGGTCTATCCGATCCATTCGGACGCCCTGGTCGACCTCCACGATTCGGACGTCGCCTGGATCGACGTGCGCTGGGACCTGGCCGCCGGCGTCGACGAACCGCACAAGGTCGCCATCACCATGGAGTCGGTCAACCGGCCGGGTTCGCTCGCGCAGATCTCGTCGGCCATCGCCTCCTGCGAGGCCAACATCAACAATCTCGTGATGCGGATGATCTCGCCGGATTTCCACCAGATGATGTTCGAAGTGGAAGTGCGCGACCTCGCCCAATTGACGGATGTGCTGGCAACGCTCAAACGTACGCCGGGCCTGTCGGCGGTGCAGCGGGCCTCGATCGCCGATGCGCGGACGATCGCGACCGTCGAATGGACCGGTGAAAAGAAGGAGTAGGGCGTGGAGCGCGAGGAAGTACTGCAAATTTTCCGCGATTGCGGAGCAATCCTCGAGGGCCACTTCATCCTCACCTCTGGTTTGCGTTCGCCGGTCTTCCTGCAGAAGGCGCGCGTCTTCATGTACCCCGACAGGGCCGGGCGCCTGTGCCGGGCCCTGGCTGAAAAAATTCGCGCCGCGGGCTATGGCGGCGTCTCGAAAGTCGTGTCTCCCGCGGTCGGCGGCATCATCCCCGGCTATGAAACGGCGCGCCATCTCGGCCTGCCCGCGATCTATACGGAGCGCGTCGAGGGGCGCTTCGAGCTTCGGCGCGGCTTCGAACTCGCGCGTGGCGAAAAAGTGATCGTCGTCGAGGATATCGTGACGACAGGTCTTTCCATCCGCGAATGCATCGATTGCCTCAAGCGGATCGGCGCTGACGTCGTCGCGGCTGCCTGCCTCATCGACCGTTCCGCCGGCGAAGCCGATGTCGGTGTGCCGCTGGTCGCCCTCGCCCAATACAAGGTCCCCGCCTATTCCGCTGATGCGCTCCCGCCGGAGCTGGCGGCCCTCCCGGCCGTCAAACCCGGTAGCCGGGGCCTCGCGTGAGCGAGGCTTCCTCGTCCGGCGTCGCGCGCCACCCTTCTCCCGGGGGAGAAGACCGATGCGGCACGCCGGTGCCCCGTGCTGCCTTCTCCCCTCGCGGGAGAAGGTCCGGCAAGGGCTGAGGGGGCGGCGGCATGATCATCGGCCTCGGCAACGACCTCTGCGATATCGGCCGCGTCGAAAAGACGCTGGCCCGCTATGGCGAGCGCTTCACGCAGCGCTGCTTCACCGAGATCGAGCGCCGCAAATCGGATCGCCGGGCGCAGCGCGCCGCATCCTACGCCAAGCGCTTCGCCGCCAAGGAGGCCTGCGCCAAGGCGTTGGGCACCGGCATGGCCTTCGGAGTCTACTGGCGGGACCTGGGCGTGGTGAACCTGCCGTCGGGCAAGCCGACCATGCAGCTGACCAACGGCGCCCTGCGCGCGCTCGAACGGCTTGTGCCGCCGGGGCATGCACCTCATATCCACCTGACCATTACTGACGATCGCGGCATGGCGCAGGCCTTCGTCATCATCGAAGCGCTGCCGGTTGACCCGGCCCCGAGTTCGGCCTAACCCGTCGAGCGCCCCTCATTCCGGAAGTGAAGATGAGCCCATCGACGCCAAACGCTGCCAAAAAGGCCGGCCGCCACGAACTGCGCGACACCATCGTGGTGATCATCGAGGCGCTGGTGATCGCGGTGCTGTTCCGCACCTTCCTCTACCAGCCCTTCTCGATCCCGACGGCCTCCATGCAGCGCACGATGATGATCGGCGACTACTTCGTCGCCGACAAGTTCATCTGGGGTTTCGGGCCGCATTCCTTCCCCATTCCCGTGCCGTTTCATGGCCGCATTTTCGGCCGCTCGCCCTCGGTCGGCGATATCGCGGTCTTTTACAACGAGACCTCGGGGCAGGATTACATCAAGCGCGTGATCGGCCTTCCCGGCGACCATATCCAAATGAAGGAAGGGCGGCTCTGGATCAACGGCAAGATGGTCGACCGCAAGTTCATCGAGGACTCGACCGATACCGACGACCAGAACAACAAGGTTCCGGTCAAGGTCTACATGGAAACCCTGCCGAACGGCGTGCAGCACCTGATCCAGGAGATTTCCGACGATCAGCCGCTCGACAACACCGGTGAGTATGTCGTGCCGCCCGGTCACTATTTCATGATGGGAGACAATCGCGACCGTTCCGCCGACAGCCGCATCCTCTCCGATGTCGGCTATGTTCCGGCCGAGGACCTCGAGGGCAAAGCGGAGTTCCGCTTCTTCTCGATCCGCAACGACCTGCCGCCGTGGCAAATCTGGAACTGGCCGAACAACATCATGCTCAACCGCATGTTCCAGTCGGTCTATACGAACAACCCATGACGCGGCGGCCTCGGGACCACCAGGCGCTCGAGGCGCGCCTTGGTTATCGCTTCGCCGACCCCGAGCTTCTGGATCG
>Ga0310811_10012184_pt1 | contig 11154 bp, 11 predicted proteins | sample YCmetagenome_FD_207642 | JGI IMG/M metagenome (GOLD analysis project Ga0310811, IMG submission 207642) | Soil microbial communities from experimental microcosm in Duke University, North Carolina, United States - YC | ecosystem: Engineered > Artificial ecosystem > Soil microcosm > Unclassified ... | reverse complement strand
TCGGCGGCCGGGTGGGCGACCCCCGCCTCACGCTCCACCAGCTGACGGGTGATGACGACATGCAGGCGGCGGACATTCTCGATCGGGCCGACCTCGTCGTCGCCTCCTTCGGCTATCAGCCGCACGCGCTGCCGCTGATCGACGAGCGCGGGCGCGCGATCCGGCTGCGCTGCGAGGGGCCGGTGCGCGGCCGCATGGTCGACGATCTCTGCCGCGTCGTGGATACCGATTCTTGCGCCGTGCCCGGCGTCTACGGCATCGGCCTCGCCGCCGGCTTCGTCCCGCACGGCAAGCTCGGCGGCGAAGCGAGCTTCCGGGGACAGGCGAACGGCCTGTGGCTCTGGCAGAATGACGTCGGCCAGCTCATCATCGAGCAGCTTCTCTCCGCCTCGGAAAAGGTCGGGGCGAAGGCGGGAGCTGTCCGCCGCGCGGTCGCATGACGGCAGAGCCGCCCACCGTCGGCCCCACCGTAAGCGTCGTGATGGCAGCCTATAACGGCGCCGCCTTCATCCGCGAGACGATCGAAAGCCTGTTCGCGCAGACGATGCCGGATTTCGAGATCGTCGTCGCGGACGACTGCTCGAAGGACGATACGCTGGCAGTGCTGGCGACGATCGGCGATCCGCGCCTGCGCGTGGTGAAGGCGGAGCGCAACGGCGGCCCGGCCGAGGCCCGCAACCTCGCCATGGCGCACGCGCGCGGCCGGTTCATCGCCGGGCTCGACCAGGACGATATCTGCGCGCCCGATCGCTTCGAGAAGCAGCTCGCCTATCTCGATGCGCATACCGATGTGGTGCTGGTCTGCTCCACCATCGCGATGTTCGAGGGCGAGAAGCAGCGGCGCGATCCCTATCCGGACCTGGCCGATCCCGACGAGATCGACTGGATGATGGGCCTGCTCAATCCGCTCGCCTGGTCGACCTCGATGATGCGGGGGGAGGCGGCGCGGGCGCTCGATCCGTTCGAGCGCGACGCTTATCGCTTCGCCGAGGATTTCGATCTCTACACCCGCATCCGCGCGCATGGCCGGATCGGCCGCATCGCCGAGCCGCTGGTGCGCTATCGCCTCCATCCGGGCGGGGCGAGCCAGGCCTATGAGGAGGGTATGATCCAGGCGGCGGGTCGGGTGCTCGCTTATCGTCACGCTTTGCTGTTCGGCGTGGAGGCGGCGGAAGCGGGCGAATTGCTCAGCCGCCATGCCGGTGCCAGCTATCCTCCGCCCGATGCCGTCACGCTGGCGCGCTGCGGCACGATTATGGCGCGGCTGCTCGAGGACGCGCGGGGCAACGCCTTCGCGCTGCGGAGTTGCCGGACGATCTGGTGGCGCATGGCGCGATCGGGCCTGCGGGTCGGCCATTATGGCGCGGCGGAGGCCGTGCGTGCCCGCCCCGCCTTCGCCGGCAGCGTCGCGCTGATCGAACCCGCGCTGCTGCGCGACGCGGCGATCGGCGCCGCCCGCCGGGCGAGGCGCCTTGCGGCAACCCGCTCGCTCTGATTGTCAGAAAATCTGGTGCGGTCGAGAAGACTCGAACTTCCACGGCCTTTCGGCCACAGCGACCTCAACGCTGCGCGTCTACCAATTCCGCCACGACCGCACGTCGATTTGCCCGCCAAATCCCCGATTCTTGGGGCCTAGCAGCTGGTAGGAGGGCGCCTCTAGCAAAGCCGCTCCCCCCACGCAACGCCCTTTTCATCAATGATCGTCGGTGCCGGCGAAGCTGAGGTTCAACGCCTTCGATCCCTGCGGCACGCCGACTTCAGCACTGTCGAAATCGGCCGACCCCTTGGGCGGCAGCTGGCGCACCGGCGCGTTGATCGTCCAGCCATAGACCGGGCGGCCCGCCGCGTCGCGCAGCTCGGCGCGGATGTCCGGCACGGTCTGCGGCACCTCAGTGGGGTTCACGATGCGGCCGGAGACCGCGAACAGCTCGCTGCCGGTCGCCAGCGTCCGGCGATCGGGCTTGCGCGTCACCTGCAGCATCAGCGGGCTTTGCGCCTTGTCCGCACCGAACAGCCGGGCGAAGGCGGCAGGGCCGAACCAGGCGACCGCTCCGGCACCGATCAGCAGCAGCAGGCCCGCCAGCACCGCCAGCACCGTCATCTGCCGCATGGGGTTGCGGCGCGGCCGGAACGGCGGCTCCGGCGCGTAGGGATCGACCTCCGGGGCATGGCGGATATCGGCGAAGGCGTCCGGCGGGGGCGGCGTCGCGATCCCGGTCGGCGGTGCACCGTAGGGGGATGGTTCGGGAGCAGCTGCCGGCTCGGGCGCAGGCGGCGGTGCGAAGGTCGTGGCGGCGGCTTCGGGCTCGATCGCCGGTGGCTCCTGGAACCAGCTATGCCGACACGAGGCGCACCGCACCTGACGCCCGCTCACGCCGACCGAACTGTCCGGTACCAGGTATCGCGTGCCGCACGCCGGGCAGGTCAGTATCATGCCTTTGTCGTCCGGCCTTTCTCGCGTGGGTTTTGCGACACCTCTGGCCCGGTCTAGGACGACGGGTAGGCGGCTGGCAAGCGCCACGCTTGCCCCCCATATCGCGCATGTGCGAAAGCGACCGTCCGAAAGTCGTCCAGAAAGGCTGAAGCGAGAGCGAATGTCCGGCATCGTGCAGTTCGAGAATGTCGGCCTCCGCTACGGGACCGGCGCCGAGACGCTGTCGGACCTGAGCTTCACGCTGGCCGCCGGCGGCTTCTACTTCCTCACCGGCCCGTCCGGCGCGGGCAAGACCTCGCTGCTCAAGATGCTGTATTTGTCGCAGCGGCCGACGCGCGGCGCGATCCGGCTGTTCGACGAGGATGTGGTGCAGCTGCGCCGCGCCCGCCTGCCCGGCTTTAGGCGGCGGATCGGAGTCGTCTTTCAGGATTTCCGGCTGATCCCGCACCTTTCCGCCTTCGACAATATCGCGCTGCCGCTGCGCATCGCGGGCGTGGACGAGCGCGATCTGGTGACGCCGGTGCGCGAGATGCTGGCCTGGGTGGGGCTCGCCGATCGCGCCTCGGCGCACCCGCCGACGCTCTCGGGCGGCGAGCAGCAGCGCGTCGCGATCGCCCGCGCGGTGATCGCGCGTCCCGAAATCCTTGTGGCGGACGAGCCGACCGGCAACGTCGATCCCGAAATGGCAGCGCGCCTGCTCCACCTGTTCGATGCGCTCAATACGCTGGGCACGACGATCGTGGTCGCGACCCACGATATCCACCTGCTCTCCCGCGTCGCGTCCGCCAACGTGATGCGGCTCGATCGCGGACGGCTGCAGGATCCGACCGGCGCGTTGCGCTATCCGCCGCGGGCGGACGGGCATTGATGATGCTGGGCGCCTCGCAGGCCGAACGGCGGCTGTTGCCCGAAGGACGGCTGGCCGGGCCGATGCCGTGGGTCATCGCGATCATGATGTTCCTCACCGCGCTGGCGGCGGCAGGCGGGCTGGCGATGGGGTCGGCCGCCAACCAGCTCGGCGCCGATCTCGGCCGGCAGGTGACCGTGCAGGTGATCCTCGCCGACCCTGCCGCACGTGACCGCGAGGCATCCGCCGCGCAGCAATTGCTGGCGCACGAGGACGGCGTGACGTCCGCGCGGCGGCTCGGCGATCAGGAGATGCAGGCGTTGCTCCGCCCCTGGCTGGGCGATGCCGGGCTGGACAAGGATCTGCCGCTCCCCGCGATGATCGACATCGACCTGTCCGAAGCGGGGCAGGATAGGCTGGACCGGATCACCCAGGCGGTGAAGGCGGTCGCGCCCCATGCCCGCATCGATGACCATGCCGGCTTCATCGCGCCGCTCGTCGGGCTGATCCGCTCGCTCGGGCTGCTGGCGGGCGGCATCGTGCTGATGATGGCGGGCGCCACCGCCGCCGCCGTGGTGCTGGCCGCGCGCTCCGCGCTCAACACGCACCGCCGCACCATCGACGTGATGCACATGATGGGCGCGACCGACGTGCAGGTCGCCCGCCTCTTCCAGCGCCGCATCGCTTTGGACGCGCTGTTCGGCGCGGTGGTCGGGCTGGTCGCGGCGATCGCGGTAATCCTGCTGCTGGGCCGCCGCATCGGCGAGATCGGATCGGGCATCGTCGGATCGATCTCGCTGCCGGGCCTCGCCTGGCTGGTGCTGTTCTGCCTGCCGCTGCTCGCGGGCCTGCTGGCGCTGCTGGTGGCACGCATCACGGTGCAGCGCGCACTCGGGGAAACGCTGTGATCCGCCGGCTGATCGCGCTGCTCATTCTGCTGTGGGGGCTGGGTTTCGCCGTCTTCGCGCTCACCCTGCCGCGCCCGATCGGGGACCGGCAGACCGATGCGATCGTGGTGCTGACCGGCGGCGCCGGCCGGCTCGATCGCGGCATCGACCTGCTCGCGCGGCACCAGGCGCAGCGGCTGTTCGTTTCCGGCACCGATCGCACCGTGCGCAAGAAGGAATTGGCAGTACGCACCAACCGGCCGGTGGCGCTGTTCGACTGCTGCGTCGATCTGGGCAAGGAGTCGGTCGATACCCGCTCTAACGCCACCGAGACCGCCCGGTGGCTGGAGGCGCATCATTATCGCAGCGTCCGCCTGATCACGACCGACTGGCACATGCCCCGCGCCCACTCCGACCTGAACCGCGCGCTCAAGGGTTATGACGCCATCGTCGTGCCGGACGCGATCCGCAGCCAGCCGGGCTTCATGACCTTGTTCACCGAGTATAACAAATATGTGCTGCGCCTCGTCGCGGCACCCTTCGGCTACTGATCGATGACCCTGCTGCGCTCGCTGCTCTTCGCGTTCCTTTTCTACGTGCTGACCACGCTAATGGTGTTTCCGGGGCTGCTGGTCGCGCTCGCGAGCCGGCGCGCCATATCCTCCTACGCGCGCGCCTGGGGCCGGATGTATCTGTGGCTGGCGCGGGTCGTGCTGGGCGTACGGATGAGGATCGAGGGCCAGGTGCCGGCAACGGCAGTGCTGGTCGCTGCCAAGCATGAATCCGCCTACGAGACGCTGGCGCTGCTGGCGCTGATCGACGATCCGATCATCGTGCTGAAGCGCGAACTGGCGGACATCCCGCTGTTCGGACGCCTCACGCGCCGCCACGGCGTCATCCCGGTCGATCGGACGGCGAGCGCCGGCGCGCTGCGCGCCATGCTGCAGGCGGCGGACGAGGCCAGGGCGCAGCACCGCGCCGTGCTGATCTTCCCCGAGGGAACGCGGGTGCCGCATGGGCGCGCGCCCAGGCTGCAGGCAGGCTTCGCGGGCCTCTACGGGCGCCTCGCCATGCCGGTGGTGCCCGTCGCGACCGATGCCGGCATCGCCTGGCCACGCGGTCTGGTGAAGCGGCCGGGCGTGGTGACGCTCCGCTTCGGCGAGACGATCCCAACGGGCCTGTCGCGCAAGGAAATCGAGGGGGCCGTCCACAACGCGATCAACGCGCTGAACGGCTGATCCTCAGTGCTTGCGTCCGAAATCGGGCGCGGGATCATCCTGCCCCTGCTCGACGATCGAGCGGCGCACCGCGCGGGTGCGGGTGAAGAGATCGAACAAGGTGTCGCCGTCTCCCCAGCGGATCGCGCGCTGGAGCATCGTCAGATCTTCGGTCAGACGCTGGAGGATCTCCAGCACCGCCTCGCGATTGTTGAGGAACACGTCGCGCCACATCGTCGGGTCGGACGCCGCGATGCGGGTGAAGTCTCGGAAGCCGCCCGCCGAATATTTGATCACCTCGCTCTGCGTGACTTCCTCAAGGTCCGACGCCGTGCCGACGATCGTATAGGCGATCAGATGCGGCACATGGCTGGTGACGGCGAGGACGAGATCATGATGCTTCGGCTCCATCACCTCGACCTGCGATCCGAACGCCTCCCAGAAGGCGCGCAGCCGGGCGACCGCGGCGTCCGGCGCGCCCTCGGGCGGCGTCAGGATGCAGAAGCGGCCGGCGAACAGACTCGCGAAGCCGGCATCCGGCCCGCTATTCTCGGTGCCGGCAACAGGATGGCCGGGGATGATCGTCGCGTTGGGCAACGCCTCGCCAAGCGCCGCCAGCACCGCCGACTTGGAGCTTCCCACGTCGCTGACGATGGCATCGGCCGGCAGATCGTCCGCGATCGCCGCCGCCACCGCGCCCATCGCGCCCACTGGCACGCAGAGCATCACCAGATCCGCATCGATCACCGCGGCACCCGCCGTATCCGGCACGTCGTCGCCCAGATCGAGGTCGCGCACCCGTTCGCGCACCGCCGGATCGGCATCGTGCAGGGTCAGCCGCACGGTGGGCATGTGCTGACGCACCGCGCGCGCGATCGACGAGCCGATCAGGCCCAGCCCGATGATGGTGACGCGCGAGAAAGGCAGCATCAGTCCGCCGCGCCGACGATCTCACGCAGCGCGCGGATGAGCCCCTTCGTCTGCTCCTCGGTGCCGACCGACATGCGAAGCCCGTGGCGCAGCCCCTGGCCCGGCAGCCAGCGCACGATGAAGCCCTTCTCCATCAGCTGGGTATAGGCTTCCTCCGCGGTCGTCCTGCCCTCGAACAGCACGAGCAGGAAGTTCGCCTTGGACGGCACGGCGCGCAGGCCCGCATTGCCGAGCTTGCCGATCTCGTCAGTCATCCAGCCGAGCCATTTCTCGTTGTGGAGGCGGCTCGCCTCGACGAAATCCTTGGCATGCAGGCTGGCGATCGCCGCCTGCTGCCCGGCCGTGGTGACGTTGAAGGGCGCGCGGATCTTGTGCATCGCCTGGATCACTTTGGCGGGGCCGTAGCCCCAGCCGATCCGCTCCGCCGCCAGCCCGAATATCTTCGAGAAGGTGCGCGTCACCAGCACGTTGGGCGCCGACTGCGCCAGCTCGAACGCGCCGTCGTCATCCTCCGGCGAGAGATATTCGGCATAGGCCTGATCCACGACGAACAGGCAGTCGGCGGGCAGGCCAGCATGCAGCCGCAGCAGTTCCGAACGCGGCAGATAGGTACCGGTCGGGTTGTTGGGGTTGGCGATGTAGACGACACGCGTCTTGTCGGTCACCGCCGCGAGCAGGGCATCGACATCGGTCGCATAGCCCACGTCCGGCGCCTCGACCGGCACCGCACCGACACGCCGCGCTGCGATCGGATAGACCGAGAAGCCATAGCGGACGAACAGCACCTCGTCGCCCTGGCCCGCAAAGGCGCCGGCCGCGAGGTGGAGCACCTCGTCCGATCCGGTGCCGTGGATCACCCGCGCCGCATCCAGCCCGTAATGCGCGGCGATCGCCTCGCGCAGATCGGTGGCACCGGCATCGGGGTAGCGATCGAGACTCTGCGCAGCCGCGACGAACGCCTCCCGCACCTCCGGCGCGGTGCCGAGCGGATTCTCGTTGGACGAGAGCTTGGCGGCCTTCACGCCGCTGTCGGTGGTGGAGCGGCCGGGCACATAGGGTGCGATCGCTTCGATCCAGGGCTTGGGGGTGAGAATGTCGGTCATGGCGATGCCTGTAGCGGGCTTCGACCTTGGTGGAAACGGTCGAGCGTGCATGCCCCGCGATGGGACAGATGGATGCCGGTCGTCCGTACCGGATCGGAGGCTCGCGCATTACCTCCCGCACGGGGGTTGCCTGTTCAGAGTTGCGTCATGGTCTTGGGTCTGTCTGCGACGAGCGTCGATCTCGTCATCCTGGGTGGTCTGCTGGTCGGGCTGGTGCAAGCGATTGCGCGGCGCGATTCGGTCTGGGTCGCGGCCCTCGGCCTGCCGATCCTGCTGTGCGGCGATCATGTCGGGGTGGCGCCGGCACTGGTTGCGTGGGGCTTCGCGCTCTACGCGCTGGTTCTCGTCGTCGGGGCGACGAACGCGCTCGCCCGGAAAGCCAATCTGCCGGGTCTTCCCATGCTTGCCGCCCTTACGCTCGGCACCGCGCTGATCGCCGGCAAGGCCGACGCCCGCCATTTCAGCCTGTCGGCTCCGTCGCTCCACGCGCCACCGGCGATCGGTGTCCGGCTCGCGGAGCTGGTGCGGACGATTGACGCGCCCGACACCGCCCCCTAGCGCACGGGCAGGATGGAGCATGACGAGCGGTTCGGACACGCGCGGAGCGTCACCCTGCCCGGGCCGCTGGCGCTCGATGGCGGCCAGAGCCTCGCGCCCGTCACCATCGCCTACGAAACCTACGGCACGCTCAACGCCGACGCCTCCAACGCCATCCTGATCTGCCACGCGCTGACCGGCGACCATCATGTCGCGAGCGTCCATCCGGTCACCGGCAAGCCGGGCTGGTGGGTGCGGATGGTGGGCGAAGGCAGGCCGATCGACCCGGCGCGTCATTTCATCGTCTGCTCGAACGTGATCGGATCGTGCATGGGTTCCGCCGGCCCGGCGACAGCGGCGGCGGACGGCGCGCCCTATGCGATGCGCTTCCCGGTCATCACCATCCGCGACATGGTGCGCGCGCAGGCGATGCTGCTCGATCATCTCGGCGTCCGCACGCTGACCTGCGTCGGCGGATCGATGGGCGGCATGCAGGTGCTCGAATGGGCCGCCACCTATCCCGATCGGGTGCAGTCGGCCGTGATCGTCGCGTCCGCCGCACGCCATTCCGCCCAGAACATCGCCTTCCACGAGGTCGGTCGCCAGGCGATCATGGCCGACCCGAAATGGCGCGGCGGCGATTATTACGAGAGCAACGATCCGCCCGCCGCCGGCCTCGCCGTGGCACGGATGGCGGCGCACATCACCTACCTGTCCGAAGCGGGCCTCACCGAGAAGTTCGGCCGCCAGCTACAGGCGCGCGATGCCGTCGGCTTCGGCTTCGACGCCGACTTCCAGGTGGAAAGCTACCTGCGCCACCAAGGGCTGAGCTTCGTCGATCGCTTCGACGCCAACTCCTACCTCTACATCACCCGCGCGATGGACTATTTCGACCTTGCCGAGGAGCATGGCGGCCTGCTCGCCAACGCCTTCCGGGGCAGCAAGGCGCGATTCTGCCTCGTCTCCTTCGATACTGACTGGCTCTACCCGACCCGCGAATCGCGCAGCATCGTGCAGGCGCTGAACGCGGCCGGCGCGGCGGCGAGCTTCGTAGAGCTGTCCTCGCCCTACGGGCACGACGCCTTCCTGCTCGAAGCGCCCGAGCTCAATCGCGTGGTCGACGGTTTCCTGAGGGCGGGCGGGTTGTGAACGATCAGGCGCTCCTCGGCCTGCGCCCCGATCTGCGCATCATCGCCGATCACGTGGCGGCGGGCAGCCGCGCGCTCGACATCGGTTGTGGCGACGGTGCGCTGATGGCGGCGCTGCGCGATCATGCGGGAGTGGACGCGCGCGGTATCGAGATCGACGCGGCGAACGTCGCGTCGGCGGTGGCGCGCGGGCTGTCGGTGGTGCAGGGAGATGCCGACGTGGACCTTGCCGGCTATCCCTCCGGCGCCTTCGACTATGCGATCCTGAGCCAGACGCTGCAGACCACCCGCGCACCCGACAAGGTGCTGGACGAGCTGCTCCGGATCGGCGCCAAGGCCTTCGTCTCGTTCCCGAACTTCGCTTATTGGCGGGTACGCGCCTCGCTGCTGTGGGGCGGGCGGATGCCGGTGACGCGCACGCTGCCGGTGGCGTGGTACGCGACGCCGAACATCCACCACCTGACCATCGACGACTTCCGCGCCTTCCTGAAGGAGCGCGGGATCGTCACCGAAGGCGCATGGTTCCTCAACGGCGACCGGCTGACCAGCGAATGGGCCGCCAACTTCCGTGCCGAACACGCGGTGTTCCTGATCCGGCGGGGCTGACCGGAGTCAGCCCCTCAGCGTCGCGCCCTGCTTCGCCGCCGCCGCGACGATCTTGTCCGAGATCGCCTTGAGCGCCGCCTCGTCGAAGCTCTTGTCGGCAGGCTGCAGCACCACCTCGATGGCGAGGCTCTTCTGCCCCTCCGGCACGCCGGCGCCGGTGAAGACATCGAACAGCGCCACCTCGGCGATCGCCTGCTTGTCGGCACCCGCGATCGCGCGGATCAGCTTGTCCGCTTGGCTGTCCGCCGCCACGAGGAAGGCGAAGTCGCGGCGCACCGCCTGCAGCGCCGAGGGCGCATAAGCGGGCCGCGCCCGACCCGCATCGCGCTTCGCCGGGATCGCATCGAGATAGATTTCCGCCGCGATCATCGGGCCTTCGACATCGAGCGCCTTCAGCGTTTCCGGATGCAGCTCGCCGAAGGTGGCGAGGATCATCTTGGGGCCGAGGCCGAGCTGGCCCGATCGCCCCGGATGCCAGGTCTCACCGCCCGGCCCGATCAGCTGGAGCCGATCGACCGGCGCGCCCGCCGCCGCCAGCACGGCCAGCGCCTCGGCCTTGGCATCATAGGCATCGGCGGCACGCGCCTTGCCGGTGCGCCAGTCTCGCGCCGCCGCATCGCCGGCGATCAGCACGGTCAGCGTCGGCCGCTCGGCATCGTCGAGATAGCGGCGGCCAAGCTCGAACAGGCGAACCGCCTTCTCGCCGCGATCGCGGTTGCGCTGCGCGGCGCGGGCGAGGCCCGGCACCAGCGAGGGGCGCATTACCTTCAGATCCTCGGAGATCGGGTTGGCCAGCGTCCAGTGCCCGCCGCCGAAGGGCGCGGCCTCCTTCTCGGAGAGGAAGGACCACGTCACAGCCTCGGCGAAGCCCCGCGCGGCCGCAGCACGGCGTGCCTTGCGCTCGATTCGCTGTTCGGGGCTGGCGGTCGGCTTGGCGACGCCCTCGGCGCGCGGCAGCGGCGTGGAGGGCACCTTGTCCAGCCCCTCGATCCGGACGACTTCCTCGACGAGATCGGCGGTGCCGTCCACATCGCGGCGCCAGGTCGGGATGGTGACGGTGAAGTCGTCCGAGACGCCGAAACCGAGCCGTTCGAGGATCGCCTTCTGCCGGTCGGCCGGCACATCGAAGCCGCCCAGCGCCAGCACGCGCGCGGGATCGTAGGCCAGCGTGCGCTGCGTCACCGGCGGCTGACCCGCCCGCGTGATCGCGCTGGGAGTACCACCACAGTGGTCGAGCACCAGCTTCGTCGCGATGGCGAGGCCGTCGTCGAGGAAGGCCGGATCGACGCCGCGCTCGAAGCGCTGGCGCGCGTCGCTGGTCAGCGCCAGCTTCTGGCCGGTCAGCGCGATATGATCGGGATCGAAGAAGGCACATTCGATCAGCACGTCGGTGGTCTTCTCCGACACGCCCGAATGTTCGCCGCCCATGATGCCGCCGATGTCGT
>Ga0310811_10012183_pt1 | contig 11155 bp, 8 predicted proteins | sample YCmetagenome_FD_207642 | JGI IMG/M metagenome (GOLD analysis project Ga0310811, IMG submission 207642) | Soil microbial communities from experimental microcosm in Duke University, North Carolina, United States - YC | ecosystem: Engineered > Artificial ecosystem > Soil microcosm > Unclassified ... | reverse complement strand
AGATAAAATCGTCTTTTGATAGCATGGTAGGAGTTGGGGCTGGAGAGAGGAAGACACGGGAAAAAATAAAGCCCCCGAAATTCGGGGGCCTTAAAAGTTGTGGTTTTGTGAACCGAGGTTTTGTGTGAACCGCGGTTGTGCCAGAACTCGTGGTCTTGAGTGAACCGCGGCTGAGTGTGAACCGTGGCCGTGACAGAGCTCGTGGTTGTACGCAGACCGCGGTCCCTCCGGAACTATTGCATGCTCGAACCGGCGTCGCCCATGCCCTGTGAGTTCATGTCCTTACGCTTGAAGATGTTGAGGTCCATTTTTCCGAAGCGATAGGTAAATACCGCTCTGAACAGCTGGGGATCCTTGAGACGGTCGTACTCCTGCGCGAAGTACTGGCTCGAACTGTACTGTTTGGACCAGCGGGTGCGGAACACGTCGCTCATGCTCAGGGTAATGGACGCTGCGTTGTTCTTCAGGAAGCTCTTCTTGACCGCGATGTCGACTCCACCGAAAGGCTTGATGTAGCCCTGAGCAGCGCTCTGCAGGGTTTGTCCGGGAGGGCCGAACTGCTGGGGCTGCTGGTTGGCCGGAATATTTGTCTTCGACTGGTAGATGGCCGTCAGCTGAATGGTAATATTCTCCGGCAGTTTGAAGTTGCTGTTGAATTTTCCAAAATAGCTCCACAGCGCGTCCTGAGAAGGCTGTTTCAGATTTTCGGTGTTGATATGAGAATTATAGACGTTGATATTCAGTGAAATGTCCCACCAGCGTGTCAATACATTGGTAGAAGTAATTTCACCCCCAACGGTATACGCATTGTTAGCATTCTCATAGGTATTGATCAGGATCGGTTTGCCGACGGGGCCGATGGCGCTGTCCTGGTAACGCGTGATCAGATTGGACGTATACTTGTAGTATCCCGACACCAGCAGGGTATTGCTGTGAGGGAACGTTTTCATATACGACAGCTCGAAAGAATTGGTGAACTCCGGAACGAGGTTGGGATTACCACGGGTAATATTCAGGGTATCCGAGTAGTCCGTAAACGGTACCAGCTGGAAGAAGCCGGGACGATTGATCTTGCGTGTCGCACTGACCTGCAGCTCCTGGTTGCCCTTGAATTTTTCGCTCAGGAATATCGATGGGAAGAGGCTCGTCGGATAGGAGTTGTGGAAATGCTCGTTGAAATTCCGCAAATCACCAGAATACCGCGAATTCTCACCCCGGAGTCCCAGGGCGTAACTGAAATTGCCAAAACCGCTGGTCAGATTCACATAGGCCGCGTACACGTCATTCGTGCTGCTGTAATCGCTGATACCCAGCGGGCTAGGTATCTCGTTGCCCTTGGAGTCCAGCGGGAATGTAGAGTTGTAGTTGTCCAGCTTTTGGATGGAGGCCCTGAGACCGGCTTCGAGCTTGGTCTTTGGCGTCAGCGGATTGGTGTAGTCGGTCTGGAAGGTCCAGAAGGCCGGCTTCGCACTGCCGATCGTTTTCTGCAGACCCGTTCCGCCAGGAAGAGTGTGGGCCTGGTCCTTAAAATAATTCGTCGTATACAGGGAACTCGCATCGCCTTTAACACCGAAATAAGAACCGTCGAGTGTTATCTGGTGTCCATCCTTCGCAAACGAATGCTTCATGCCGAACTGTGCTCCATTGACGTCGAAGGTCCTGTCAGAAAGACTGTTGCGGACGGAGTAGTTCGTCACGTTATAGTTCTGCCCGATACTGTCTGTCCGGATATCGGAAACGTCGGTCGGCTTGAAGTTACCGTGTACCTTAATGTACGAAACTGAAAATGTAGTCTTGTTGGTTACAAACCAGTCCAGACCGATTTGCCCGAACATAAAATGTCCTTTGTTCCGCTGCAGGTCGTCCTGCACCAGGTGAGTGGTCGTATCGGACAGGAATGTCGACCGGTCGGTGTTACCGATGGTCCGGTTGTTCATCGCGTTGTACATTCCATTGGCGGTAAAGTTGACCTTGCCGCTGCGGATGTTGAACCCCGCGAGCACGTTGGGCTGACCATGAGAATCTATCCCCGCGTTGATATTGCCATTGTAGCCCTGCTTCCTGTTCTTCTTCAGAATGATATTCAGGATACCCGATCCACCGCCCGAGGCGTCATATTTTGCGGAAGGGTTGGTCATTACTTCCACGCTCTCGATAGCGTCGGCAGGGATCTGGTCCAATGAAAGGGTCGTCGGGCGTCCGTCCACGAAAATGGTCGGGCTCGCACCGCGAAGGCTTACGTTCCCGTCGATGTCGACGTTGACGGAGGGCACGTTGCGCATAACGTCTACGGCCGTACCGCCGGTGCTGACGATGTTCTTGTCGACGTTGAACACTTTTTTATCCAGCTCGAGTTTCATCGCCGGAGCGCTGGCTTTTACGACGACGGAACCGAGTTCCTTGATATCGCTGGCCAGCTTGACGGCGCCCAGGTCCTTTTCAAAAGAAGGAAGGTTACCCATCGGGTTGTTGTTGTTCTTGTCGCCGGGTTTTGCGGCCGCCTGCTGGGGAACGATCATGACGTTCAAGTCCTGGGTCTTATAGCCCGTGGCGGAGATACGCGCTACCATCGGCGTAACGATCGGAAGGTCTTCGAAGTCGAACTCGCCGTTCGCCTTTGTCTCGGTACCCTTCATCAGGATCAGTTTCCTTTTCTTGGTAGCGGGATCCGTGGTCGCTTTTAATAATATAACAGAGGCCTGTGCCATCGGCTGGCCGGTTGAGTCTGTGACCTTTCCAAAAGCGCGGCCGATCGTGGGAGCAGCCTGCGGCGCGCCAGGCTTAGCGCCGGGAGCGCCCTGTGCACCCTGTTGCGGCGCACCTTGTGCGGGAGCCTGACCACCGGCGGGCTTCTGGCCTGCAGGAGGCTGGGCAAATGCCGCAGTCGTTAGGATAAGAGAGAAGATTAAAGCAGATAGTGTTTTCATCACTTGTAAAATTTGAAGACAAAACTAATTTGATCAATTCAGTCCGTCTATACCAATGCTGCAAACGGAGCAAAAAACGCGGTAAACGGCGCAAAACTGTCGGCAAAAAAAATGCTCGCAAAGTTCCTATTAATTGGTTGATCAATCAGGAATTTTGTTTCCTTCAGGGATGAATTATACCTGTGCGGATACTTTCCCGGATGAGGGGAAATTAATTGGGATTAGTGGTAATCTTATTTTACTCCCTTGTTGGAATCCCAGTTGCCGGCGAGTTTTCGGATATAAAGGATCTGACCGGTGTGATAGGCATTGTGTGTGCTGATATGTGCGATGGTGTCGTACCAGGCCTGGAGTTTGGCGTCGTCGGAATTTTTGATAGCTGTCTCCCAGTCCTTCATGACCTGATTGAGCTGCTCGACGGTCGACGCCCAGGTCGCTTCGGTAAAAGCGGTGAAGGTCTCGTTGTTATCGCCGTCGAACGCCGCGGGTTTCCGGCCGTTGAACTTGTCGAGCGACTGCCGGTTCCAAAACAGTAAATGGTATGTAAGCTGCCCGATCGAATGGGAAGAATCGGATGGCTTCCACATCGCCTGCTGCGCGGTAAGTCCTTCGACGGCCTTGTTGATCGGAACGAACCAGTCCTGCTGGTTCCAGGTGTTCTGAAACTGTTGAAGCAGAATAGATTTCAGTGTGGGAGGTGTTTTTGTCTGCTGCCCGATCGCGGAGACTCCGGTGAGTAAAAGACCGGCAAACAGAAAGTAGGTTAGCTTACGCATAAGATCGATTTATGGTTGTTAATAAATGTGCCTGCCCTGGTCGATGCGGCGCGACAATTCATCCTTCCTGATGTTGACCTGTTGTCCTACCGGACGACCATCTCTGTAAGTAATAACATTTAGCTGCGCGGCGCCGAGCGGAAATCTCACCGGAGTGCCATCGTACCTGGTGCTGAAGGGATCCGGATTGGTCATATCGAATGTATAGTAAATATCCAGCCCTTTGATCTCGGTGGCCATGTCGACGGTAAAGTCGCGGTCCGGCGTACGCTTCGGTGTGAAGATCACGTTGAACGAGCTGCGCGCATATTTGATGCCGGCGGCGTCGAAATAGTGAAATTCCTCTTCCATGCGGCGGGTAAAATCGTCCCAGTTGCGCGCTGCCTTAGGGCTCCAGTAAACCTCGGAAAGTGCGAGCGCCCTGGGCCAGGTCATGTATTCGACCTGACGGAAGGTGGGGACTGATTCGGTCCACAGATTGCCCTGTCCGCCAAGGATGAGTTTTTCGTCGACGCTGTCGGGGACGGGGTCGTAGTTGTAAGAATCTCTCAGCCGGCAGATGCCGTAGGTCGGAGGCTCGACGGTATTCTCCCCCTGATAGAGATCGAGATAGGTATAGTCCCAGGGGGTCATGACGACCTTGTGCCCCATCCGGGCCGCAGTGACGCCGCCGGACATTCCCCGCCAGCTCATCACCGTTGCCTCGGGAGCGAGTCCGCCTTCGAGGATCTCGTCCCAGCCGATCAGCCGCTTGCCTTTCGAGTTGAGCATTTTCTCCATACGCTTTACGAAATAGCTCTGCAGTTCGTCCACGTTCTTCAGGTGCTCGTCGGCCATGCGGCGCTGGCATTTGGGACAGGTCGCCCAGAAGCCTTTATAGGCTTCGTCGCCGCCGATGTGTATGTATTCGCAGGGGAATATGGTGGCCAGTTCGGAAAAGATCTTGTCGAGGACGGTGAACACGGTATCATTCCCGATGCAAAGCGCGTTGTCTTCCCGCACCGGCCCGCGCGATCCGGGATTTACGCTGTATGGCAGCTGGGTGCAGGAGAGATTGTTATAGGACGAGATCAGCGCCAGGCTATGGGCGGGCACGTCGATTTCGGGGAGAATGGTCACATTCCTGTCCTGCGCATATCGGATGATCTCCCGCATGTCGTCCTGGGTGTAAAATCCGCCATAGGGAGTGGGCTCTCCCGCCAGGGAAGGCAGGAATTCGCCCCAGCGTCCGGTACGCGATACGCGCCAGGCGCCGTGCTGGGTCAGCTGCGGCAGGCTTTTGATCTCGATCCTCCATCCCTGGTCGTCGCTCAGGTGGAGATGAAGGGTATTGTATTTATACCGGACCATTTCGTCGATATAGCGCAGTACTTCGTCCTTTGTAAAGAAGTGACGGCTCACGTCGAGCATCAGTCCGCGCCAGGCGAAGCGGGGGTAGTCCATGATCTCGACGCAGGGGAGCTTTGTGCCGGTCTCCAGCTGCAGCAAAGTCTGCAGTCCGTAAAATACGCCTGCGGCGTCATTGGCTCTCAGTACGATGCGGGACGGGGTCACGGCAAGGGTATAGCCTTCCTTTCCAAGGACATTCCTGTCCGCCATCATAGCTATCTGCATAACCTTCCCGCTCTTGCCCCGCTGCATCCGGATTCCCGTGTGACTTTCCAGCTGACTGGTAAACCAGCCCGCGGCGTGATCGAAAGCCGGTGTCTCTACGGACAACACGACGGACTTGTCAAGGCTAAATGAGCCGGTCTGTTGTTTGACGGAAACGGGTTGTGGAATCAAATGGATTGACGGGTCGGGCGCAGCGTGCGCTTTTGTGATAAATAGCGGAAAGGCCAGAGTGAGGAGGGCCGCAGATAGTTTGTACATAGAAAGCAAAATACGGATTTGAAGACGGAAATGAACACCGTTCGTATCAAAAGCGGACAATTTCCTGCTAAATAGGGTGCTATTTTGCTGGTTCTTAGCCGGGTATAAACCCGGCACCGTTTTTATTGTACCGAAGGCATGCTAAAGAATTATCTCTTCATCGCTCTGCGGAATCTGTGGAAGCACAAGCGTTTTTCCGCGATCAACCTCATAGGACTGGCCCTCGGTATCGCCTGTACCCTGCTGATACTGCTGTGGGTACGGGACGAAAAAGGCGTCGACGCCTTTCACCGGAATTCCGACCGGCTCTACTACGTTTATGAGCGCAACTATATGGGAGGTAAGCTGCAGCCCTGGTACTGGACGCAGGGACCGTTGTGGGAAGAGCTGAAAAAAGAGTTTCCGGAGGTCGAGCAGGCTACGGCGGTCTCCTGGACTTCGACCAATACGTTTTCTGTCGGTGGGAAGGCGCTGAAAGAGAGCGGATACAGCGCGGGCGTCGATTTCTTTACGATGTTCAGCCACCCGCTGCTGGAAGGGTCTGCGAAACAGGCGCTGAACACCCCGAACAGCCTTGCTATCTCGAAGACGATGGCCAGCCAGTTCTTCGGCAGTCCCGCGGCCGCGATTGGCAAGACTATTCGCTATGAGAACCGCAAAGATTTTAAGGTCTCCGCAGTATTCGAAGACATGGGTGACCGGGTGTCCGACAAGGCCAGTTATATCATGAGCTGGATGGCCTATGCGGAAGATGGCAACGAATGGACCAAACAGTGGCAGGCCGTAGATCCGCGCACTGTAATTCTATTACGTCCGGGGGCCGACGCGGCGGCGGTGGAAAAAAAGATAATGCATCTGCTCGACCGGTTCGGGACGGAACAAAAGAATATCCGGATCGAACTGGCGCTTCAGCCTTTCAGCGAATACTATCTCCATTCGGAGTTCAGGAACGGTGTACCGACCGCGGGGAGAATCGAATATGTGCGGCTCTTCAGCATTGTGGCGCTGTTCATTTTGCTGATCGCCTGCATCAATTTTATGAACCTGACTACGGCGAGGTCTGTTCGCAGGGCAAAGGAGATTGGCGTCCGGAAGGTGATGGGCGCGCTGCGAAGCCGGCTGATCCGACAGTTCATCGGAGAGGCGGTGCTTATGACGTCGTTGTCTGTGGTGCTTGCGCTGTTCGTGGTAGTCCTGCTGCTGCCGTGGTTTAACCAGATGACGGGCAAGCATCTGGTTCTTCCGGGCGGCTCACCGGTTTTCCGGATGGAGATTTTGGCTCTTATTCTGGTGACGGGGTTTGTATCGGGCAGCTATCCCGCTTTTTATTTATCGGCCTTTAGTCCGATCCGCGTGCTGAAGGCGGCTCTTCCGTCGGGCAGCCGGGGGGATGCCCGCTTCCGACAGGGGTTGGTCGTGTTTCAGTTCGTGCTGTCGATTGTGCTGATCCTGTCTACCCTACTGATCTCCCGTCAGATCAATTATCTGCAGACGGCGAGGCTGGGGTATGACCGGGCAAATTTAGTATATGTGCCTATGGACGGGGATCTGCGACCGAAGCAGGATGTGTTTACCGCGTGGGTTCGGGGGATGGCGGGTGTGCAAGGCCTTAGCCTTATGTCCGAGAATCCGACGACACTGAACAGCGGCACGTTGTCTATCCGCTGGCCAGGGAAGGATCCGAACGAGAATACCCGATTTATACACGCGGGGATAGGGCCGGATTTCATGAAGACTATGCGACTGCGGATGGCTTCCGGGCGGGATTTTTCTGAGGAATTTCTTACCGACTCTTCGGCGGTTATCATCAATGAGACTGCGGCTGCGCTGATTGGATTTAAAGGCGATCCTATCGGAAAGACGATCTTCAACGGGGACTATCCGCTGCATATCGTCGGGGTGGTAAAGGATTTTCATTTTCAGTCGCTGCACGAGACTATCCTGCCGCTGGTGTTGTCTCAGCAGAAAAAGAATTTCTCCATGGCGGTGATACGGATCTTGCCTGGCAGGACACCCGATGTGCTTGCGCGGCTGGAAGAGGTTTGCAAGCGGTTGAATCCGGCCTTTCCGTTCACTTATCTTTTCTCCGATGAGGAGTATGCGAAATTATATACCGGTGAAGCTGTCATCGGCAAGCTCTCGGTAATCTTTGCGGGCCTCGCGATATTTATTTCCTGTCTGGGGCTGCTCGGCCTTTCGATGTTTACCGCGGAGCAGCGTACGAAGGAGATCGGGATCCGGAAGGTGCTGGGGGCGAGTGTTCCTTCGCTGTTTGCGCTGCTTTCGCGAAGTTTTTTAGGGCTTGTGCTGATCGCGTTTGTGATAGCGGCACCGCTTGGATGGTGGGCGATGAGTTCCTGGTTGAGGGGATATGCGTATAGGACGGATATTCCGTGGTGGACGTTTGCGGCGGCGGGTGCGCTCGCGGGGGTGATCGCGCTGGTGACTGTTTTTTGGCAGTCGATGGCGGCGGCGAGGGCTAATCCAATCAGGAGTTTGAGGTCAGAATAAGGACTCAGCGGAAATCGTAGTTGACGATCTTCAGGCGCTGGCCGGGGGCGCAGGTGTCGAGGAACCAGGACTCGCCGACGTCCTGTATATCATAGACGAATCCGACGACGAGGGTGTCTTTGTCGAAGCCTGGAGGGACGAGTTTTTGAAAGACGAGCTGGTGGGCTTTGTTGGGGACGTCCTTGATGAGCATCGGGGCCAGGGCGGAATCGAACACGACGTTGTTTCTCCCGTGTATCGTAAGGCGGAAGGTTATGGTGTGCTGATCGGTGGAAAAATCCTGGTCGGTATACAACTGGTATTGTATGGTCCTCGGAACGGGAGGATTGTAGTGATCTTTTTTGCAGGCCGCGAATGCTATGGCGGCAAGGGCTGCTCCGCAGAGGAGCCGGACAGACTGGTTCATTTTTGAGTGTTTTTCAGGTTGCGTGTAAAACTATATCATTTATCGGGGGTTGGATGGGGAGACTGTACCAACGGTAGATATCGGCTTCCGAATTGAGGGTTTTGATATCTTTACTGTAATGAACAGTACAGTTACGGACTATCTGCAACAATTCCGGCCCATTCCGGCAGGGGACAGGGACGCAATTCTTTCGTTTTTTACGCCCGGGAAGGCAGAAGAAGGCCGATTTCTGTCGAGGGAGGGAAAGGTCTGTTCGCATCTTTACTATATCTGCAGCGGCATCCTGCGTATCGTATCCACCAGTGACAAGGGTACGGACAGGACACACTATTTCTACAGGGAGAACCAGATATGTACTATCTTAAAGAGTTTTGACGAAGGGGTGGCTGCGGACGCTGGTATACAGGCGGCGTGTGATGCCGAGTTGCTCGTTATTTCAAAGTCGCGGCTGGATCAGCTGTTTGCGACCTTCCCCTGGATGAAGGATGTAATAGACAGAGTATTCCAGAGACAGCTGCTGGAGAAGGTGGAGACGCGGAACGCGTATCTGGGGGTTGACGCTGAAACACAGTATAGGATCTTTGTTGAACGCCAGCCGGATATCGCGCTGCGGGTTCCGATGAAGGATATTGCGTCGTATTTGGGGATCACGCCGCAGTCGTTGAGCCGGATAAGGAGGAAGAGCCGGTGAGGCAGTGGACGGAGGAGAGGTGATGGCGGGGACTGGGGGAAGAATCATTGAAATGTCTGTACAGCATAATATATTGATTCCCGAAAGGCTCAGGCCTTTTGTTCGCGAGGTCCTGGTATTGGATTCGAGTGAACTCGCGTTTTACGCGGATGGGTGTCCGGGGATTATTTTTCAGCAGACGGACGGTGGAGGAGATAGCTGTCTCATCCTCAATGACGATAAGCGGCTCTCGCCCGTATTTTTGTATGGACAGACGGTGGAGCCTATCCGCATGGCGACGACCGGGAGTCTGAAGATGATCGTGGTCTGTCTGCATCCGCACGCTGTACACCCGATGTTCCGGCTGAGCGCAAAGGAAATTACGGATGACTGTCTCGACCTGAGGCTGCTGTCGGCGGCGCCGGGGATCAACCTCACGGACCGGCTGCGGAATGGGGCGGGGGTGGAACAACAGGTGCGTGTTTTGTTCGACTATATAGAACAGGTGGTTACGCGCAACGGGTCGACGGTCGATGCCGGTATGGCATTCGCGGCCACGCAGATCTGGCAGGCGGGCCGCGGGCTGTCGTTGAAAAGATTGCAGCAGGCGCTGAACCTGAGCGAACGAAGTCTTCAGCGAAAATTCGAACAGTATGTCGGCATACCGCCCAGGCTATTTTCGAAGATATCCCAGTTCCAGGCCGCTCTGGCCCAGCTGACGAGCAGGAAATTCTTCAAGTTGTCGGATATTGCCTACGACAATGGATATGCGGACCAGTCTCATTTCATCCGCGGATTTAAAAAATTTACTGGTCTTTCGCCTAACGCGTATATCGAAAAAACCCTTACTCCGGGTGGATCGGACCGGATGCCTGTGGTCAAAAAGCAGTAACTTTGCTGCGCCGCAGGTTTCACTCTCACTAAAAACGATTGGCTATGGCCTACAAAAACAAGACGATCAGGAATCCTATCACCGGTCAGCAGATCCGGTTTATTCAGACGAGCAAAGACAGCAACGGACAGGTACTGGAAATGGAAGCGACGTATAACGCGATGTCCAAAGAACCACCTTCTCACTATCACCCTTATCAGGACGAAAATTTTACCGTCATTTCCGGCGAGCTCAGGGTCCGGCTGGACGGCGAAGAAACGCACACACTGCAGGCCGGTGACACGCTTCAGATCCCGCGCGGCCAGGTACATTCCGTGTGGAATGCCTCCAAACATAAAGCGGTCGTCAACTGGCAGGTACGCCCTGCCCTGAATACGGAAGAGCTGCTGGAGACTGTCATGGGGCTGGCTACAGACGGAAAATGCAACAGACAGGGCATGCCCGGCCTGCTGCAAATAGCGCTGACCTCGGGTAAATATAACCGGGAGACGAGACTGGTATCTCCTCCTCTTTTGATCCAGCGGGTGTTCTTCTCCGTGCTTACGCCGTTTGCCCTGATGGCGGGGTATAAAGCGGTGTATCCGCAGTACCTGGACTGAGACCCGCGGACAGAATTTTATGATGCCCGGCGATTGGATATCAGGCCCGCGGATCAGAATTGGATCCGGTAGAGAATATCGGGGAAGAAGCGGATCTGGTAGATAGGCGCCGCGATCCCTTTCGCCTGGTTGTACTGCAGCAGAAAGATATTCTTCCGGTTCGTAACGTTTTGAAGGTCGAGATAAAAGGTTTGGCTCATCCTGTGCCTGGGGCTGTTCATTCGAAAGCCGAATTTGGTATCCAGCCGTAAATAGGAATCCAGCTGTTGTGAATTGTAGTGCAGGGTATCGGTTATTTCATAACCCGCATTAAGAGACGCCGCCACGTTGATAGGCGTGGTATAGCGTCCCCCAATAGTTGAAATCCGGACGTCCAGCGTAAAGGCGTTGTTCTCCGAGACTCTCCACTCTTTACCGGCAAGCGCGTTTAAAACGTATTTATAGTTGAAGGCCGTATTCCGCTGCAGCCCATCGCTGCCTTTATATCTGGAGTCGAATACCG
>Ga0310811_10012182_pt1 | contig 11155 bp, 13 predicted proteins | sample YCmetagenome_FD_207642 | JGI IMG/M metagenome (GOLD analysis project Ga0310811, IMG submission 207642) | Soil microbial communities from experimental microcosm in Duke University, North Carolina, United States - YC | ecosystem: Engineered > Artificial ecosystem > Soil microcosm > Unclassified ... | reverse complement strand
CGCTCACGCCGAAGCGACACCGCATCCCGCGGCCGGCACCCTCGTCCACACCACCACGGCGACGGCCGTCGAGCTGAGCGGTGACGTCGGCTGGCCCGGGGGCGCGGCCGTGCTGCGGGGGGTCGACGTGCGGATCCCCGCCGGGCAATGGGTCGCGGTGGTCGGCGCGTCTGGCGCGGGGAAGTCCACCCTGCTCGCGGCGCTGCTGGGATTTTTCGACGCCGACGGCACACCCTCCACGAGCGTCGCGTGGGCGCCGCAGGATCCACAGCTGGTGTCGACGACCGTCGCGGAGAACCTGCGCCTCGCCGACCCGCACGCGACCGACGACGAGCTGGCGCAGGCGCTGCACCTGACCTGCCTGCCGGATCTCGGCCTGGGCACCCTGCTCGGCAGCGCCGGCAGTGGCCTGTCGGGTGGACAGGCCCAGCGGCTCGCCCTCGCCCGTGCCCTCATCGCCGCGCCGCGTGCCGACCTGGTCCTGCTCGACGAGCCGACCGCGCATCTCGACGCGCCCACGGCCGGCAAGATCCGCCAGAATCTCCGGACGGCACTGGCCGGCCGCACGGTCGTGCTGGTGACGCACGACGCGGCGGAAGCGGAAGACGCCGATCTCGTCTTCGAGGTGAGTGACGGCCGCGTCCGGGTGCGGGAGGCCGTCTACCCTTGACACTGCTCATGGAACCGATTCTCGCCGCGCAGGCGCTGTCCGCGGCCACGGACATCACGACCGCCGCGCTGTCAGGTGACGAGCCCGACGCGGTGCTGGACTCGGTCGTGCGGAAAGCCGCCGAGCTGGCCAAGGCCGATCTCGGGCTGGTGATGGTGCGCGCCGACGACGGCAGCGTCTCGGTGGAAGCCGCGTACGGGGCATGCACGACCAAGCTTCGCGGCCTGAGCCTGCCCGCCGAGTCGTCGGCGGGGCAGGTGGCCCGCGGCGGTGAGACGGTGGTCGCCGCGGACTTCACCACCGATCCCCGTACCGCGCCCTACGTGCCGGACGAGCTCGCGGGGTTCGGTCCGTTCGCGGCTGCGCCGTTCGGGTCCGGCGGCCGGGTCCTCGGCGCGCTGGCCGTGTACCGGCTTTCCCGGGCGGAGGCGTTCTCGTCGGCGACGGTCGAGGTGCTGACCGCGTTCGCCGCGCAGGTCGGCGTGGTGCTGGCGCTCGCCGAGGGCGCCGACGCGCGGCACCGGATCACCCTCTACCAGGAACGCGAGCGGATCGCCCGCGAACTGCACGACGTGATCGTGCAGCGCCTGTATGCCGCCGGTATGCAGCTCGACCGGGTCCGCAGGCGGATGCGGAAACGGTTCGCCGGCACCGACGCGGTCCGGCTCGGCGAGGCGATCGATCAGCTCGACCAGACGATCGAGGAGATCAGGGCCACCGTGCGGGGGTTGCGCTCGCCCGCGCCCGAACCCGAGGCACTCCCGGCGACGGATCTCGCCGAGTCGGCCCGCGGCGAGGTGCGGATCGCGGGGGAGCTGCTCGGCTTCCCGCCCACGCTGGAACTGTCGGGAGAGTTCGCCGACATCCCCGCCGAGCGGGCCGATCACGTCCGGGCGGCGCTGCGCGAGGCGCTGTCGAACGTGGTCCGGCATTCCGGGGCGAGCGAGGTCCGGGTGACGTTGCATCGCGACGCCGAGGAGGTGCGGTTGCGCGTGCGGGACAACGGCGCCGGTGTGCCGCAGGGGGTCGCCACGCGGGGATTGCGGCACCTCGCCGAACGCGCCGAGAGCGCCGGCGGCAAGTTCTACCTCAATTCCTCGCCCAGTCTGGGCACCCTGGTCGCGTTCGAGCTGCCGTTGGCGAAACGTCCGGGCTGAGTCGGTGATCGGCGGCGGCGGACAGCCGCGCCAGCTGGTCTCGGGAGGCCGTGGCCACGTCCGCCGGTACGCCGAGTTCGCCGAGCATCTCGCTCGCGGCGGCCATCTCCGCGGTGCGCCGGACGCGGTGCCGGAGCGTCCCGGTCACCAGACGGTCCACAGTGGACTCGTTTGCGCCGGCGAGTTCCGCGACGATCATTTCGCGCAGCCAGTCTTCGCAGCCGGCCGCCCTGGCCGCGGTGAGCGCTTCCACGACCGCCGCGGACATGCCCTTGAAGAAGACGCTGCGCAGCAGTTTGCGTTCGGCCGCGAGTCCGGCTTCACCCGCCATGACCTCGACGGAGGCACCGAGGGAGCCCAGCAGCTCGGCCGTCGGCGCCGCCGCGACCCCGCTGGCGAGCATCGGGACCTTGAGGCCGCGTCCGGGAACCGGCGCCATGATGGCGATATCGGTGAAGGGCACCCCGTGGGCGTCGGCGATTTCGGCGAGCTTTCGTTTGGTGCCGGGCGAAGCCGTGTTGAGGTCGGCCCAGATCGCACCCGCGCTCAGCCCGGAAAGCCCGGCCCGCAACGCCTCGACGGCCGCTGCCGAGCTGTTCACGCTGAGGACGAGATCCGCGCCGCCGGCCGCGTCGGCCTCGGACGCGGCGTCGCCGGGTAGAGCGGGGTCGTAACCGCGTACCACCGCGCCGGCCGCGCGCAGGTCACGGGCCAGTGCGCCGCCGGCTTCGCCCAGCCCGAGCACGGCGATGGTGGCGATTCTTCCGGACATGAGAAATCCCCTCCTCGGCGTACCGCTTACAATCGAGTAGACGATGTGAGTGACAAAATTGTCAACAATTTTCGGAACGGAATCCCGGGAGCAGCAGTGACGGAAGAGCCGGCCGAGCAGATGGCGGACGTGCCGGTGGTGGTCGCCCTCCGCGAGGCGATCGTCCGCGGCGACTTCGCGCCCAACCAGCGGCTGGTCGAAGCCGATCTCTCCGCGCATTTCTCGGCGAGCCGGGCCAATGTGCGGGCGGCGCTGATCGAGCTCGCCAACGAAGGCCTCGTCGAACGCGTGCAGAACCGCGGTGCCCGGGTGCGGTCGATCTCGGTCGAAGAGGCCGTGGAGATCAGCGAAGTGCGCCTGGTGTTGGAGTCGCTGTGCGCGGAGAAGGCCGCGAAGCGGATCAAGGCGGACGAGATCCGTGAGCTGAAGGGCATCGGCAGGGCGATGCGCAAGGCGGTCGCCGGAGGCGATGTGGTCGGCTACTCGCAGCTCAACGAGGAGCTGCACCGGCGGATCCGGGAGATCGGCGGGCAGCGCACGGCCGCGCAGGTGCTGGAGCGACTGCGCGCGCAGAGCGTGCGCCACCAGTTCCGGCTCGCCATGCGTCCCGGGCGCCCCGCGGTGTCCCTGCCCCAGCATCTGGCGTTGATCGACGCGATCTGCGCGCACGAGGTCGACGAGGCCCACGAGGCGATGCGCCGACACCTGGAAAGCGTGATCGCGGCACTCACCAGTTCTCCGGAGCCGGAAACACGGACCATCAGGCCTTGACTTCTGTCGACAAGATTGTCGACAATTTTCGTGGTTGTTGATCGCGGCGAAGCCGCCGCGACATGGTGAGGCGGTGCATCCGGCTCCTGGTCCGATGCGCGCGAAACGCAGGGAGTGACCATGACCGACCACCCCGTTCCCTCCCGGCACGCGCGCGAACTGGTTCGCGGCGCCTATGACGTGCACATTCACGTCGCCCCGGACGTGATGCACCGCCGTATCGACGACCTCACCCTCGCCGAGCGGTTCGCCGAGGCCGGCCTGGCCGGATTCGTGCTGAAGTCGCACTACGTGCCGACGGCCGAACGCGCCGAGGTGGTCCGCCGGGCGCACCCCGGGATCGACGCGCTGGGCGCGATCACCCTGAACGCGTCGGTGGGCGGCATGAATCCGATCGCCGTGGAAATCGCCGGCCGCGGCGGCGCGAAGTTCGTCTGGCTGCCCACTGTGGACAGTGCGAACCAGCGAAGCTGCCAGGCGAGTGAACCGGAAGGCGCCAAGCAGCCGATGTGGGCGCGGTTGCAGGCGGACCTGGCGGAGGCGGGAATGGCCGCGGATCCGGTCGAAGTGCTCGACCGGCACGGCGAGGTTCTCGACGTGACGCGACAGGTCCTGCGGCTGGTCGCCCGGCACGATCTGACGCTGGCCACCGGGCATCTGCACGCCGACGAGTCCGCGGCGGTCATCGACGCCGCGGTCGAAGAAGGCGTTCGCCGGATCGTGGTCACGCATCCGGAATTCACCTCGCAACGGATCGGGGTCGAGCGCCAGCAGGCACTGGCGGAAAAGGGCGCGCTGCTGGAGCGTTGTTTCACCACGCCGTACACCGGAAAGGTCGACTGGGACGTCTGGCTCGGCAACATCCGCGCGGTCGGGCCCGAACACTCGGTGATCTCCAGCGATCTCGGCCAGCCCTTCAATCCACCGGTCGAGGACGGCCTCGCGCTGGCCGCGGACCGGTTGCTCGACGGCGGTTTCACCGACGAAGAGGTACGGACGATGGTGGTGACCAACAGCAGACGGCTGGCGGGCGCATGAACGGCTCCGTGCCGAGCCGCGGCGACCACGCGCGTTCGGGGCGCCGCGTGCTGGCCGCGAACGCGGTGACCAAGCAGTTCGCCAAGGACGGCGCCGCGATCGTCGCTCTGGATCAGCTCACGGTGAGCATCGCGGAAGGCAGCTTCGTCACCGTGCTCGGGCGCAGCGGCTGTGGCAAGTCGACCCTGCTGAACCTGCTCGCCGGGCTGGTTCCCCCGACCACGGGCGAAATCCACTACCGCGACCGGGTGCTCACCGGACCGGACACCGGGATCGGTTACCTGACCCAGACCGACACCCTGATGCCCTGGCGCGATGTGCGGCGCAACATCGAGCTGCCACTGGAAATCCGCGGCCTGCCCGCGGCCCGGCGCCGCGAGATCGCGCGGGACCTGGTGGAGCGAGTGGGTCTCGGCGGATTCGAAAAGCATTACCCACGCGAGCTTTCCGGCGGCATGCGGCGAAGGGCGAGCCTGGCGCGAATGCTCGCCGGGTCACCGGAAACGCTGCTCATGGACGAGCCGTTCGGCGCGCTGGACGCGCAGCTGCGCACCGAACTGCAGCAGGATCTGCTGGCGTTGTGGCAGGGCACCGGTCAGACCGTCGTGTTCGTGACCCACGACATCGACGAGGCGCTGCTGCTCGGCGACCGGGTCGTGGTGCTGGGCCCGCTCGGGCGCATCCTGCTCGACCGGGAGATCGGTCTCGCCCGGCCGAGATCGGCGGACGCACTGCGGACCGATCCCGCATTCGTCGCGCTGCACCGGGAACTGTCCGCCGCGTTGCGGCAGGGCAGGTGACCGAATCCGGAAAGCCGAAGGCAGGGGAAGGGAGGGCGGGGCGATGAGCATGGCCGCCGCGGGCCCGGTGCGGGTCGGACTGGAACAGAGCTGGTGGCAGCGGCACGGCGCGACGGCCGTGGTGTGGCTGCTGCGGCTGGGCCTGCTGGCCGCGATCCTGGTGCTGTGGCAGGTCGCCGCGGACCGGTGGATCGACAGCACGTTCACCAGCAAGCCCAGCGAGATCGTCGGGCGCCTCGGCGACTGGAGCGCGGACGGTACATTGTGGACGAACACATGGGTCACCGTCCAGGAGATCGTCTACGGCTTCGCGCTCGGTGCCGCGGCCGGCGCGATCGCGGGGTTCGGGCTGGCCTCGCTCACCCTGGTGTACCGCGTGCTGGACCCCTTCATGATGGCGCTGTACTCGATTCCCAAGGTGGCGCTGGCTCCGCTGTTCATCGTCTGGTTCGGCATCGGCATGCACATGAAAGTGCTCCTTGCCGCGGCGACCGTTTTCTTCCTGGTGTTCCTCAATACCGCCGCGGGCGTCCGGGAAGTGGATCGCGGCCTGATCGACGCGGTGCGCCTGATGGGCGGCACGCGGAGGGACATCGCCCGCAAGGTGGTGCTGCCCGCCTCGATGACCGGTCTGCTCACCGGGCTGAAGGTGGCGATCCCGTACGCCTTGATCGGCGCGGTGATCGGCGAACTGGTCGCGTCGAACCGCGGCCTCGGCTACCTGATCAACGATTCCGCCGCCCAGTTCGACACGGCCGGCGTGTTCGCGGCACTGGTGGTGCTCAGCGTGATCGCCGGAGTGCTCAACATCTTCGTCGGGGTGATCGGCAGGAGGGTGAACCGGTGGAAGCCCGCCGACTGACCGGCCGGAGAACCGTCCTGAAAGCGGTTGCCGCCACGCCGTTGTTGCTCGCCGGGTGCGCGACGCGGGAGTCGACGACACCGCCCGGGGTACTGAACATCGGCCAGATCAGCGATTCCGTGGCGTTCCTGCCGTTGTTCATCGCGGAACGGCGGGGATATTTCGCCGCGGAGGGCATCACCTTGGGAGACCGGCCGCGCCTGGGGACCGGCGCGAAGGTCGCGGCCGCGCTGAAATCCGGCAGCGTCGATCTCGGCGCCGGGGTCATCACCGACGCGTTCAACCTGGCCAAGATCGACGACGGCACCCGGATCGTGACCAGTCTGGTCACCGAGTACTACGTCGACATCGTGGTGGGCGTGTCGTGGCCGGAGCCGGACTCGCTGCCGGGAAAGATCGCCGCGCTGGTCGGGAAGAAGATCGGTATCACCGGTCCGGGCAGCGGCACGGAGGCACTCGTCGACTACCTGTTCGGCAGCATCGGGCACCACGCCGCCACGGACGCGACGCTGGTCAATCTGGGCAGCGCCGCCACCTCGGCGATCGGCGCCCTCAAGGCCGGACGGGTGGACGCGCTGGCGTTCTTCCAGCCGATCGCCCAGCAGGCGGCGGCCGCGGGGGCCGGTCGGACGTTCATCTCACCCGCCCGTGGGGATGTGCCCGCCTTGCGCGGTGCGCTGCACGGCGTGGTGTTCAGCACGCAGAAGTTGCTGAACCGCAAGCAGCAGGAACTCGCGGGGTTCCAGCGGGCGATGCGCCGGGCGCTCGCCGATGTCCACGGCGACGACGCGCGGACGCTGCTCGGCCAGTACCTCAAGGGCACCGACCCGAGGGCGCTGGACGCGGTCGTCCCGATCCTGCGTCGCGAGGTTCCCACGGATCCCGCCGTGCAACGGGCCTCCTACGACACGGCCCGCGCGTTCCACCTCGACAGTGGTCTTGTCCGCAAAGCACCCACCTACGAACAGATCCTGGTGCCGACGGGCGACTGAGCCTGTTCAGCCGGTGGAGCCGGAGATGGTCTGGAGGATCGTCGACAGCAGGCAGGCCAGCTGGTCGTGTTCCGGCTGCGACAGCTTCGCCAAGGTGGCCTTCTCCGCTTCCAGCTGGCAGGGCAGCAGGCGGTCGATCAGGGCGATGCCCTTGTCGGTCAGCCGCACCTGGATCACCCGCCGGTCCCGTTCGCTCGCGGTGCGCGAGACCAGGTCCAGCCGTGCCAGGCGGTCGAGCCGTTTCGTCACGGCCGCCCCCGAGGACAGCATCTCCCGGCTGATCTGGCCGGGATTGAGGACGCTGTTGCGGCGCAGGGCACACAGGACGTCGAACTCGGCCCGGGTGAGGTCGTGCCCCAGCAGCAGTTCGTCCATGACCCGGCGCAGCAGGGATGCCAGCCGCATCACCCGTCCGGTCACGGCCATCGTGGATGTGTCGAGCTCGGGGCACATTTCTCCCCATTGTCGTCGCGCTCTGTCGATGAGATCACTCACCCGATCGCTCCTCACCCAGGCTACTTCGCCGATGTTTTGTCGTGTCGTGACCCGCGGCGGCACCGGCGCCGAAATTCCGTGCGGGCTCGCGCCCGCGCGGCAGGTCGTGGATCCGCTGGTCGCGTGCCAGGACCGGGGCGAAACCCTAGTCCTGGCCCGAGTCCGGCCCGCAAGGTAGGCCGAGTTACCGCCTATCGTGGTCGTTTGCGCAGGTCAATACGTTTACGGTGCATCGCTGAAGGCGGCGCGCGGTGGGTTTTTCCGGGTTTTCCCGGGTTTTCCCGGGGGCGTCGGTACCCTTCCGGGACGGGTTATTTCCCCTGTCGGGCTACCCATGCCGCCGCTTGCGTTCTGCGCTGCATACCGAGTTTGGCGAGCACCGAGGTCACATAATTCTTCACGGTTTTCTCGGCGAGGAACAGTCGTTCGGCGATCTCCCGGTTGGACAGCCCGTCGCCGATCAGCTGAAGTACGCTGCGCTCCCGGTCGGTGAGCTGAGACAGCGCGTCGTCCCGGGGATTGCGGAACTTGTCGAGCACCCGCGCCGTGGTGAGCGGGTCCAGCAGGGACCGGCCGGCCGCGACCTCGCGCACCGCGTTGACCACGTCCTGGCCCCGCACCTGCTTGAGCAGGTAGCCGGAGGCACCGGCCATGATCGCCCCGACCATCGCCTCCTCGTCGTCGAAGGCCGTGAGCACCAGGCACCGCGGCGGGTTCGGCTTCGACCGCAGTTCCCGGCACAGCGCCACGCCGTCCCCGTCGCCGAGGCGGACATCCACCACCGCCACGTCCGGTTCCACGTGCATCGCCACCGCCAGTGCCTCGTCGGCGCTGCCCGCCTCGGCGACCACCTCGATGTCCGGTTCGTCGCCGAGGAGTTCACGCAGCCCGCGGCGTACCACCTCGTGATCGTCGACGAGCAGCACTTCGATCGCCATGACCCCAGGTTACGTCGTGACCGGACGGCCGGCGTCGCGCCGGATGCGGCGGGAAGCGGCTTCCGCCGACGGTGGCGAAGGAGGTCCACGCGATCACGGCAGGCGAAGTCAGCCGGTCGTCGTGGCCGGGAACCGGTGTTCGTTGCGGTCGATCTTGGCGTCGGCCGCCGCGAGCAGATCGACGCCGAGCACATCCGCCAGCCGGACGAGGTAGATCATGACGTCGGCGAGCTCGTCGAGGACCTCGGCCTTCCGCTCGGGATCGCTCAGCACTCCGGCCGATTCGCCCGGAGTGAGCCATTGGAAGAGCGAGATCAACTCGCCGACTTCACCCGATAGTGCCATCACGAGGTTTTTCGGGGTGTGAAACTGTTCCCAGCCGCGCGCGGCGGCGAAGTCGTGGAGCCGGTTGCTCAGATCGTCCAAGGTCACAATGCCTGGATACTGCATCCGGGGCCATCGGTGCCATGCGGTATCACTGTGAGCATGTCGCCGATCCCCGAGCTACAGCAACGGCAGATCGATCGCTGGTGCAAGCGGCGCGTCCCGGTAGCCCAGCGCGACGAGTTGAAGGTCATGTCGCGGTGGCGCGGGCGGATGGTGACCCTGGTCGAGAAGCGTGCCGAGTGGTGGGACACCGGCGGGCCGGACGCGGCCACCGAACGTGCTTTCGCGCAGCTTCGGTATGGCACGGACGGGTTATGGACGCTGTACTACTGGGCCGATGATTCCGGACGGTGGCGAAAGTATCCGGAAAGCCTGCGCGAGAATTCACCGGTGCCGCTGCTCGAAGACATCGATCGCAGCGCCTACGGCGGCTACTTCTTCGCCTGGCTCACCGCCCGCTGATCCGGCTTCACCGCCACTTCACGCGGGGGTGGGTGTTCCGTGGCCCGGAAAGCCGGTCGCGCCGCCCATCTCCCGGCCCCCAGGCGTTTCACTGGGTAAACCTGACACTATAGGCGCGTGAGCCCAGTCAGTCGTGGTCGCAAACCCAGCAAGAAGGCCGCCCGCCGGACGAAGCCGCTCGACAACGAGCGGCGCGAGGTGTTCGAGCTGGCCCTCGGTGACTTCGACGAGGTGTCCACATCGGACGACGCGATCGACGTCGAACTGCTCACCGCCGACTTCATCGGCAGTTGGTGGGTCCCCGGCCAGCCGGACGCCGCGAACCAGGAGTTCTGCTTCCCCCTGATCGCCCATGCGGCGAACCGGCGGACACCGGGTGCGCTCGGCGTGCTCCGGGCACTGCAGGCGCTGGGCATGACCGCCGAACAGCGCGAGCGGGCCGGTGCGGCGGCGGACCGGCTGGCCGAAAGCGGCCTCGCCGAGCCGCCATGGATCGACGGGATACGGCAGGTCAGTGTGTTGGAGTGCTGGCAGGAAGCCGACGTCTACGGCGACGGCGCCTCACTGCTGATGATCTGTGACCGGGCCGGGCGGCGCCACGGCCTGGTCGCGGAGGTCGACTTCAACGGGGGCGGGCTGGAGGAAGCCTTTCTCACCGCCGAGCCCGACGAGGTCCTCCGCGAAATGCGCGAGGCCGCCGACGACAGCGAGCTGGTGGTGACCGAGGAACTCGGCCTCGCGCGAGCGCACCGGATCCTTGAGGACGCGATCGCGCTCAACGATTCCGTGCTCACCCTGTTCTCCCGGCCCGAGCCGCGCGATCCCCTGACCGCGGCGCGCACCTTCCTCCTGTCCCGGCTGCGCGCGATGCCGCCGGCCGATCCTCCCGCGGAACACGCGGACTACGGCGACGCCGAGCGCGACGAACTCGTCGCGCAGTTCTTCGCCGACACCGGGGTGACCGCGGATCACGACGCGCGCCAGGCCGTCCGCGCGATCGTCGACTACGGCTGTGACGAGGACTTCGGGCGCCCGCTGCGGGTCGGCCCGGAGAAGGTGGCAGTCCTGGTCGAGGACCTGGACGCGGCCCAGGACCTGGACGACGAGGTCTTCGAAGTGCTCCCGGAGCTGCTGACGCAGTGGGCGAAGTGGGCGGGCGAGCGGTCCGGCCTGACCGCGGAGGCCATCGAGGTGGTACTCGACGAGGTCGCCGAGATCACCGCGGAACTGTTCGACCGGACCGACGAGGACTGGGAGGACGACTTCGGCGGTGAACCCGACGAAACCGGTGAACCGGACGGAAAAGAAGGCGGCATCCCCCTCGCCTTGAAGAAGCGATAGGCCAAGATATGGCGGGTGAAGGACCTTCGCGCCTATCTTCGCTCGCTGGACGTCGAGACCTTGGCCGATCTCCTGCACGAACAGGCCGAGCGCGATCCCGAACTCCGGACCAGGCTGTGGCTGCGCGCCGGCGAAGCCGTCGGTGATCTCGCCGAGGTCGGCAGCATCCTGGACCGGGCCGTACCGGGCGCGGTGCCCGGCTCCCCGCGCGCGAGCTTCGGCGAGGCGGCGAAGATCGGCGCGGTCCTCGACACCCTGCAGCGCCTGCCGGACGGTCGACCGGATCGTCAAGGCACTGGAGCGCCAGGATGACCGGTCGGGCGCCGTCGGGGCCGAGCTGCGCCGCGCGGTCGGTCTCTACGCCCGCGCGTGCGCCGCGCACCCGCCGCGACCGGACCGGCTGGCCGACTGGATCCTCGACCTGTGGTTCGCCGCCGGCCGGACCGATTTCGAGCTCGCCGACTTCGCCG
>Ga0310811_10012180_pt1 | contig 11155 bp, 7 predicted proteins | sample YCmetagenome_FD_207642 | JGI IMG/M metagenome (GOLD analysis project Ga0310811, IMG submission 207642) | Soil microbial communities from experimental microcosm in Duke University, North Carolina, United States - YC | ecosystem: Engineered > Artificial ecosystem > Soil microcosm > Unclassified ... | reverse complement strand
GGCGCAATCACCGCAAAGCGCGCGCCCCACACGGCAGGCGGCCCTCGCCGAGGGCTGTCGTCGCCTTGTCCTGGAAAGCTACGCACCCGCGGCAGTCCTGATCAGTCGGAAGCTCGAATGCCTTTATTCCATGGGCCCCACGGAGCTTTATCTGCGCGTTCCGCAGGGTCATCCAAATTATGATCTCCTTGCGATGGTCGGCCCTCATATGCGGATCAGGCTCAGGGCGGCCATTCATCAGTCAATCCTCGAGAATACCCGAGTCCTTATCCCCGGCGGACGGACGAGCGACGATGGCAAGCCGGTCTCCTTTTCAATTGCCGTCCAGACCGCGGTGATCGACGGCGAGGATTTGCTGCTGATCTGCTTCATCGACGAAGCGGTATCCGACACAAAGCTTCCCCGCAAAAAATTGCCGCACGACGTTGAACAGGTGGCTGATCTTGAGCAACGGCTGGAAGCGACGCAGACTGAGCTGCAGACGGCGATCCAGAGCCTGGAGACCTCTAACGAAGAACAGAAAGCGATCAACGAAGAAGCCCTGTCCGTCAACGAGGAGTATCAATCAACCAATGAAGAGCTGCTGACCTCGAAAGAGGAATTGCAGTCCCTGAACGAGGAGCTTTCAGCCCTCAACAGCCAACTGCAGGAAACGCTCGAGCGGCAGCGGACGACGGCTTCCGATCTGCAGAACATCCTCTACAGTACCCATGTCGCGACGATTTTCCTGGACCTCGAACTCAATATCCGTTTCTTCACGCCAGCGACGAAGTCCCTCTTCAACATCATTCCCAGTGACATCGGCCGTCCGCTCTCCGATCTCAATCCTGTCACGGCCGATACCGACCTTCTCATCCATGCCCGGGCGGTGCTGGAGGCGCTTATCCCGATCGAACGCGAAATCCAGGCGCGTGACGGATTTTGGTATATTCGTCGGGTTCTGCCCTATCGCGCGCAGAATGACGGGGTCGAAGGCGTCGTCGTCACCTTTGTCGATATCACTGAGCGTAAGCATGTCGCCGATGCGCTGGAGGTCGCCAGGCGCGAGGCCCAGCAGGCCAATGCCGCGAAGTCTCGCTTCCTCGCGGCCGCGAGCCACGACCTCCGCCAGCCGCTGCAAGCCCTCAGCCTGATGCGCAGCGTCCTGACCAGAAAGATCCAGGACAACAAAAAAGACGAAGCCCTGGCTTTGGTCGCGCGGCTCGACGAAACGTCCTCCGCGATGTCCGGCATGCTCGACACACTGCTCGATATCAACCAGCTCGAAGCAGGGACGGTGCGACCCGAACCCGTCAGTTTTCCGATCAACGACCTGCTCGGCCGGTTGCGCGATGAGTTTGCCTACCATGCCGGTGCGCAGGGGCTGCACTTGCGTGTCGTCCCCTGCAGTCTCTGGATTTCCAGCGATCCGCGTCTGCTCGAGCAGATGATCCGCAATCTGCTCTCGAACTCATTGAAATATACCGGGCGCGGCAAGGTGCTGCTCGGCTGCCGCCGCCGGCGCGGCATGGTCAGCATCGAGGTTTGGGATACCGGTGTCGGTATTCCCGCGTCCGATCTTCACGCTATCTTCGAGGAATACCATCAGCTCGACAATGCCGCGCGTGAACGCAGCCGTGGTCTCGGCCTCGGACTCTCCATTGTTCAACGCCTGGCGAGGCTGCTCGGCCATCCGGTGCATGTCCGGTCGCAACCCGGCAAAGGCTCCGTCTTTTCCATCGACATCCTGGGCTTGGCGGAAGCAACGTCCCCGTCAGAAGATCTGCGGCTTGTGGAGGGCTCACAGAATGCCGACTCTCACCGCGCGGGTTCCATTCTCATCATCGAGGACGATGGCGAGTTGCGCGATCTCCTCGAAATGATCCTGAAGGAGGAAGGCCATCGGCCGATGAGCGCGCCTGACGGACCCACGGCGCTTGCCCTTCTTGCCCAGGACGCTTTCCACCCTGACCTGATCCTGGCCGATTACAATCTGCCGAATGGCATGGATGGGCTGTTGGTTGCCGCCAAGGTCAGAGAGAATTTCGATCGCCAGACACCGGTCATCATCCTGACAGGTGATATCTCGACGAACACCTTGAAACGGATCGCCGGCCAGGACTGCGTCCAGCTTAACAAGCCCGTCAAAGCGACCGAGCTCACCGAGACAATCCGGCTGCTGCTTGCGTCCATCGAGACTTCAACCCGTTCGCCCGTTGCGCATCAGCCCGGTTGTGCACGACCATCGGAAAAGTCAGTAGTCTTTGTGGTCGATGACGATAGCCATGTCCGCGCAGGCATTCGCGACCTGCTCGAAGCCGACGGTCGGACCGTCGAGGATTTTGCATCATGTGAAGACTTCCTCGCGGCACACCGGCCGGGACGACAGGGCTGTCTTCTGGTCGATGCCTATCTTCCAGGAATGACGGGCCTTGAACTGTTGAAACGGCTTCAGGATGGCGACCGTCGCTTGCCGGCCATCATGATCACCGGAAGCAGCGACGTCCCGATGGCGGTCGAGGCCATGAAGTCTGGTGCGTCCGACTTCATTGAAAAGCCCATCGGGCGGAAGGAGTTGCTGGCTAGTGTCAATCGCGCCTTTGAGCAGTCACAGGATGCGGCGAAACTGTCGGCTTTCCAGCGGGACGCGGCCGAACGCATCGCCGCGCTCACGGTCAGGCAGCGAGAAATCATGGACTTGGTCCTCGCCGGCCATCCCAGCAAGAACATCGCCGCCGATCTCAAGCTTAGTCAGCGCACAGTGGAACATCACCGGGCAGAGATCATGAAACGAACCGGCACGAAATCCCTTCCGGCACTGGCGCACCTGGCCCTTGCGGCCACGACGGATGCCATGACCTGATCATTCCGTCGCGAACTGCCCGGCGACGATCGCCTGAGCCTCATCCTGAATTTGTTTGAGATGCTCGGCGCTGAGAAAGCTTTCGGCGTAGATCTTGTAGACATCCTCGGTGCCCGAAGGGCGCGCGGCAAACCATCCGTTTTTGGCGACGACCTTGATCCCACCGATCGACTCATTATTGCCGGGGGCACGGGTCAGCTTCGCTTCGATCGGCTCGCCGGCGAGTTCCTTGGTCGTGATGCCCGCCGGATCCAGCTTCGCCAGAATGGTCTTCTCCGCGGACGTTGCCGGCGCATCGATCCGCGCATAGTGGGATCGGCCCAGATCCTGGGTGACGGAGGCATAAAACAGGTTGGGGTCCTTGCCGGTCCGCGCCGTTATTTCGGCCGCCAGCAGACCCATGATCAGACCGTCCTTGTCGGTGGTCCACACTGCCCCATCCCGCCTCAGAAACGAAGCGCCAGCGCTTTCCTCGCCACCAAAGGCGAGCGATCCATCGATCAAACCAGCGCTGAACCATTTGAATCCGACCGGCACTTCCACTAACTTGCGCCCAAACTTTGCGGTGACACGATCGATCATCCCGCTGGAGACGATCGTCTTGCCGATGGCGCCATCCGGTCGCCAGTCCGGCCGATTTGTGCCCAGATAGGAAATGGCCGCCGCGAGAAAGCAATTCGGGTTCATCAGACCGCCCGAGGGACAGACAATCCCATGCCGGTCGGCATCGGGGTCATTGACGAAGGCGACATCGAACTGGTCCTGCAGCGCGATGAGCCGCGCCATCGCATAGGGCGATGAGCAGTCCATTCGGATCTGGCCGTCCCAGTCCACCGTCATGAAGCCGAATGTGGGGTCCACGATGCTGTTGACGACGGTCGCTGCAATCTTGTAGCGCTCGATGAGCGGCTGCCAGTATTGCACGGCGGCGCCGCCCAGAGGATCGATCCCGATGCGTACACCCGCGGCGCGGATCGCTTTCATGTCGACAACCTGCGCGAGATCGGTAACATACGGCGTGATGTAGTCATGGGCATGGATGCAGGCCGCCCTCAGGGCGCGCTCATAGGGGATGCACAAAACGCCGTTGAGCTTCTTGACGAGAAGGTCGTTGGCCGCCTTCCCGATCCAGCCGGTGACGTCGACATCGGCCGGACCGCCATTCGGCGGATTGTATTTGAAACCGCCATCCTCGGGCGGATTGTGCGAGGGAGTGATTACGATGCCGTCCGCGAGGCCGGTCTTGCGGCCGCGATTATAGGAGAGGATCGCGTGGGAGATCACGGGCGTCGGCGTGTAGCCCTGATGGGCGTCGATCATCGTCTCCACGCCGTTTGCCGCGAGCACTTCGACGGCGGTGGCGGAGGCGGCCTCCGACAGGGCATGTGTGTCCATGCCGAGGAAGAGCGGGCCGTCAATGCCGGCATGGCGGCGGTACAGGCAGACCGCTTGCGTGATCGCCCGGATATGCGCCTCGTTGAACGCGGCCGCGAAGGCGGAACCGCGATGCCCCGAGGTGCCGAAGGCAACACGCTGCGCCGCGATTGCCGGATCCGGCGTCAAGCTGAAATACGCGGTCATCAGCCGCGGGATGTTGACCAGCAGAGACTGCGGAACGGGCTTTCCCGCCAGCGGGCTGATGAGCTCCCCGGAGCTCATGATTCGAGCTGCTTGCAGATCGACAGCAATTCCTCATGGCGCTCCGGGCTCGTCTTTGGGTAGGCCATGTTGAGCCCCTCGAGCGCGTCGACGACGATCTGGGAGACGATGAGCCGGGCATTTTCTTTGTCATCGGCGGGAATGACATACCAGGGAACGTCGCTTGTGTTCGTGGCAGTCAGGCAGTCCTCGAAGGCGGTCATATATTGATCCCAGAATTTCCGCTCCTCGATGTCCGCCGTGCTGAACTTCCAGTTCTTGTCAGGATCGTCGATGCGGGCGAGAAAGCACTTGCGCTGCTCATCTTTCGACAGATGGAGGAAGAACTTGACGATGCGGGTGCCGTTGGCGTGGAGATGTCTTTCCAGATCGACGATCGAGCGATACCGGTCGTGCCACACCGCCTTGTCGATGATCAACGCGTCCGGCAAGCCTTCGCCATGCAGAATTTCGGGATGCACGCGGGCGATCAGCACCTCCTCGTAATAGGATCGGCTGAAGATGCCGATCCGTCCGCGCTCCGGCAGTTCGCGGGTGGTGCGCCATAGAAAGTCGTGCTGCAGCTCCGTCGGGGTGGGATGCTTGAAACTGAACACCTCACAGCCCTGCGGGTTGACCCCGGACATCACATACTTGATGGCGCCATCCTTGCCGGCCGCGTCCATCGCCTGGAAGATCAGCAGCACGGCATAGCGATTGGATGCGTAATGGAGCTGCTGGAGCGCACTGAGCTGCTCAACATGGTCTTCGAGCATTTTCTTGTAGTCTTTCTTCGACGTGTAGACCGGCTCCACGATTGTCGGCCATTTTGTGAGATCGATCTCGTCACCCTCGGCCACCCGGAAATCCTTTGACTAGATCTTCATGTCGATCCCCTTCGGAAAGGCTCCTGTCAGCGGCGTCGGCGTCTTCGTCGCTGCGGGTGTATTTCATTCAGCGGCCTGTGGCGTCGCTGCGGGTGGCACCTTGGTCGCAGACTTCGGTGTCACCCGCGCTTTGGGCGTGGTCTCCGCTTCGACCGTGTCGAAAACCTTATAGGCAAGCAGCTTAATCGGATCGGTCACCAAGAACCAGACGAAGGCATATGCCCAGACGATCCCGGCATACTTCCAGCCCAGCGGCGTTACCAGCCAGGCGCCATAGACCGCCACCAGGGTTGCTATGGCCTGGGTTCCCGTGACTGCGGCGAGCAGGATCCACGCCGGTCGGGTGGACCACCACGGGCCGCGTGTGCGGGTCTGGAAGATCGTCAGATGCCCGGCGACCGACAGCATCAGATACATCATTGTTTGCAGCTGAGGATGGCCCAGGTGGAAGTAGCGGGTGCCCAGGAAAAACAGGCCGAATGCGGCAATCGGCCCAACGAGGCCCAGCACCGTGGCGATGCCCAGAACCAGGCGCATGTTCCAGTTTTCGGGCTGGTTCCGGTAGCGCACATTGTCATAGGCGATGGACAGAATGGCGCCGTCGTTGAGCAGCGCCAGCATCACAATCATGATCGCGGTCAGAGGATAGAAATTGAAGACGACGATCGCCAGCGTCAGGAACAGCAGAACGCGCAGGGTCTCAGCGATACGGTACATCGCGTAGCTGTTCATCCGCTGGAATATCTTCCGGCTTTCCTTCAGCGCATCGATGATGACCGAGAGTCCAGGCGCCACAAGCACGATGGAGGCGGCGGCACGCGCCGCGTCGGTCGCGCCGGAAACCGCAAACCCGCAATCGGCCTTTTTCAGGGCCGGCGCATCGTTGACGCCATCGCCGGTCATGCCGACGATGTGCCCGTGCTTCTGCAACACATCGACGATGTGGAACTTGTGCTCGGGGAAGACCTGGGCGAAGCCATCCGCCTCCTCGATGGACTTGGCGACCGCCGCGCTCTCGTTCGTCTTCGAAACGCCGAGCGTCGCGCCGTCGAGGATATTCGTGCCCATGCCGAGCGACTTGGCGGTCTCGCGCGCAATCGCAAGCGCGTCGCCCGTTACCATCTTGATTTTCACGCCCATCGCGGCCGCGGTCGCAACCGTCGCTTTGGCATCGTCGCGCGGCGGATCGAACAGCGGCAGCACACCGAGAAGCTGCCACGCGCCGTCACCATCCGCCCTGGCGATGCCAAGGGCACGAAAGCCGCGGACCGCGAAGTCATTGACCGCCTTGTCGACAGCGTCCTTCACTGGCTCCGCATTGGCAGACAGCTTTGCGATCATTTGCGGCGCCCCCTTCGCCACCTTGAAGAGGCTGCCGTCGGCGGCCTTAACCGTCGCTTCGGTGCGCTTGTGCACCGGGTCAAAGGGCTGAAAATGCGTGACCTGATAGGGCTTCAGCGCCGCCTTGTCCTTCAGGCCGCCGAGAACGGCGAGGTCGATGGTATCGTCGTTCTCGGTCCGTGATGCCAAGGCTCCGGCGAGGATGACCTGATCGGCGGTTATCTTGTCCAGGCAGAAGGGCTCACCGAGCGTCAGCTTGTTCTGCGTCAGGGTGCCGGTCTTGTCGGCACAGAGAACGTCGACGCCGGCCAGTTCCTCGATGGCGACGAGCTTGGCGACAATGGCCTGTTTCCTTGCCAGCAGACGGGCGCCCACGGCCATGGTCACTGACAGAACCGTCGGCATGGCGACGGGGATTGCAGCGACTGTGAGAACGAGGGCGAATTGCAATGTCGTCAGGATCGGGTCACCACGATAGACGCCCACGGCGATGATCACCGCGACCATGGCGATCGCCAGCATGATGAGATAGTTGCCGATCCTCAGGACGGCCTTCTGGAAGTGGCTGACGGTCACTGCCGTTTGAACCAGTTCCGCCGTCTTGCCGAAATAGGTCTTGCCTCCCGTCGCATAGACCAGGGCGCCGATCTCGCCGCGGCGGATGATCGAGCCGGAAAACACCGCGTCGCCGGGCTTGCACGTCTTGGGCAGGGATTCGCCCGTCAGCGCGGATTGATCAACTGAGACCTCATCACCGTCCAACAGGCGTGCATCCGCCGGCACGATATCGCCCAGACGCATGCGGATGACGTCTCCTGGCACTAGGTCGCGCGCCGGTGGCGTGGTCCACTTGCCGTCCCGCTTCACCCTGGCTCTGACCGCGAGCCGCGCCTTAAGGGCCTCAATGGCATTGCCCGCCTGGCGTTCTTCCCAGAATCCGACGGCAGCATTGGCGACCAGCAAGACCAGAATGATGAAGAAATCCGGCCAGTGGCGCATGACACCGGACAGGACGACCGCAACCTCGATCATCCAGGGGATGGGGCCCCAGAAATAGGACAGGAGTTTCAGGAGCGTGCTGGTCTTCTTCTCGGCGATCTCGTTCGCCCCGTATTGTGCCAGTCTCTTTGTCGCCTCGGCCTGGGTGAGGCCGTCCGGGGAGGAGCCGAGTTTCTTCTCGACCTCGGGCACGGCAAGCGTCTTCAGATCATCGGCCGGCGCCGGTTTCGCTGCCCCGGAAGGGGGAGACGTGGGAGAGCTGGGATTGGGCTGTGCCATATCGATGCTTCCGTTTTTTCGACCCGCAGGCTCTGAGGAGGAGAGAGGGGCGCCCTCAGGGCCGCCGAGGTGGATCACCGTCACGACCGATGTCGCGATCATCGGGCCCTAGACGGTCGCGATGACGCGATGGAGTTCGCCGATGATGATCATGTCCGCGGTAACAGGCTGTCTGCGGGCCATTGTGGAACACCGGGACAATACCCAGTCGCGCTCCTGCGGGGCAGAGTCGGAAACTACTCAGCCCGCAAACCGGGAACGGTCATGTCCGTTCCATGGCGGCGCTGTATTCGCTCCGGAGTGCGGCGAAGTTACAGTGGACGCGATGGCCTCTAGCGTCCTGCGCTGCCGCAACATGCGCTGCCTTGCCCTGCCAGATCTCCAGTGCCGGTTGTTGGATCGCACGCGCATAGGAGAATACTAGCAGCCAGGGCACCCATGATGTCGGGGACTATGGCGCGCCAAGGGATCTGCGCCAGGGGCGGAATCTACGCAGGGCTGGCGAGGTCGTTCAGATAGGCGATCAGGCGCTGCTGAAGCTGCGTGCGAGCCCGACATCACGTCGAAAGCAAGGCCATCTACGTATGGCGTAGGGCCGTCAGCGGGAACCGGCGGCCTGAGCATGCACCTTGGTCTGGGTCAGCGATTGGGCGGGAGCGCCGCCGCCCAGGGGATGGACGAGATTGAGCGCAAGCCCGATGGCCAACGCACAAGCAAGCAGAACCAGGGGAAGCCATCGCGGCAGGGTCGTCATGCGAAGGGTGTTGCCAAACGCCTGGACGGCGCTCCTGCCGGGCATCGGCGCCGCTTTGATGTCGGGCAGCCATTCCTGGGTTGGCAGGAGCATGGCGAGGCGAGCGGCGACGGCGCGGGTTTCAGAGATTGTCCGGTCCGATAGCGGAACGCCTGAAATCACCTGGGCCAAAGATTCAATGGCGGTGGTCTTGGGGAGCTTTGCCCAGCGTGCCGCTTCGATCCAGGGGTCCTGACCAAGCCGCGCCAACAATGATAGCATCGTCAAGGTCGAACCGTTCGGCTCGGTTCCGACATCCGCAAACAGAAAGGGGTTAAGACCCAGATTTTGCAGGGTCGCATGATCGGCGCGAGACACACTCATCTCCTCTTGTGGCGGTGGGCAGACCTCATCCGGCTCTAGACTGTTGCTCTCGTCATGTCAGATCGACTGACGAAGACGGTCCGCGATCTTAATAAAACGATCTGGCCGGACAGTTGTAATGAGTATGAAGGCGCATTTCGAACTCCGCGTCGATGAGGTCATCGGAGTTCCATGCCGGGCTGGCCCGCACCGCTTCACGCGACAGGTTCAGCCGGATCTCGTGACGGAGCCAATCGACCTCGGTGACAGCATGCGGTGAGAGAAGAACATGCTTGCCAGGCCAGAAGTGCCGGGTGTCGATGACAACGTAGCGAATCTCCCAACAAGCATCATCGATGATGAAGTTTTCGATATGCCCGATTGGTCCATCCGTAGCGTCAACGTGATAGTCGGTGACGGCTGCAACGCTGAGCAGATGCGGATCGCCCCCGCCATCAATGAGATCCTCATCATCCCGAGAGTCCATGGGGGTTTGGCCATAGATCGGCGGAGACGACAGCGGTGACGCGATCGCGCCATTGCCAAAATAGCCACCGTCCCAAAGCGGGCTGGCGCCGTAGTAGTCGTACAGGCTCAGTCCCGTCTGTCGTGACACCGGCTGGTCATGGCGGATCTCGGGACTGCCCTCTATCTGAGCCTTGGTCAAGGCGATGGCGAGAGCGTGGCGCTCGTAAGCCTTCGCGCCAATTGATGATGGATGCAGGAGCACTCTCCGCTCGGAGAGCCATGTACCGTTATCAACGACCAGCCATTGCAAGGACCAATTTTTGTCGTTGAATAGGAAGTCACTCACCGTGCCTATGGTGCCATCCGTGGCTTCCAGATCATAACCTTTCAGTGCCGAGGCGACGAGCAGCATGATCCTGTGTTCCTGAGCCGACGCCCAAGCGCAGCTTGAAAAGAATTCTAGACTTATCCGCGCTTTGGGACAGAGTCGGAAAGTACCGATCCTGCTGTCCTGTCCCATCTCTCAGGGCCCTTCCTCGTGTCTGATCCGAGATGGGGCGAGTTGGGCTGTAGGGCATCACCTGGTACCGCGCCCGCAGGGCAGGGCCTACGTGTATTCCGATGCTTCCCGGCTCCTCGGGAGGGCGATTAAAGTTATCGGCGCCGCAATCAATAGAGCAGTGGACGGCCTCACGATGCAAAGCCTCAGCATTCTTATCGTGGAAGACGATGCCGTTATCGCGATGCTGCTGGCGGAAATGTTGACGGATATGGGCCATTGGGTCTGCGGCATGGAGGCGACGGAGGCCGGTGCCGTCAAAGCCGCGGAAAATGGGCAACCGGAATTCATGCTCGTTGACGTCGAGCTGAAAGAGGGAAGCGGCGTAGCCGCCCTGATGGCCATTCTCGCCAAGGGGCCGATGCCCTACGTGTTAATGAGCGGCGGTACCATTGGCATTGGTGTCTGGCAAGGACCGTTCCTGCGGAAGCCCTTTGGGGAGAGAGATCTTGTTCGGGCCATCGAAGGCGTGATGCGCTCTCACGCTGTTTGATGTGGCGAGACGCAAGGGCAGCGACAGATTCGCTTTGTGGCGATCCGATGCAATCGGCGCTAGACCCGGATGCCAGATGGGAGCACTGGGGCTTTATCCGATGGTGCCGCCTGCGCGAGCCCATTTGGCATCTTTGCCGGACTTGCCTTCTCGAGAAGATCCATAAACGGCTTGATGATGTCGATCGGCATCGGGAAGATGATCGTCGAATTCTGTTCCGCACCGATCTCCGCGAGTGTCTGGAGATAGCGCAACTGCATGGCAGCCGGGATGCTGGATAGAACCTTCGCGGCGTTCACCAAGGTCTGCGAGGCCTGGAACTCTGCCTCCGCATGAATGATCTTTGCGCGTCTGTCGCGCTCGGCTTCCGCCTGCTTGGCGATCGCGCGCACCATGTTCTCGGTAAGCTCCACGGTCCGGATCTCGACATTGCTGACCTTGATCCCCCAGGTCTCGGTCTGGGCGTCCAGAATGGCTTGAACGTCGGCACTCAGCTTTTTCCGCTCGGACAGCATTTCATCGAGCTCATGCTGCCCGAGGACGGCGCGGAGCG
>Ga0310811_10012178_pt1 | contig 11157 bp, 11 predicted proteins | sample YCmetagenome_FD_207642 | JGI IMG/M metagenome (GOLD analysis project Ga0310811, IMG submission 207642) | Soil microbial communities from experimental microcosm in Duke University, North Carolina, United States - YC | ecosystem: Engineered > Artificial ecosystem > Soil microcosm > Unclassified ... | reverse complement strand
TTTTACTCCCAGTGATCAATTTTCTGGCCCGAGCCCATGGGACAGGTTTGGCAGTGTGGCTGTGTGTTGCCATCCAGCTTGTGCTGGCGATGAGCCTGCTCATGTGCTACCGTATGTCAACCCAGCATTTCATGCATTCCACTGGACTGAGAAAAATCCATAGCCTCCTTAACATTATTCGTCAGGGCGTCCACTCCTAATCGCGCGTCGCTCGGAGCAACAAATGGAATAGTCCAGATGTTTGTCTCAGCAGCAATGATTATTGGCTCAGGATCTGCAAATTCGGTCTTCTCTTATTCGATGCGCGAAGGGCATGATGCGTGGTTGGCATACTACTTTTTGACGGCAACCTTATTTCTCGCAATAGGTACTTCCCTCTTGCTTCCCCGAGATCCTAGTGTTTGGGAAGATCACCATTAGCGAACCACCGCATGTTATCTGTTTACACCCATGTCACTGTCAGTGCACCTTCCGGATATAAAGATGCAGTAGTCCAACAGTGACCATTCCTTGTTCGTAACTTAATACTGAAGATATCTTCCTTTCTGGGAGCTTTCCGAATAGTGATGTGCACAGCCCAGCTCGGCCCAAAAAATGGGGTTCAGGTTTGCTCAGATCGTGGGTCGTTAAGCTGCGTGGCGTCAGGTAGAAGTATTAAGATTTTCGATGCATCTAGGCGACGTACGCACCTACCCCCTGGCCGCAGGTGGTTTATTTGCGTAATAGGAGGGCCTTGCTTTTACATCCGCGTGTGAACATTCCTGTCACAAGATCAGAAAAGGTAGGTTAGCTTGTGGACAGGGTTTTACCAGTTCCTCTATCTGAGTCTATTGACGGTGTGCCTCATGGAGGGACTGGTCACGAGTCTACATAATGGGCTATTCGTACAACCACCGATAGCAGTTCTATGCGTGGATAACGCCATATAAATATAGCAAGACAGCTATCGCGCGGTCGCCTTTTTTCCGAGTTCATTTGTCCTGATCTCTCGTATTACCATGACTGCGCAGCAAGATGACGAGGAGGCCCCTCTTCTACAACGACCAAAGCAGCCAACTACTAGGACACCTCTGCCCTGGAATCAATTCTGGATTCTAATATTCTTACAGGTGTCAGAACCTCTTTCTTCATTGACCTTTACTCCGTTCACTCCTCAAGTGAGTATATTCTATTCACTTGGACTTGAATCTGACTACAATTGGAATTTTGTCAAGCTCATTAGAGACATCGGAGTGACTCACGGAGACGAATCCCAGGTTGGTCACTATGTTGGCATTCTTGTAAGCTTATCTTCATCGTCCCTGCCCCTTCATTCCTTCCTGACATTCTACCGAGGAATCATCATACTATGCAGCTCACATGCTGACTATCTTTCATTGGAGTCAACTGTCTGACCACATTGGGCGGAAACCTGTAATACTGACAGCTCTATCAGCAATTTCTCTTTCGATGATTTCATTTGGGCTGTCGAAGACCTTCCCTGGTCTGGTAGTCAGGTCAGTGTTAGACATTTGATAGTAGCTGTGACCGCCGATTACTGAAATTGTTGACCAGTCGTGCTGTCTGCGGAGTATTTGATGGGAGCGGTGCTGTCATCAAGAGCACGGTGATGGACATCACTGACGCAACCAATCTGCCCAAGGCATACAGTTATACACCAATTTCTTGGAACATCGGAAAAATAGTTGGGTAGGCATATAATACAGCTACTCTCTCGCTGAGATTCACGGGATCTAGACCACTCATCGGGGGATCGCTCTCCCGACCAGCAGACAGATTCCCTGACATTTTCGGGCGATCGGAACTCCTGAAAACCTACCCATATCTTCTGCCATGCTCTATTTCGGCAATTTTTGTATTAATAGCTTGGCTAATTGCGTGTTTCTGTCTTAAAGAGGTGAGTGTGATGTTGAAACCCTACTAGTATATGTGGATCACACTAAGTATGACAATAAGACCGTCTCTACCAGACCACTTTGGGAGCTAATCAAAGGAGGATTCTCCCGACAATCATACGCAAAGGCTCACCAGCCATCGAGCAATGTGTTAGTCAATCCTGGAGAAGTCCGACCAAAGCCAGTTCCACTGCGTGCCTTGCTAACTTCAAAAGTCCTGACTGTAACTGCAAGTTCTGCTACCATGGCACTGTTTCAGACGGCATTTAGTTCGGTCCTACCTGTTTTCTATGCCACACCGATTGAACTTGGTGGTCTTTCCCTCGACCCTCCTCGTATTGGTGCTATACTTGCAACACAAGGTGCCACACTTGGCATATTTCAGCTGGTCTTCTTCGCCCGTTTACATGATCGCTTCGGTGCAAGACCCATTTATATCACTGGCCTTGGCTCCGGTATACCCATTATCATTTTATTCCCAGTGATCAATGCTCTGGCTCGAGCCCATGGGATAGGTTTAGCAGTGTGGTTGTGTATTGCTATCCAGCTTGTGCTGACGATCAGCCTGCTCATGTGCTACCGTATGTAATTCTAGCACTTGATGCGTTCCACTGGACTGAGAAGAGTCCATAGCCTCCTTAGCATTATTCGTCAGGGCGTCTGCTCCGAATCGCGCCTCGCTCGGAGCAATAAATGGAATAGTCCAGATGTTTGTCTCAGGAGCAAGGATCATTGGCCCAGCGTCTGCAAATTCGGTCTTCTCTTATTCGATGCGCGAGGGGCATGATGCGTGGCTGGTGTACTACTTTTTGACGGCAATTATATTTCTCGCAGTAAGTACTTCTCTCTTGCTTCCCCGAGATCCTAGTATTTGGGAAGATCACCATTAGCGAACCACCACATGTTATCTGTTTATACCCATATCAGTGCATCTTCCAGATATAAAAGTGCAGTAGTCCAACAGAGACCTTTCCTAGTTCGTAACTTAATACTGAAGACATCTTCCTTCCTGCGAGCTCTCTGAATAGCGACATGCACAGCCCGGCTCGGCTTAAAAGATGGGGCTCAGGTTTGCTCAGATCGTGGGCCATTCACGCTCAAGCCGCGGCTTTACATACGAAAATACGGACAAGTGGAACGATATCTGGCACCTGAAAAATACGGCGCGCTGAGCTCTGATGACCCAGAGGATGAGGCAAGGGAACTCAAGACTCACCACTCTCATTATACCCTCCTATTGCCAACCACAGCCCATTCCCAATCTACGCACCGAAACCCGTATCTTGCATTTTTCACTACAACAAAAGCCCTTTTGGACGTTGTGTGCAACTTTGGTTGAGCGAGTACAGCAGTGTCCACGTTCGTGGAAGATGAGTGAATGATGGAAGGCGGGGATGAATCTGGAAGAGTGTATAGATGAGTAAGTTTGGACCATGACTTGCGCCAGAGAGCTCACGGCTGTTGAGAAATGTGCTACCGTTTAGCTAAAGGCAGCTGGGAGTCTGGGACAGGCGGGCAATGTCACGGTGAAGATAGCAAAAAAAAAAAACAGACCTACACAATGCAGACACATGACGGACTTTGTCAAATAGTGCCGAGCTCAGTGAGATATGAGGGGAAGATCAATGTGGCCGTAGAAAATCTACGCATCTCGTCAGGCCAAGGAGGGTATGTCTTCATTCCCTCTAACTCTGATGTTGCAGTATGTTAAGCCGGCACCTGCACACTCTAAAACTTCAAGCTCGATTGGTGTCTTGATGCCACGTCGATAGCGATGGTGGGCGGAAATGTAGGGGGAGTAGTGCCCAACAAGGATGGTCCGTGAAATGCGGCGGGGTCTTCGTATCGCTAAGTAGACGTAACGCAGCGAACTTCTATTATGTCATGTTGTAGCTTTACCACCATGACACTCAGGTCTTACACATCGCTATATGTCTACTCTAGTAATATCGCGTGCGCATACCATGAAGCCTTGAAGTTTAGCCACAGTAAGATCCACACTTCTGGAATACTGGCCGGCATCAGGGAAACGTAATTTGCTACAGAGCGCTCTGCAGCACAATCAAACCCGCTGATGCCTGAGTTTCTGTAGGCAACAGTGCTGGGTACCTAGCCACATGCGGCTATGCGTGGGTACATGCATACATAATTATAATAGGGAGTGCCGCTTTTACGTCCGCTTTTGATCATTCCTGTCACTGACAGAAAAGGCAGGTTCTTGTAAACTGCCGTTGTATGCCTTATCGATGACTAGCCAACAAGCCGGTCAGCAACCGCCTCATTAGAATGAGCGCACGTATACTAATGAACCATATCTCCATCCGCCGAGTCGTTCCCTCCAACCACTAGCAGCGTGGATAAGGCTAAATATAGTAGAGACCGAGTCGTCGCTATTGCGCGATCACCTCTTCTCTGTCTGTTTAAATATCTCGTACCACCATGACTGCGCAGCAGGATGACGAGGAGGCACCCCTTCTTCAACGATCAGAGCAGCCAACGACTAGGACACCTTTGCCCTGGAATCAATTCTGGATTATACTGTTCTTGCAAATCTCAGAACCTCTTTCTTTTCAGACCCTTGCTCCGTTTATTCCTCAAGTGAGTATATGCAATTTACTTGGACTTTTGGACTTGAAGCTGACTACAATCGAAACCTTGTCAAGCTCATTAGAGACATCGGAGTGACTCACGGAGACGAATCCCAGGTTGCTCACTATGTTGGCATCCTTGTAAGCTTATCTTCATCGTTCCTTCCCTCTTATTCCTTCCTAATATCTCTCGAGGAATCATCATACTATGCAGCCCATGTGTTGACTGTTTTTCATTGGAGTCGACTGTCTGATCATATCGGGCGGAAGCCCGTAATACTGATAGCTCTATCTGCAATTTCTCTTTCGATGCTTTCGTTTGGGCTATCGAAGACCTTCCTCGGTCTGATGGTTAGGTCAGCGTGTTGAATATCGAATAGCAGTCGTGACCATCAATTACTGATATTTTTGACCAGTCTTGTTGTCGGCGGAGCATTTGATGGGAGTAATAGTGTCATCAAGAGTATGGTGATAGACATCACTGATGTAACCAATATGCCCAAGGCATACGGTTATATACCAATTCCGTGGATGATTGGAACCACTGCTGGGTAGGCATGTAGTATATCTATCTTCTCGCTGAAGTTCACGGGATCTAGGCCACTCATTGGGGGATCGCTCTCCCGACCAGCAGACAGATTCCCTGACATCTTTGGGCAATCGGAACTCCTGAAAACCTACCCATATCTCCTGCCATGCTCTATTTCGACAATTTTTATATCAATAGCTTGGGTAGTCACGTATTTCCGTCTTAAAGAGGTGAGTGTGATACTGAAAGCCCATATCTGGATCACACTAAGTGCAGTAACAAGACCGTTTCTCCCAGGACATCACTTTGGGAGCTAATCAAAAGAAGATTCTTCCGACAGTCATACGCAAATTCTTGCCAGCCTTCGAGCAATGTGCTAGTCAATCTTGAAGAAGTCCAACCAAAACCGCTTCCGCTGCGCGCCTTGCTAACCCCGAAAGTTTCGACCGTAGCAGCAAACTACGTCACCACGGGCCTGTTTCACATGGCGTTTACTTCAGTCCTACCTGTTTTCTATGCAACACCGATTGAACTCGGTGGTCTTTCCTTGGACCCTCCTCGCATTGGCACTATACTTGCGGCACAAGGTGCCGCACATGGCATATTTCAGGTGGTTTTCTACGCTCGCTTACACGATCGTTTCGGTGCAGGACCCATCCATACCACTGGCGTTAGCTCCGGTATACCCATCGTCGTTTTATTCCCAGTGATCAATGCTCTGGCTCGAGCCCAAGGGATAGGTTTGGCAGTGTGGCTGTGCGTTGCCATCCAGCTTGCGTTGACGATCAGCCTGATTATGTGCTACCGTATGTCAGTCCAGCTTCTCGTGCATTCTACTGAACTGAGAAGAAAATATAGCTTCCTTAGCATTATTCGTCAGAGTGGCTGCTCCCAATCGTGCCACGCTTGGAGCAACCAGTGGAATCACCCAGATGTTTCTCGCAGGAGCACGGATCATTGGCCCAGCATCTGCAGCTTCGGTCTTCTCTTATTCAATCCAGGAAGGGCATGATGCGTGGTTGGTCTACTACTTTTTGATGGCAATGGCATTTTTCGCTATAGGTGTTTCTCTATTGCTTCCCCGAGATCCTAGTGTATGGGAAGATCACCAATAGCGAACGACCTTGTGTTATCTGTTTACAGCCTGTCAGTGAATCTTCCGGGTACAAATCATACAGTAGTGGAGCAGAGACCTTTCCTTGTTTGTAACTTAATGCTGAAGACATCTTCTTGGAGCTCTCTGAGCGCTTTCAATGAAAGCAATTATGAAGATGGAGGCGTGAATGGTATGTGATCCGTCGTGTTCCTCCGATGCTATAACAGTCCTGACTCATATTCGCGACTGCGACTGTCCCAAGCGACTCGGACTGAGATATCGAGGATCTTATGGTGTTTTCTGGATGCTCGTCATTGCAGACATGACACTACACCGTCGTTTGCCATGTAGCGATGCGGATTGCATGAAGACTCTGGAGTCCACGTAATTGCGATGCTGACCAGTCGAGTACAGTACTGACATTTTATATCCTGAACTCGTGCAAGGCCAGTCAGCATCACGACCTGACCGCGACTTTCATCGCATGCGCCATGGCTCATACTGCGGGGCCGTCATAATTTTCGCTCTTGCTCTCATGTTTAAACATACTCCCCAGATCACTGCAGGGCTTTGTACTGTTCAGTGTTATGCCTGCTTGAAATCATATGACCTCATATGCTGCACGTTCACATTTGGCTGCAACTAGGGGTACGCACCGGCTCAGCCTAATTCAGATATACCGGTGCCTTTGGATAATAATAGTACTTAGGAGGTTCCATTCAAGCGAGCTGTCACTAGGTTCCAGAAGCAGCATATTTGTATGGATGGTACCCTTGGTATCATGATGTGTATTCTCCATAGTACGTACTTTCTTTTACATACTCTTCACTTATTGATACACGTTTCATCCACGTTCATGTTTCATTCTCCGTTTCAACGATTCTTTAATGTCCTCCGTACGATATCGTTTCCCCCCAGTCTTTCTAACCAAGAGGTGAGCATAAATCGTTACTATGGCATACATATACTTGATGATACGCAGTGATTCCTCATCTTCTAGGTATGCACTTGTCGTAGTTCAGTCTTTCTAACCGAGACTGAGCTTCCTGTCTTCTAGTCTTCACTTCGTGAGATTTGGGCTTAGTACTTATCGATTGACCAATCGAGGGGCCGCTCAATTGCCGGCTCGTTAAATAGGCTGCGCCCATCGTCATCTTTCTCTCGTACACCATGTTAACGCACCAAGATGACGAAGAGACTCCTCTTCTCCAACGGCCAGAGCAGCGGATGATCCGAATTTCACCTCTGCCGTGGAGTCAATTCTGGATCGTATTGTTCTTGCAGTTTTCGGACTCGCTTGTTTTTCAGACCCTCGCTCCTTTCACCCCTCAAGTGAGTATATTCCCTCTGCTTCGGAGTTGAATTTGATCATAACCGGTATTTTACCAAGCTGATCAGAGACATCGGCGTGACCAACGGAGACGAATCCCAGGTTGGACATTATGTCGGCATCCTGGTGAGCATGTCGTGATCTTTCGTTGTCCTGTGTTCTTCCCTGATATCGATCCAAGCAATCATCGTATTATACAGCTCAAGCACTGACTATCCTCCTTTGGAGTCAGCTGTCTGATCACATCGGGCGGAAGCCTGTGATACTGACAGCCTTATTCGCGATATCGATTTCGATGTTTTCGTTCGGGCTGTCGAAAACTTTCGTCGGTCTCGTGATCAGGTTTGGGCGTTTAATCACCACCATAACCGTCAAACACTGATGTACTAATCAGCCGTGCTCTCTGCGGGGCATTCAATGGGAGCAATGGGGTCATCAAAAGCATGGTGATGGACATCACTGACGCAACCAACTTACCGAAGGCATACGGTTATATGCCGCTCCCATGGATGTTGGGGACCTTGGTTGGGTAAGGATATAAAGTGTTACATACTCTTGAAACGGGATTCACGATAGCCTAGACCACTCGTTGGTGGATCGCTCTCAAGACCAGTGGACAGATTCCCTGAGATTTTTGGGCGATCAAAACTCCTGAAAATATACCCATACCTCTTACCGTGCGCCGTTCCAGCTATATTCGCCCTGGTGGCTTGGTTGGTCACGTATTGTCGTTTCAAAGAGGTGTGAGAGATTTTCTAAAGACCATGTCTGGACCACACTAAGTGCAGTAACGAGAGCGTTCCAATGAGGGCACCGCTTTGGGAGCTGATTAAAGGACGGCTCTTGCGACATTCACATGCAAAGCCCCTTCCGCCATCGAGAAATGCTCTGGCCATTTCTGAGGTAGCGAACCCTGAAGAAGTTCCACCAAAGTCGCTGCCACTGCGCGCCTTGCTAACTTCAAAGGTCCTGACTGTGACAGCGAGTTATGTAACAATGGCTCTATTTTACATGGCATTTAGCTCTGTCCTACCTGTTTTCTACTCGACGCCAATCGAACTCGGTGGTCTTTCCCTCGACCCTCCCCATATCGGTGCTATACTTGCAGTATCAGGTGTTGCCCATGGCGTATTCCAGCTATTTTTCTACGCACGGCTACACAATCGTTTCGGTGCAAGAGCCATCCATATCGCTGGTGTCGTCTCTGGCATACCTATTATCATTTTATTTCCGGTGATCAATGCGCTCGCCCGAGTCCATGGCCTGGGTCTGGCGGTGTGGTTGTCTGTTGCTGTTCAACTTTCGCTGGTAACTAGCTTGGTCATGTGCTATCGTATGTCAGTCAAGTACTTCCAGCGTCCTACTTGACTGAAAAGAAGTAGCTTGCTTGGCATTATTTATCAGAGCCGCCGCTCCCAATCGCGCATCGCTTGGAGCAACCAATGGAATTGTCCAGCTGGTTGTAGCAGGAGCAAGGATCATTGGCCCAGCATCTGCAGCTTCGGTCTTCTCTTATTCGATACAGGAAGGTCATAACGTGTGGTCGGTATATTACTACTTGATGACAATTGCATTCCTCGCTGTAGGCACATCTCTGTTCCTTCCTCGTGATCCTAGTGTATGGGCAGATTACCAATAGTATCCTCGCCAGTGACCTCCATGTTGTCGTTTTTTCAGTGACTTGTATTTCCTGGTATGGCGCGGTAATGAAACAGATATATTTATTACATCCTTCACTCCGTGCAGTCTTACAGGCTTTTGTAGTGCATTGTGAATCAGAGTGAGGACCTGTTTACAAAAACGTTCAGGGCATGGTGAAATTCGAATACAGAGACAAGTAAAGGACGCGCCGCTTGCATACCTCGAATGGAGAAATCCAGATAAGTAAAGTAGCACCCTTCTCCAGAGATACAATCATGCAACATTTCTGACTTCCTTTCCAAGCTCGAAAAGGGTTTTCCACATGCGTGGGAACGAGTTTTCGATCAGAAGGTTCCAAGGTCCAAAAAAGTGACAAGTCTTTATCAACGAGCCCGATCGACGGCCAGGTCATTATGATTAAAACAACAGGCTGCGCCCTCTGTCTTCCTCTCGTACGACCATGATCACGCGTCAAGATGATGAGGAGACTCCTCTTCTGCAACAGCCGATAGCTAGAACACCTCTACCCTGGGATCAATTCTGGATTATATTGTTCTTGCAGTTTCCTGACTCGCTTGTTTTTCAGACCCTTGCCCCATTTACCCCGCAAGTGAGTATATTTATTTCCTCTACTTTGATTTAGCGTGACCACATTTTGTCAAGCTGATAAGAGACATCGGTGTGACCAACGGAGACGAATCCCAGGTTGGACATTATGTCGGCATCCTGGTGAGCACGACACAATCCCTCGTTATCTTGGGCTCCTTCCTGATATCAATTCAAGCAATCATCGTATTATACGGCTCAAGCCCTGACTATCCTCTATTGGAGTCAGCTGTCTGATCACATTGGGCGGAAGCCTTTGATATTGACTGCTCTGTTTGCAATAGCAGTCTCGATGTTCTCGTTCGGGCTGTCGAAAACATATATCGGTCTGGTGATCAGGTCAGCATGTTAAACAATGACCCGAACGGTCACTTACTGATATACTGATCAGTCGTGTTTTCTGTGGGGCATTCAATGGGAGCAATGGCATCGTCAAAAGCATGGTGATGGACATTACTGATACAACCAACTTGCCGAAGGCATACGGCTATATGCCACTCCCATGGATGTTGGGAGCCATAGTTGGGTAGGCACTTGCAATATGTCTGCTTACTTTTGAAGCGGGATTGACAATACTAATCCTAGACCACTCATTGGAGGATCCCTCTCCCGACCCGCAGATAGGTTCCCTCGAATATTTGGGCGATCAGAAGTCCTGAAAACCTACCCGTACCTCTTGCCATGCTCTGTTCCAGCTGTATTTGCCTCGGTGGCTTGGCTAGTGACATTTTTACGATTCAGAGAGGTGAGGGCGATGTTTTTAAAGGCCGTGTTTGGACCATACTCAGTGCAGTAACGAGGGCGTTTCAACAAAGGTACCACTTTCGGGGCTGGTCAAAGGATGGTTCTCGCAACAGTCGGATACAAAACTTCCCTTAGCACCGAACAATGCTCTAGCCAGTTTCGGGGAAACAAACTCTGCAGAAGTCCCATTGAAGCCGCTGCCATTGCGTGCCTCGCTGACGCCAAAAGTCCTGACTGTAACAGCAAGCTATGTTACTATGGCTATATTTTATATGGCATTTAACTCGATTCTTCCTCTGTTCTATGCAACGCCAATTGAACTTGGTGGTCTTTCCCTTGATCCTCCCCGCATTGGCGCTATACTTGCGGTATCAGGTATTGCTCATGGCGCATTCCAGCTACTTTTCTATGCTCGTCTACACGATCGCTTTGGCGCAGGAGCCATTTATACCGCCGGTGTTAGCTCTGGCATACCTATCGTCATTTTATTCCCGGTGATCAATGTTCTAGCCCGAGTCCATGGAATGTGTTTGACGGTATGGTTATGTGTTGCTGCTCAACATGTGCTGACGACTAGCCTGATGATGTGCAATCGTATGTCAAACCAGTACTTCGTGCATGGTACTTAACTGAGAAGAACCTACAGCCTGCTTGGCATTGTTCATAAGAGCAGCTGCTCCCAATCGCGCCTCGCTTGGGGCAACCAATGGAATCATTCAGATGGTTGC
>Ga0310811_10012176_pt1 | contig 11158 bp, 8 predicted proteins | sample YCmetagenome_FD_207642 | JGI IMG/M metagenome (GOLD analysis project Ga0310811, IMG submission 207642) | Soil microbial communities from experimental microcosm in Duke University, North Carolina, United States - YC | ecosystem: Engineered > Artificial ecosystem > Soil microcosm > Unclassified ... | reverse complement strand
GATGTCGACGAGGGTGCTCCAGCGCAGCAGCAGCGAGATCATAAGCGCGCAGGCGCCAAAGGTGCCGATCCGGCTGTCGCGCATGATGTCGAGTTTCTGCTCGCGGGTCTTGCCGCCAAGACCGTCGGCGCTGTCGGCAAGCCCGTCCTCATGCATCGCGCCGGTGAGCAGCAGGGTCGCGGCGAGCGTCAAGGCTGCCGCGGGCTGCGGCGCTGCGTTGAAGCGGACGGCAAGCCAGTACACGAATGCCGCAATGAGCCCGACCAGAAGTCCCGCGAGCGGAAAGGTCCAGCTCGCGCGTGCCACGTCGCCTTCGCCGACAGGCTCGGACGGGCCGACCGGCAGGCGGGTGCACAGCGACAATCCGATGCGCAGATCGGCAACCAGGTTTTGCAGGGTTTCGACGTACTCGCTCATCTCGGCTACTTCACCCGCATCGGCAATCCCGCCACGACAAATTCGACCTCGTCGGCCGCGTGCGCGACCATCTGGTTCAGGATGCCGGCGGCGTCGCGGAATCGGCGCGCCAGCGCGTTATCGGGCACGATGCCGAGCCCGACCTCATTGGTGACCAGCACGACCGGGCTTTTCTGCCGGCTCAGCGCTTCGACAAGCAGCTTTGCTTCCTTTTCCCAGTCACGTTCGGCCTGCATCAGATTGGACAGCCAGAGCGTCAGGCAGTCCACCAGACGCGCGCCGCCACCGTCGGTTTCAACGAGGGCCGTCACCAGCTCCAGCGGCGTCTCGCGCTCCAGCCATTCGCTTCCTCGCCGCGCGCGATGTTTTGCGATCCGCTCGCGCATTTCACCATCGAGCGCCTCGGCGGTGGCGATATAGACCGGCCGGCCGGCGAAGGCGCCGACGCGCGCCTCTGCCCGCGTGCTCTTTCCCGATCGCGCGCCGCCGGTAATGAGGATGATGGCCATGCTGCCCCCGTCTTCAGCCTCGCACTAATCACCAAATGCCGCCAATGACAAACGGCTAAATCGTCAAGAAAGGCTTGCGCTGACCACGTAATCTCCCGCATCAGGAGGAGCGGAGGACCAGCGTGGGATTTGCCGGGGCGATGATGGTGGGGATGGTGGCGGACGCCCTGCTGGGCTGGCCGAACCGGCTGTTCGCGCGCATCGGCCATCCAGTCACCTGGATCGGCCGGCTGATCGCCGCACTGGACGCGCGGTGGAACCGCGAGACCGACACGCCTTCGATCCGCCGCGCGGCCGGTGTCGCGGCCGCGTTGCTTGTGATCGCGTCGGCGGGGGGAGTCGGCTGGCTCCTGCAGCGCCTGATTCCTTCCGGTCTGACCGGCATGGCGATCCTCGGAATCCTGGCCTGGCCCTTCGTGGCGTTCCGTTCGCTCTATGATCATGTCGCGGCCGTTCGCGATCCCCTGCGTGCCGGCGATATCGAGGCGGCACGCGGGAAGGTCGCGATGATCGTGGGGCGCGATCCGAACCAGCTAGATGAAGCCGGCATCGCGCGCGCCGCGATCGAGAGCCTGGCCGAAAATGCTTCCGACGGCGTTGTCGCGCCGGTGTTCTGGGGCGTGCTGTTCGGGTTGCCTGGCATCATCGGCTACAAGGCCGTCAACACGCTCGACTCCATGGTTGGTCATCGCACTCCGCGGCACGAAGCCTTCGGCTGGGCCGCCGCGCGCATCGACGATGTCGTCAATTTCGTACCGGCGCGCCTGACGGGCTTGCTGTTCGTGGCATTGGCGGGGAGCGAAAGGCGATCGGATGCGTTGTCGTGCATGAGAAAGGATGCGCGGCATCATCGTTCCATCAATGCCGGCTGGCCGGAAGCCGCAATGGCCGGCGCGCTGGGCGTACGCCTGTGCGGGCCGCGCTGCTACGACGGCGAGCTTGCCGACGAGCCCTGGCTCAACGCGGGGGCGCGCGATCCCGCCGCCGCGGATATCACGCGCGCGCTCGAAACGTACGTCGGTGCGATGTTCGCGCCCACCTTGTTTCTTGTCGTGTTGTCCGTTCTCTAGGATCGAGCGATGCAGGACCACGGCGGAAATCTCGATTTTGCCTGCAAGCTGTTCGGCGGACTGGCGGAAGACTGGATCGATCTCTCGACCGGAATCAACCGGCAGCCTTACCCGGTTGACGAATTGCAGCCGCGGAGCTGGAGCGCGCTGCCCTCGCGCGCCGAGATCGAAGTGTTGCATGAGGCGGCGCGGAGCGCTTATGGCACCAGCGCGCCGGTGCTCGCGGTCGCGGGTGCGCAAGCCGCAATTCAGTTGCTGCCGCGACTCGGACCGCCGGAGCGCGCGCGGATCCTGACGCCAACTTATAATGAATATGCGCGAACCCTGAAGGCCGCAGGATGGCAGGTGGAAGAGGTCGGCGAACTCGACGCGCTCGTCGGCGCAGACCTTGCCGTGGTCGTCAATCCCAACAATCCGGATGGCCGGCGCCACGAACCGGAAGATTTGCTGGCGCTATCCTTGCGCGTCGGCCGGCTTGTGATCGACGAAAGCTTTGCCGACGCCATGCCTGATGTTTCGGTAGCTTCGGATGCCGGCCGCACTGGACTTCTTGTCCTGCGTTCCTTCGGCAAGTTCTATGGGCTCGCCGGATTGCGGCTGGGCTTTGTGTTGGGAAACGAGGCGGATGTCGCGGCGCTAGCCGCGATGGCAGGCCCCTGGCCGGTCTCGGGGGGGGCGATCGAAATCGGACGGCGCGCACTGCTCGATCGCGCCTGGGCCGAGGCGACACGCGCACGGCTCGAGCGGGAGGCCGGGCGGCTCGACGATCTGGCGCGTGGAATCGGCTGGAGCCTGGTCGGCGGCACGCCACTGTTTCGGCTGTACGAGACCGGCGATGCCCTTGACACACAGAAGCGGCTGGCGCGAGCAAAAATCTGGTCGCGCATCTTCGGCAACAAGCCGGGTTGGCTACGCCTCGGTCTACCCGGCGACGAGACGGAGTGGACGCGGCTCACCGCCGCGCTGTCAACGCGCTAGCGCCAACAACCCGTCGACATCGAGATGTTGTTCGATGTACTCGGCCAAGGCATCCAGCGCGCTTTCCACCCTGCTGCCGTAGCTTTCATTTGATGCGATCACGCCGAGCCGTGCGAGATAGGTGCGGCGGAATTCATCTGATGAAAACAGCCCGTGCAGATAGCTGCCGTGCACGCGTCCATCCGCGGAGGTCGCACCTTCCGGCGCGTCATCAACGAATGCAAAAGGACGCGCACGGTCGCTGCCTTCGGTACGGCCGATATGAATCTCGTAGGCTTCTATCGGCTGTCTGGTCTCGGCATGCACAGCCGCCACACGCGTCAGACTCTTTTCCGGCGACATCACGGTCGTGACATCGAGCAGCCCAAGCCCGGCCGTCTCGCCGGCCGGTCCCTCGATGCCATCGGGATCGGCGACGCTCTTTCCCAGCATCTGATAGCCGCCGCAAAGCCCGAGTATATGGCCGCCGCGTCTGGCGTGAGCGAAGAGGTCGATGTCCCAGCCCTGCCTCCGCAGGAAATCGAGATCGCCCCGGGTCGATTTCGAGCCGGGGATGATGACCAGCGCGGCATCGCCGGGGATCGCTTCGCCGGCGCGGACCATCACGAGATCGACGTCAGGCTCGAGCTTCAGGGGATCGAGGTCGTCGAAATTCGCAATGCGCAAGAGCGCGAGAAAAGCGATCTTGCAACGGCCGGGCTTCCGCGCCTCGCCAAGCCCGAGCGCGTCTTCAGCCGGCAATTCCCGCGCGCGATCGAAATAGGGCAGCACGCCGAAGCCGCGCCAGGTGGTGCGATCGGCGATCATCCGATAACCGTCGTCGAACAGCGACGGGTCGCCGCGGAATTTATTGATGATGAAGCCTTCGATCATGGCGGCATCCTCGGGATCGATCACCGTCCTGATCCCGACCATCTGCGCGATCACGCCGCCGCGCTCGATATCGCCGACCAGCACCACCGGCACGTCCGCGCGCCGCGCAAAGCCCATATTGGCGATGTCGTTCTTGCGCAGGTTGATCTCCGCCGGGCTGCCGGCGCCTTCGACCAGCACGAGGTCCGACTTCGCTTTCAACCGCTCAAAGCTTTCGATCACGGCCGGCAGCAGCGACGGCTTCATCGCCGCATAGTCGCGTGCGCGTAACGTTGCGACGCGCCTGCCCTGCACGACCACTTGCGCGCCGACATCGCTCTCGGGCTTCAAGAGCACCGGGTTCATGTCGGTATGCGGCTCGACGCCGGCGGCGAGCGCCTGCAACGCCTGCGCCCGGCCGATCTCGCCGCCATCGGCCGTCACGGCGGCATTGTTCGACATGTTCTGCGGCTTGAAAGGCAGTACGCGATAGCCCCGCCGGGCCGCGGCGCGCACCAGGCCCGCGACGATGAGCGACTTGCCCACGTCCGAGCCGGCCCCCTGGATCATCAACGCGCGCGCCATGCGGGCCGATTAGAATTCGACGCCCGGCTGCGCCTTGATGCCGGAGCGGAAGGGGTGTTTGACCAGCGTCATTTCGGTGACGAGATCGGCGGCGTCGATCAGCTCCTGCTTGGCATTGCGGCCGGTGAGCACGACATGCGTCAGCGGCGGCTTCGAGCTTTGCAGAAATTCGACCACCTCGTTGATGTCGAGATAGTCGTAGCGCAGCGCGATGTTGATCTCGTCGAGCACGACCATGTGCAGGTTCGGATCGGCGATCAGCTCTTTCGCCTTTTCCCAGCCGGCCTTGGCGGCGGCGATGTCGCGGGCGCGGTCCTGCGTCTCCCAGGTGAAGCCTTCGCCCATGGCGTAGAACTGGCAGAGGTCGCCGAAATGCTCGGTGAAGATCCGCCGCTCGCCGGTATCCCAGGCGCCCTTGATGAACTGCACGACGGCACAAGGGAAACTATGCGCGACACAGCGCACGATCATGCCGAAGGCGGAGGAGGACTTGCCCTTGCCCGCGCCGGTATGGACAATGATGAGGCCTTTCTCGCCGCTCTTCTCGGCCATCATCCGATCGCGGACCGCCTTCTTCTTGGCCATTTTGGCGGCGTGTCTGATATCCTCAGCCAGTTCCTGTTCGGAAGCCATCTGCTTCCCTCCTTCGGCTTGACAAGCCCCTCGCTTGGGCAAATGGTGCACCACGCGCTGGTTCCTGTCCTATGACAGGCGAAGAGGGAATGCGATAGGGCCCAAAAAATCGGGTTCGAAAGCAGCCGCCCCCGCGACCGTGACCGGAGAGGTCCCCAATTGGCCACTGACTGAGAGGTCGGGAAGGCGGGGATCAGAGGAGAAATCCTGCTCCGCAAGCCGGGAGACCTGCCAGCGCATCGTGTTTGAACCGGCGGACGGGGTGTTCCGCGACGGGGAAACGGGCCGCGTTCGCCGGCTCGTCACCTCATCGCATCTTCCCGTCACCACAGCTTAGGAAGGGCGATGGCCGTCACGCTTCACGTCTGCATCACCTGCAAGGCGGGACAGACCGTTCCGGATGGGCAGCCGACGCCCGGCAAGCTCCTGCATCAGGCGATTTCCGAGATCGGCGCGCCCGAGGGTGTCACGATTGTGCCGATCGAGTGCCTCTCGGCCTGCAACAGCGGCTGCTCGGTCGCGCTCAGTGCGCCCGGTCGCTGGTCCTATGTCTACGGGCGCATGTCCGAAGCCAACGCAAAGGACATTGTCGCGGGCGCCGCCGCCTATGCGGCCGCGTCCGATGGGCTCGTGCCGTGGCGCGCGCGTCCCGAAATCTTCCGCAAGCAATCGCTGGCGCGGATTCCCCCCATCTTCTCGTTGCCGGAGGCTGCCGAGTGAGCTTGCTTGCGAAAATTCCCGTGACCGTCATCACCGGCTTTCTCGGCTCGGGCAAGACCACGCTGATCCGCCATCTCATGACCTATGCGGGCGGCAAGAAGCTTGCCGTCCTGGTCAACGAGTTCGGCAGCGAAGGCGTCGACGGCGAAATCCTGAAATCCTGCGCCGATGCCAATTGCCCCGAGGAGAACATCGTCGAACTGGCGAATGGCTGCATCTGCTGCACGGTGGCGGACGATTTCATTCCGACCATGCAAACGCTGCTCGCGCGCCAGACCCGTCCCGATCACATCCTGATCGAGACCTCCGGGCTGGCGTTGCCGAAGCCGCTGCTGAAAGCGTTCGACTGGCCGGAAATCCGCTCGCGCATCACCGTCGACGGCGTAATCGCGCTTGCGGACGCCGAAGCGGTGGCGGCCGGACGGTTCGCGCCGAACCCGGAAGCGGTGGAAGCGCAGCGGAAGGCGGACGAGAGCATTGATCACGAAACGCCGCTCTCGGAAGTGTTCGAGGACCAGATCTGCTGCGCCGATATCGTGCTGCTGACCAAGGCCGATCTAGCCGGCCAGGCGGGGCTTGAAGCGGCAAAGCTCGCAATCGCGGCCGAGACGCCGCGCGCGGTGCCGATGCTGGTGGTTACCGATGGCGCGATCGATCCGCAAGTGATCCTGGGGCTCAACGCCGCGGCCGAGGATGATCTTGCCGCGCGGCCGTCGCATCATGACGGCGAGGAAGAGCACGAGCACGACGATTTTGCCTCCGTCGTCGTCGATCTCCCTGAAGTAACCGACATCGATACGCTGGTGGCTTCCATCGCGCGGCTGGCGCGCGAGCAGAATGTGCTGCGCGCCAAGGGCTATCTCGCGGTCAAGGGCAAGCCGATGCGGCTGCTGGTGCAGTCGGTCGGCGAGCGCGTGCGCCATCAATTCGACAAGCCGTGGGGCGCAGCACGGCGGCAATCCAGGCTCGTCGTGATCGGCGAGCAGGGTGACATCGATGAGCAGGCAATCAGGGCGGGATTAGGAGTCTGATGCACGTCGTCTTCCGCGAGAGCCATGGCCTGGAGGAGACCGCGACAGCTGTCGATCTCGGTCAGGATCCGGCCGATCTCGTGGTGCTCTCGTTCTCCGACAGCGATCTTTCGGCGTTCGCGGCCGGCTGGCGGCGCGGCCGCAAAAGCCTGCCGTCGCTCCGGCTCGCCAATCTGATCGCGCTGCGCCATCCGCTCTCGGTCGACACCTATGTCGAGCGCACGCTCGCGCAAGCGCGCGGCATCCTGGTGCGGCTGATCGGCGGCGAATCCTATTGGCATTACGGTATCAATGCGCTGCACGAACTCGCAAAGGCGCGAGGCATCGCGCTTGCGGTGCTGCCCGCCGACGGCCGCGACGATGCGCGGCTCGACGCGCTATCGACCGTGCCGGTCTCGACATTACGGCGCCTACGCGTGCTCTGTGATGCCGGCGGTGCTGTTGCCGCACAGGTCGCGATTGCGCAGCTCGCGCTGGCCTCCGGCCTTTATGCCGGCCCGGTATTTGGCGAGACTGAAATCGCCGATATGGGTTTTTACGATCCGGCCAAGGGCGCACTGGCGTCGCTGCCGCCGTTCAATGGCCGGCCGCATGCGCTGGTTACCTTCTATCGCTCCTATCTCACCTCCGCCGACACTGGACCGATTGATGCGCTGATCGGCGCGCTGCGAGAGAGAGGCTTTGACGCGCATGGCGCGTTTGCGACTTCGCTGAAGGCGCCTGGCGTCGCCGATTGGCTGCGTGCTCATTTCGCCGAACGACGGCCGGCCGCGATCGTCAACGCCACGGCCTTTTCGGCGATGGGCGATGACGGTACGACGCCATTCGATACCGCCTCGTGCCCCGTGTTCCAGGTTGCACTGTCGACCGCACGCCGCGAGGACTGGGCGTCCTCACTGCGTGGTCTGTCGCCGGCCGATCTTGCCATGCATGTGGTGCTGCCGGAGGTCGACGGGCGCCTGCTCGCCGGCGTGGTCAGCTTCAAATCGCCGGGCGAACGCGACAGCGATCTGCAATTCGCGCATCTGGCGCATCAGCCCGACCGCGGTCGCGTCAGCGCCGTCGCCGACCGCATCTCGGCGCGGCACAGGCTCGCGACGACGCCGGCACATGACAAGCATCTCGCCGTCATCCTCTCCAGCTATCCCGGCCGTCCGCACCAGATCGCGCATGCGGTCGGGCTGGACGCGCTGGCCTCGACCGAGGCACTACTGGGCGATCTCGCTGAGGCTGACTTCGATGTCGGGCAAGTCGATGGGCTGGGGCAGCGGCTCGGCACGGAAACCCTGACATGGGATATCGCTGCCTATCGCGCGGCACTGGCGAGGCTTCCACGAGCCTTGCAGGATAATATCACAAGCGCCTGGGGCGCGCCGGAAGACGATCCGCAGGTGCGGGGCGGCGCCTTCCACTTCGCTGCGGTCCGCCGCGGCAAGGCCATGATCGCCGTGCAGCCCGAACGCGGTTACGTGCAAAACCGCGACACTGACTATCACGATCTCTCGCGCATTCCGCGCCACGCCTATGTCGCGTTCTATCTCTGGCTCAGGAACCAGGGTATTCATGCGCTGGTCCATATGGGCACGCATGGCACGCTGGAATGGCTGCCCGGCAAGTCGGTGGCGCTGTCGGAAGCATGCTGGCCCGAAGCGCTGATCGGCGATCTGCCCGTCATCTATCCCTTCATCGTCAATGATCCCGGCGAAGCCGCGCAGGCCAAGCGCCGTATCGGCGCCGTCACGCTCGGTCATCTGCCGCCGCCGCTCGCCGCCAGCACATTGCCGCCAAACTTGATACGGCTGGAGCAATTGCTTGACGAATATTCGACCGCCGATGGCCTTGATCCCGCGCGGCGCCAACGCCTGGTGTCGGCGATCCGGGACGAGGCGCGCATCGCCGGTGTCGAGGACGATCTCGGCCTTGTCGCTTCGGCCGCCCCCAGCGAGGCGATCCCGCGCATCGACCGCTTTGTCTGCGATCTCAAGGAAAGCCAGTTCGGTGACGGCCTGCATGTGTTCGGCCGCGGCGCCTGCGGCGACGAAGAGCGGGATGCGCTGATCGCCGCGCTTTCGGGGCGGCATATTGCGCCGGGACCCGCTTGCTCGCCGCATCGCGGCCGCGGCGACGTGCTGCCGACCGGGCGCAATCTCTTTGCGGTCGATCCCCGCAGCGTGCCGACCCGCGCGGCGCATGCGCAGGGCATCAAGCTCGCGGAAGAATTGTTGCGCCGGCATCTGCAAGATCATGGCGACTGGCCGAAAGGGCTTGTCGTCGATCTCTGGGGCTCGGCGACGATGCGCACGGCTGGCGAGGAATTTGCCATGGCGCTGCAACTCGCCGGTGTCGCGCCGCGCTGGGATGGCGCGTCAGGGCGGCTAAGTGGATTCGAAATCCTTCCGCTCGCCTCCCTTGACCGGCCGCGCATCGACGTGACGCTGCGGGTCTCCGGCCTGTTCCGCGACGTCTTTACGCCGCTTGCGCAATTGTTCGAGGCGGCTTCCGAAGCGCTGTCGCAGCGCGATTTCGAGGGCGACGAAAATCCCTATCTTGCCCGCGCGGCGCGCGTGTTCGGTCCGCGCCCCGGACAGTATGGGGTCGGCATGGCGCCAACGCTGGATGCTTTCACGGCCGAGTCCCGCAAAAACGCGGGTGAGGCGTGGCTCGCGTCTTCTTCCTGGTCGTTTGCACCAGACGGCGCGATGAAGCCCGATCGCACCGGCATCGAAGCGCGGCTCACCGGCGCCGATGCGTTCGTCCACGTGCAGGATATACGCGAAACCGATCTGTTGCTCGCCTCCGACTATCCCGCACATGAGGCTGGTGTCGCTGCAGCCGCCGCAAGCCTCGGCTCAAATATCAATTCGCTCTATCATCTCGATGCGACGCGGCCGGATGCGCCGCGCGCGCGGACGCTGCCTGAGGAAATTTCCCGCGTGGTGCGTTCGCGCGCTGCCAATCCCGAATGGATCTCCGGCATGATGCGCTACGGCTTTCGCGGCGCCGCCGAGATCGCGGCGACACTGGAGCACATGGCGGCGTTCGCCCATCTCGCCGATGTCGTGCCGTCGCATCTGTTCGACCTCTATTATGACGCCACGCTCGGCAACGACGATATCCGCGCGTTCCTCGGCCGCGAGAATCCGCAGGCGCTCGCGGCGCTCGAGGATTGCTTCCGGCGCCTCGATGAATCCTCGCTGTGGGTGACGCGGCGCAATTCGATTCTGGCTTCGCTGCGGGAGGCGTCATGAGCGCCTTCGCGATCAAGGGCTGGTGCCCGTCAGCGCTGCGTCCGATGCTTTCGGGCGACGGTCTCGTCGTGCGCCTGCGCCCGCGTGGCGGAAGGTTGTCGTCTGCGCAGGCCGCCGGCATTGCCGAGCTTTCGGCGCGCCATGGCAATGGGCTGCTCGATCTCACCGGCCGCGCCAATCTGCAAATCCGCGGCGTACGGGACGAAAGCCATGCGCCGCTCGTCGAAGGACTGGATCGCCTCGGGCTGATCGATGCCGAACTCTATTCAGAAACGCAGCGCAACGTCCTGGTTTCGCCATTCTGGAACGAGGGCGACGACACTCAAGCGCTGGCCGCGGAACTCGAGCACGCATTGGCGAGGCGTTCGCTCGACCTGCCCGAGAAATTCGGCTTTGCAATCGATTGCGGCGAGAGTCGCGTGCTGGCGCGGGCGCCGGCTGATATCCGCATCGAGCGGGGCATCGACGCCAGCTTGATCGTACGCGCCGATGGCGCGCCATATGGCCGGTCAGTAACCGGCGGAGAGGCAGTCGGCGCTGTGCTTTCGCTCGCCGAGTGGTTCGTTGCTTTCGGAGGTGTGAAGGACGGGCGAGGGCGCATGGCGGCTCACCTGTTGTCCGCGGCGCTTCCGGATGCGTTCGCGGGCCGGACGGAGCCCGCATCAACCGCCGCCGCACGCGAGCCCGGAATTCACGAAGGTGGCGCGCTGGTCGGATTGGCATTCGGCCAATTGAAAGGCGCGACACTGTCGCATCTTGCGACCCTCGCGCCCGGCCTGCGGATGACGCCATGGCGCATGATCTTCCTCGAAGGTTTTAGCGAAATGCCCGCACATGATGGCCTCGTCACCCGTGCCGACGATCCGCTGCTGCGGGTCATTGCCTGCACCGGCGCGCCGGCCTGTCCCGAGGCGCGCGTCGAAACTCGCGCACTCGCGGCGTCGCTCGCGCCACACATTCCAGAGGACACGACGCTGCACGTCTCCGGCTGTGCCAAGGGCTGCGCGCATCCGGGGCCATCCGAGGTGACCCTGGTCGGTACACTGAATGGATATGATCTTGTGCGCCATGGTTCGCCGCGCGATGCTGCCGAGATGCATGGGCTCACTCGGGCG
>Ga0310811_10012175_pt1 | contig 11158 bp, 7 predicted proteins | sample YCmetagenome_FD_207642 | JGI IMG/M metagenome (GOLD analysis project Ga0310811, IMG submission 207642) | Soil microbial communities from experimental microcosm in Duke University, North Carolina, United States - YC | ecosystem: Engineered > Artificial ecosystem > Soil microcosm > Unclassified ... | reverse complement strand
GTGAAGGGTAGGCGGGGGTGCAATGGTATGGCCCAGGCAGGGTTCTCCGCCCGTAGCGCTAACAGCGCGGGGCGGTCGCTGCCATAGAGCGCGAGCAGGTCTGCCGGCGGCTCGCCCGCGGACTTCAGACGGCCCGCCGCCAGGGTTTCCGGCCCGGCTGTCGGTGTCGCCGGTGCGTCCGCCGCCCCGTGGATCCGCAACCCCTGTGTCACACAGGCGCGCGGCGGCAGCCCGGCCGAGGCGATGACCGCGTCCACGGTGTCCTCCGCCATGCGTCGATAGGTCGTCCACTTTCCACCGGTGATGGTTACCAGGCCCGAAGGCGACGTGATGATCTTGTGGCTGCGCGAGATTTCCTTGGTCGCCGCGTCCGTGCCCCGAGGCGCGTTTCCGCCAGGTGGCGCGGTCTTTCCGCCCTGCGGCGCCGCCAGCGGCCGGAGCCCGGCAAACACGCTGAGGACGTCGCCGCGCGTGGGCGCTTTTTCAAAGTACTCGCCCGCCGTACGGAGGATGAACGACACTTCCTCGTCCAGCGCGCGCGGTTCCAGGCTATGACCGTTCAACGGCGTATCGGTGGTGCCGACCAGGAGCTTTCCTTCCCAGGGCACGCCAAACAGCACGCGCCCGTCGGAGGTCTTTGGGATCAGCACCGCGTCCCCGGACCCCAGGAAGGTTTGGTCGAGCACGAGGTGCACCCCCTGGCTGGGCCGCACCTGGGGCGCCGCGCCGGGGACGTCCATCTGCAGGATGTCGTCCACGAAAACGCCGGTGGCGTTCACGACCGAGTTGCTTCGGACTTCATACGATTGTCCAGTCAAATGGTCGGTGGCCACGCAACCGGTTATACGGCCCGACGCGTCCTTGAGCAGGCGGTCCACGCCCAGGTGGTTGAGCGCGACGGCCCCCTGTTCGACCGCGGTCTGCGCCAGGTTGATTGCCAGGCGGGCGTCGTCGAACTGGCCGTCGAGATAGATCACGCCGCCCCGGAGGCCTCTCCGGCGGATACCCGGGAGACGTTGGATGACCTGCTTACGGGAAATCGGCCGCGACGGTCCAAAGCTTTTCCGGCCGCTCAACAGGTCATAGACCATGAGCCCGGCGGTATACCAAAGACCCGACCACCAATTATAGAGGGGAATGATAAAATGTTCCTTGTGGACCAGGTGGGGCGCGTTTTGCAACAACAAACCGCGCTCGTACAGGGCCTCCCGGACCAGCCCGATGTCGCCTTCCTGCAGATAGCGCACGCCCCCGTGCACCAGCTTCGTCGACCGGCTCGAGGTGCCCTTGGCAAAATCCTCTTTTTCCAGCAGGAGCGTCCGGTAACCCCTCGAGGCGCTGTCCACGGCTACGCCCAGACCGGTGGCGCCACCCCCGATGACCAGGACATCCCAGGGTTGCTCCTGGATCATCCGGCGCAGCATGTCTGATCTGTTCATTTCCATTTGACGCTTGAAATGTAAGCCAAAAATGTTTACCTTATGCAGATGAAAATACTGCTAATCCTATCGTGCGTACTGCCGATGGCCTTGCATGCGCAAAAAACAGCCGTCCTGATCAATGCACAGGACTACCGGTTCGTCGCCCAGACCGCCATCCCGATGGGAGGCCCGACCAAACACCTCTCCAGCGGGTACGACTTCACCGTGTCGAAAGACAGCGTCGTCGCCTATCTGCCCTATTACGGCCGCGCATACACCGCACCGATCGACCCCACCAAGGGCGGCGTCCAGTTCATCTCCACCCAGTTCGATTACAAGGTGGACTCGACAAAAAAGGGCGGCTGGGAAATCACCATCAAGCCCAAGGACAACCGGGACGTCAACCAGATCAACCTGAGCGTCTCGAGCGCGGGCTACGCCAGCCTCCGCGTGACGTCGGTGAACCGGCAGGCGATCTCGTACAGCGGGGAAATCGTGAAACGGCGAAAAGCTCGCCCTTGATCCATCGGCATTGTTAGACGAAAAGAACAGGGTTGTCGCCCTCGATTTATCCTAGTTATGGGTTCCTTGCCCCGGTTCTCTAACATAAATTCCCTGGGAAAAAGTGTTAGTTGGGGCTTAGGTCTCACACGACGTTCCAAAGGCGAACCCTATTCCTATTCTCGTTTATTTCTGGTTGTTGCACGTGGCGTTTTCCGGGAACGGGAAGTTCGCGGACGTTCCCGACGCCCGGCGCGTACGGACGATGAAGGGCCACGCCCTCCGGCCTGCCCTGATTCTTGCGCAGGGCGCTCAGGCTTCCTCGTCGTAGAAGAGCTTGTAGTATTTCTTCCCTGTCATCTCGTCGTATCCCTTTTCGATCAGGTCCCGGCGGCCGTGGATATACACGTGGAAGTTCTTGTCGAGCTTCAGGACGCTTTTGAACACCTTTTGCTGGCGTTGCACCGCGGCCCCGTGGATGTCGAAGCCATCGCCGAATTCGTACTGGCGCGAGTCCTCGTAGTGCTTTTTGTATTCCATGAACGATTCCCGGACCTCGGGGTGGAACAACACCTCCTCGGCGAACTCGGCTTCGGTGAATGTGTCATTCGACTTGAAGTAGTTCATTGAGCGCCCCATAAGATCGATCTGGTCGGATTTTGCGACCTCGAACTTTTCGGGGTATTCGTTTTTTATAAAATCCTTACAAAGGTCGAGGTAGTGGTTGGTATGGTGGTAACTGTCCGCGTACGGCTGTACCTGGAGGAAGTCGCGTACCCAGTACTGCGTGTCCTGTTTGGCGCCCGTATCGACGAGACAGACCTTGTAGCCCTGGTCTGCGTCGGTGTTGAAGATCAGGCAACCCTTGTCCAGTTTCCGGATGTCGATGCCCTCTTCGTGGATGACCTCCCAGCTTTTGCCATGGGGGAACACCTTTAAAAAGGTCTCCTTGGTTTCGGATTTGAAGATACCGACCGCGGACACCTCCTGGCCGTTGAAGGGAACGTTCTCAAAGCGGGCCACGTACAATTCCCCCTCCTTTACCTTGACGTGGGTCGACTTCCCATACAGGAACTGAGCGATGAGGTGGGACTTGGCCAGGAGGCTGTCGCGGTCCTTGAATATCCCGCCGACGTATTGATATATTTCGTTGAGGTTTACGTCGCTCAGGTGGGTGAAGTGATAGCATTCCTGGTCGTTGAAGGGCGAGAGGAAATACTTTATCAGCAGGCCCCGGACGATGGGGTCATTGAGCGTTAAAGCGTTAGGCGAGAGCTGGAGGGATTCGCCCCGGGTGGGGTTGCCAATTTTGTGTACCGCCACCTCCGAAAGGTGGACGTCTTCTATACCGGTCATGGCGGCAAATGTAAGGTAAACGTCCCGGCCGTCGCGGGGATGGGCGACTGTTTGATTTTTGTAACTTTTGGGTTGATTCGGGCAAGCCGGCCGCCGGGCGGGATTTATACCTTTGCGCCATGAGCACCATTTCTGCAACCTACACGATAGGCGGCGACCTGAAGGTCAACCGTATGGGATTCGGCGCGATGCGCATCACCGGCAAGGGTATCTGGGGGCCCCCCAAAGACAAGGCCGAATCGCTCCGGGTCCTGAAACGGGCGGTGGAGCTGGGCATCGACTTTATCGACACGGCCGACAGCTATGGCCCGAACGTGTCGGAGGAGCTGATCTATGAGGCCCTGCATCCCTACGCGGATGGGTTGGTGATCGCCACCAAAGGCGGTCTGCTCCGCGCCGGCCCCGACCAGTGGGCGCCCGATGCGAGTCCCGCGCACCTTCACGAAGCCCTGGAGGGCAGCCGGCAACGGTTGCACCAAAAACAGATCGACCTCTATCAGCTCCACCGCATCGACCCCAAGGTCCGCCTGGAGGATACCCTCGAGTTCCTGAAGAACGCGCAGAAGGAAGGCAAGATCAAACACATCGGTTTGTCCGAGGTTAGCGTCGCCGAGATCGAAAAGGTGCGCAAACACATAGACGTGGCCTCCGTACAGAATAAATACAGCGTCGACTACCGCCGCTGGGAGTCGGTCCTCGACTATACCCGGAAGGAGGGTATCGCCTTCATCCCCTGGTTCCCGCTGAACGCCAATAACATGGATGCCATGCACGTATTGGAAGACATTGGTAAGAAGGCCGGCGCCACCGCCCACCAGGTCGCCCTGGCGTGGCTCTACCACCACTCCTCGAACATTCTCCTGATTCCTGGTACTTCCAGCGTCGGCCACCTGGAGGAGAACTACGCCTCCACCCAGGTACACCTGAGTACCGAGCACATTGAGCGGTTGGACGCGATCGGCCGCGCGAGTATCCAGTAGGCCCGCCGGCCGCCCCGGGGCGAAAAAAAGGGATGAATGGTAGACAGACTTGTCTGAATACCTCGTAACTTTGCACCATGCAAGCGGATACATCGGTCCGGGAGACAATCATCTCGACCGCCACGCGGCTCTTCCTCAGCCAGGGATACAACCAGACAGGCATTAATCAGATCATCGAAGAAGCTGGGGTGGCCAAGGCGAGTCTCTACTATCATTTTCCCTCCAAGGAAGACCTGGGTGTCGCCTATCTGCGGACCCGGTCGGAAAAATGGCGTGCGGGCAGGGATGGGTATGTGAACGAAGGAAAGGATGCCAGGGAGAAGCTGATCCGCGTATTCGAGTACCGGTGTTTGTGGTTGGAGCAGAGTGATTACGCCGGTTGCAGTTACACGAGGATATTGACCGAGCTGCCCCAGCAGGGCACGAAGCTCAACAAACAGGCCGTAGCTAACAAGGAAGAGCAGAGGTTGTATTTCCAGGATTTGGTAGGGCAGCTCGATTTTATCCCCGACGGCAGAAAAAACGATGTGGCAAACACGGTATTCCTCCTCTTTGACGGGGGCACGCTGCAATGCCAGGTATATAGGAATCTTCAACCGATGGAAAACGCCCGCAACGCCGTCATGGAACTGTTGCGCTGCCATACCAAAGCTTAGTCTCACTCCGCGATTGTCTGTCAGGTCGTAGACAGCCGGCTTTGCCCGGACTGCTCCCGGCCAACCAACCTATTTAATGGTAATTCAAGAATTATGTGGATCGTAAGATTGGCACTTAGGAGGCCCTATTCCGTAGCGGTAATGGCCTTCCTCATCCTGATCATGGGCATCCTGTCCATCAAGTCCATGAACGTGGACATCTTCCCGGTGATCGACATCCCGGTGGTAACCGAGGTATGGAACTACCCGGGCCTGTCGGCTTCCGACCTGGAAAAGCGCGTGACCTTTATCGCCGAGCGCGGCATTTCCACTTCCGTGAATGGCGTGGAACGGATCGAGTCGGTTTCGCAGCCCGGTACGGCTATCCTCCGGATCTATTTCCAGAAGGGCGCCGATATCGGCGCCGCGATCGCGCAGATGTCGGCGACGGCATCCACGTCGCTGCGGTTGATGCCGCCGGGTATGACGCCGCCGACGATCCTCCAGTTCAACGCGTCCAACCTGCCCGTCGCGCAGATCACCATGAAGTCGAAAACCCTGTCGGAGGACAAGATATACGACTACGCGCTGAACTTTATCCGTATCCGGCTGTTTACGGTACCGGGTCTGGCGACGCCGGCGCCCTTTGGCGGTAAGACCCGCGAAATCGTCGTGGACGTGGATCCAAAGGCGGCCAACGCCAAGGGGTTGTCGACGATGGACGTGGTCAACAGCCTCCAGACCTCGAACATCATCCTGCCCGCAGGTACGGCCCGTATGGGGACCCGGGAATACAACATCATGATGAACTCCAGCCCGGACCTTGTCAGCCAGTTCAATGACATGCCGGTCAAAACCGTCAACGGGGAAGTGGTGCGCATGGGTGAGGTGTCGCACGTGTATGACGGTTTTGCGGACCAGGTCAACGTGGTGCGGGTCGACCGGAAACGCGCGGCCTACCTGACGATCCTGAAAAAGGCCGACGCCTCCACGCTGATGGTGGTGGAGGCCGCTAAGAAGCTGATCCCGCAGATCCAGGAAGCCGCGCCTAACGGGCTCGAGCTGAACGTCGACTTCGACCAGTCGGTCTTCGTATCGGCCGCCATCGAAAGCGTCCTTCACGAGGCCGTCACGGCGGCCATCCTGGTATCGCTGATGATCCTATTCTTCCTCGGGAACTGGCGGAGCATCATCATCGTCTGTACCTCCATCCCATTGTCGATCCTGGTGGCCATTATCTACCTGAAGCTGACCGGGAATACGCTCAACATCATGACGCTGGGCGGTCTGTCGCTGGCGGTGGGGATGCTCGTGGACGACGCCACGGTGGAAGTGGAGAACATCGAGCGCAACCGGAACCTGGGGCGTCCGCTGACCATCGCCATCCTCACGGGGGCGCAGGAGATCGCGGTCCCCGCCCTGATGGCGACCTTGGCGATCTGTATCGTTTTCTTCCCGGTGGTCCTGTTGACGGGGCCCTCCCAATACCTCTTTATACCCATGGCCATCTCCGTCGTCGTGTCGATGATGGCTTCCTATATCCTTTCCCGTACGCTGGTTCCGGTGCTGGCGCGGATGCTCATGTCGGGCATGCTCGCGCACGGCCAGCCGTTGCCGGACGAAGCGAGCGCCTTTGCGCGCTGGTCCTACCGCTTCAACCACGCCCGGGATAAGGGTTTTGACCGTTTTAGAGACGCCTATGGACGAGTATTGTCGATGTTCCTGAACCATAGAGCGGTAGTCCTTAGCGTGGCAGTTGTGATCCTGGGCGTCTCTTTGCTTTTGCTAAAAGTAGTGGGTACCGACTTCTTCCCGTCCACTGATGCGGGGATGATGAAACTGCACTTCCGGGCGCCGGTGGGTAGCCGCATCGAGGAGACGGAACGCCTGGTCGACTCGGCCGAGGCGCGTATCCAACACATCATCCCGCCCTCCGAGCTCCAGACGGTGAATGACATGCTCGGCGTGCCGACCTTTTACAACCTCGCCTTCGTACAGACGGACAATACCAGCAGTATGGACGCGGAGATACTGATCGCGCTCAAGCCCGACCACAAAACGAAAACCGCCGACTACCAGCAGCGCATCCGCAAGGACCTGGCGGACAACTTCCCGGGTTGTACGGCGTATTTCCAGTCCGCCGACATCGTCACCCAGGTGTTGAACTTCGGGTTATCCGCCCCCATCGACATCCAGATACAAAACAGCAATTATGACCAATCCTTCGCGATAGCCCGCCGGCTCCAGGATTCGCTCCGGACCATTCCCGGGGCGGAGGACGTCACGATTAAACAGATCCTCGACTATCCTACCTTCCGGCTCAATGTGGACCGCGTTCGCGCGGGTGAACTGGGACTTACGCAACGGGACGTCGCCAACAACATGCTGGTCGCGCTGTCGAGCAGTTCGCTGGTCGACCCCTCTTATTACATCAACCCCACCAACAGCGTTAACTATGTGGTAGCGGTAAAGGTGCCCTACCAGATGTTCGACAATATGGGCGGGTTGCTCAATACGCCCATCACCAATGGGAACGCACCCATCGCCCAGACAGCCGGCATTACACCTACCGACCTCCCGACGGCGCCGGCCCAAACCCTCCGCAACTTGGCCACGGTCAGCATGGAGAACCAATACAACCTCATCAGCCACTATACGGTGCAACGGGTGATGGACATCACCGCCAACGTGGAGGGGAGCGACCTCGGTACGGTCTCCAATGCCATCGACCAAAAGATCGCCGCCCTGGGCAAGCTGCCGACGGGTGTACACATCGTCGTGAGGGGCCAACCCGAAGTGATGCACAACTCCTTTAGCACGCTCGGGCTGGGGCTGATCCTGTCGATCGTCCTGGTGTACCTCCTGATGGTGGTGCTCTTCCAGTCCTGGCTGGACCCCTTTATCATCCTGTTTGCGGTACCGGGCGCCTTCCTGGGTATCCTCTGGATGCTCACGATCACGCATACCACTATCAACGTCGTGTCCCTCATGGGCTCGATCGTGGCGGTGGGGATCGCGGTGTCCAACTCCATCCTGATGGTCAGCTTTGCCAACGAAGTCCGCATCCAGAAGAACCTGGGTCCGCTGGAAGCGGCCCTGGAAGCGGGCCGGACCCGGCTCCGCCCGGTGCTGATGACCGCCATCGCGATGATCCTGGGGATGATCCCGATGTCCCTGGGTACGGGCGCGGGCGGGGAACAAAACGCCCCCCTGGGCCGGGCGGTGATCGGCGGGTTGCTGGTCGCCACGATCGTGACCTTGTTTATCGTCCCGGTGATCTACTCGGTGCTCCGCAAAGCGCCGCCCAACCGCCACAGCATGGACGCCGACTTCCAGGCGGAGATCGCGGATATGGATATGTATACTTCTAAAAACGAAAACCTATAAGTTATGAGTCAAACCTCCACAAAATCGAGCCTGCGCATTTGGATCGGCGGAGGCTTACTGGCCGCGGCGGCGGTGATCAGCATCCTGTTGCTCATGGCCCGGCAGAACAAGACCTACGCGGACGAGACCAAGAGCCGCCTGGCCGGGGTAAAGGCCGGACCCATCGTCAAGGCCGTCAAGGTCGGTGACGCCGCCTCCGGGCAGGACCTGTCCCTGATCGGGGAAGCCCGGCCCTTCCAAAGCGTCACCCTGTACGCGAAGACCAGCGGGTACATGGACAAGATCTTCGTCGACAAGGGCGACAAGGTCCGCCAGGGGCAGCTCATGGCCACCATCGTTTCGCCCGAGACCGACCAGGCGTACCTGGCGGCAGTGGCCGACCTCGAGAATAAAAAGAAGATCCTGGCCCGGGACGAGCAGCTCCTCCAAAAGGAATACATCGCCCCCCAGGACAAGGAGCAGGTGGAGACCGACGTCCGCGTCGCCACGGCCCAGGTTGAGTCGCTCAAACAACAACAGGACTATAAGAATATCACCGCGCCGTTCTCCGGGACCGTCACGGCGCGTTATGCCGACCCCGGCGCCCTGGTGCAGAACGCCACCAATTCCCAAACCAGCGCCCAGCCGGTCGTTACCGTCTCCGAACTCGGCCGTATCCGCGTCTATGTCTACGTGGAGCAGGCCGTGGCGACCTATCTGAAGGAAGGGTATCCGGTGCGCATCACGCTCACCGAACGGCCCGACGTCAATATCAAGGCGTCGATCACCCGGATTTCCGGTGAGCTCGACCCCAAGACGCGGATGGAGCTGGTCGAGGTCGACTTGTCCAACCAGGACGACATCATCATCCCCGGGAGCTATGTGAACGTGCTCCTGAAGATGCCCACGGCCAGCAACGGTCACCCGCAGGTGCCTTCGGAAGCCCTGGTGATAAAGGACAAAATGACGACCGTCCCCGTGATCCAGCCCGACAGCACCCTGGTGTACAAGCCGGTGAAGGTCGGCGACAACGATGGCGTGCACGCCACCATCCTCGATGGGATTCAGAACGGTGACGTCATCGGCGTCAACGTCGGGGCAGGGTATAACAATGGACAAAAAGTAAGGATAGCGCAATGAGGAGGATTCTTATAATGGCGTTGGCCTTGAGCGGCGTAGCCCGCGCACAGGTCACCACACTCAGTTTACAGGACTGCGTCGAGATCGGCGTAACCCGGTCCACGCCCGTCCTGCAGGGCAACAACGCCGTGGCCCTGTCGGCTACACAGGTGCTCGAATCGTACGGACAACTTTTTCTGCCCGACCTCACCGCCGGGGCAGGTTATAACTACAGCGTAGGGAACAATTTCTACAGCACGGTCGGCCCGGAGCTGGTCAGGACCAACCGGAGTGCGTTTGACTACCAGCTCACCAGCAGCATCAACATCTTCAGCGGGTATACCAACCTCTCCGCCTGGAAGGCGGCCAAGCTGGGGCACCAGAGCGCCGAGCTGAGCCTGGAGTGGGCCAAGGAGGAGATAGCCCAGGACATTACCCAGTCCTATTTGCAGGTCATCCTCGACCGTAAGTTTGTGGACCTGGACAGCGATAACCTCCGGATTTCGAAGGGGCGCGAAGACCAGCTCACCGCCCTGACCGACGTCGGTCAGCGCGCCAAAACCGACCTCTACCAGCAACAGGCGCAAACGAGCCGCGACCAGCTGACGCTGATCAACGCCCGGAACCAGTTGCGCAGCGACAAGATCCTCCTGCTCAAAAAACTGCGGCTGGATTCCCTGGAGAAATATGAATTCGCGGATATGCCCATCGACGACGACCCCCGGGCGGATTCGTACGGGAACGAGTCCACGCTTGTCCAGAAGGCCTTGACCGACCGCGTAGACCAGGAAGCCCTCCGTATAAATACGGAGGCGGCGGACTGGGAGATCAAACGCTACAAGGGCGGTTACCTGCCCCGGGTCAGCTTCGGGGCCGGTTTGTACGACGCGGGCGCGTATTTTAATACCCTCTATGTCAACCACGCCGACGCGATGCCGGCCAGCCAGTCGCCCTTCTACAACCAGCTGTACAAGCAGATTAACGGGGTTTTCGGGATCAACGCCACCTGGAATATCTTCGACAAGTACTACACGAAATCGAACGTTCAGGCGGCCCGTATCCAGGCGGACAACACCCGGATAGACCTCCAGGACAACCAGGTAGCCATCGTTTCCCAGGTCCGCCAGGCATACGGCGACTACACGACGGCCATACAGCAGGTGGCCACGGCGGCCAAGGGTTTGGTCGCGGCCCAGGCTGCTTTTGACAACCTCACCGGGCGCTATCAACAAGGCGTGTCGGATTTCATCGACCTGTCCAACGCGCAATTAGTTCTGCTCCAGGCCAAGCAGACGGCGGTCCAGGCGTCGCTGTCGATCATGCTCCAGAAGCGGGTGATCGACTTTTATACGGGACACGAATTAAAATAAACCAATAACTAACAGGTAACTATTACGCGCCCCAAATAACGGTATATTGCGAAACCTCCGGATACCTCGTGCCCGGAGGTTTCGGTCTATATGATGGGACGTCTCTCGGGTTCTACTTGCCACAAGCTTTTGCTGACCATCTGGATGGCGCTTTTCGCTGCCGCGGCCCTGGCTGGGTCGGGGAGAGAGGCGCCGGTTGCCGTTAATGGAGTGTTGGACCTGAGAGGCGTAAACCTGGCGGAACAACCGCTGACGCTCGATGGCGCCTGGGCGTTGTACTGGCGCCAGTTGTCCCTTACGCCCCAGGGCCGGCCGGCCTACGTGGAATTTCCCCGTCTCTGGAACAAGCTCGATCTTCCCTCCAAGGGTTACGCCACCTATACGCTTACGGTATTGCTGGACAAACCGAC
>Ga0310811_10012174_pt1 | contig 11158 bp, 14 predicted proteins | sample YCmetagenome_FD_207642 | JGI IMG/M metagenome (GOLD analysis project Ga0310811, IMG submission 207642) | Soil microbial communities from experimental microcosm in Duke University, North Carolina, United States - YC | ecosystem: Engineered > Artificial ecosystem > Soil microcosm > Unclassified ... | reverse complement strand
GACGTCGGCCTGACGGTCACCGCTTCCGAGCAAGGCGAGCGGCGGCTCGACTTCGAGGCGCAGCCACGCCCGGCCTAGGCGCCGGATGCGGCCCGGGATGATGGGGCAACGAAAGCGCAGCGCGAGCACCGCGAGCGCAGGCGCCGTCATCGCCGGGCGGCCGAAGAATTAGACTGGAATGCTGTCGTTCATCTTCTGATTGACTAGCATGCCGAGGTGACCGTCATGAGCCAGATGTGCCAGTGCGCCACGGGCGCCTTTTGGAAACATCGACAGATCAAACCCCGCGGCCTGGCGGCGCAGGCGGTTCATCTCGGCATTGACCTGCGGATTCGACAGCGCCCGGTAGAAGCTCGACATGGCGATGCCGAGCCGGGCGAGGAAGGGCGGAAGCATTTCCCAATTGCCGATATGGCGGAAAAGAAGATCGTGGGACCGCCGCGGGCGGCCTGTTCGCGCAAGGATGTCCTCACCCTTGATCTCCCAGCCGGGCCCGGAGAGGGTGCGCTGAAGCTGGCCGAAATGCGGCAGTTCGTCCGCGGTGCGGCCGAGATTGTCCCAACTGATCGCAGGATGTGGCGCCGCGCGGCACCATCGAGTGCGGAAAAGGCGCGCGAGAGGTTGGCCTCGGCCACGCGTGAGACCTGACTATCGAAGGGTAAGTGCCAGGCTTGCCGGGATCGAGACTGCGGAGATAAAGCGCGACGGGGAGCCACTCGCGGCGATCAGTGAAGCGGTGGTTGTGGCGCGATGACGACCGCCCTCCATCCGGCTGTTGTCAGCTCGCCTGAGGTTTGAGACGGTAGTCGCCGGCTTCCGTGACCAGGAGCCGTGAATTGTCCGGTCCACGACCATGAGGGCAATCGCCGACAAAGTAAGTCGAAGCGGCCGATCTCGGCACCCCGCCGCGAGGCGGCACGAGTTGCTACCCTGTGGGGTGGACGGTCCAACAGCATCGAACGTGCCACTATGGGGTCGAACAACCGACCCAATGGAAGGGCCGTCCAATGGAACATAAACGCATCGCGATCGACACGTCCAAGCATGTTTGCACGATCCACGGGATTGATGACCAAATACACCCGGTGTTGCGGCGCGATCTCAGGCGCTCTCAGATCGAACCGTTCTTCGCCAAACTTGCATCAACAGAAGTGGTTCTTGAAGCGTGTGCCGGATCGCACCATTGAGGGCAGCTGCTCCGCGGCATAGGCTACCGGGTAAGGTTGATCCCGCCCCAATATGTGAAGCCGTTCGTCAAGCGAAGCAAGAACGACCGCAACGACGCAGAAGCGATCAGTGACCGGCATCACGTCCGACGATGCGCACGGTGCCGGGAAAATCGGCGGAAGAGCAAGCTGCGACAATCATTGTGAAGCTCCGGGAACTCATGGTGAACCAACCAACTCAGGCGATCTATGCGTTGCGGGGGCACGCCGCAGAATTTGGCATCATTGCTGCCCAAGGCTGTGCAAACGTCGCAGCATTGTTAACGGTCCTATCTTCCTAGGATGCGATCCCTGTCGTTGCAAAAGCGATTGCCATCCGGCATGATGATGCGCGTCCAGACCAGAAGAATGCGGCTCTGAAAGGCGACTGACCTATCGTATTGGCCGATCAGCTTGGCGCCCTGCGTGAGCACGAGTTTGTTGAAGGGGATGTCGCGCGAGGGCGAGAGCGTTATGAGAAGGCCGCCGCCAGGCGGCCTTTCGCTTTGAGGCCTGGTGTCCTCATGGAGTCCACCTCGTGCGCCAGGCTCTCTTTGTGCTAGCGAACACAATCCCCCTTCACGACAATGGCGGCTTTCATTGTAGCGTGCCGGCCTGCCTGGGTAGGCGCCTGAAGCTCGCTTGAGGCGGCCCCTCGGCGGCGTTCTCGGCCATCGGCGTTGCAAGTTCGACGGTATTAAGGAGCAATTGCGTATCCTTCGTGCCGGTAGAATCCGCCTTTGCCTCCTCACGGCCTTGCAGATTGGAAGATCTCTGGTTATATTACCGGTTATAGTCCAGAACGCCCCGATGAGCAAGAGTCCTCAGCGCCGAGCGATCGATAACTACCGCAACCGATTGACTGAGCGGGGGATGGTCCGCTTTGAGGTGATCGGGCGCAATGATGACCGCGAGCTGATCCGCTCCGTGGCCAAGCGGTTGGCCGAAGGCGGCGCTGACGCCGATCGGTTGCGAGCCGCCGTCAATCAATCCATTTCCGGCGAGCCCCCCAAGAAGGGTGGCATCTTGAAGGCGCTGCTGGCCTCGCCCCTTATCGGCTCCGAACTCGACCTTACCCGTCCCCGTGAGGGAGGACGGAAGGTCGATCTTTGATGCGATACCTCCTCGACACCAACATCATCAGCAACTTCACCAAGCCGGCGCCTTCGGAATCACTCATCGCCTGGATGGCGGAACAATCGGATGAGGACCTGTTCATCGCGTCGCTGACCGTGGCCGAAATTCGCCGCGGCGTCCTTGAGAAGCCGGCCGGGAAACTACGGGACCAACTGGACGCGTGGTTCAGCGGTCCTCGAGGGCCCCAGGCGCTCTTCGCCGGCCGTATCCTCCCCTTCGACGAGAAGGCCGGGCTCGCTTGGGCAGAGCTGATGGCGGCGGGGAGATTGAGCGGCCGTCCCCGCATCGGCCTGGATACGATCATTGCGGCGATCGCCGCCGCCAATGACTGCGTCGTCGTGACGGGCAACGAGCGTGACTTCGTAGGCATCGAGATCGTCAACCCGATCCGGGGGGCGGGCTGATGCGAGCGCAGCCCTTCACTCGTCCGACCCTGATCGCCGCCGTTGAACGTCTCGAAGGCCATAGCCATGCCCGCTTCAATCAGATGGTCCTGCGCCTGGGTCTGGAGGACGAATCGGCTCGGGCACGGCGGTAAGCGTCGCCAAGAAGTGCGACATGCTCGGGCGCATCGTCGTCCAGCGCTCCGATCAGGTCCTCGACACTCAAACCCGTTGCGCAGTTTGCAAAGCTGAAAACCTGGCTCGAGAAGCTGCCGGACAGCCAGTCCCCCCAAACGCACATGAGAAAGCGAGCCGACGATCCGCGGGCACAGTCTACTGAAGACCCTTGACAGTAAGGGTATATGCTCTTATCTCTGGAACAACGAGCAGATGCTCTTATATGGAAAGGACAGGGCCGTGGGCGAAGCAGACATTCTGATCAGTGGCGCGACCGGGCGGACCGGGGGCGGAGCGATCGACGAGCTGCTCAAGATGGGAAGGCGCGTGCGGGCTTATGTCCGCACCGATGACGAGCGGGCGGCGGCCCTGAGACAGCGTCGGGTCGATGTTGCCATCGGCGATTTCACCGACATCGATGACATCCGTGCTGCGATGGAAGGCATCAAGTCGGCCTATTTCCTGCATCCGATCGCGCCAGGAATCATCGGCGCTGCGGCCTACTTCGCCCAAGCGGCGAAGGAAGCCGGCGTCACCGCGATCGTCAACATGTCGCAGATCTCGGCGCGGCGGGAATCTGCGAGCCATGCGGCACAGGATCATTGGATCTCGGAGCGGGTCTTCGACTGGTCGGATGTTCCGACGACGCATCTTCGGCCGACCTTCTTTGCCGACTGGCTTATCTACCCTCACTTCGCGAAGGAGGTATGGGCCAAGAAGCAGATAGAATTTCCCTTCGGGAATGGCCGTCACGCGCCCATTGCGAGCGAGGACCAGGGGCGCTTCATCGCCCATATCCTGGCCAATCCCGAAGGCCATGGAGGCAAGACATACACGCTCACCGGCCCGGTCGAAATGAACCACACCGAGATCGCCGCCGTCATGAGTGATGTTCTCGGCACAAAGATCGAATATGCGCCGACCTCCATCGAGGAATTCCGGAACAAGATGGAGAGCGTCTACAAGTTTCCGCCGTTCCTGACCCAGCATCTCGTCGAGGTGGCCCAGAATTACCGCGACGGCATCTTCTCGGGCGCCAACGATGTCGTCGAGAAAGTGACCGGAACCCCGGCTCTCTCCGTCCAGCAGTTTATCTCTCAGAATCGAGCCGTCTTCGCCTGAGCGCTTCTCGGACAAGCAGGAGATCCGACAGAATGTCGAACGATCAAGGCCAACGCCATCCGTTCCTGGATGACCTGACCGCCGACGCGGAGCTGACTAGCTCGGTGCTGCGCGGGCCAGTCGTCGGGCGCGACCAGATCCGGCGCGCCATCGATGCCGTCGGAACCTTCTACGCCTCCCAGACCCCTACGTTCGTCCAGACGGTCGGTTCGCGGCTCTTTCTGGAATACGAGGCCGTTCTGACCAACGGAGAACGCCTCAATGCCGTCGTTGTCGTCGATCGTAACCCCGACGGCTCCGTGCCGCGTGTGAGCGTTCGCATGAGCCCGCTCGGCTCCGTTCTCTCGCTCGCGGCGTTTCTGCGGGAGGCGCTGTCGCAGCAACTCCCCGAAAAGCTCTTTCTTTGAACCACGCGCGCTCGGGCTGACGACGGCCGTCGGATTCCCGCGGCCCAAGATTTGGAAAGGCAACTCGTCATGGATCTCACCAACGCCACAGTCTTCATTACCGGCGCCAATCGCGGCCTGGGTTTGGCTTTCGCGCGCGAGGCCCTTCGCCGCGGTGCAGCGAAGGTCTATGCCGGCATGCGCAACACGAGCGGCTTCGAAGAGCCCGGCATTGTTCCGGTCAGGATCGATGTCACGGATCGGGCGTCGATCGCCGCGGCTGCCGAATTGGCGGCGGATACGACCCTGCTGGTCAACAACGCGGGCATCGCGGCGCTGATCGATGGGCCTCTGGCGGCCGACGTCGAAGCGCAGTCGGCCCGCATGTTCGATACCAACTACTATGGCGTGGTGCGCGTCACGCAGGCTTTCGAGCACGTTTTGTCGGCCAAGCCGCAGGCGGCCATCATCAAATTGCTTTCCGACATCGTTTGGCTCCCGCGCCCCTATCTGACGCCCTATGCCGCGTCGAAGACGGCTGCCTGGAGTTTCACGAACCAGCTTCGCTTTCACCTGCGGGAGCGTGGCATCCAGGTTCTTGGCCTGCATGTCGGGTTCGTGGATACCGACCTCACCAACGGCATCGATGTGCCGAAAGCCAGCCCCGAGGACGTGGTGCGCCAGGCCTTTGACGCACTCATTGCCGGCAAGAGCGAGATCATGGCCGACAAGGGGACGGCGGCGCTGAAGAGCACGCTTGCCGCCGAGGTACCGGGCTACATCAGCCCGCCGGCGGGGCTTCAATAAAAGCCGAAAGGGCAGACGAGATGCAGCCGGTCAGCCAGCCGCTTGGAATCGATCAATGCAACTGCTTCGCCATGAGGAAGGCGAACCGGCAGATCTCGCGTTTTTACGACGCGCACCTCGCGCCGGCGGGCCTGCGCCTCACACAGTTCCTCACCCTGGCAGCTCTGAACGAGGTGGGCAGCACCCCGATCAACGCCCTTGCCGAGCGGCTCGACATCGAACGGACGGCGATGGGCAAGATGGTTGGCTTTCTGGAACGCGATGGCTTGGTCAGAATCCAACCTTCGCCCACCGATGGTCGAAGCCGCGTGATCGAACTTACCGAAGCGGGGCGCCGTCTTCACGACGAGGCAGTCCCTCTTTGGAATGAAGCTCAACGACAGTTCGCGCAATTGAATGGTGCGGATAATGTTGCCGCGCTGCGGCATGCCTTGAGCAGCATGGTCGTCGGTGTGACCAGAACGAGCTCGTCTGATTGACGGTTGCCCTCCGAAGGTGGAGGCCACACGTTCGAACCGTGTCGGGCGCGCCATCTCTTCCCGTCATTGAGTGAGAGACAATACCGCGTCGGCTGGAAGAGCCGTCACGTTCAGAGGCTGGCCGGCCTTTCGCAGGTGATTCCCGTTCGTTGCGTGCAATCCTCACGTCGACGCCGGAAGCATTAAGCTCTTCTCACCGGCGGCTAAGGTCCACCCATTTGGGCGGGGACTTAGCCCACCGTTTATTGTGCAGCGCCTAGCGTAGGCCACCGCCCGCCAGGATGCGCTCCCCGGTCAGCCACCGTGCTTCATCCGATGCTACGAAGGCGACAACGTCCGCAATGTCCTGGGGCTGACCCAGGCGCCCGAGCGGGGTCTGGGCGATGATGCCGGCCTCGAACTCCGACGCGATCATCCCCGCGGAATGGGTGCCTTCCGTCTCGGTGAGGCTGGGGCTGACCGTGTTGACCCGGATCTTGCGCGGACCGAGTTCGCGGGCCAGCACGCCGGTGACGGCGTCGACCGCCCCCTTGGTGGCGGTGTAGACCGCCGTCTGCGGCGGGGTGATGGCGGTGACGCCGGAGCCGATGTTGATGATGCTGCTTCCTTCGCCGAGATGCGCCGACGCCGCCTGGGTGACCAGAAGCAGCCCCAGCACGTTGATGTCGAACATCTTGTGGAACTGCGTTTCGGTGACCGTCTCCAGGGGACCGAATTCATAGACACCGGAATTGTTGACCAGGATGTCGAGGCGCCCGTAGGTAGCGACGGCCGTCTCGATGATGGCCTTGGCTTGGTCGGCCTTCGACACGTCGCCTTGAACGGCGACGGCCTTTCCGCCGGCGCCGATGATGGACTTGACGACCTGGTCGGCGCCCACTTTGCTGGACGCGTAGTTGACGACCACGGCAGCGCCGTGAGCGGCCAGGGTTTTGGCGATTGCCGCGCCGATGCCTTTAGAGGCGCCGGTGACGACCGCCACCTTACCGGCAAGTTTAGACATGATGATGAGTCTCCTGTGAGGACGCCGCTCAGGCGCCGCGTTGCTCGATCGTGTCGATGTGGTCGGGATAGAAGGCGAGATGATCCTTGATCTCGGCCGCGGCGCTGTACGGCGCCTCGTAGGTCCAGATCGCATCGACCGACCGGTCGCCGCCGGCCGGGATGTTGAAGTACGCGGCCTCGCCCTTGTACGGGCAATAGGTCGTCGTGGTGGAGCGAGCCAGAGCCGCCATGTCCACGTCCTGCCGCGGGATGAATTGCACGGGCGGGTAGTTCGCCTCGCGGAGCGTGATCGCGGCGCGGGTGTCGGCGATGACACGCCCGCCCAAGGTGACGACCACGCGGCTCTGGTTCGGCTCGATAATGATCGGATGGTCGGGGCCGGGAATCTTGATAGTGCGCTCGGTCATGATGGTCTCCTGTCGAGGGCTTGGCGGTCAGAGCTTCGAGCCTCCATCGACCCGCAACGTGTCGCCTGAGACCCAGCGGGCGGCGTCAGAGGCGAGGAAGGCGATCGCGCCAGCGATGTCGTCCGGCTGAGCGACGCGCTTGAGCGCCTGCATGCCGAGGGTGAAGTCGCGGCCAGCATCGGTCTTGGCGAAGCTCGACATGTCGGTCTCGACCACGCCCGGCGCGACGGCGTTTATGCGCACACCCCGGGGCCCGAGGATCTGGGCGAAGTGCTTGACCAGGGTATCGATTGCTCCCTTGGTCGCGGCATAGGCTGAGAGGTCCCCCACCGCGGCGTGCGCGGCGAGCGAGGAAGTGAAGATGACGCTGGAGCCTTCCTTCAGGATCGGCAGCAGCTGCTGGACCAGGAAATACGGGGCACGGACGTTGACGGCGAACAGCGCGTCGAAATCCGTGACCGTCGTCTCCTCGATGGTGGCGGCCTTGGAGATGCCAGCGTTGGCGACCAGGATGTCAAGCCGGTCGCCGACCACATCTCGCACCTTGGCGGCGAGTTTATGTGCGCCATCCGGGGCGGCCAGGTCAGCGCCGACTGCTTCGGCTCGGCCGCCCGTCGCTTTGATCTGATCGACGACGGACCGCGCTTTCGCGGCATTGCTGCCATAATGGACGAGCACCTGCGCGCCGACCTTGGCAAGTGCGATAGCAGCGGCGCGCCCGATGCCGCGCGAGGCGCCGGTGACGAGTGCGGTCTTTCCGTTGCACGGGGTCATGATTGATCTTCCCTGTTGGAGGCTGAGAGACGAGCCGATCGGATCGGCCGAACGTGGCCGACCGGCTCTCAGGCGTCGGGTGGGTTCACGCGTTTAGAAACAGGGTAGCGTGAGCCACGAACAGCTCGGGGTATTGGTTCTGCGGTCCGTGGCTGGAATCCGGGTAGACGATGAGCTGCGCGTTCGGCAGATGCTGCTGCAGCGTGAAACCGTTGATCGTGGGAATGATCAGGTCGTTGCTGCCATCGACCACGAGCGTCGGCTGATGGATGTCGGCGAGATAGTCCCACACACCGTCGCTCTTCTCGTTCGAACTGACGATCGCGGCGTATTGCGCCGCTCCTGCGACTTCGCTGACTTCCGGGCTGCGATCCTGACGGCGGTGCTTGCGTTCGAGATACTTCAGGCCGGCGGTATGACCTGTCGCATTCGGCAGGAAATGGGCGGCGATCCACAGATGCTCCGGCGGATCGTAGGTGGCCGAAAAAATCTCCGCGGACTTGCTGGCGGCGGTGTCGGCGCCGCGGGGCCCGGTGCCCACCAGGATCAGCTTGCGCACCAGATCGGGCGCCTGCACGGCGATCTCCTGGGCGACCTTGCCGCCGAGCGAATAGCCCAAAATGTCGGCCTTGCTGATGCCGAGCGCCTTGATGAAGGCGATGGCGTCCGTCGCCATGGCGGGAACGGTGCTCGGGGTCGTGCCCGAACTGGCGCCGATGCCGGCATTGTCGAACAGGATCACTTCGCGGTCCTTGGCCAATCCGTCGGTCACGGCCGGGTCCCAGTGGTCCATGGTGCCGCGGAAATGGATGTTCATGACGATCGGCACGCCGCCTGTCTTGCCGAAGCGGCGATAGGCGAAGCGGATGCCGTTCGCCTCGACGAACTGGGTGGGCACGGTGTCGTGAGTGTAGGTGGTCATGGCGAAACTCCTTTGGTCGCGTTGAGACTCAGCTGGCCGTGCGGCCGCCGTTGACGTTGATGATCTGGCCGGTGACAAACGACGCCCTGTCCGACGCCAGGAACAGGATCGCGTCGGCAAGTTCTTCGGGCTTGCCCGCTCGGCGCAGCGGGATGGAGGCTAGCAGTCCGGCCTTGCGGTCCTCGGAGCCGGTGAAGCGGTCGAGCATTCCGGTTTCGACAGGACCGGGCGCCACCGCATTGACGCGGACGCCGAATGCAGCCGCCCCTAGTGCCGCCGATTTGGTCAGGCCTTCCACCGCGTGTTTGCTGGCGACATAGAGCGACGCATTGGCGGCGCCGCGGCTGCCCATGGTCGAGGACAGGTTGACGATGCTGCCGGCCCCTCGGGGCTGCATGACGCGCAACTCATGCTTCGTGCTGAGCAGCACGCCGAGTACGTCGGTGTCGAAGGTCTGGGCGTAGGCTTCAGGCGTCTGGTCGACGACCGGGCCGGGGTTGCCCTCCGTCCCGGCGTTGTTGACGGCGATGTCGATGCGCCCGAAGCGGGCGACAGCACCATCAATCAGGGTTTGGACGTCGCTCTCGTTCCGAACGTCCGCCTTGATGAAAAGAGCATCTGTCCCGAGCGCCCGGAGCTCGGCTTCCAATGCCGTGCCGGTCTGGGTATTGCGACCGGAGACGACGACCTTGTAGCCCTCGCTTGCGGCAGGCAGCGCGGTGGCGCGGCCGATGCCGGCAAGAGTGCCTGTGATCAGAATGACTTGGGCCCTCATCTTCCGCTCTCCGTGTTGCAAGCAATCACATGGCAATTCTTCGGCGGTATTTCGGCTCTGGTCTTGCGACCTGCGTAAACGGCCGCCTCTCGTTGGGTGAATAATTAGGTGCTCGTTGCGTCCGCGAGAAAGACTTTGTAAGGTCGCTTCCCATATCTGCCAGGCATGGGTTGGGTATGGAGCTCAGGCATCTTCGCTATTTCATCGCCGTGGCCGAGGAAGGCAGTGTCACCGTCGCCGCTGAAAAGCGGCTTCACACGGCCCAGCCCTCTCTCAGCCGGCAGCTTCGCGATCTAGAGATCGAGGTCGGCGCGCCGCTCTTCATCCGCGGGGCGCGAGGCGTCGAGTTAACCGACGCCGGTCGCGCCTTTTTGCCCCACGCGCGCGTCGCGGTTAGCGAGGCTGGCGAGGCGCTTCAAGCTGCCCGCCGCGCCGCCCGCCCGACGAAAGCGGTCTTCTCGGTCGGATTTCTGACAGGCCAGGAGGTCGACTGGCTCCCCCACGTCACGCGCATTCTCCGGGCCGAGCTGCCGAAAATCGAGTTCAAGGTCACGAGCATGTACTCGCCCGATCTGGCCGAGGCGCTGCAAAACGGCGAGATTGACCTTGGCTTCCTGCGCGTCGAGCCAAAGCCGGACGTGACCTACGAGGTGATCGCGAAGGAGCCGATCGTCGTCATTCTGCCCAGCGATCATCCGCTGGCTGCAGAAAAGGCCATCGATCCAAAGGACCTCGAGGGCGAGATACTCGTGGGATTTTCCGACATCGCGATTGTGCTCCGCAAGGTGGTGGAGGGCTATCTGCAGGAAAGGGGCGTGAACCTCGCGCCGAGCCATCGCGTCGAGACCTTCTCAACGGTGCTGTCGCTGGTCGCATCGGTCCGCGGCGTGTCGCTCATGCCGGCCTATGTGGAGGCGCTGCTACCGTGGTCCGTCGTAAGCCGGCCTCTCAAGGGCGAACCGCTCACCATCGACCTGGCTGTCGGCTACCGGTTAGACAATGACTCGCCCGTCCTCAAGACATTCCTCGGCGGGCTCGACCAGCTCATTGCCGCTGGGCCAGCGGGCCTGCGTCAGGCTCGATGATCGCCAATTCGCTTGTTATCGGCCCGAATTCGAACGTGAAATACGCATAAACAAGGGTTGTATAAGCGCAGCGTAAGCAGCGGAACGTAGTCAGCTCCGACATGCCGTTATTGCCGGTTTCATGTGATAAAGAAATATATCTCTCAGGCGGTAATATTAGCCGAAAACTGCAAGCGGTCTTTGCGCGCTTGTCGGTGGAATTCGCTCTCCGAAGGCGGACGTCCCTGGTTCGGACTTTGCTGCTCCGAGCGGATAGAGTGATGGCGTTAGCGGCAGTTGGTCGCTCCGACCTTCATCCCATGCAGCATTAACCTTCTAGCGACGCGTTTGCACGCCGCGGCAGGAGCACCAACTCGGCCGCTTCGTCGGCGTCTTTTAGGAGCGTCTTGCGTGGCGCACCTAACTGCGCATGCATCGTTAGACCGCGGGCAAGGTCGATAACCTGGCGCGCGCGCGTCGTGACAGGAAAGTCAGGTGGGATTTCTCCCGCGCTG
>Ga0310811_10012173_pt1 | contig 11160 bp, 6 predicted proteins | sample YCmetagenome_FD_207642 | JGI IMG/M metagenome (GOLD analysis project Ga0310811, IMG submission 207642) | Soil microbial communities from experimental microcosm in Duke University, North Carolina, United States - YC | ecosystem: Engineered > Artificial ecosystem > Soil microcosm > Unclassified ... | reverse complement strand
GCTCGAATTCGTCCTCGATCATTTTCCAGATCCGGTCGCGAACGCCGTAGTCTTTTACCAGCGAAGCATACAGACGCGCGATCGAAAGATCCGCTTTCGACATTGCCAGTTCCACGTTGCGAATCAGGTCGTAGAACAGGGGGAAGCTGCTTACCATTTCCTGCAGGCGCTTCTCGTGAGCCGCACCCTGGGAGATGTACCGTTCAAAAGCATAACCGACGCCGAACCACGCGGGCAGCGCATGACGGCTCTGCATCCACCCGAACACCCACGGAATGGCGCGAAGGTCGTCCAGTTTTCGGCTCTGCGAACGGCGCGCGGGACGAGAGCCAATTTGAGCGTGCTCCAATTCGTTGACCGGTGTGGCTTGTTCGAAATAGTCGAGGACTTCGGGATTATCGGCGATGTTACTGCGATAAAAAGCGAATGCATCCGCCGACATTTGCTCCATGACCTCGATCCAGGGGGCGTCCGATCCGGGGGGCGGCCCGTCGGGTCGAGTGAGCGCTTCAAGACAAGCAGCGATCATGATTTCGAGATTCCACTCGGCTAATACCGGGTCGGAATACTTCCAGTTGAGAACCTCTCCCTGTTCGGTGATGCGAATCTGACCAAAGAAATCTCCCGGGGGTTGTGAAAGGATCGCGTGGTGTGTGGGACCACCGCCACGGCCCACGGTTCCACCTCTTCCATGAAATAAACGTAGTTTGACGTTATGTCGCCGCGCCGCTTCATGCAGCGCCCGATGAGCTTTGTACAACTCCCAGAGGCTCGCGAGCATGCCTCCGTCTTTGTTGGAGTCGGAATAGCCGATCATCACTTCCTGCCATCCCGACCAGGATTCGAGAAGCCGACGGTACGAGGAATCGCTCCAGACGCGTTCCATGATCGAAGCAGCGTCGCGCAAGGTTTGGATCGATTCAAATAGGGGAACTGGCATGAGCCCCGGGTCGCCGGGTGTGCCCTGCACCTGAACGCCGGCTGCCTTCGCAAGTTCCAGTACGTCGTAAATATCGCGCTCGGATTCGGCGCCACTGATCACGTAATTGCGAATGCAACGGGGAGGGAAGGCCTTCTTCCATTGCGAGATCCCGCGAAAAACATCAAGCGCGGTGGTAGCCGGTTCCGATATCGCTGCCTGAGCGGGGGCGCCCCCGGTAGCAACCGCGCCAATCTTGGACCGCATGGGCATTCTTTCCAGGGCTTCGCGGTGAACCTTTGCATGTTGACGGATGTCGAGAGTGGAAAGGTGAAAGCCGAAAGTGCGAACTTTGCGAAGCAGCGGGTCCAACCAAGAATACGCCAGACGCGCACCATGATTTTGTTCCAGGCTGCGCCGCATGAGCCGCAGGTCGGTTTCAAACTCCCCCGAGGAGCGGTACGCGCTCTCCTCGGCGGTGCTCGTACCTCGCAGGCGAACAATCATGAAACTGATGAAGCGGCGGTACAACTCGGTGCCGGAGAGTCTTGCCAGCCGGGCGGGTTCCTCGCCGATATGCTGCGAGTACTCGTTGTGCTTGTCTTTGAATTCATTGGAAACCCCGACCTGTTTGCACGACGAACTCAGCTGCTCACTGATGTGTTCCAGTTCTGCAACATAGTGTGCAAGGACGGTGTTGCGCGCTCGCTCGAGTGCTTCTCGCGTACTTTCCGGGGTAACGAAGGGATTGCCGTCCCGATCCCCGCCGATCCAAGATCCGAACGAGAGAACCTCGGGCACGTCGTCGGGCTGCAGTTCGAGGCTGTAAACTTCACGGAACGAGTCCCTAATTTCGACGTACAGGCGGGGTAAGCTTTCGAAGATCGACATGGGGTAGTGATCGAGCCCCATGCGGATTTCATCGGTGACCAGAGGTTTCTGGACGCGGACTTCATCGGTTTGCCACAAAACCGAGATCTGAAGAGCGATCTCATTCTCGAGCCCCAAGGCATCGGCATCGGGAAGAGGGAGCCGGTCAAGGTGCTCTAACAGCCGCGAGATCCGGCGGCGTTTTTGTAAGACAGTACGGCGTGCGACTTCCGTCGGATGGGCGGTGAAAACCGGCAAGACTTTGACCTGACGCAAAGCGTTCATTGCCTGTTCGGCAGTCATGCCAGCGTCCCGCATCCGCTGCAAGGTGCCCCGAAAGGAGCCGGGCTGGGTGGCGTGTTCAGGCGAGATTTTCCCCGCCCTCCTCCGTCGTTTCCGGTGATTGGTTTCAGCCAGGTTCGTCAACTCAAAATAAATCGCGAAGGCTTTTGTGATCCAGTAAGCTTCCTGGATGCTGAGGCCTTCGACGATTGTGCGAGCCTGCTTCATCTCGCCGTTGTTGACCTCGGTGTGGCCGGAAGCATTGACTCGCGCCTGGATCAGCAAGCGGCGAAGCTGCTCAACCTTCTCAAAGGTTGCCGCCCCGGCTTGTTCCGTCAAAACGCGTCCTAGAAGAGTTCCAAGCGAGCGCACGTCCCGGCGCAAGGGGTGCTCTTTGGCGCGGTCTTCGGTGCTCGCGATGAGTTCTGCCAGGCGTGCGGCCTGATCTCTTGCTCCCCACAGAGGTTCCGGCATGATGTGTGATTCTCCATACTAAACGATTGAAGGGCGTGGACAGCCCGCCCCGCAGGCGCCTTTTGGGGGGCGCCCCGCCGATTTGAGGTGGGCTTGCACCGAGAGCTGCCAGCCTGAATAATGTGAACGGATGAGCCGCGAAAGAGTATTGATCGTCGAGGACGAGGAAAACGAACGTAGCGGGCTTGCGGAATTAGTGTCGGCCTGGGGGTATGAGGCCAATACCGCTGCCGACGGACAGGAAGGCTACGAGAAGGTCGCTGCATGGTCGCCTGCCATTGTCATTACCGACCTGAAGATGCCCCGCTTGGGCGGCATGGAACTGCTAGAGCGAATTGCGTCCGACAGCCAGACCATCGCTGTAATCGTGGTGACCGCGCAAGGAACCATCGACAGCGCGGTCCAAGCTATGCGGATTGGGGCATACGACTACATTAGCAAGCCGATCGACACCAGCCGCCTGCGCACCATTCTGCAGAATGCCACGGCGCTTCTGGGCACACGGGCAGAACTGGAAGTCACGCGAAGGAAGCTGCGGGATACCGGATCGCTGGGATCGCTGGTTGGTCCGTCGAAGAAGATGCAGGAGATCTTTCGGCTGGTGGAGCTGGTGGCGCCCAGCACGGCTTCTGTGCTCATTACCGGAGCAAGTGGTACCGGCAAAGAGCTGGTCGCGCGCACCATTCACGAGCTGAGCCCGAGGAGACCGAAACCTTTTGTAGCCATTAATTGTGCGGCCATTCCTGAAACGCTGATTGAAAGCGAGATTTTCGGCCACGAAAAAGGTGCGTTTACCGGCGCTTTGGAACGCCGTACCGGATGTTTCGAACTGGCTGAAGGCGGAACTCTGTTGCTCGATGAGATTGGCGAAATGCCGGTGGCTACGCAGGCCAAGCTCCTCAGAGTTCTCGAAGACAGGAAGCTGCGGCGCCTGGGAAGCAGAGTTGAGACCGCAGTGGATGTGCGAGTTCTGGCCGCGACCAACAAGATCCCCGAAGAGGCGGTGGCACGTGGCGAACTGCGCAACGACCTCTATTACAGGCTGAATGTCTTCAATATTCATATGCCCTCGCTGCGGGAGCATCGCGAAGACATTCCTGATCTGGTGCACGCGCTGCTCGCGGAGATGAGTTCAAAGCACGGTCGTCGCATAGCGACGGTGAGCGAGGCCGTGCTCAACGCGTTTAAGAGCTACACTTGGCCAGGCAACGTTCGTGAGCTTCGTAATACGCTGGAGCGAGCGGTCATTGTTTGCGAAGGCCCAGTGATTGAAACCAAGCACCTTCCGCCTGGTTTTGGGAGCGCCCCGGCTCGTCCCTCGGTCGATGATGCTGATTCGATCCGCGTAGGAGTCGGTACGACGGTCGGAGAGGCAGAGCGGTTGTTGATCCTGAAAACTCTGGAGTCAACCAACAACAATAAGACCCGCGCCGCCGAGATTCTTGGAATCAGCCTAAAGACCTTGCACAACAAGCTGAAAGAATATGGGAGTTCAGCAGCCGACGCGAGCCGAGCCGACAGGGAAGATCCGGCAGAACTTAGAGATTCGTAAGGTGTTCTTAAAGGGAGTGACCGCCCCCAGGATCGTGGCACTAACCTTCTTGGACCTACTTCATGCGCCGCAGAACTAAGCTCGTACTTGCCATCACGTTTATGGTGGCCGCGCTTGCGACCGCGCACGATACAGCGATGTACTTGACTTCGCAGCTGGCGTACCTGTCCTCGAACGCCGCTCCCGACCTCACCAGCACGCGGGTGGACACCAACAATCCTGAAGCCGTGCGGCGTGGCGTCACCTATTATCTCGGCACCGATCGCGACCTCAACACGATGTTGGACTCGGTGGTGGGCAGCTGGCCGACGATCTACGACGCAACCATCGTAGACTTAGACGGCAAGGCAATTCTGCACACCGATCCAAATCTGGTCGGAAGGAAAATTCCCGATCGGCCTGACTTTGCCTCGCTGGAAAACGCAGGCTTCCGTCGTGAACTGCGATTGATTTATAACCCACCTGCCGTTTATGAAGTTCATATGCCGCTTTTGTTGAACGGCACCGTATTTGGCGACATCCGAGTGGGTGTCTCGACAGTGTTCCTGCGCAATGAGCTCAACCCACAGCTCAAGCGGGCAGTGAAGCTGTCTGCGCTGTCAATCTTGTGCTCCCTCATATTAGCGGCCATGTTGGCCAACATTGCACTCGGTCCCCTCGAGCACATCAGCCGAAGCTTGGATCGCATGACCGAAACGCATGGCGGGGACATGAATGGGGGCGGAGAACGCGACGAATACGGGCAGGTAACCGAGAAGATCGCGCACCTTGGCCGGCAAATGCGCGACGCGCGTGAGATTTTCTCCGCTTTGAAGGACAACGTCGACCAGATCATGTCCAGCTTGCAAGAAGGCTTGATGCTGTTTACCCGCGACTCGAAGGTCGTGCTGGTCAGTGCGTCGGTCGAGCGTTTCCTGGGCCGCTCCCGGCGTGAACTGCTCGGCCGCAACGCCAAGGATATCTTCTCCGCCGAATCGCCCTTGGGCGCCCTGCTGCTCGATGCATTCCGGTTGCACCACAACGTTGAGCAGCGGGAGATGGAGTCGATTAACGGCAGGCGGGTCGAAGTATCGCTCGATTTCATACATGAAAAGGGCACCCAGATCGGCGCCTTGCTCACCATGCGAGATGCAGAGTCGGCGCGGCGCATTGAAGATGAAATCGAACTTTCAAGACGCATCTCGGCGAGCGGCCGGGTCACCCGCGGAGTCGCCCACGAGGTCAAGAATCCGATCAACGCCATCGTCCTGCACCTGCAACTATTGCGGAACAAGATGCAGCAGCTGGATCCTGACACCAGCCGTCATGTGGATATTATCGACAACGAGATTCATCGCCTCGACCGGGTGGTGCAGATCCTGGTGGATTTCACCCGTCCCCGCGAGCTGCACATCGAGGACGCGGACCTTAAGCTGGTGCTGGATGAAGTTGTTCTTCTGGCATCCCCGGATGCTGCACAGCATGGGGTGAGAATCGTGCGGCAACTGCCCTCCGAGGCGATCCCGGTTAAGGTAGATATTGACCTCATCAAACAGGCCATGTTGAACGTTGTGATCAATGGCGTGCAGGCGATGCCCGAGGGCGGAACGCTCACCATCGGAGCGAATCGCGAGGAGGACACAATCGTCACGGAGATCAGAGACGAGGGCACGGGCATCCCAGCCGCAGTGCAGGAGAAAGTCTTTGAGCTCTATTTCACCAGACGTATCAGATTATGCAGTGGCACTACGGGTCTGTGGATTTCGAATCGCAGGAGGGAAAAGGGACTGCGTTCCGTCTTCGCCTGCCGCTCGGCGAGACTCGGCCGTCTGCATCAGAAGACATTGCTGCCGACGCAGTGTTGGCGCGAAAGAACTAGCATGGGAATGTTTTACAAAAGGGAACTGTTGCCACTCGCGCTCCTGCTGTGTGCAGTTCCCGTATTTTCCCAACAAGAGCCGGCCCCGAAAAACCAAGCGCCGCCAGACCTAAGCGCTCCTCAAACTCAGAGTCCTCCAGCTTCCACGCCTGCCGAACCGCCGCAATCCTCTCCTCCGCCTGCTCCGCAGGAACAACCGCCCGCGCCGAAGGAGAATTCGCCTCCACCGGTAGAGCCAACTCCGCCTGCGGCTAAGCCGCGGTCGAAACCGCATAAAACTCCTCCTAAAACCGGCTCGACGGCGAAAAAGGGCCAAAAGAGCCATAAGAAGCCGACCGCAGAGAATTCTCAGTCCGGCGGGCAGCCGTCCGCTCCCACAGATCCTGGCGGCCAAACTGGCAGGGTTGTCATCAGGAACGGCGGAGCCACAGAAGGCCTCATTCAGTTGTCGCCCGGGGGAAGCCAGGAACAGGAGATCCACAATCGCGAGAACACTGCGCAGCTATTGGCGACGACAGACGAAAACCTGAAACGGATCTCCACGCGCCAATTGACGCCGTCCGAACAAAGCACATTGGGTCAAATTCAAAGCTACATTCGACAGGCCAGATCTGCCTCTGATGGCGGGGACCTCACTCGCGCCCACACGCTCGCCTTCAAAGCTCACTTGCTGTCGGATGATCTCGCCAAGCGTTAGCTATTTCCCTGCAGCTCGGGCCGAATTCACTTTTGTGAGCAATTCTTTGATGGCGCCCTGCATCGAACCGGGGATGGCTGCGCCCTCGGTGAGGATGGCCCGTGCCTCCGAGAGTTTCTTCAGTTTTGCGTAATCCCACCCAAGGTAGTAGGCGGCAATCGCGTATTGCTGCTCGTCCTCGCCTTTAAGCAAGCTGGTTGCGGTTTTCAGTTCTGCGATGGAAGACAAGGTCTTTTCCTGGAGAGCGTAGGTCCGGCCGACAACGCAATGTGCGACTCCAGCCGACACTTTGTTCGATTTGGTTGCATCGGGCTGGTCCGCTTTAGCAAGCAGGATCGCCTTCTGGGCATAAGAAATGGCCTTGGCGGCCGTCTCGGGACTTTGCACGTAAGTGGTAGCCAGGGTAAGGAGCGCGACCATATTTTCAGGATTGGCAGCAATTGCCTTCTCTCCATAAGCAGCTGCTCATCGAGGCCGGACCGTGGAAACGTTGCCGTGAACTGTTCGATGTAGTCCATGCGCGTCTTGGCATTGGTTTCCGACCCAATCACGCTGAAAGCCGAGCTTTGAAAGAACTGGTACGCGTTTTGGTTGTTCTGCTTTTCCGTTTCCACGGTGTCCCGGAAGCCCTCATCGCTCATGTTCTCAGGCTTTGTCTGTTTGTCGATGGAGTTGTAAATCCCGCCGCCCTGCACGGCATACTTGAACACCCGTGCACCGTCGTGCATCTGTTGCGAAATGGCCACCTGTGAAGTGAGGATATCGAGATTTCGAGGGGAAGAGACGAGCGCCTTGTCTGCCGCATCCGCGGCCTTGGGGAAGTCTCCGGCTGATTGATATGTCTGGGCGAGTTGCCAGTTGCCGAAAGCAACAGCCATGGGGTTGGAGGAATACTTTTGCAGGAAATCCTGAAACATCGCAATTTTCTTTTGCAGGTCCTGCTCGTTTCCAATGGTGGTGAGGTCCTTGTCCTCGGGGGTTCCGGCTGCGATAGTGACGTGATCGATTTGCGCCAAGCCAAGCGAGGAGATAAGTGCCAAAGCCGCAGTAAGACCAACGCGAATGGGTGACATAAGAGTGTGACCTCCTGGCAGCCCCGAATCGTAGCGCTGATTGGCGGGCTCCTCAAGCGGGATTTTTGCGCCATTCTTGCGCCCCTCGCGGCTCGATTAGCGCAGTCCTCCCTGCCTGCGGTACTCTTGGCGCAGTGAGTTCATCGAATCTCCTACAGCCCGCGAACCTTGAGGATCTCAGGCAAGATGAGCCTGGGGTGAGACCCCGCGTGCCCTTGCTCTGGATTGTGATCATTGCCTTGGCTTTGCGCGTATTGGTGATCACAGCGGGGCACACGTACAAGATCACGCCGCGGCGGGATCACTTTCTCTTCGCCAACGGACGTTCCGACGGGCCCGAGCGCGTGGACAGCCCCCGTGTATCCGTACCTGCTGGCACAAGTTTTTAAGCTGTTCGGGATCTACAGCAACGCGTCTGCTTGGGTGATTCTTGTATTCAACAGTATCTGTTCAGCGCTGACGTGCTGGACTCTGTACCGCATTGCCGCGCGCCTTTTCGGAGAAGCAACAGCGCGTGGGACGGCCTGGACCTGGGCCGTATTTCCGTATGTGATCTACTGGCCCGTGCGCGTGGTCTGGGACGTATGCCTGAGTACATTTCTGCTGACTCTGGCACTGTGGCTGGCGATCTTGCTGCGAGAAAAGGCCAGATTTCGCGATTGGATCGTCTATGGGCTGCTGTGGGGATTGATCGCGTTAACCAACACAGCCCTGGTCATCTTGTTGCCCTTCCTGCTGGCGTGGATTTGTTACCCCGCCCCCAGGAGGTCGGTGCGGCCTGTCGCACTCTGCCTGGTCACAATCCTTATCACCATCGCTCCTTGGACGATCCGGAATTATCGAGTATTTCAGCGCTTTGTGTTCATTCGCGACAACCTGCCGCTCGAATTGCACGAGGCGAACAACGAATCGTCGGACGCCTTATGGACGCGCAGTGAGCATCCCGGGAACGATCCCGCCGCGATGAAGCGGTTTCAGGAAGCCGGCGAGATTCGTTACATGGACGAAACCAAACGCGAGTTCTGGCAGTTTGTTCGTGCACACCCGGGCCAGTTCACTTGGTTCACCATCGAGCGGGTGTTTTACTTCTGGGCGGCCCCGCGGCAGGCCACAAACATCAGCGGATACGATCTCTGGGTCGCACGGCACGTTCAGTTCCTGCTGGCTGCTCTGTTTGGATTCGCGGGGCTCGGGCTCATGTTCCAGCGCCAGAATCCTTACCGGTGGTTGCTTGCGCCATTTCTGCTCGTCTACCCCCTTCCTTACTATTTTGTGAATCCGTTCCCCCGATACAAGCACCCGATCGAAACGGTGTTGACGATGTTGATCGTGTACCTGCTCTGCGAAAGCCGCGGGGTGAAGCTGGATTGGCGTCTGCGTCGGGTTGAAGGCTAGAGCAATTGCATCGCATCGGGGTCCAACGGAACGACGTCGTCCTCAACCTGCCCGGCGTTTTTTGGATCCGCGTCTGCGCCATGAACAACCATTCCCTGCGTGAATGTGACGCCTCCCATGCCCGGATTCGCAAGACGCTGGGGAGAGTTAGCGCCCCCCGGTCCGACTCTATTAAAGTAGATTATGCGATCGATTTTGCAGAGCCGCGGCCTGCGACTTATCCTCGCCGCGAATGTAGTTTCCATGCTGGGCAGCGGATTAAACGCGTCCGCGGTCGCCTGGCATATTCTGCGAATCACTCACTCTGAGGTCGCCTTGGGCACGTTTGCGGTTCTGCAAACGCTGCCCGCAATCTTGCTGCTTCCCTTTTCCGGCGTCATTATCGATCGTGAAGACCGGCGTCGTCTGGTCATGATGTTGGATATGGCTCGCGCCGCGATCATTCTTGCGGTTGCCATCCTGGCGTTCATGGATAGAGTGAAAGTATGGGAACTCTACCTGATGAACATGCTGGTGGCAGCCGGTTTCTGGATGTTCTGGCCGACGATCAGCGCGCTGATTCAAGAGCTTACCCCCGAAGACGAATTCGTTCATGCGAACACCTTTCTCATGGCTGGGGTCCAGGGCGGCTGGCTGATCGCCGGAGCGATCGTCGGGTTTGTGTACAACAAAATCGGCCTCGGCGGAGTTTTGCTGATTGACGTTAGCAGCTATCTGGTCTCTTTCCTGTGTTATCTGGCGGTGCGCAAAGGGCGACATGTGGTGCCGCGTCCGGCGGAGTTGCAGGCCGACATCATTGCGGCCGAAAGTGCCTTCGGGAAATTCTTTCGCGAGATGCGGGAGGGATGGGAGTATCTTCGCGGACGGCGTGAGGTGGTGCTGCTCGGGGTTAGTTGGGCATTATTCCTGTCGGCCATGATGACAGGGGTAGTGGTTACGCCTTCGTTGAGCGACAAAGTGTTCCAGAAAGGCGCCGTCGGATATGGCTGGCTGAACGGCGGCTGGGGCGTGGGCGCATTCTTGAGCGCGTTCTATGCACCAGAATTGATCCGCAAGTTCGGTGCTAGACGTGCAATCGCGATTTCACTCGGCATCCTTGCAATCTGCATGATTTCGGCTCCCACGATGCCTTTCCTCGCGCTTGCGGTTCTGCTATATGCCCTGATGGGATCGGGGCGGGGAATTACCGGAATCGCATTTGGTACAAGCCTTATGGAAGAAATTCCTAAGCACTACATGGGGCGCGTGCAAAACACGTTTTACGCGGCGGGAACGTTTTTGCAGGTGCTGCAGTCCTACCTTGTGGGCACGGTGGCAGAAAAAAACCTGAGGGCTGGCTTCGCCGTTATCGGACTGGTATACACGGTGGGATTTGCGACCGCGGCGTGGCCGCTGCGTGGGCCATCCCCTGCTCAGGTTGAACCAGCCGACTAGTTCCAGTGCAACATACAATCGCCGCTATAATGTTGGTCAGATCTCATCCGAGGATTGAACTTCATGCCATCCCCAAATGGACATAACAGCTACGGACAGGGCGCAAACGGAAACAATGACACGAATTACCCTCGCGCCGACTGGATTGCGCGCCGCAGGGCCGAGAACACGGACGGCAATTTCTCTCAGAAGCACTACGCCCAGCGTGGCGTGATCACGGGAGAGATGGACTGCGTCGCCCGCAAAGAAAAGCTTCCGCCAGAAATGGTGCGCGAAGAGGTGGCGCGCGGGCGGATGATCATTCCCGCCAACGTAAACCATCCTGAGCTCGAACCGATGTGCATTGGTGTGGCTTCGCTGTGCAAGATCAACGCGAACATCGGCAACAGTGCGGTGACCTCCGAGGTTTCAGAAGAGCTGAAGAAGCTGCATACTGCGGTGCACTACGGTGCGGACACGGTCATGGATCTTTCGACCGGAGGAGATATACACGATATTCGCGAGGCGATTTTGCGGCACTCCCCGGTGCCCATTGGAACCGTTCCGATCTATGAAGCCATCTCCCGGGTGCGCAGGATCGAAGACCTCACCGCCAGCCTGATGCTG
>Ga0310811_10012172_pt1 | contig 11160 bp, 8 predicted proteins | sample YCmetagenome_FD_207642 | JGI IMG/M metagenome (GOLD analysis project Ga0310811, IMG submission 207642) | Soil microbial communities from experimental microcosm in Duke University, North Carolina, United States - YC | ecosystem: Engineered > Artificial ecosystem > Soil microcosm > Unclassified ... | reverse complement strand
CGCCGGGGGCGGTAGTGATAGGTGGAACGATCCACGGGCAGGGCCCGGCAAGCCCGACGAATGCTCACCTGCCATGTCACCCGCGTGTGATCCACCATCTGCCGCTTCCGAGCAGGCTTCATATTTTGCGGCGGATCACGTCCTGCAGCATCGCCTTGTCCAGGCTGAGATCGGCCACCAGCTTCTTCAGCTTGCCGTTCTCCTCCTCGAGCTGGCGAAGGCGCTTCATCTCCGAGGGCGTCAACCCGCCGTACTTGTGGCGCCAGTTGTAGAACGTCGCTTCGCTGATCCCGGCCTGGCGGCACACCTCGGCAATCGCCGTTCCCTCTTCAGCCTGCCTCAGGATGAAGGCAATTTGGCTCTCGCTGAACTTCGACCTCTTCATGGAAAATCCCTCCGCCCGGCCACAGTGGCTAAACTAGAATCTTCCAGCTCAAAGCGGTCCAGGATTCGGGAGGCAGGTCAAAATGACTTCCACAATGGGGACATTCGTCGCCTCGACCTTGCCTTCGACGTCAGCACCAAGCAGAGACTGGCGCTGGATCTGCTCCGCTATTTGGCTGCCTAAAGACAACAACCAGCGCGTGAGAAACACCGAAATAGCCGCCCTTTCAGGCCAAACCCCTCCAACCTCTTACCCCATTTACAGCCGGAACATCGCTGCAAGTCGAGTCTGGCCCGCCACCCGGCAAAATGGACGTCCCCTTCCATACTGACGACACTTATGAGGCATCCCCGTTCAAAATAGGAGCGCCCCTGCCATCCAGCGCCAGTCTAATGATCTGCGCCAGATCGCTCTTACGGAATGGCTTGCTCAACAGCAACACACCCGCGTCGAGCCGGCCATGATGGACGATCGCATTTTCGGTGTAGCCTGACATGAATACGATCTTCGTCTTCGGCCAGCGGCGCGCCACCTCCTCCGCCAGCGCCCGCCCATTCATTGGGCCAGGCATGATGACGTCGGTAATCAGGAGATCGTAGGGCTGCGACGCAGACTCAAAAGCCATTAGACCAGCTGTGCCGTTTAATGCTTCCTCAACGGCGTAGCCCAGCGCTTGCAGCTGACGCAGGACGCCGGCGCGAACCTGCGAATCGTCCTCGACGACAAGGATCCGCTCCGTTCCACCCGGCATGGGCAGGCTCGGTCGCGGCGCAGCATTCTCCTGCACACCATCGCTGCGCGGCAGATAAAGCTTCATCGACGTGCCGCGTCCGACCTCGCTGTAGAGCTTGATGTGGCCGTTGGACTGCTTGATGAAGCCGTAGACCATACTGAGGCCGAGACCAGTGCCTTTGCCAACTTCCTTGGTCGTGAAAAAGGGTTCGAACACCTTGCCCAGTTCATCGGGTGGAATACCCTTGCCGGTGTCGGTGACGGCGAGCATCACATATTTTCCGGCGGTCACGCCGGAATTGAAGGCAGCGTACTCGCGGTCGAGCTCCACGTTCATGGTCTCAATCAGCAAACGGCCACCCTCCAGCATGGCATCGCGCGAATTGATGCTGAGATTGATCAGAACAGATTCAAGCTGAGCCCGATCGATTTCGACATTCCAGATGTCGTCGGCGAGGATAAACTCGATTTCGATCTGCTCGCCCAACGTGCGGCGCAGCAGCTTGCCGGTGGCGGCCACCAGATCGTTGATGTTGGTGCGTTGCGGCCGCAGGGCCTGCCGGCGTGAAAACGCCAGCAACTGACGCGTCAGCTCGGCTGCGCGCTGGGTTGCGTCGCCGATCTCCTTGATGCGTTCGATCAGGAGAGGGTCCGGGCTTTCCATTTCCTCGAGGGCTTCGACATTGGCCATGATGACCATGAGGATGTTGTTGAAGTCGTGCGCCACGCCGCCGGTGAGTTGGCCAACCGCCTCCATCTTCTGCGCCTGGACGAGCTGGCTCTCCGTTTGCTTGCGCGCCGTCACATCGATTACCAGCGCCAGCCGCGCCTGCTCGCCACCGAATTCAATTCCCCGATGGTAGATTTCGACGTCCATCAGGCGCCCGTCCTTGTGCTGGTGCCGCGCCACAATGTGGCCGTCATCGGATATCGGAAAATGATCGAGCCGGCGCTCGACGTCCTCCGGCAATCTGATGTCGACGAGCGTCATGCCGAGGAATTCCTCGCGTGAATAACCGTAGCTCGCGACGGTGGCATCGTTCACTTCCAGGAATTCCATGGTGGTGGCGTTGACCACCCACATCGGCAGCGGCGAATTTAGGAACAGGTAGCGGAAACTCTCTTCGCTCCGGCTCAGTGCCGCTTCGACAAGCTGGCGCTCGCTCGATTCGCGATGCACCCAGCCTTCGAGGATGCCCGCATATTCTTCTATCTTTGTCTGGGCGGCAGCGAGTTCATGGGTGCGCTTCTCGAGATCGCGGTTGATCTGCACGGTATCTTCGAATGTGGATAGAAGAAGCTCGATCATCTGCTCCTTCTCCAGGCCGATCTTGAACGTCCTGCCCATACGGACAAACTCGAACCCGACCTTGAGCCTGCCGTTTGCCCGCATCCGCCTGTCGTGGAAAATGTTTCCTATCCGCTCGACCAGGCGCTCGGCGTCGTACGGCTTGGTGTAGAAATTGTCGGCGCCGCACTCCAGACCCCGGAATATCTCCATCGGATCCTTCTGTGAGGTAAGCAGAATGACCGGCATGTCGTTCCAGGCCATCTCGGCCTTGATTCTCCGGCAAAGATCGTGGCCCGACATTCCGGGCATGACGATGTCGGAGATCACCATGTCGAAAGTCGATTTGGCGAGGCGGTCAAGCGCGACCTCCCCGGTTACGGCGACTTCGCCATCATGACCGTGCAGCTCGAGGATGAGCCTGAGCTTCTCGGCCTGGGTCGGGCTGTCTTCGACGATCAGGATCCTAGCCACGACCTTCCTCCCCGTTTGGAGTCACGCGCTTGTTCGCGGTCATTTTGGTCAAACGCTCCCCTATCGCCGCCAGCGGCAGCACTTCGTCGACCAATCCCTGAGCAATTGCGGTACCGGGTATGCCAAAGACGATGGAACTGGCCTCGTCCTGCGCCAGCACGCCGCCACCGGCGCCGCGAACGTCGCGCAGCCCGTCCACGCCGTCTTGCCCCATCCCGGTGAGGAGCAGCGCCACCGCCGAAGAGCCGAACACGGAAGCGACCGATTTGAACAAATGTGTCGCCGACGGGCGAAAGCCGCCGATCGGGCCTGCATGGTCCAGCTTGACCTTGAAATCGGCACCGACGCCCAGATGCGCACCATCGCCGGCCAAGTAGACCGTCGAAGCCACCAGCGGATCGCCATTCGTTGCGACCTTGACGTTGAGCGAACAGACGGTGTTCAGCCATGCAACCAAGCCGTTCACGAAGCCACTCGAGATGTGCTGGACGATCAGTATGGGCACCGGAAATTGAGCGGGCAGGTCGCCGAGAATGCGTGCCAGCGCGGCAGGCCCCCCGGTCGACGCCACGATCGCGATGACGCTCAGGTGGAGCGGTCTCAAGAGATTTGCCGCATGCGTCGACGACGAGGGCGCGCGCGGCTGCCGATGACGGACAACCTTCACCCCGGCCATCGCCTTTATCGTGGCGGTGAGATGCACAATGACTTCCTGGAAATTGGGAGCATTCACTCCCGGCGGCTTCGCCAGCAGCGCCAGCGCCCCGGCCCGCAGCGCATTCATGGAGACGTTGACGTTGCGTGCCTCCATGCTGCCCGAAACGATGACGATCGGCGTGGGCGCTTCGATCATGATTTTCTTGGTCGCTTCGAAGCCGTCCACCTCCGGCATGTGTGTGTCCATCGCGATCACATCGGGCCGCAGCCGCCTGGTCATTTCGATCGCCTCGCGGCCGTTCTTCGCCACTCCGACGATCTCGATCCCCGGATCCGCGTCGAGCACTGCGACCAGGAGCTCCCTCATGGTGCTCATATCGTCGGCAATCAGAACCCGGATCATCCTGGACTCACACGAGCTGTTGAATGGTTCGGATCAGGTTCGTCTGATCGAACGCGCTTTTCACCAGATACGCATCGGCACCGGCATCCAATCCGCGCATTTTGTCCTGCTCCTTTTCCAATCCTGTCACGAGGATCACGGGCAGGCTTTGCAAGCGCCTGGAACTTCGGATCGCCTCCGTCAGCGCGATGCCATCCATGCGTGGCATCTCGACGTCGGACACCACCAGGTCGGCCCCTTTCTCCTGCAGATACTGCCAGGCCTCCAATCCGTCGGCCGCATCCGTCACGTCGTAGCCGCTGGCCTCGAGGATGCTCTTCACGAGAGTACGGGTCGTGACCGAGTCGTCCACGACGAGGAGGCGCTTCTTCGATTCGACCGACGTCCCCGTCATCGATTTTGAGACCGTGTGGCCGGCTTCGGACCCGAGCGCCGAGCTCAGCAAGTCGGAGGCGTTCAGGATCAGGGCGATCCGGCCGGTCGCAAGGACCGTCGCGCCGACCACGTTTCTGACCCGCTGCAGCCGCGCGCCCAGGTCCTTGACGACCACTTCCTGTTCGGCAAGCAGCTCGTCGACGACAAAGCCGGCGCGCTGTCCGTCGGCTTCGACGATGACCACCAGGACCTTGTCGCTGACTTGATCCGCCCCGCGTTCCTGGTGCCCGAGAATGTCGGCGAGCCGGTACACCGCCACCGGCATGCCCTCGAAGATCAGGACGTCGCGTCCCTCCACCGGCCGCAACTCACTTGCCCCCACCCGGCGAAGGCCCCGTACCACGCCGCTGTCGAACGCATATGTCTGCGCCGCAGTCGTCACCAAAAGCGCCGGCAGCCTGGTCAAGGTCAGCGGCACGCTCAGCAATACCCGGCTTCCACGTCCGGCCTCCGTGGCGACGTCACAGGTGCCGCGCTGTGATTCGACGGCCGTCTTGACCACATCGAGGCCGACGCCTCGGCCGGATATTTCCGTGAGATTGGGGGACGTCGAGAATCCGGGGATGAAGGCGAGACGCGCGACCTTGCGGTCGCTTTTCGGCACCGCCAGGCCACGGCTGCGGGCCTTGGCGCGAATGGCGTCGAGGTCGAAGCCGCGGCCGTCATCTGCGACGACGATTTCGACCCGTTCCTGCCGGAGCGCCGCAGTCAATGTAATCCGGCCACGCGCGGCCTTTCCGGCAGCGATCCGCGCCCCGGGAGCTTCAATGCCATGGTCCACGGCGTTGCGCGTCAGGTGAAGAAGCGCATCCTTGATCACCGCAATGATCGAGCGGTCGATCTCGATCTCGCCTCCTTCGGTGGCAAGCTCGACTTCCTTGCCCGCCCTTTGGGCAACATCGCGCGCCGCGCGCTCCAGTCCCTCGCAGGCCTCGGCGAACGGCACCATCCGGGCTCGCATGACCTCCCTGTCGAGCGGTTCGGCAACCTGATCGAGGGCCAGGCGGTCGGCCACGAGCCCATCGGCCAGGGATTCAAGCTGTCGTGTCAGCCACTGCAGGTTCTCCTTGCCCGTGTGCAGCATGCGCGCCGCCACCGGCGAGGCCTGCGCGACGCCGGCCGGGCTTTCTTCGTCACCGATCGGGCGTCGCAAGCCCTGCATGGACCTTTCTCCGACCCGCCATTCCGCTTGCCACCGCCGCGTCATGTCGAGAAGGCGTTGCAGATCCGTATCGCGGCCGGCCGAACGGTTTCCTGCGGTACGCAACTCGCCACCGAGAGCCAGCAGCCGGTCGAGCCTAGCCGAGGGAATCCGCACAAAGGCATCTCTCATGGCACTCGCGCGCGCCTCATCGGCCGGCGCCGCGCCAGCCAAGGGCGGAACCGCGTGGACGGCGCCGTTGTCGACTTGAGGTGCCGGGGCGACGGGCGGTGACGGCGAAGGCGTCCCTGCGGAAGCCGCTTGCAGCTTCGGCAGCAGCAGCATCAACGCGCTATTCGTCATGTTTTCGCCGGCGCCGAGTCGCCGGCCGGCGTCCTTGATCGCATCGGCTGTCGCAAACAGCAGCTTGAACAGGTCCGGGCCGAGCGTGATGGCGCCGTCCCGGGCGTCGGCAAAGATCGACTCGAGGTGATGCCCCGCCACCTCGATTGCGCTCACGTTCACCGACCGCGCCGCGCCCTTCAAGCTGTGTCCTGTACGGAACAGCGCCCTGAAAACCTCGGGCCGAGAGGTCGCGTCGGACTGGCGCTCGAGGATCAGCAGGTTCTCTTCGAGCGCCTGCACATGCTCCTCGAGTTCGCCAACGAACGTCTTCATCAGACGGCGGATGAGCGCGTCCTTGTCCATGATCAATCGCCTTGGACGGCCAGCAGTTCTTTCAGGCGAACTCCGAGGGTGTTCATGTCTTGCGCCGCCTTCTCGACCTGCCGGGTCGAGGCAAGGCTCTGATTGGTGGCTTCGTTGATGTCGCGCATTGCCTGCTGGACCTGACTCATGCCGGTTGCCTGCTGGGCGGCCGAGGCGGTGATCTGCTGCGCCGAGGTCGCCGCCTCGTCCGCGGTCGCGGCCAGGGAGCGGATCGTCTCGCCGGCGCGGTTGACCGCGGTGATCGTGGCGTTGGTGCTCTTGGTCCCTTCCTCGGTCACCATCACGGCGTTGTTCGTCGCCTTCTGGATCTCCCCGAGGATCTGGCGTACCTGGCCCGTCGCCTTCTTCGCCTGGTCGGCGAGACTTTTGATCTCGCGGGCCACGACGGTGAAGCCTGCGCCATGCTCGCCGGCACGCGCCGCCTCGATGCCGGCATTGAGCGCCAGGAGATTGGTCTGCTCGGCGATGTCGTTGACCGACGCGATGATTTCGCCGATCGCCTGCGCTCTTTCGGCGAGCGCCAGGATATTTTCCGCGATGGCCTCCGTCTGATCCTTGACGGTCGCCATCAATGTCACGGAATCCTCGACGGCCTGCCTGCCGGCCTTGCCGATCTCCGCGGCGCGCTGGGCCGATTCCGCCACCGCCTTGGCGCGCTGGGCCGCCTGGTCCGCCGTCTGCTGGACCTCGTCCACTGTGCTCACCGTCTCGGCCACCGCGGCAGCCTGCTCCTGGGCGCTGGCGGACTGCTGCGTCGTGCCGGCCAGAAGCTCCGCGGATGACGAGGCTAGAGTGCCGACGGTTCCCGAAACCGCCGCCAGCAATTCCTTCAGCCTTCCGCTCATCAGATTGAACACGATGGTGATGAACACCACGATAAGAGCCGCCACAGCCGTGCCCGCCATGGTGGTGTTACGCGTGCCCTCGAAGCTCTCCATCATTGCTGTCTGGCGTTCCTTCAGAAGGACCTTTTCTTCGTCCTCCCTTTGGCCAATCGCCTTGCGGATATCGTCCGACATCTTCCTGCCGATATCGGACAGGACAACCTGTAAAGTGGCATCGAAGCCTTTTTCACGGCGTAGCTGGATGGTCTGACCCAGCCTGTCGAGCTTTGCTCCCATCATGAGTGTCAGCTCCTCCACCCGTCGCTGTTGCCGGGGATTGCCGGCCATCAACGTCTTGAGCTTGTCCGATATCTGAGGAAGTCGTGTCTGTGCGACCCGATAGGGCTCAAGGAAACGTTCCTCCCCCGCGATGAAGTAGCCCCGCGCCGCCGTTTCAGCATCCAGGACCAGCAAGTGGCCTTCATTGATTTGCGCCAGCACCTCATAGGTAAGGGCCATCGACTTGTCGTTGTCGGCGAATTGATTCGCCGTGCGAATGCTCAGCCAAGTGGTTACCAGCAGCACCAAGAGCACCAGCGCAAATCCGATGTTTGGTATCGTTCGACGGTTCATGATACGCGTCCTTCTCTCTTTGCAGGCATACGGATTAACGCGTTTCGCGGATAAAGAATTTGTCGTCGGCGATCAGCGTGGCGCCATTGAGTATGACAACGGCGTCCCGGGTCACGCCCCGGAGATAAGAGCGTCCGATTCCCGAGAGTTCGCCGGGCGGGGCCAGTATGTCGTCTGCACCGAGCTCCAGCTGGCCATATGCTTCGTCGGCAAGAACGCCGAATTCGACCTGGCCTGCTCCCAGCACAATGACGCGCGACTGATCCGACAGCCCCTTGGTGGCGATGTTGAAGAAGCGGCGCAGATCGACGATCGGCAGCACGAGGCCACGAAGGTTGGTCACCCCGACGATGTATTCGGGAACGCCAGGAACGACCGTGTAGTGGACCAGGCGAACGACTTCGCGCACGAAGGCCACTTCGATGGCGTAGTGCTCTTTGCCCAGGCCGAACTCGATGACGCCGATCGAAGCGCCCGGGGCCAGGGCCGGCGCCGATTCCTGCGACAGAAGTCGGGCGCGTTCGTCCATGATCGCCTTGCCACGCTCGGGAGAAGGCTCCAGAGCTTCCGCCAACCCGGCCTCCGCCCGCTCCAAACGAGCACGTATTGCCGACCACTCGATCGGTGGACGGGGTTGGCGCGATCCGGTGGTCATTTAACTGGCTCCAGAAGGGCGGCCTGGGCTGCCGCCGCCTCAGCCAGCCTTCCCGCTTTCTCGCCGTCGGACAGCGGCACGATCTCCTCCGCCGGCCGGCACGCGGCGAGATCACGGGCATTGCGATAGGCTTGTAGCGACCTTTCCAAATCGCCGAGCCGGCGCAGCGTGGCGCCATGGGTGAAGTGAGCGACCGCGAGCGATCGGTCGAGGTAAAGGACCCGTCGAAGGACGACGTCTGCTTCGCCATAGCGAGCGAGGTTCATGAGCAGCACGGCATGCAGGAAGCTGATTTCCGGCGATGACGGATGCCGCGCCGCGGCATTCGCCGCCATCGCCACCGCAGCCTCCGCATCTCCAAGATTGGCGAGAGCCCGTATGCTGAGGATCACCGCGGCAACATCCGGCTTGAACGAAGCCGCCAGTTCGATGGCGCGCGCATTCTCTCCCCGCTCAAAAGCCTGGCGCGCCTCCGCCAACGGATCGGCGGGAGGATTCCGCCTGGTCTTGGCGGCCGCCACGATCGGCGGCGGAATATCGGGTGCGACCGGGACAGGCGGAAGCGTGGCCTGGGGGGCCGAGAAGTCGAGCCGGACGGCAGGAGAGAGTGGAGCCGTCCGCGTTTGCGGCTGCTGGTTCTTTCGATAGATCACTCCCGCCGAAGTCATCTCGACTTCGTAAGGGGCATAGTTGGCCAACGAGGGGTCGGCCGCGCTGGTGATCAGAAAACCGCCGTCGGCGAGGGAATCATAGAAGCGACGCGCGACATGGCGAATCGTCCTGGCGTCGAAATAGATCAGGACATTGCGGCAAAGGATCAGATCCAGTCCGAAAGTATTCGTCGCGAACGTCGGATAGACGTCCTGCGCCAGATTGAGACAGGCGAATTCGACTCGCCGAAGGAAGCGCGCCGCGAGCTCGAAGCGATCCCCTGAACGCCGAAGATAGGGACCAATGAGGCGGTCTCCCTCGCCCCTGAGCGCCCACGGGGTGTATGTGGCGCGCCGGGCGCGAGCGAGGGCCGTTCGCGAAATATCCGTGGCAAGGATCCGGACGCTTCCGGCGAGTCCCATCTCCTCGAACAGGATGGCAAGAGAGTACGCTTCCTCACCGCTTGCGCAGCCCGCGCTCCACACGCGCAGAGTGTGCGCCGCGCCGCGCCGTTGCTGCAACTCGCGAACGATCCCGTCACGGATCAGGACGAAGTGACCGGGCTCGCGAAAGAAATATGTCTCCTTGATCGTAAGTTCCGAGATCAGCTCGTCGAGCAGCGCGGCATCTTGTTCGAGATGTCCCAGCCACTCCCCCGGATCGGGAAGCGCCGCCGCACCCATGATCTTTTTCGTCGCAATCTCGACGTCCCTGCGGCGGCTCGGCGGGAAAACAAGTCCCGCGCGAGCGCTTATCATGCCGGTCACCGCGTCCAAGGTGGTACGGATCGACGCGGTCGCGGTCATTGCGGCAGCGCCTCATCCAGTGCCCGGTCGAGCTGGAGAGCCTCGGAGTCGGCGAGGAAGGTGCGCAGATCATGGATCAGCACCAGGCCATTCGGAAGCTTGGCTACCCCCGTCACGTACGTCATTTGCGGCGTGATCGCCGCCGCATCTTCGACATGTTCCAGGTCCACCTCTTCAATGCCGAGGACTCGATCGACGCGCAATGCGACTAGGCGAGGCCCCGCTTGGGCGACGACAAGGTGGTCCGCGGGGTGGGGTGCCTTTTTAGGCAGCCGGAACCGCTTGCGAACGTCGAAGACAGGAATCACCGCTCCTCGGATGTTCACAATGCCTTCGATGAAGAGCGGTGCCTTCGGAAGCGGCACTATGCTGGGCACACGAAATATCTCTCGCGTGTCGGCCATCGGAATCGCATAGCGATAGCTGAAAAGCTCGAACACACTGATCACGATAGTCATCGTGCCGTCTTCCCGAACGCGCGACGTCTGAGAGTGCTGTTATGGCTGAGCCTTTGCTCAGCGCTCCCGTAGCTTTTCAACGAGGTCTTTCTTTTGAAACCGCTTCATGTCGAGGTTACGCCTGCTTGGATGACATAGCTACGCACAATTGCATCCTGAATGTGTTTTCGAGATATGCACTAGGCGCAACAAGTGCCGGCAATCGGCAGATCGAGATCGGAGATCCCGCAAGCATCGCCATCGGCCGGAATGAACCGTCCTCATAAGCGTGAAGCAAAAGCCGAAACAATGCCGCTCTAGAAGTTTTTGCATTCGGGGTTTAGAGGCGACGATCCTCCAACACACAGGCTTCGCTATGCAAATTGACCGTAAAAAATCCAGTTGTCTGTCGTGGTCGCTGAACGAGGCGAATGTTTTGACGATTCCGCAAAATGACTTCGCCCGGGCAGCTAGTTAAGTCTCGCAATTCATCAATGTCTTGAGCTCCTTTTTCTGAACTTGCTAGTTACCTCGTTCCTATTCCGCCTTTCGACATCTGCACATCGCCTTGATCGTCGCGACCACATTGCAGGCAAGACGGCAGCTCTATGAATTTCATGGGGTTGAAACAAAACTCCGACAGATGACCGCCGATCGGCCGCCCCACGTCGACCTGTGCCTGCTCAAAATTCAAAAAGCCAAGAAAGCATAGAGTTTTTGACGGCGCACTCATACCGTGATCGGCATGCTCACGCTTCTGTCCGCCCTCGGGTCCCTGCTCTAGTTCCGGGTTCGCAGTCGCGCCTCGCTGGAACTCGAACTCGTCGCCTTGCGGCATCAGGTGACCGTCCTGCGGCGGCACCGTCACGGCCAGCCTCGGCTCTTCTCCGCCGACCGGCTGCTCTGGGTT
>Ga0310811_10012171_pt1 | contig 11161 bp, 9 predicted proteins | sample YCmetagenome_FD_207642 | JGI IMG/M metagenome (GOLD analysis project Ga0310811, IMG submission 207642) | Soil microbial communities from experimental microcosm in Duke University, North Carolina, United States - YC | ecosystem: Engineered > Artificial ecosystem > Soil microcosm > Unclassified ... | reverse complement strand
GCCAATAGGCGACGACGGCGGGATCGACCTTGCCGGTCGCGCGGTCGAACACCGGTACCGGCCGGCCGTCGGCGCCGCGCGGGCTGAACACCCATTCGAACGAGGCGATCTGGCCGCCATAGGGGCCAAGTACTGCCTCGGCGCGGGCGAATTGCTCCATCGTCGCGATCAATTTGCCATGGTCGCGGACCAGCGGGATCGGCCGACCCTTGGCATCGCGATAGAAATTGGCGTTGGCCGCGTAGAGGTCGATATTGGTGAAGTTGTGGAAGTCGCTGGGGTCGGGCGAGGTCGGCCAGCTGCCGCCGAACAGTTTCGGATAGCGGACTTGCAGCCACAAGGTCGACCAGCCGCCCGAACTGTGCCCGGTCAGGAAACGCCCGCTTGGCTTGGCGTCCATCGCATATTGGCGTTCGAGCGCGGGGATCAGCTCCTCGGTCAGCGCCTTGCCCCACGGCCCGTTATTGACCGAATCGGCAAATTCGTTGGTCCCGGTCGCGCCGCTATGATCGAGGAATACCCAGATCATCGGCGGCAGCGAACGATCGGCCATCATCGCCGAGATGCGCGCGCCTTGCATCCGCTCCGACGCGAGTGTCCCACCGAAGCCGCTGTCCGAATAGACGGTGGGGAATTTGGTCTTGCCGTCATAGCCGGGCGGCAGCGCGATCCAGCCGCGAATGAAGGTTGGTGTCCCGCGAAACGCCGTGAGGGCAGTGCTCTGGAACTCGACCCGCTTGAGTTGCGACAATGCGACCTCGACCTTGGGTCGCTCGACCGGCGACAAGCGCCCCAGCATCGCTGCCGGATCGGTCGCGGGAACCACGGTATCGAGCGTGATCGCGGGGAGCTTGCCGGGCAGGGTCACCTCGACGACCTTCGAGACCAAGTCGCCGGCATCGCGGCCGCCATAATTGTAATTGTGGTTGCGATCGAGCACGGCCTGGACGCGATAGGTGCCGGGCGGCAGGCTCGACAGCGGCGCGGGAAAGGCGTCGGTCTCACCGTCGATCTGCGCGATCCTATCGGGCCCGAGGTCGCTCACCTCGCGCGCCGCGATCGACGCGCCGGTGGGCTCGAACGGAGAGAAATCGACCGCGTCCGCCGGCTTGGAATCGGGCTTTGCCTTTTCGGCGAAGACGATCAGCCGACCTGAGAAATGATCGCCCAACGCGGGCGCGACGGTCACCGGGACGATCACCGGAGCCGCCGGCGCATCCGCCGCGCCGATCAATGCCAGACAGGCGAGCAGGCCTAGTCGCTTCATCTTTATCCCTCCCGTTCGACTGGTCGGATCATTTGCGGGCAGCGCCCCGCCGTCAACCCAAAGCGATCTGCTTTGCTTGAATAATACACCGCGCACGTTACCCTTTGCCGTAAAGGGAGACAGGTATGGATCAGACGAAGCAGCCGACGTGGCGGCATCCGGGGTTACTGCTGCTTTATTCGGTCGGCGCTACGATGCTGGCGATCGCATTGTCGGCTGGGCTCAGCCACATCGCTCCACCGCACAAGAATGGATTATGGGCGATCCTATTCGCCTGCCTGGTCGCTGCGATCTTCGTCGCGGTCTATGTCGCTTTCTGCCGTTTCATCGAAGGGCGCCCGCCGAGCGAGTTTTCGCTGGCCTCGGCGGGGGTCGAGCTGCCGGCCGGCATCCTGACGGGGGTGGTGATCTTTTCTCTCATCGTCGGCGTGATCGCCGCGTTCGGCGGTTACCGCGTCATCGGCTATCGCGACGCCGGCGTTCTGGTGCCTGCACTCGCCGTGGCGATCCTGTCGGGTTTCACCGAGGAGATATTCTTTCGCGGCTTCTTCTTCCGCCTGACCGAGAAATGGCTCGGTAGCTGGGCCGCACTTGCCCTGTCGGCGGCCTTGTTCGGTGCACTCCACCTCGGCAATCCCAATGCCACGCTGCTGGCGGGCGTCGCCATCATGCTCGAGGCGGGAATCATGCTTGCGGCGATCTACATGATCACGCGGCGGCTATGGGCAGCGATCGGATTGCACGCGGCGTGGAACTTCACGCAGGGTGGCATCTACGGAATTCCGGTCTCGGGCGGGGAGATGGACGGCATCCTGAGGCCCGACATCCGCGGGTCCGACCTGTTGACCGGCGGCGCGTTCGGTGCCGAGGCTTCCCTTCCAGCCATCATCGTCGCGACCACGTTTGGACTGGCGGTGCTGTACCTCGCCTGGCGGCGTGGCGAATTCGTCCCCCCGTCCTGGGTCCGTAGCCGTCAGGGCGTGGGAGAACAGCTGTAGACCAGCTTCTCGCTATAGGTGGTCGGCAACGAAGCACGGATCGACTGCTGTTGCACCATCAGAGCGTTGCGCGCGCCGGTATCGGTGCTGCACTGCTTAAGCGGGCTTTGCGCGCGTAGCTTGCGCGCGGCATCCATCTGCGCCGCGCTCAGGAAATAGCGATAGGCCGTATAGGTGCGCGTATCGGGGTCGAATTGCAGTACCGACACGGTCTGTTCGTTGCTGGGGACCAGCACGCGAGTCCATTTGCCGTTATCGTCGGCATATTGCGTCTTGCCGTTCATGCACCCGTCCTGACCCCAGTCCAGATTGACGTCGTCGGTCGCCGATACGGTCACCCGGCTGCGGTCGGGCTGGAACTTGCACACCATCTTGCCCACCGCGCGCGCCGTCGCTGGCGAGGGGGGCGTTGGGGTCGCGACGGGAACCGCGAAGCCCGGTGGCAGCATCGGTTCCTCGCTCGGCCGCAACAGGAACACGATGACCGAAGCGACGATCAACACCCCGCCGGCCGACGCGGCCCAGATCGCCTCGCGCTGGCGTCCACGCGAATAGAGCAGCCCGCCACCGCCCACGGTCAGCGCGCCTAGAACGAGCAGCAAGGCTGAAATCGCCATGACATTCTCGCTCGCGCGCTGCGCGTTCAGCCGCGCGGCCTCGATCTCCTGCTGACGGCTGGCCTGCTCGCGCGCGGTAGCGTCGCGTCGCGATGCGTCGGCCGCCTCGCGTGCCGCGTTGTCGGCGGCCTGGTCGGCGCTCAGCCGGGCTTCCAGGCTCATGCAGGGAATGTCCACGGCGTTGAAGGCCTGCCGGTTCGCGCGCAGGAAGCCGGCAAGTTCGCTCTCCGCGATCGCGAAGGCGAAATTGGCATCGCCATCCTCGCCGCGGGTGATGGCCGAATTGACCCCCATCACGCGCCCGCAGCGGTCGAGCAGCGGCCCGCCCGAATTGCCGCGCGAAATGCTGGCGGTATGCAGCAGGACGTTGATGCCTTCGATGTTGCGGCTCGCCGACAGCGATCCTTCGGAGCGCACCGGCGCCAGCGGCTTGATATAGTCCGCCGCCGATTGCGCGGTCGCCAGGTCGACATTGCCCGGATAGCCGAGTGAGACGAGCCCCATGCTGTCGTCGGGCGCGCCCGTATATAGCGTTGCAACGGGCAGCGCGCCGCCCGTGAACTCGATCAAAGCCAAGTCGCGCTTGGTATCGATCGCGACCACGCGGCCCTGATAGGATTTGGACCCCTCGGACGGCACCACGCCGATCACGACATTGTCGGGGTATTTCTGCGCGAGCTCGACGACATGCGCGTTGGTGACGATCCGATTGGGACCCACCGCGAAGCCCGAACCATGGCCGAACCCGACCACTTCCTGGTCGACGATGGCGATCGTTACGACACGGACGACACTACGCGACGCTGCCGCGATATCGTCGGCGGCGGCAAAAGAAGGCGTCGCCAGCCAGGCGAAAGCCGATAGAATCGCCAACAAGCGAAAGAAACGCGCCATGACGCAGAGCCCTTCCACGAAACGCGCCGCGCTTCAATGCGCGATCGGTCGACGGGTTGCTTTATCCGCGTTTCGGGTGAGGCATTCCTGTCCGGTTAGCTTGGCGACGCCTCACTCTTGTCGCTCTTCGTAGCCTCCAGCGCTTTCAGTGCTTCATCGATCTTGCCCGCGTCGATCGCGGACACCGCGTCGAGCGCCGTGTTGGCCGAGCCGGCACGATGCGGGCTATAGGCTACCGGCAGCAGCGCCAGCCGGGCGCGCTCCTTATCGCCTCGATGCAACAGGATGATCGCCGCGTTCATCCGCAGCTCATAGGCATAAGGAGCATCGGTATAAGCCGCGAGGAGCCCGTCCTCGGCATTGCTGGTCGGCTTGGCGTGCGCCTGGAAAAAGCTCTGGTAATAGAGGGTCAGCGGCTCGGGGTTATCGGGATCGATATGGTTGGCTTCGATATAACCGTGCCGCGCGGTGCGCCAATGCGACGGATCGCGATCGTCGCCCTTGGCCAGTTCCGCGCACATCACCAGGCTCTTGTAGATCAGCGCATGAACCGACTTGGGATCGACGGCCAGCGCGCGCTCGACCGCTGCCTTGGCCGCCGGCAGATCGCCTGCGTCGAATTCGGCTTCGGCCAGCTCGTTCTGGGCACCAGCGTCATTGGGGAACGGGGCCGCCAACTTGCTTGCGAGCGCGGCGACCTCAGCCGCGCTGGAAGCGTCGACCCCGCGGGTCGATCGCAGGCGCGCCGGCATTACCGCTGCCTCGCCGGGGGAAAGGACGCGCAGCTTGATTTCACCGATGGGCAGCGAACTCGCTTTTAGCGTGGCGACGGTGATGCTCGATTTCATGATGTAGGCGGTCATGTCGCTGTCGAGTTTCTTCAAATCACCGAACGCATTGGTCGCTTCCTCGACCTTCTTGCCGGCATTGATCGCGTCCATATACTTCGCCAACTGTCCCTTACGAGCCTCGTCGAAGGTCAGATAATGCAGCAGCAACCAGCCGCGTCCGTAGAGCGCTTCGGTCTGATCGTCGCGCAACTTGCCGGGATCGAGCCGCAACATGCGACTTGCCGGCAATGCGGAACTGTCTCCTAGCGACCAGGCGCGATAGACCGGGGGCTGACCGATGGTCACACCGCCATCCTTGTTGAAGGACGCCGTCGCGTTGAATTCCGCAAAGCCTTCCACGAACCATTCGGGAAAGACCGTGTTCGGCCAGTTCAAGAACATGAAATGATGGGCATATTCGTGCTGCAGAATGGCTTGCGCGCTGAGATCAAACACTGATCCGCTCGGCGCGTCGCGCGGAACGAAAGCCACTGGGCCGCCTATTCGCGTGTCGTAGAAGCCGGCGACATTGCTCATGCCCTTGCCGGCTAAGCGGCGGACGTCGCCGATGCTCCCCACCATGTAGACACGAACTCGGTCGGCGTCGGCCAGCTTTTCGTCGGGGACGCCACGCATCACCCGCATAGCTTTATCGAATTTCTCCAGCCGATCTGTAAATATCCTGATCCGCTCCGGCTTGTCGTCGGCATAGACGATGAAATGCGTCGAGCTCGCTTCCTGCCATACGGCCTGCGCGGCAACGGGCCATGCCGACCCGAAAAGCGCAGCTGACATCAACAACTTGCGTACCATCCCATCCCCCGGAGAACGCGTGTCTTTCCGGCGGAGGTTACTAGTCTGCGTTAGACAAAGCTATACGGATCAACGTCCACTATGACGCGGACCTTGGACGGCCAATCGAGCCCGCCGAGCCAGGCGCGGATCACGTCCTGGACGTCAAGTCCGCGCCGCGCGTGGATCAGCAAGCGATAGCGATGGCGCCCACGCAGCATTGCCAGCGGGGCGGGCGCGGGGCCGTAGACGTCCATTCCTTCGACCCGCGGCGCGGTGCGTCCGACCAGCTTGGCGATGTCATGAGCCGCCGACTGATCCTCCGAGCTGACGACGATCGCGGCGTAGCGGCCGAATGGCGGCGCGCCGGCCTCGCGCCGCGCTTCGGTCTCGGCGGCGGTGAAGGCGTCGGCATCGCCCGACACCAGGGCTTCCATCACCGGCGCTTTAGGGTCGTGGGTCTGAATAAAGACGTGGCCGCGTTTCTCGCCGCGTCCGGCGCGCCCGGCGACCTGCATGATCTGCTGGAACGTGCGCTCGGCCGCGCGCAAATCGCCGCCGCCCAGCCCGAGATCGGCGTCGATCACCCCCACCAGGGTCAGATTGGGGAAATGATAGCCTTTGGTGACGAGCTGGGTGCCGATCACGATGTCGATCTCGCCCGCTTCCATTCGGTTGACGAATTCGGCTGCCTTGGCCGGCGACCAGATCGTGTCGCTGGTGACGATCGCGGCGCGCGCCTCTGGCCACAAGGCCGCTACTTCGTCGGCGATGCGCTCGACGCCGGGGCCGCAGGCAACCAGCGAATCCTCCTCCTTGCATTCGGGGCATGCGTGCGGGGTCGGCATGACATGGCCGCAATGATGGCAGCTCAGCCTCCGGACCAGCCGGTGCTCCACCATCCAGGCAGTACAATTGGGGCATTGGAAGCGGTGTCCGCACGCCCGGCACAAGGTCAGCGGCGCGTAGCCGCGACGGTTTAGGAACATCAGCGCCTGTTCGCCGCGCGCCAGGGTTTCATCGATCGCCTTGACCAATTTGGGAGCGATCCAGCGGCCGCGCTCGGGCGGGTCCAGCAACAGGTCGATCGCCTCGATATCGGGCATTTCGGCGGCGCCGTAACGGCCGGGCAGCTTCACCTCGGCATAATTGCCGATCTCGACCTGCTGGCGCGTCTCGATCGCAGGGGTGGCGGTGGCGAGCACGACCGGAATGTGCTCGAACTTGCCGCGCATCACCGCGACGTCGCGCGCATGGTAATGCACGCCTTCTTCCTGCTTGAAGCTGGTCTCGTGCGCCTCGTCGACGACGATCAGGCCGAGATTGGAATAGGGCAGGAACAATGCCGACCGCGCCCCGACCGTGACCAGCGCCTGTCCGGTCGCGATCGCCCGCCAGGCGCGCCGCCGCTGCGACTGGCGCAACCCCGAATGCCACGCCACCGGCTCGCAGCCGAAACGCGCGGTGAAACGCTGCAGGAACGGCTCGGTCAACGCGATCTCCGGCAGCAGCACCAACGTCTGGCGCCTGGCGCGGATAGCGGCGGCGATCGCCTCGAAATAGACTTCGGTCTTGCCCGATCCGGTGACACCATCGAGCAGGGTGGGTTTGAACGCGCGCGCCGCAACGTCGCCGGTCAGCACGTCGGCGGCGCGCTGCTGCTCCTCGGATAGTACCGGCACGTCATGATCGGGATCGGGCAGCGGGAAGGGGCTGTCGATATCGACCTCGACCGGCTCGATCGCGCGCACCTTGACCAGCCCGCGGATCACGCCGTCGGATACGTCGGCGATCATCGCCAGCTCGCGGACCAGACCCTGACGGTCGCCGATTCGCTCCAATGCCTGCGCGCGCTGTGGCGTCAGCCGGTCGGGGACATGCCCGGTCGGGCGGTATTCGGTGACGGTGCGCGCGCCTTCGAGCGCCGAGGAGGATGGCAGTGCCATCCGTGCTACCGAGACCGGGGAAGCGAGATAATAATCCGCCGTCCACTCGATCAGCCGCCGCATCGCGTCGGTCAGGGGCGGGACCGGCAACACGTCGATCAGGTTGCGCAGCCGATTGTCGCCGACCTCCGCGTCCGACGGCATGCGCTCGGGCTCCCACACCACACCGAGCAATTGGCGCGGACCAAGCGGCGCGACTACCAGCGAGCCGGGCTCGACCGTCATGCCATGCGGCACACGATAGTCGAGCGGACCCAGAGCGGAGTTCATGACGAGGACGCGGGCGCGGGACATTGGCGCTCATATGGCGATTCCCGCGCGCCGGCGAAACCTCGCGCATGGCGGTTTCGTCCGCCCTGTTCCGGTTCGTCCAGGCCAGCTAGAATGCGGTCGTGACCCCGCAGGAACAGCTCGACGGCTTCATCGACAAATTCACGCCCGATATCGCGGCGACGATCCGGCGCGCAGTGGCGATGGTGTCGGCGCGGCTGCCCGGCGCGACGATCCTAGTCTATGACAATTACAACTCGCTCGCGATCGGGTTCGGGGCCAGCGACAAGGTGCGCTCGATCGTCTGCTCGGTTGCCGGCTATCCGCGCTGGGTCAGCCTGTTCCTTTCGAACGGCCCGACGCTGCCCGATCCCGAGGGATTGCTGGAGGGCGGGGGCAGTTCGGTGCGCCACGTCAAGCTGATCGGAGGGCGCATCGACAGCCCGGCCGTCGCCGCGTTGATCCATGCCGCTGCGGCCAGCGTCGAACAGCCGATCGATCCGGCAGGCGAGGGGCGGCTGGTGATCAAATCGGTTTCGGCCAAGCAACGGGCTCGGCGGCCATGACGGCGCTGCCGCTCGAATTCGGCCAGCATCTTTCGCGCGACCGGCGGCGATCGGCGCACACCGTGCGCGCTTACGAGGCGACCGCAGTTCGCCTCGTCCAGTTCCTTGGCGAACATTGGGGCGAGGAGATTGATCGCGCGGCGCTGGGCCGGGTGACGGCGGCCGACCTGCGCGCCTATCTCGCGCGGCGGCGGGGACAGGGCCTGGGCAATTCCTCGGCCGCGCGCGAACTGTCGGCGGTCAAGACCTTCCTGAAATGGGCGGCTGGGGATGATGCGCCGCCGCGGATGCGCGGGCCGCGCGTCAAAAAGGGCGTGCCACGACCGATCTCACCGGCCGACGCAATCGCGCTGGCGGAGGAAGTCGCCGAAGACGCCGCCGAACCCTGGATCGCCGCGCGCGACTGGGCGGTGTTGCTCCTGCTCTATGGCGCGGGATTGCGCATCGGCGAAGCGGTCGGGCTGAACGGCGCTGTATTGCCGTTGGGTGAGGCGATGGCTGTCACGGGCAAGCGCGACAAGACGCGGATCGTGCCAGTGCTGCCCCAGGTGCGCGATGCGATCGAAGCCTATGTCGCGGCGTCACCCTGGCCGTTGGTGCGCGGCGAGCCGCTGTTTCGCGGCGCGAAGGGCGGACCGTTATCGGCCGGCGTGGTCAGGAAATCCGTTCAGGCGGCACGGATCAGGCTCGGACTGGCCGACCGCACCACGCCGCACGCGCTGCGGCATAGCTTCGCGACCCATTTGTTGGGCCGAGGCGCTGATCTGCGTCAGCTCCAGGAACTGCTCGGCCACGCCAGCCTGAGTTCGACCCAGATCTACACCGCGGTCGACGCCGCACATTTGCTCGACGTGTATAGGAACGCGCATCCGCGAGCGTGACAGACTCCCCTCCCGTAAACGGGAGGGGCTGGGGGAGGGCGTGTCGACTCCGCTGGCAGGCTAGATTATCGCGACACGCCCTCCCCAAACCCTTCCCATGAATGGGAGGGGAACAGTTCAGGCCCGCGGCTTCCACGTCGCCACGCGCCACAGGTACCAAGCCGCGATCGCCGCGCAGATCGCGATCGCTGCCGGGCCGGTCCACTCCTCCGCCTCGCGGAAGTTCGCGCCGAGATACCAGCCAGCCCCGGTCAGGAAAGCGTTCCAGATGGTCGTTCCAGCCAGTGTCCAGACGATGAACTTCCAGCGCGGCATGTTCGAGATGCCGGCCGGCAGCGATACGATCGACCGTCCGAACGGGGCGAAGCGCAGCGCGAACACCAGCCATTGGCCGTGGCGGAAAAAGAAATTGTCGATCCGCTCGACGTCCGACCAGCAGACCGTCAGCCAGCGCCCGTTGCGGTCGACGAACGGCTTGAGGCGCTGTAGCGGCACATTGCGGCCGATCCAGTACCAGAAATAATTGCCCAGGGTGGACCCCAGCGTGCCGGCGATCATCACCCCGACGAAGGTCAGCTTGCCATGCGCGACCGCGATCCCGGCGAAGCCCATGATGACTTCGGACGGGATCGGCGGAATGATGTTCTCCAGCGCCATCCACAGGAAAATCGCGACATAGCCCCATTGTTCGAGGCCATCGAGAAACCATTGGGTCACCTATTCCCCTCCCGCTCGCGGGAGGAGTTAGCCGAGGGCTTGTCGAAAAGGTCGGTGAGGTAAATAGGCCCTCCCCCGACCCCTCCCGTAAACGGGAGGGGAGAGTTAGCCATTCTTCCCCACCTTCTTCTCGATCGCGTCCCAGATCATCGCCGACACGTCGACGCCGTCGAATCGTTCGATCGCGACGATCCCGGTCGGGGACGTGACGTTGATCTCGGTCAGCCATTCGCCGCCGATCACGTCGATCCCGACGAACAGCAGCCCGCGCTTCTTGAGCTCAGGGCCTAGCGCGGCGCAGATCTCGCGTTCCTTCGCGGTCAGTTCGGTCTTCGACGCCGACCCGCCGACCGCCAGGTTGGAGCGAAATTCGCCTTCGCCGGGTAGGCGGTTGATCGCACCCGCAATCTCGCCATCGACCAGCACGATGCGCTTGTCGCCGCTCGCCACGCCGGGCAGGAATGCCTGGAGCATGTGCGGCTCGCGCCAGGTCATGTTGAACACCTCGATCAGCGCCGACAGATTGGTGCCTTCGCGATCGACCTTGAACACCGCCTTGCCGCCATTGCCATGGATCGGCTTGACGACGATCTCGCCATGTTCGTGCAGGAATTTGCGTGCTTCCTCCAGGCTGCGCGTGACGAGCGTCGGCGGCATGAAGCGCGCGAAGTCGAGGACGAACACCTTTTCCGGCGCGTTGCGGACATTGGCGGGATCGTTGACCACCAGGGTCTTGTCCGCAATCCGCTCGAGCAGGTGCGTCGCGGTAATATAGCCCAGGTCGAACGGCGGATCCTGGCGCATCAGCACGACATCGGCGTCGTCGCCCAAATCCAGGTTGACCGGCTCGCTAAAGCTGAAATGCTTGCCGCTGACGCGCTCGACGGTGACCGGGTGCGCCTTCGCCCAGACGTGCCCGTCGCGATAATTGAGCGCGTCCGCGGTGTAATGGTAAAGCCGATGCCCGCGCGCTTGGGCGGTCAGCATCAGCGCGAAGCTGGAATCGCCGGCGATGTTGATCGATTCCATGGGATCCATCTGGACGGCAACGGTCAACGGCATGCGATTCTCTCTCTTTTGCCCGTCACCCCAGCGAAAGCTGGGGTCTCATGCGGCCCGAGATGCCAGCTTTCGCCGGCATGACGGATGGGTGTCTATGCGTATTAGTCGGCTATGTCACCCGATCCACGCATTCTCGATATGGCGAGGCCGGGTGCCCGGCGCCAGCAGGATAACGTCGACGCGGATATCGTCGTCTGGTCCGGCATAACGCGCCATCAGCACTTCGGCCGCCGCCGCTACCCGGGTGAGCCGCCGTTCGTCGATTGCGAAATCCAATTCGGCGGACGTCGCGCGCATCTTCACTTCGACGAAGGCGATGAG
>Ga0310811_10012170_pt1 | contig 11161 bp, 14 predicted proteins | sample YCmetagenome_FD_207642 | JGI IMG/M metagenome (GOLD analysis project Ga0310811, IMG submission 207642) | Soil microbial communities from experimental microcosm in Duke University, North Carolina, United States - YC | ecosystem: Engineered > Artificial ecosystem > Soil microcosm > Unclassified ... | reverse complement strand
TAACCGATAAACCGGAAAGGAGGATATACTAAATGGAGGAAATAAGCAGTGTTTAACGTTATATGAACAGGATATGAATGAAGAAGCTTATCGTAACGGATCCGGTACGGATCTGTGGATCGGATCTAATCGGATCTGACATCCGGAACTTCGGATGAGAAGCGCGAATGTATGGGATATGACAGTATTTCATTGTACTCTGTCGCATGCTCTGACTTTGTCTAGATTGGACACTTCACCCTGGACAATGCCAGTAATAATGGACCGCAATGGACGAGCTCTCGCAGCTGTTACAAAATGATGGGATCAAATTTGACACTCTTGATTGCCAAATCCCATGTTTTCTGCATATAGTGAACATATGTATCCAACATATCCTCAACGAACATTCTAAGGTAGATTTCTCACATTTGGATGACACTTTTGTAGCTGGCCCTTACACTTTCAAGAAAGTCGAGTACATCAAGGCTCTGCAAAGTGATGTTATCACTCAGGCCAGAGATATTGTCCGCATGATCCGCTCATCAGGCCAGCATTGTGACAGTTTCGAGCTGCCATTACTTCTGGCAATGCAGAGGGATGGTTCATAAACAACAATGGCAAGCATATGGCCCTGCCAATAGTTGAATTGCTATGTGACAAGCCCACTTGTTGGGATTCAACATACATTATGTTCAATAATTTGAGGATCCTACGGCAGGTAAGTCTCATATCATTAGACTCTTCACACAGCTTAACTCTTGCCCAGGCCATCAACCATTGGATTGATCTCCCTGCTCAATGCAGCATAGCTTGCTATAAATTGAGCCCTATGGATTGGCAAGTCCTTCAGGATCTTGAGGTTATTCTAGAGGTATGTTTTCATATGTACAAAACTTCTAACATATTTACTATTCTACATTAGGCACTGCACCATGCCCAACAATGCATGTCTGGCGAAACCAGTCTTCTTCTGAGTAGCACTATTCCAGCCTTCAAAGGGTTGATTCAAAAGTGGAAGCTTGTGGGAGACCTTGTCCCACATTGCGCACCTTTTGTTGCTATAGGTTTAACATGGGCAGCCAAGTACAATGACCAGATGAGCCTAACAGGAGCATATGCTGTTGCAATGTGTAAGTCTTTTTGATGCTTCGATAAGGATAAACTCTCATTGGTCAGTGCCACTGTAAGGAACATCGCGTCTACCCATTGATTTGAGGTCCTACAGGCTCAAACTCCAATGTTTGTATCACCACGCTCAGAGCGCATGCTTCACGCGCCTTGCGCCTATCTCCACACACCTGTCTGTCCCTTGTCCTTGCTGATTTACTGGTGAGTCATCTCAATTGCTACGGAAGCGTTCACTTCGGATCCAAGCGTGTGCCTTACATATAGTTACATACATACTAAGTATTCAGGACTGCGTGCAATTCAGCTCAGTACCGCACGCCTTCGTGCTTATAGATACAGTATATAGAGACCTTACTGGACTTTTAGTTCACACACTTCACACACTCCCCACTCCTTAGCTATAGTTTGATTCTAAAAAGCACTGAATATACAACTGGATTTATCGCGTATCTGCACTCACAATGACCCGTGTGCCCTAAGCTATAACACGCACCACACCTTTTGTGTTCCCCGTGCTTTCCACGCGCGCGCCTTAGGGCAACCTTCCTCATTACAAGAAAGTCCCTTGCCCATATTCCAAGGTTCTCCCTCTCAGTAGCTGTCCTATGGGTCGAGTATATACCTTGCGCCCAGGTTGTACTGCAGAGTTTCTCCCATACTCTTTTCTGCCTTTTCATCTCTGTAGCCAAGCCTCACCCTTCAACTGGAGCCCACCGTGAGGGACACTTCTGAGACAACAGGTCAGGTACTCGGGCCCAACGATTGCAGAAAAGCGTGCAAAGACGCTATTGCCACGTTTGATAAAGCGGTACAATCCACACTTCCAGGACCTCTATTCCTTCCCGCCTCGCATGTACACACGCGCAACATATCTGAACCCCCATGCCCACACGCATCGCTCATAGAGTGCACACGCCTACAACCCACATCGCCAATCATGCCTTCGCCAGAAGACTCAACTAAGGAAGACTCGTCAGACGAGTTTGAAGCCATGGACCATCCAAGAAGCCAATTGCCCAGCACATTTTTCCATATGCCAAACGAGCCATCTTTTATATCTTCTAGCTTATCCCTCCTGATCAAATTATCCAACCAGAGTAGCGCTTTGCCTCAGGCGCCAATAGAATGTGTGTGCATAACTAAACCAACTGAGTGAGACGCGCCAGAGATCAAGCAAGAGTCGTTTGAAACACCCCACGCACCTAACTCAATTCCTGGAGGAAAGATCCTCTCGAACCTCCCTTTTGCATACACGCCTCCTACATCGATTAAGCCTATCGTCTCCGCGCCTACAATAGCACAGCACACCACCATGTCTACAACACCTTATGAAATGTCCTTCCGCGGTACTGACCGCGTGCCTGAATTTGATGGGATGCCAGACATGCTCGCCGAGTTCATTGATGTGTATGAAGAATGCGTGGATAGAGTGGGACTGCAGGGGCTTGATAAGATTAAGGGAATAATTAAGTACCTTGAACGCAATGACCGAGAACTATGGGTAGGCCTACCCAAAGCGCAGATGAGCGATTATGATGCGTTCATGAAAGAGATCAAAGTGATGTATCTGGGATGGGATGGGAAAAGGCAATATGCACCTGTGGACTTACAAGCGCTTGCACATGAATACGCTCAAAAGCCGATGTTCTCAGGCCAGGAGCTAAGCGCCTACCTGCACGTGTTTAGGAAAATTATGCAGCCTCTTCTAAATGAGGACTGTATTGGGAAAGCAGAGTGTGATCGCTTATTCATGGAAGGTATCCCTAGCAAGGCACATGCACCTATCAAAACGTGCCTTATGATCAAGCACCCAGATCACTACCCTCAAGATCCATACCCGTACATGCAAGTATATGACGCAGAACAGTTTGTACTGCCAGCAAATGCACCTCCACCAACCTCCGTGCCTAATGTGCAGGATGCGATACTGACACTCAGTCCTCTGGCACCTTCTGTGTGCAAGCAGATGCCTATGCCAGGGACAGTCATCAAGCGTGAATATAGGCGCGAGGCATCTAGCTTTAATGACTGTGCTTTCTGCGGCAGTATTGAACACTTCTTCACACGCTGTCTGGAAAGACAAAGGTACATATATGCTGGGAAATGTAAGGTCCATGAGGAAATGCGCAAACTTGTTCTACCCAATGGTGACTTTATTCCTGGGCATGGATTAATGAAAGACAAACTCGATCGATACTATGCCAACTGCACTATGCAGGAAGTAAAGGTGAGCGAAGGTATAACAGCTGGATTGTTTTACCATGCCAATTCAGAGATCAATGCCATAGTTGAAGTAGGGTCCTCTGCGTTTGTACACATGATCACACACCCAGATATGGAAGAAAGCGACAATGATGAGACCGTGAACCTGATGCAAGAAGCACTAGCATATGTCACCACAAAGTGTGACCAGAAACGTGGCATGAAGGGAAAGACAGTGCACTTTGATGGCATTGAGATGCCACCCAGTATGTGCCCACACCCACAGCCTGCTTCGAAACAGGCGATGGTCGAGGACGAGATTATCTCGCCAGAGGTCCAAGCCTTGAGTTCAAAAGGCAAAGGATTGGAAATCGCGAAAATCGCACCACTTAATGTACCTGTCACTAACGATTCTATGGAGCGAACTGCCTTGGCGCCAAAAAGCGCTGCACCTGCATCCTCACAATCAGCCCCAATGTCCACCAATAATTCTACATCACCGCTACCCACACCCCCGCTATCTGCACCTATGGCGCAATCAACTACCTATCACTACGCATTCGCATTGGAAGACAAAGAGGCCAACAAATGCATTGTCGAGCGCCTCCTCAATTCCAACCTGAATATCCCCATACAAGAATTATTGGCAGTTTCGCCAGATGTTAGGCAACACTTCCGCAAGCTCACAATGAAGAAGCGCATTACGATAGGCGCGGTCTCAGTGCATGAACTATCGGGACAGCCTGCCATGGACGCATGGCTCAAGCAATACAAAGGCATGCGCCTATGAAGCGATGATGGCAGGATTGTTGCAGATCACTTTGCACCTTTGTGCTGCATACGTGCAACTACCATAGGAGGGCATGTGCTCACATGCGTCCTGGACCAAGGCGCCGAAGTAGTTGTCATGCCTAGGGAGGTATGGAAAGAGCTAGGCATCCCTCTGAGATTGGATCATAGTCTCAATATGGAGTCTGTCAATATGACGTGCGACTCAACATTAGGCATGATTGAGAATGTCCCGCTCGACTTTGGCATGGGACCCATGTACTTCCAAGTGCAAGTAACTGTGTGCGCCAACTTTGACGTTCTCTTAGGGCATCCATTCTTCAAGCTAACGTCATGCCAAACGTTCATCTACCCAATGGTGAACAAGATATTATGTTAACCAATCCAAACACGCATAAGGAGTTGCGCATCCCTACCCTACCTTGGGTTAAGCATGCCCCCCCCAAAGAGTCCAAGCGTGCGGGTAGACATTTCCAAGGAGGAGGATTTTTAATTGTCGATGATCTGTAATACTTGCGGGGAGGCACCCATTCGCACTCGTTATTCCACTCACCTTCTTAAATGCATTCCAATTCATATTTTCTCAATTCACTGACACAACGCTCCTTTCTGCGCTTAGCACCTAACGCGCGCGTGGATGGCATCTCTCAATACATGCTCCAAGCGCCTACACTTCATTCTCTTGCTATACCCAATGCGCAGTACTCTGTGCATTATGCGCACCTTACATCCACGCATTCTGTCCTAGATAAGGCGTCAATCAATGCTTTTAATTCTGTTTACGCTTTCGACCCCACGCGCTAGTATACAAGCCAGTCACTAAGAAAGTCAGAACCGTGCCTACTGCTATGCCCGCAGAGTATAGGGTAGTGCGCCAATAACCCGCTGACCCTTTAGCTGGTTTACCACCCCTGCCCTCTTGCCCCCCAGAGTTTTGTCCAGGCACACACTTTATGCGCAAATGCGTGGATAAATTAGATCTCGATCCAGCCAAGTGGCTCTGGCCAGAAGAACTCAAGTTAGTGCAATGGCTTGTGCGCGCACACAAACGCGCTTTCGCCTCTGAGCAAGGGCACCTAAACGAGACATGCTTTCTGCCATACAAGATCCCTACAATCCCTCATATGCCTTGGTTGCAGCGCAACATTCCTATTCCTCCAGCCACCCTAGGAGAGGTAGTGTGCATAATAAAGGAAAAGATTGTGTCGGGCATGTACGAGCCCTCAACGGCCACCTATCAATTGCGCTGGTTTTGCATTGTCAAGAAGGATGGAAAGTCCCTGCGCTTAGTGCACGACCTGCAGCCACTCAACGTGGTTACTATATGTGATGCGTCGCTTCTGCCTTTCGTTGGACACCTTGCAGAATCATTCACGGGTTACGCGGTATATGGTATGATGGATCTGTACTTGGGATACGATCAGTGCGTGCTTCACGAGGAATCACGCAATTTGACGACCTTTGGAATGCCTTTGGGACCACATCGCCTGACTACGCTCCTGCAAGGCCACGCCAATGCCATTCAGGTGTATCAAGGTGACACTGCCTTCATTCTTCAACACAAGATCCCAGAATACACGTCGCCTTTCATTGACGATGTCCCAGTCAAATCTGTGCAAACGTGCTATCAGCGCGAGGACAGTGTTAGCGACTAGACTTAGGCGCTGTCTTACTTGGATAATCTCGCGAGGCCTGGAGTACAGGTACTGGTTGCGAGTCTCAGTCCAACTGCTTGGAAGAAGCGGGTCGATGAGCTAATAGACGGGTGCTGTCTTGCAGCCATCAAGAGTTATAACTGGAGTCGTCAGGAATGACAACGAAGGCTTCTGAAGATCTAAAGGCATGATGACCAAAGGTCAAAGTGAAATCGAAGATCACAAGTATAAGTGGTTAAGCTTAAGAGGTTATGGACTAATTAACTGTGTAGAACCAAGTAGATTCAAGTTGGAGAATACAACTGTGGTACATAGGGTTTATATATGTGAAGAACTTGAGCACAGACCAGGCCATAAGCAATAGTACAGAGATAGGCAAGTAGAAAGGAAACTGAGTCAGAGACCGGTGGTAAGGTAAGGGTAAAGGGGAGACTGAGTCACAGACCGAAGCTATGGTAAAGGTAACAGGGGACTGAGTCACCAACCGGGATTATGGTAAGTGTAAAGGGTGATGACGTCATGGACCAATAGTAAGGTATGGGGTTCAGAATATAATAGGGTGGGTACCGGTAAGATGGAAAGGGCATAGGGGAAGTGAGCCAGGGATCCGGCGAGCAGATATAGTACAGATGAGTGGGAAAGCGATCAGAGGGAATATAACCAGTAAAGATAGGGCGAGAGTATGGTCAGCCAGAATAGGTATTGCATGTGTATGCGCACGTAATCCTCAGAATATAGGTAGAAGGCAAGAGTGAGGAAGAAAATGAATAGGGGCCATGCCAACCACGGATGTTCTTGTAACAGACAGTACCTATGAGACCATACCCGATAACCCAGGCATACGTCGCTTCATATGGGAACATTGCATCATGATAAACTGCATTCTACAGTGCTTGGAGAATGTAGGCGCGACTGTATCTGCGTCTAAATTCGTTTGAGCAGCGCTTACTGCTACCATTGTAGGGCATAAATGCACATTTAAAGGATGCGGTATTGAGTTCACCCGCACTTAAGCGCCTAGATTACATGAGCGAGCGCGAAGTCATTTTAGTGGTCAATACCTCAAACATTGCCATTGGATTCATTCTGCTACAAGTAGGCAAGGATGGAAAGTGCTACCCAAGCCGATTCAGATCTATTGCGCTTACTGAAGTAGAGAGTCGCTACTCCCAAGTGAAGTTGGAACTATACAGCCTATTTCGCGCATTGCACATTTTCATCTTCAGCATGAAGAACCTTACAGTGGAAGTCAATGTGAAGTACATCAAGGGGATGATCAATAATCCTGACTTGCAGCCAAACGCGACTATTAATCAATGGATCACAGGGATTCTGTTGTTCTTGTTCAGGCTCATACATGTATCTGCGCTAAAACACAAAGGCATCGATGGCCTCTCAAGGCACCTGCCAGTAGAAGAAGACCCTGTGGAAGACGGCAATTATGAAGATTGGATAGACCGCGCTTATTTGTTCTCTATTGCACTTTTGAATGATCGCACTTATCGCATATATGGCGGATGCATAGACATACGCCACAATGTGCATAACATGTGCTTCACCTCGCAGACCGTGCGCGTGCCTATATTGTGTGTGTATTTTGATGCTACCCATGCAGAGGATCCCAAGCCAGAAATCCTGCACTCAGAACAGGTGCGCGCACAAAACGCGCTATTGACCAGCATTGAGCACTTTTTGACCACTTGCAAGAGGCCCTTGGATCTCACAGATGAGGAATTCGAAACCTTCATAAGACAGGCTGCACATTTCTTCGTCTTGGAAGACAAGCTATGGCGCAGAGAGGCGCATGGCAAGCACCAACTCGTCCTACCTCCCAGTAAGCGATACCGAGTCCTTGAAGAAGCGCACAATGATTTAGGGCACAAGGGAATCTATACGATTAGTTCACACCTGTGCTAGCACTTTTGGTGGCCACATATTATAGAGGATATCAAGTGGTACACCAAGACATGCCATGAGTGCCAAGTCTGGCAAATGCGCAAGCTGCATATTCCTCCCACCATACCGATACCAGGTGGATTATTCCGGAAGGCGCACATTGACACGATGAAGATGCCTAAAGCAGGCGGATTTGAGTACCTCGTACAAGCGCGCCACGCGCTTACATTGTACCCGGAATGGCACATGTTGCACAAGGAGAACACTCGCACACTATGCGCCTTTATTTTTGAGCAACTCTTGTGCAGATGGGGACCAATCACCGAGATCATAACGGATAACGCGCCCGTGTATAAGGTTGCAGTAGATGAGCTTGCACGCAAATATGGGATTCACCCAATACACGTCTCACCTTATAATTCTCAAGCCAACGGTATCATCGAAAGGCAGCATCATGACGTCCATGAAGCAATCATTAAGACCTGTGAAGGAGACAAGATGCACTGGAATCAAGTAGTACACTCAGTGTTTTGGGCAGAACGCGTAACCATTCAGAAGGCGACGGGCTTGTCGCCATATTTCATGATGCATGGTGTCGAACCAATTTTTCCCTTTGACTTGGCTGAAGCAACGTTCCTTGCGCCCCTTGAGTGCCGAGGTGCGCTAATGACTACTGAGTTAATAGCTTGACATGCGCGTCAATTGCAGAAGCACAGAGAGGATTTAGAAGCTATTAGAGAAAGGGTTGTAGCAGCGTGCTTTACATCGATATGCAAATTCGAAAGGCACTTTCGCGCAAATATCAAGTTGCACAACTTTCAGCCAGGCGCCTATGTCCTGGTATGCAATTCAAAGGTCAAATATGAGTTGAGCAAGAAGACGAAGCCATTCTATCTTGGGCCAATGGCTATAGTAGATTGTACGAAGGGAGGATCATATATGTTGGCTGAATTGGATGGTGCCATATATAAACTTCAATTCGCCATGTTTCGCGTTATTCCATACTATCTGCACTGCAACGAGCGCGTATCAGTCACTGAGATGATGGGTGTTGATGATAAAAGCATAGACAAAATGGAGGCAAGCGAAACCATAGAACCAGAAGAGGATGACCCAGAAGGCATGCTTTATGGATAAGGTGCGCTATACATATTCATCCCCGCATTTCAACCCCATCGCAATATATCTCATTTATGCATGCCCACGCGATACCCATAATCATCCCTATCATACGCCATCTCACCGCAATACGCCTAATGAGTCTCTCTATATGTGTATATGATACCGAGTTTCTGTTGCAACACACGCGCCACACCATGCCATAATACTTCCCTATCATCCTTTAATGTGCGCATGCCCAATAAAGCGCACAACATCCACCTTCACCAAGGTGCGCAGTCTTTCATCAATGTTTATAAGGTTACTCTTCGCGTGCGTGGAACATTTCCCTGTGCACATGCCCTCATATTATCATCGTATAGTCACTCACACCTTATTATTTTCATTTGCGCCTTAATTCACTCATATGTTTTCATCTTAATTTGCAGCCAGTAAATCAGCAAAGGACAAGGACATGGTTATACATTGAGCGCACTACCAAGAAATGATTTTACAACAAAGCGCTAAGAGCAGGCTACAGGACGACATAGTGAAATCAGTTAAGCGCAGCATTGGCGCGCTTCTCAAAGTCAGCCCACTCCTGGGACATGTTGAAGAGTTTATTGAACAAGGCCAACATGTCAGCCTGTTGGGCATGCGCATACTGGTGCATACCTAGGACGGATGCGCACAAGCGCGCATTCTCTTCCCTCAAGCGTGCTTTTTCATCTTCCACATCCTCCAACTCCTCCTCAGTATCCTTGGCTTTACCTTTGCCCTTGAAGGGGAGTGCAGATGCAGCAGGACTAAGCGCGTGCTTAGACATGCTACCCTTAGCGCTAGGGGAGCTTTCTCCAGGCGCACCCTCAATGACCTCCACCTCCATGTTGAATCCCTCAAAGGCGCCATCATTATCGACTGCCACAGAGGATGCAATTTCCTTTGCAGACGTCTCCCCAGTGGCGCGCTTAGGCAGTCCCTTCTTGGGCCTAGCTATACAAATGTCAGCACATGCCAAAAACGTGAAATATAGTAAAGGTGCTTACAGAAATTGCAAGTGCGCTTTGACACGTTGCATTGAGTGCACCACCTACCAGGTGCACCTTTGCATGCCAATCTCCTAGATATGCAGGGTGCGCAGCGCAGAGCAGGCAGAGGAGGTGGAGGGGGCGTGGTGAAAGACATGTGCTCAATTGCGCGCTAAACATGCACCACCTCTCAGTAAAAGCGCTAGAAGGAAATCATGCAAATGCACCTTAATGCTAGCATCAGTTCCAGATGCATCAGTAGCCTTTGCCTTAGAAGCGCGCATTGCGCGCTTCTTAGGCGGTGCCTCTGACACAACCTCAACCACTTTCGCTTTCCACCCCTTCACAAGTGCCTCAAGCGCCTTATACTCCTTGTGCCCCCTCTTCACAAACTCCACACACTTGGCGCTCATATCCAATGACTCGACGCCTAGATCAGTTGCGCATGGCACACGCCTCTAGATTGTTCTGACAACGATGCATAAGTACAAAAGCGTGTGCAAATAGGATCAAGCACGCTTACCTTCATGGAGACCCACTCGTGGATCCATGCCTCCTAATCTTCCAACAACTCAGCCTTGTGATCAGGCACCGCCATCATGCATGCCTCGAGCGACTGCAAAATAATGGCCCACCCTTTGTGGGGGTCTCGGTTGGCGCCTCCACAGTAGATGCGCCTTTGGCATGAGCAGGCGCCCAAGCCTCAGGTTCAGGGGTAGGGGTAGATTCAAGCTGGGATAAATTGAAGGGAGCCATGATAGATGATAAGAAGAGGAAATAAAAAGATCACGAGAATGCACCCGCCTCCTTTTAACAACAAATTCTGCTTAGATCAGCAACTCACACAATAGCGCGCACGCTTCCTCTCTCGCGCTCGCACGCACGCTTCTTCTCCTGCAATTATATACAGGAATGCATCTTCTCCTGTGATCACACATATGCTTCCTCTCTCACAACCATGGGAACGCTTCTAATCATGCAGTCACCTGACTCCCCCTTTAACGCCATATTCTGTCATATCCCATACATTCGCGCTTCTCATCCGAAGTTCCGGATGTCAGATCCGATCAGATCCGATCCACAGATCCATACCGGATCCGTCGTGATAAGCTTCTTCATTCATATCCTGTTCATATAACGTTAAACACTGCTTATTTCCTCCATTTAGTATATCCTCCTTTCCGGTATATCAGTTATGCTTTCTTCCGGCTATGTTTTACTGATACGTTCACTTGTGATTAACTTCCGGCTTATGTTTGACTTCTAATAAGCGTTGCTTATACATTGCGATACTTTGTGCATAGCCTCTCGCGTAGTTCTATCGTATATAAACTCTTGTATATGTCTTATAGCACCCCAGTTCGAATATCATCTTAGATTGTC
>Ga0310811_10012169_pt1 | contig 11162 bp, 13 predicted proteins | sample YCmetagenome_FD_207642 | JGI IMG/M metagenome (GOLD analysis project Ga0310811, IMG submission 207642) | Soil microbial communities from experimental microcosm in Duke University, North Carolina, United States - YC | ecosystem: Engineered > Artificial ecosystem > Soil microcosm > Unclassified ... | reverse complement strand
GAACTCATCTATTGATTTTGAGAATTGATAAGCAAACCAGACCAGGTTGTCCATGTGTTGATTTTCTTCCATCTGGTAAGCAAACTTCATTTTACCAAAGTGATGATGATCACCAACAGAATGAGTTGAATATGATTTATGGTGTACCTCGTGATAGTGAAACGGATTTTTGAAACTATGGAGCAAGTCATGGCCCAGTTCGACCAGCGGTATGATCGAAACCGATATAAAAAAGATTACAAGTAAGATCCTGGAATTTGTCTGTGCCATATCCTTTCAGCAGGCAATTTAGATATTTCCTCCCAGCTGAATTCAAAAATGAGGCAGGCTAAGGTAAAGTGAAGATAAAGGCGAGATCATATCCAACAGGCTCAGCAAAAAGCAATAAGTCTAATTACTACTTGAAATCACATTTTCCTTCATTATTTTTTCTCTGTGCTTCTTCCCCCAATCCTGAATGTGGCGAAGTACAGGTTCAAGTGTTGTGCCATACTCAGTCATTTCATACTCCACAGTTACGGGCACAGTAGCTATCGCTGTTCGTGTAACCAAACCATGGATCTCCAGGTCCTTCAATTCCAGGCTTAACATTTTGGGCGTTATTTTTCCAATGTCTTCCAGCAGATCCTTAAATCGTTTTTTGCCGCTGCACAAACTATATAGAATCGGGAATTTCCACTTCCCACCGATTACCTCCAACGCATCCATCACGGGTTGAATCTCAATCTTACTGTTCTTCATACTTCATTTTTGTTCATTCTATCAACACTATACAAAAGCATACTAATATACTATTTATAAACTTATTTCAAAAGTATAGTAACTATTCTAAGTTTACAACATCAATTTAAAGAAACACAAAATGAGCACGACAAAATTCACTGCAGAGAACACTGCACTATTACTTATCGACCATCAGGTAGGTACAATGAAACTGATTAAAAACATGCCTTTGGAAGAAGTCCAAAAGAAAACATTGGCGTTGGCAAAAATGGCAAAAGTCCTGAACATTCCCGTGGTATTAACCAGCAGTCAGGAGTATGCAGCACAAGGTCCTTTGATGCCTGAGTTGGCAGGAGTTTTACCTGATGCCTTTGAAAAAAGAATTAAGAGAGAAGGCATTGTTAATTGTTGGGAACACAAAGCCTTTCGTGATGCTGTACTGGCCACAGGAAAGAAAAATTTAATTATGGCTGGTGTTACCACAGATGTTTGCCTGGTTTTTCCTGCCATAAGCGCAGTTGAAGAAGGCTTTAATGTACAAGCTGTGATGGATGCATCAGGTTCGCCATTTAATTTAAGTGAAGATCTAAGTCAAAAAAGAATGGCAGATGCAGGAGTAGTGTTAACGGCTACCAATACGTTGATGGCAGAGATTGCACAAGATTGGTCAAGACCTGAAGGCGGAGAATTATTAGGCATTTTGTTTACAGATGTTTTGCCATCAATGGCTTAACAAAATGTTAAAATGAATAGCAAAACAAAAAATATTATCACCTGGATATTAACAGGTATTGTAGTACTGATATTCGTTGGTAGTGGAATTTTTAAATTAACTGGTGGTGATGCTACAATCGAGATGGCAAAAGGGGTTGGTGGAACAAATAACCTGATCACGTTGGGTGTATTAGAATTAATTATTGTAGGGTTGTTTCTCTATCCTCGCACAGGTATTATAGGCTCACTCCTAATGATAGCCTATATGGGAGGAGCGTTGGCTGTTTGTTTTGTAACTCGTCAACCTGTTATTCCATTAATTATAATTCAAATTCTGATTTGGATAGCCAGTGGTCTGAGATTTCCCGAATTGCGTCAACGACTATTCAACAAAATTTAATATCAAGTCACCAAAGCAGTCAAATGGACAGAAAGAAATTTATCACAGCAGCAGGACTTTTAGGACTAAGTACTGCATTTGGTGGCTCGCTTTTCGAACAACAAAAAAACTTACTACATATGTTGATCATTAATAAAGCATCAGAAAGACAAAAAGCCGGTCACGGAAATTTTAATATCAATATCGTTCTTCCTGGACTAAATGCAGAGAACGGTGATTTAGGTTTTTATAATTTAGGCAGATTTGATGATGCCCACCTAAAGCCTGGAGCCTTCATAGGCATGCACCCACACAAGAATGATGAGATACTAACCCTAATGCGTGGAGGAACCATGCTGCATAAGGATAGTACCGGTAAAGAAGTTGCCGTAACGCCACAAAATATCATGATGATGAATGCAGGAAGTGGTATCTATCATGAAGAAAGTATTCCCATTGAAAAGTATAAAGAAGATGTACGGTTACTACAAATTTTTATACGCCCTGAACATGAAAACAACTCACCACAGGTACAGTTTGCCAATGCAGGTGAATTGGTTCTTAATCATTGGCGATTGGTGGCTGGCTTAAAAAAAAGCAATGCACCTCTTGAAATAAAAAGTAATATTCTGGTCTATGACATAGACCTTGAAAATACCGAGGTGAGTTTACCGAAACCTTATTTCCAAAACACGGCTTATTTCATTTATGTATTTGAAGGTGAGCTGAACATTTCAGAAACAACGTTGGAAAAAGGAGACAGCATTATAACAGACAATGGAAACCTCAACGTGCAAGTAAATGCCAAAAGTACTGCTGTTTGTTTTATGATAGACAAAGATGCCAGTTTTACCAAAAATGGTATGTACAGTGGTATGAGGAGAAATTAAACAAAGCATTATTAAGCAGACAAAATGGATAGAAAGAAATTTATTACAACTACAGGGCTTTTAGGTCTGAGCACTGCATTTGGCAGTTCGCTTTTCGGACAAAAGAAAAAGCAAAATCCTGTTAAAGAAAAAATTATACTTAAAGACGAAGGCAAACAAATAAACTGTCTCGGAGATCACCAGGTAATTAAACTAACAGCTAAGGATACTAACGGACAATTTGCTAAAATCTATCTCGACAATCCACCATACACGCAAGTTCCTCTACACGTTCACGGAAACGAAGACGAAGTTTTTAATGTCATTGAAGGTGAAGTTGAATTTACTGTTGGTGGCAAAACAACTTTATTAAAAAGTGGCGATGCGATTTTTTTACCACGAAATAAACCTCATACATGGAAAGTAGTTGGAACAACAAATGCGAAAGTTCATTTAGATGTTTTTCCTGCAGGACTTGAAAATATGTTTGAAGAATTAAGCAAGCTTACTAAGGAACCATCCGATCTTCCCAAAGTTGCCGCTATTTGCGAGCGATATAAAGTCAGATTTGTGTAAAGTACTACCTTCCCTCTCAGTAGTAACCGGATAGCAATTTGTTACTCCAAATCAAATGAAAGAATTTTATAAAACAGATTTTGTCAGTGTATTTTATGATACTGAAACGGATGCATTGTGGGTAAAGTATTTTCAGAATGTTCCCTCTGATAAGCATTTTGTTCCTATTATAGATGCTACATTAAACGGTTTTACCAGTTTAAAAACTCAGAAATTTGCAGTTGACGTACGGAGAATGGGCGTTCTAGGAATTGATTCCCAGGCATTGATCATTAGTAAACTTTTACCTGGCATGATAAGGCACTTGAAAGGAAAGAAGCTCTATCATGTACAGCTCTTAAATCCAAATGAAATAATGGCCAAGGTTTCAGCTAACAATGTTAAACGTAAGTCAATGAGCGAGGGTATGGAGACAGTTCAATTCTCTGACGAGAATGAAGTAATAAAATATTTGAATAAGTGTACTCTTTAAATCTCGTATGGTTATCCTCCTAAATTTTATAATGGATGTACTCGCCTATAAAATCGATAACCGTTTTTGCGAATTGCCGAAAACCGCTTGCTAAAATAAAATATGTCACTTGATCTTCATTCCTGGCAACAATGGAATTGCCTCAACGAGTTCAAGTGACTTGACCATGTCCTTTGTACTAGTCTTGTATTTTATAAAATGCGGGGTTTGTATATGAGCTTTGTATGCAGCTGTGTCAGCATAAATTTCCAGAATGGTGAAGTGCGTAGGATTATCTTTTTCAGCTACAGCGTAGAGTGTCAGCACTCCTGGCTCTTTGCGCACAGCTGTTTCAATTCCCTCTTTTAGTGCAGCTTTATAATTCTCTAATTGCGCCGGATCAATCACGAGTTTTGCGAGTCGAACCATTTGCTTTTTCTCCTGTGCAGAAGCGCGTCCGTACGAGAACAGCATCAACATGCACACCATAAAAATAATAACCATCGCAGAGTAATCATTGAATACTCCAGTAGCTTTTACGAGTTCCGCTTTCATCTTTTATCCTTTAATTTGTAATCTAAATCCAATCATTTTCGAGAACAGCAGGCCTGCATGTGTATTCGAAATACGGATAGAAGATAGCTAAATTTTCTCAAGGTGGCTTCTCCTCGCCAAAACATGAAAGACGCAAAAATTTCACAAAAGATTTATATTTTCTTCATGATTCCTTAGTGCTCGTCGTGTCTTCGTGATTATCTAAAAGTCCTGAACTTAAAAAGCAACAAAAATGAACCAAAAAGTAAAGTGTCTGGTTAGCGCTTTGTTGATCTTTACTCCTCTAACTTTTTCCAATTTAAGAAGCTGCCACCAAGTATATGAAAGCATTGAAAGTACCGCATGAATTAGTAAATGCACCCTATTATCACAGGGATTTGAAATTAAATGGGTTGTCGATTGTAGAGTCTTGCACCCATACTTTTAGCAGAACGGGCTCTATGTTTTTGGAAGACCACATGCTGCTGGTTGTGCTGGAGGGCACAAACACGATTACACACGGAAAGAAAGAGTTTCTTGTCAGGAAAAATGAAATGGTTTTATTGAAGAAAGCCATCCAGATAGATTATCATAAAGTTGGCAATCCGGAAAACAATAATGCGTTCGATTCCATGATGTTTTTTCTGAAAGATGAATTCATCATCGATTTCATGAAGATGGCTAAGGTTGAATCTACAAAGACAGCTGAGATTGTGACAGTCGCAGTGAAACCTGTTAAAGAACGCTTGGGAAAATTTGTCGACTCCATCAAAACCTACTTTTCAGAACCAGAAAATATTGATGGAGGATTAATGAGGCTTAAAATGCTTGAGCTTTTATATGCACTTGCCAGCACAGACAAAAATATTTTGCAGCAAATAATTCAACTCAAGCAACAGATACACGCCGATATACCCTCTGTAGTTGAGGACAACTATGCTAACCCTGTTTCACTGGCAGACCTTGCCTATCTTTCAGGCCGCAGTCTTTCCAGTTTCAAGCGTGACTTCTTTGCCATATATCAGGCTACGCCGGCTCAATGGATTCGCGACAAGCGATTAAGCAAAGCCAGAGAACTTCTTGCTACCGACATGACTGTAAAAGATGTCTGCTTCTCCTTGGGTTTTGAAAACGTCGCTCATTTTTCGCGCTTGTTCAAATCACATTTTGGCTACACGCCGTCTTCCGTCCGGATTGCTACCACATAGTGCCTGGACTAAACAATCAATTTCTTTGGACTGAATAGAAAATGTTTTTACCAGTTAAGTGTACATCTTTGTATCGTTAATTTTAACGATTATAAGATAACGACTATGATAAAAACCAAAGCGTACGCAGCCCTCAAACCCAAGAACACATTAGAGCCCTGGAACTTCGACAGACGCGAAGTAGGTCCCAACGATGTTCAATTTGATATTCTTTATTGTGGAGTTTGTCATTCTGATCTCCACCAGATCAACGACGATTGGGGTCCTGGAATTTTCCCCATGGTACCCGGTCATGAAATTGTAGGTAAAATCGTAAAAGTCGGCTCCAAAGTTACTAAGTTCAAGGTTGGTGACCTGGCCGGAACAGGATGCCTCGTTGACTCCTGCAGAGTATGCGATAATTGCAAAGACGGACTGGAGCAATATTGCACCAACGGTGGTTCATTTACATACAATGGATTGGAACAAGACAAGAAGACACCAACATACGGAGGTTATTCAAACACTATTGTTGTCAATGAAGATTTTGTATTACACATCTCCAAAAAACTTTCCTTAGCAGCTGTTGCTCCTCTATTGTGTGCAGGGATTACTACATACTCTCCGCTCAAACATTGGAAGGTTGGCAAAGGACATAAGCTAGCTGTTTTAGGTCTTGGTGGATTAGGACACATGGCTGTGAAGTTTGGTGTTGCCTTTGGCGCTGAAGTAACAGTGCTGAGCACATCTGCATCTAAAGAAAATGATGCGCGCAAGCTTGGAGCACACAAATTTGTAAATACAAATGATGAAGCTCAATTAAAATCAGTATCAAACTATTTCGATTTTATAATCGACACAGTCTCCGCTCCGCATGATCTCAATCTATACATGTCACTGCTCAGAACAAACGGTGTACAGATTTGCGTAGGAGTACCTCCAACGCCTTACGAGATCCATGCCTTCAGTATCATTGGTGGAAGAAAAAGTCTTGCAGGCTCGATGATTGGTGGATTACCCGAAACACAGGAAATGCTTGACTTCTGTGCAGAGAAAAACATTGTCTCTGATATTGAATTGATCAACATCAAAGACATTCATAATGCCTATGATCGTATGGTTAAAGGAGATGTGCGCTACCGATTTGTAATTGACATGGCATCACTTTGATTACATAATTAATATTGCCTTGTTTTAAATAATGAACTTCCTGGAGTCACAATTAGAAAGAAAAATAAAGTGAGAATTCGTTATATTTATATACTACGTAAACTATAACTTATTTACTATGGAAGAAATGCATATTAACATTACGGCAATATTAGTGGCTGTTGTTGCCAACTTTTTCCTTGGATTTATCTGGTACACACCATTATTCGGAAAAGCATGGGCCAAAGAAATGGGCTTTGATACCAGTGTCAAACCACCCACTTCAGACTTGATCAAAGGAATGATCTTCATGGTTATCGGAAATTTTTTTCTAGCCTATGTATTTGCTCACAACATTGCAGCCTGGGGTTATGTGCCAGGGGTTAAAGAGATGCCAAAGATGTCGAACGTAATGAGCTCAACAATTTTTACATGGCTTGGATTTTATTTTCCTGTTGATATTGGTGCTGTAGCCTGGGAAAAGAAATCGTGGAAACTATTTGGTATTAACACTTCGTACCACTTTGTGATGCTCCTCGTGGCTTCATTGATTTTGACGTATATGTAATCATCAATCAAAACAACATCTAAGATTATATCAAATTAAAAATCCATGAGGCAGCTCATGGATTTTTTAATTCCTAGTTTCCGATATCTCAGAACGTCAGGAAGAAATATTCTAGCCTACTCTCGCACTGCTTTCTGAATAACTTTCAAAAGCGACTTGTCATTTGATTTTTTAATGTTGATTACTTCGCATTGATTAAACTTGGCAAAGGTTTTAATGGCATCACAAACTTTGGCAACCATCGGCTTATTTAGCTTGAGTGACTCGAAGTGAAGATTGTGAATGGTTAGTGTTTGCTGCTTTCTATCAGCTTTTGAATCCATGCGGGCAACAAAAGTGTCTCCAATTAATATTGGCAACGAAAAATATCCATACTTCCGTTTGGCCTGAGGCACAAAACATTCTACCTGGTAATCGAAATCAAAAAAATCTCTGAGTCGATGCCTGAAAACATTCAACACATCGAACGGAGAGAGAATAAATGCGTCGCCCGATAAAGTGATCTTCTTGTTTTTATATTGAGAAAGCATGTAGAGTGGTGAACCTTTCAATCCTTTAACTTCTACATTGCAAACTTCGCCTTCATCAACAAGTTTTTGAATTTCTGTCTTCACCGAGTTTTCAACATACCGGGTACTGAATGAAATTTCTTTTAAGTATGCTACACCCAGCGCTTTCAATGATCGCCTGATTACATGCCTTGCATATTCCTCCGCAGTCGGCATCATTGCATCAATGCTTTCCGGACATACGTTCTCTGTCAAATCGTATACCTTCTGAAAATTACTCTTTCGAGTCGTCATTAATCTTCCATCAAGATGCAATCGCTCAAGTGCCAGCTTGGATGGACGCCAATCCCACCATCCCGAACTTTTTGTGAGACGATCATTTTCAAAGTCCCGAGCCATGAGTGGTCCCTCCCTTCCAATCCTGTCGAGGATCTTTTTCATCAGATTGATTTCTGTTTGCGTCAATGGATTTCTTTTCGATGCAAAGCTTTCTTTCACGGGTAGTGAGAAACGGAAATCGTTCATTGGAATGTATCCCGTGGCATAAGTCCAGAATTCAAAAATTCTTCCATCAGCCTGAAGCTGGTCAAGCCACTCGTGTTCATAATCCGGCACACGTGCTGCTATAGCATGGTGATGTGCACGCTCAACAACGTAGTTGCTATCGATCTGAACAAACCCAAGATGGTTGATGAATTTATAAACTGCTTCCTTGCCTTTACCAAACTGCGCGCGCTTTGATAATCCTGCTGCGTGAAGAATAATACTCCGGGCTTGCGACTTTGTGAGAATAACCATGAAACAAATTATAACAACTTTTTGAATACCAAAAAGCTCATGACATTATTCATTTCCTGATGGTTGTTTTGTCCGAAGATCTCTTTAAATAAAAATTAATAGAAGTGTTAATATAATTCCTGCCAAAGCAAAATACGCTCCTTTTCTGAATACATCGGTTTTCGGTAAGAACATCCAAAAAGATGACACCACAAAAAAGAGTAGAGACAAACCAAAAAAGATATTAAGAAAGTACAACGGATGATTGGTTGATGCTTTATGCAACTGGGTTAGTTTAGTCATTACAAATGGCAATTCTTTAGAAGTATAACTTGCCTCACCGGTTCCGCTATTATAAGTGCCTTGCTTGAACGATACAACATTTCCATTGATGCTTTCAATTTTAAAATCTCTGATGCGCAACGCTCTGCCCAATTCTTCCGGTTTAATGTTAGGCTCCAGTTTTTTTTCAATTTGTTTTTCTGATTTTAAGAATTCAGTATCTCGAAATATTAATACAATTCCGCTAACGGCATAAACAGTCATAATACCTGCTAAAAAGTAGCCAAGGTAGCGGTGATAAACTCTCATTGTGTTATTTAGATTCATGTTCTTGTGTTATATAAATGCAAATATTATTAATTCTTCTTGAGCTCACCAATATTCAGGCACTCATATTATATCTCTAATTAATTTTTTAATGTCGAACTGCCCAGGCCAGACCATCTGGTCCGGGGCCGACATCAATATGACTGATCACTTCCAGTTTTTTTAAATCTACAACGGCAACATAGTTATCAGGAGTACAACCTACAAACGCACGCGATCCATCAGCATCCACTTCAATGCCTGCTCCACCATGACCAAGATTCAATCGTTTCAATTCCTTTCGTGACTCTACATCAAGAATAAAAAGATCACCAGTTCGTAACGTGGAGATTAATACTCGCTTGCCATCAGGTGTAAACTTGAGACGATTTGCTCCTAATGCTTTTGCATCAATGACAAATGCAAGCTTCTTACTCACAAGGTCTATAGCAAACACTTTTCCATCGTCAGCAGATACTGTCCACAACTGCTTGCCATCAGGTGTTACATCAAAACCTTCTGAACCTTTCGACACTTGAACAACTGTCTGAATCCAATCCTTTCGTGGCTGTGCACCAGGAAACGGAAGCGCAGGCAGCAACGTATCTGTAAGAATACTCACAGTACCTGCACTTACATTTGTGGTATAGATCTTTTTCTCATCCGCAGTTACATAGATCATGTGGGTACGATCTTGCCCTGTACCCATACTCCAATCCAACTTACCAATAGCAGGATCAAAGCGACCAACTGCCTTTGAGCCTTCAGCAGAGAACCAGACTTTTCCACTCGCAAACATGATTCCGTGTGGACCTGTCAAAGGTCTTGTATCGATGTTGGGTAAAGCCTTCTGTGCTACGAGGTCAATCACATTGATCTCATACGAACGACCACCACCAGTGTTGGTAACATAAGCAGTTTTTCCATCATAAGAAGCAACAACCTCATGCGGATCCGGACCAACAGGCACACGTGCAATAACTTTCAATGTGACTGAGTTGACAATGGCAAGTGTATGGTCACCTTTAGATAGTGCAAGCAAGGTAGGCTGCTGAACCAATTGAGCAACACAACTGGTCGAAGCGTAAACTAGCACCGCCAGTAAAAAATTTACAGCGATTAATCTGATTGAGTTCGGTTTCATATTTTTAAAATTGTGTTATAGATTCAGGACAGGTGACTTAGGCATTAGACCAAAGTAAAGCTGTGTTTATTCCCATCATGATAATTTTTTTATTCTCCAGAATACCTAATAGAAATACTTCCTTTAGAAGGAGCTTGCTAAAGTTAAAGAATAATTAAATGTAACCGATCACAAAAATGGTGAATGGCTATTTCGAATAGCCCTTTGGCAGGAAGTTTCAGATCTGCTTATATGTTACTTAAGGCCACACAAGGTCAGCACTCAACCAAGACATTGTTTCCCTGTTTCCTGAATGATACAGGAGTCATGCCTGTATGTTTTTTGAAAAGGCGCGCAAAATATTCAGGCGCTGAAAAATTGAGTTGATATGCTATCTCCGAAACGGATTGTGAAGTGTAACGCAATAATTTTTGCGCTTCACGTACAGCATGTTCCTGGATCAACCAAGAAGCTGGTTTACCTGCAACAGCCTGACATACACGATTGAGATGCACGGTTGTAATATTCAGTTCATTGGCGTATTGAGCAATACTCTTTGAAAAGGGATCATTTGTCTTTACGTTTTTTTGAAAAGCACGATAATAATCACCGTATAAACTAACTCCTTCTGAATTATAACATGAATCAGAAATCAGTCGAAATAATTTTACCAGGAGGATACTTACTAATGCTCTCAATGCAAACTCATTTTCAATTTCTTTGATTGACATCTCTTTATTTATACCCAAAGTAATATCAATTAACCTGGTAAAATCAGACTGCTGATTAAAATTGGTTATCACACTCAAATTTTTTAAACCACTCTGTATGTTTGATGCGGGCTTTAATATTTCTTCTACGAAAGAGTCTGCCAAAGTAATGATCCTCCCAGTTACGTTTGGGTCAAAATCGAAACCGTGAACAATACCCGGAGGGATAATGATAACTGCGGGTCCCTGTAGTTCTTGAACGCCGGAAGTTGTGTCTACATTTACGTATCCGGTTTCTATGAAAA
>Ga0310811_10012168_pt1 | contig 11162 bp, 10 predicted proteins | sample YCmetagenome_FD_207642 | JGI IMG/M metagenome (GOLD analysis project Ga0310811, IMG submission 207642) | Soil microbial communities from experimental microcosm in Duke University, North Carolina, United States - YC | ecosystem: Engineered > Artificial ecosystem > Soil microcosm > Unclassified ... | reverse complement strand
GCGCACCAGGAGCGCGAAACGCGGCCGCAAAAGATTGCGCCGCTGACCGAAAATGGTGCCCAGATCCCTGGCGCCCCATTCCAGCCAGCCGCCACGGATCGAAGCCGCGAACGTCATGTCGCTTTCGTGCACAGGAACATTCAGATGGCGGAACAGGCCGGTCAAGTTGGGATAGTTGGGCCGGTTGAAGACGATGAATCCGGTATCAACCGGAATGGCGCAGCCGTCATAATCCACTGTAACAGTGCGGCTGTGACCGCCGATGCGCGGCGCTTTTTCATAGACCGTGACGTCATGGCGCGGATGGAGCAGAAAGGCGGCGCCCAGACCGGAAATGCCTGTGCCGATGATCGCGATCCTGGCCATGGCCGCTCCCCGTTTCGCCCCTTGTTACGGAGCGGCGTGCGGTTTGGATCAGGCGTGATCCGAAAGGACCGGCAGAACGTATAGGCGTCAGGGAGAATCCCGATGCGCGCGCTTGTGACCTCTTACATGGCGGCCGCCCTGGTCATGGGCGTGCTGGATTTCATCTGGCTCAGGACCACCGTGGATCTCATCTATCAGCCGGCCTTGGGCGCGGTGCTGGCCGAAAAACCCAACATGCCCGCGGCCATCGCGTTCTATCTGGTCTATCTGGCGGGCGTTCTGGTCTTCGCCATCCGGCCCGCGCTGGCGGACGGCGACTGGAAGACCGCGCTGGTCAAGGGCGCGCTGTTCGGCCTTTTCGCCTATGCGACCTATGACCTGACCAACCTCGCCACCCTGAAAGTCTGGTCGCTGAAGATCACGCTGATGGACATCGCCTGGGGCACGGTGCTGACCGGGGCGACGGCTTCAGCGGGCGCAGCCGCGGCTTTGGCGGTCGGCCGATGAGCGGCTCGGCGCTTTATACCGGCTGGGTCACGCACCAGCGCTTCAGGCCGCGGCGGCACCGCTTCCGCTACCGCGTTTTCTCGTTGCTGATAGATCTGGAAGATCTGCCCGACCTCAATCGGCGCCTCTCCCTGTTCGGCTGGAACAGGTCCGGCTTTTTCAGTTTCCATGACCGCGATCATGGCGATGGGCGCCCCCTGAATGACTGGCTCGACGATCTGCTGGGTCAGGCCGGCATCGTGGCCGACGGCACCCGTCAGGTGCTCTGCTATCCCCGCATCCTGGGCTATGTCTTCAATCCCCTGAGCGTCTGGTTCTGTCACGACCGCAGAGGCACATTGCGCGCGATCGTCTATGAAGTGCACAACACCTATGACGAGCGTCACTTTTACGTGTTGCCCACCGCGCAACAGGGCGGGCAGGTCGCGCATCATTGCGCCAAGGATTTTTATGTCTCGCCCTTCCTTTCCCGCGACTGCCGCTATCATTTCCGCATCGTGCCGCCGGCCGACAAGGTGGCGGTGGTCATTCATGAGACGGAGGCCGGCGAGGCGGTGCTGGACGCGTCTTTCATCGGCCGGTGCCGCGCGCTGACCGACCGGGCGCTGCTGACCATGCTGCTCGCCTATCCGCTGATGACCCTGAAGGTCATCGCGGCCATCCATTTCGAAGCCGTGCGCCTGATGCTGAAGGGCATCCGCCGCCATCCGCACAGCCCGGCCCGTGCCCCCATGGGCGAAACCGTCTGAGACATGCGCAAAACCGGCTATGCTGTGGCCTTGGGATTCCTGGGACTTCTAACGGCCTGTTCGCAGGTGGCGCTTAACCTCGTCGTTCCAGGCGGTTATCGCGTGGTGCGGGACCTCGTCTATGGGCCCGATCCACGCCAGAAGCTCGATCTCTATGTCCCGGAAAAGCTGACCGGGCCTGCGCCAGTGCTTCTATTCTTTTATGGCGGCTCTTGGACGGGCGGCAGCAAGGCGCTTTATCCCGCCTTCGGCCAGGCTTTTGCCAGCAAGGGGATCATCACCGCGGTCGCCGACTACCGGCTTTATCCGCAGGTTCGTTATCCGGCCTTTGTCGAGGATGGCGCCAGGGCCTTCACATGGCTTCACATCCATGCGGCCGAGTATGGCGGCGATCCCAGCGGTCTTTTCCTCGCGGGCCATTCGGCCGGTGCCTATATCGCGGTGATGCTGGCGGCGGACCCGAGCTATCTCAAGGCGGCGGGCGCTGACCTGGCCTCTGTTCGTGGCGTCATCGGCATTGCCGGGCCTTACGATTTCCTGCCGCTGAAAGATGACAAACTGATCGCGATCTTTGGCGGCGCAAATCGTTCCGAAACCCAGCCGATCCATTACATCGATGGCGTGCGCTCACCCATGCTGCTAGCGACGGGAACGGAAGACACGGTCGTATCGCCTGCCAACACGAGCCGCTTGGCGGAGAGATTGCGCGCAACGGGCAGTCGGGTGGAAGAAAGGCACTATCCCGGCATCGGTCATATCGGGATCATCTTGTCACTTCTGCCAGGCCTTCGCGGCCAGACCAACCTCTACACTGATATGCTCAAGTTCGTCCGTATGAATGACGATCAGTCATGAATTACGGCAAGTTCCCTGTGGGAACTCACATGCATTTTTTAGCCTGTTGGGCCCACCTGACACGAAACTTCACCGAGATTCGAGGGTTTAAAAAGGCATGGCTGATACAAACTTGCCTCACCCCCAGGAGCTGGATGGCTCCTTGTCCTCAAACCGCCAACGGCGGCAGCGCTTTTTTCCATTGACCGAGCAGGATGAGCCTTTGTTGGCGCAGCTTTCTCCCCGGTACGTGGAGATTCTGCGGCAGGAAGGCCAGATGGCGGACATTGCCGCCCGGCTCAACCTGCCGATCGGAACCGTCAAAAGCCGTCTGCATCGCGCACGCGCGGCTTTGACGACTTTGCGCCGTCAGCAGACAGCGTCCACGCCGCAATAGGCTTGGACGCCGTCACAGCGGCAACGCGGCGAAGTCGCTCCGCACTTCGCCAGCGTGTCTTTTTTTGTCCCAATTCGTTACCCTGAGGGAACCTTCGCTTCCGGCGCACATTGCTTTTTCGAGGAAGGCATGGCGCGTATCTTTATCATCTCGAACCGGGTCTCGGTTCCTTCCGACCAGGCCGCGCCGCATGCGGGCGGGCTGGAAGTTGCGCTGCGCGCGCTGCTCAAGAAAAACAAATGCGTGTGGGTCGGCTGGAGCGGCCAGGCGGTTGACGAGGCGTCAGATGTCGTGGTGCGCCACCAAACTGTTGCCGGCAACGATTATGTTGTCACCGATCTGGTGCGGCAGGATTTCGAGGAATATTACAACGGCTTCGCCAACCGGGTGCTGTGGCCGGTGTTGCACTACCGGCAGGATCTGGCCGAATTTTCGCGCCGCGATCTGTCAGGCTATCTCAGGGTCAATGACCGGTTCGCCGATCTCTTGATCGAGCATCTGGAGCCCGGCGATCTGATCTGGGTCCATGACTATCATCTGATGCCGCTGGCGCGCGTGCTGCGCGCGCGCGGGCTTACCAACCGCATCGGCTTTTTCCTGCATATTCCCATGCCACCGCCCGAGGTGATTGCGGCGATGCCGCATCACGAAAAAGTGGTTGGCGCGCTAGCCGATTACGATCTGGTGGGCTTTCAGACCGAAACCGACACCGCCAATTTCGCCCGTTATATCGCCCGCCAGCTCGGCTCCTCGCCGCATCTGGGAGCCCTGCCCAGCGGGCTCAGGCTCGGCACCTTCCCGGTCGGCATCGAGACCGCCGATTTCATCCGCATGGCAGAGGAAGGCCGCGGCAATCCGATGATCGCGCAGCTGGCGGAAAGCGCGCCCAATCTGGTGATCGGCGTGGACCGGCTGGACTATTCCAAGGGCCTGGGCCTGAAATTCGAAGCCTTCGCACAGGTGCTCAAGAACCGGCCCGAATGGAGCGACAATGTCACCTTCCTGCAGATCACGCCCAAGAGCCGGTCGGCTATCGCCGAGTATGCCGCCATGGAACAGGAATTGGACACCTTCTCGGGCCGCATCAATGCCGACTATGGCAATGTCTTATGGACGCCAATCCGCTTTGTGACCCGCACCTATAGCCGCGATACCCTGGCGGGCCTGTTCCGAGTATCGCGGGTGGGCGTGGTCACACCGCTGCGCGATGGCATGAACCTGGTGGCGAAAGAATATGTCGCCGCCCAGGACGAGGAAGATCCCGGCGTGCTGGTGCTGTCGGAATTTGCCGGGGCCGCGGCGGACCTGCGGGCCAGCCTGATCGTCAATCCCAACGACCCCGAAAGCGTCGCCACCGCCATCCACCGCGCCCTGATGATGCCCCTGCACGAGCGCAAGGAGCGGCACCGGGATCTGATGAAGGCCGTGGAGCGGACCGACATTTCCAAATGGGGCGAGCGTTTTATTTCACTGTTACGCAAGAATCCTGCGACCCCGGTTCGGCGCTATCCGGCACGGATCGAACCATGGCGCCCCCGGCCTGCCGAGCCCGTTCACCGGGCGGCAGACCCCTTTGCTTAAGCACTTGGCCCGCGCCCGCCCTTGACAGCGGATGGCGATGCTTTTCTCCTGAACGAAATTTCAGGGGAGGCTCGGCATGTGCGACGGATTCATTCATCCCGGCCTGGTTGAAGACCACCGGCTTTCGCGGCGCAGCTTCGGGGTCATGACGGCGGTGGCGGCAAGCCTGCCCGCCAGCGCGCTGGCCCAATCCGATGTCGTGGAGAAAGACGTCGAGGTGAAGACCGCCGACGGCACTTGCGACGCCGCGCTTTTCCATCCTGCCGGCAACGGCAACTGGCCCGCGGTGCTGGTCTGGCCGGACATCATGGGCCTGAGGCCAGCGTTCCGCGACATGGGTCGGCGCCTGGCCGCAGCGGGCTATGTCGTGCTGGTGCCCAATCCCTTCTATCGCTCGGCGCATGCGCCGGTGATCGGAATCCTTCGACTTCAACAACCAGGAACAGCGCAACCGGTTGTTCGGCTATCGCAGCGCCATGACCGATGCCGGTATCGACCACGATGCCCAGGCCTATCTGGCTTTTCTGGACGCACAGCCTCAGACCAACAAGGCCAAGAAAGCCGGTGTCCAAGGCTATTGCATGGGCGGCGCCCTCTCCTTCCGCACGGCCGCCGCCGTGCCGGCGCGCATCGCCGCCGTGGGCAGCTTCCATGGCGGCAATGGCCAGGTCACCAAGGAGGCGAACAGCCCGCATCTGCTGATCCCCAGAACCAGCGCGACCTATCTGGTCTGCCAGGCGCAGAATGACGACATGCAGCAGCCGCAGATGAAGGAAGAGCTGAAAGCCGCCTTTGTTGCTGCCAAGCGGCCGGCGACGGTGGAGGTCTACCAGGCCAACCATGGCTGGTGCGTCAAAGGCGGCGCGGTCTACAACGAAGCAGAAGCCGAACGCGCCTGGACGGCGCTGACCGGGCTTTATCAGTCCGCGCTCGTCTAGCCGTTATTTCGCGGCACTGCGCAAACTGGGCGTATGGCCGGCGTGACCGGCGGGCCTTGCAATACTGACCCCGCTGCCGGGCAACACCCAATCGCCCGCGGAATTCCGACAAGCGATCCCCGGATAGCTCGCCTTGCTGCCGGTTTGCGCCAACTCGAAGCGGCGGCAGGAGGCGGCCGCAAAGACCTTGCCCAATCCGGCATCGCCGCCCTTGATCCGGGCGCTGACTTTTATGTCGAAATGCGGCGTCACCCCGGTGCTGGACCATTGCAAGCTGCTCTTTGCCGCGGGCTCGTCCAGGGCGTGGCTAAGCGCCCAGTCCAGACCGGCGCGCGCGGCAAGGGGCCAGCCCGCCGTGATGGGCCGCATCGCAACCAGATCGCGCGCGCCCGGCCCGGCGCGGCGCTGAACCACCACGCCAAGGCGAGGACTGAACAAGTCATGCCATTGTGGATCGCCCGGATTTTCGCCACGGCAATCCACGGTCATGGTTTCGAAGCTTCCCAGCGGCAGCTTGCCCGCCGCCATCTTGCCGGTGCGGCAGGTGACGGTGATAGGCGCGCCATCCTGGCGGGTCAGGTGCAGCACCCCCTGGCTTCCCGCATGCAGCGGCATCAGGAAATTGGCGGGCGCGTCGGTGGCAAATCCGTCCGGGGGCGTGGCCAGGGTCAGCGCCTGATGTTCGGAGGTACGGCCATTATAGATAAAGACCGCGCTCTGCGGCGCCGCCGGCACCGTGCGCAGCGCCGCGCGCAGCACACGCAACTTTTCCATGACTTGCGGCCCCAGCTCGCCATCCGCGGCCAGGCCCTGGTCTTTCTGGAAATTGATCACCGCGCGCTCGAAGGCCGGATCGTCGGCATCGCTGATCTTGCCGGTGATGTACCCCAGCGCGCGCAGACTGGCCTGGGCCTGGGCGAAGGTCGCCGGATCCACGTCCGGCTCGGCGAGCGGCGCCGCAACCACCGGTGGCGGCGAAGGGGCGGCAGTGACGGGCGCAGGCGCCGGCGCGACCTTGGGCGCCTGGGTGCAGCCGCCAAGCACAAGCACCATCAGCGACGCCAGAAACCGGTTCCTGTTCATGCGACCTCCAATGCCCGTTCCAACTGCGCGATCTTGAACGTCAACCGCACACAGGTGCCCTGTCCCGCCTCGCTGATGATCTCGAGCGCCGCCCCATGCAGCGCCGCCACCTTGGCCACATAAGTCAGTCCCAGACCGACGCCTTCGTAACGGCGCGCAAGCTGCGTCTCGGACTGCGCGAAACTGTCGAGAATGCGCTGGCGCGCATCCGGTGCGATGCCGACCCCCGTATCCGTCACCTCGATCAGGAGCGCGGCATCGCTGCGGCGGACCTGCACTGTCGCGGCGCCGCCGGGCGGGGTGAATTTGATGGCATTGGCGATCAGATGGGCGATCGCTTTACTGAGGCGCTTGCTGTCGCCATGAAGTGCGGGGAGATCGTCGGGAATGGCAGCCCGAAGCGTGATGCCCGCGGACCGCGCGCGTGCTTCGGCCTTGGTGACCAGAGCCGGAACCGAGTCGGCCAGATAGATCAGCTCCCGGCTCGCCGTCTGCTCGCCCGCTTCCATCTGGGTGAGGTCCAGAATGTCGTTGATCAGGTCCAGCAGGCGATGGCCATTGGCGAGAATTTCGCCGGCATATTCGCCCTGGCGCGGAAACGCGCCTTCGGCGCCGGTGAGCAGGCTGGAAAAGCCGATGATGGCATTGAGCGGGGTGCGCAGCTCATGGCTCATCACCGCCATGAAGGCGGATTTGGCACGGTTGGCGCTTTCGGCCTTGTCGCGCGCGGTGCGCAGGGCTGCCTCGATCTGCCGCCTTTGCTCGATTTCGGCCATCAGGCGATTATTGGCGGTGCTGAGTTCGGTGGTGCGGACGACCACGGCCCGCTCGACACCCCATTTGCGCAACAAGGTCGTCGCCATGTTCTGGGCCAGGAGCGCGGTCAGCGCCAGCACCAAGAGCGCGGCGCCGGACGGTATATAAAGACTGGTGAACGGGTCTTCATGGCCCGCCGAACGCAGCGCCAGGAAGAAATGGCGGTCGCCGATCGTGAAGGGCGTGAGCTGCTGGAATTTGGTGTTGCCGAACCAGCGTGCGGCGCTCTGGCGGCTATCTCCGCTCCAGATCGTCGGCGTGCCCTTGCTGCCCGCCTGATAGGCCAGCGCGGCCTGGATCGCCGGATCCGAAGGCGCCTTCGCTTCGGCAATCAGGGACGAGAATTGCAGAAGGCCCAGGGCATAACCCATGCCCACGCCGCTGTTGGCGCTGAGAGGAAAGGCCAGCAGCACCACAGGCTCGCGCGGGCCGGCCACCAGGGTCTGGGTGACGGGCGCGGAAGCGGCGACCCGCCCACTCTGTGCCGCATCCTCGAAAAGCTCGGCGTAACGGGGAATGCGGGAAAGGTCCAAGCCCAGCAAGCTGAGATTGCCGTCAAACGGTTCGACGAAGGTGATGGGCAGATAGGTGTCTTTGGCGTCGGCTTCGATGATTGCGCCCTGATCGGTCAATTTGCGGATGTGAAGACCGTAAAGCCCATCCTTCTGCAGGCCGGCTTCATAAGCGGCGCGATCGGTCTTGCCGACCTTGGGCACCCACAGCACGGCGCGCAATCCCGAATTCAAGGGCAGCATCTGATGCGCATAGGTGGAAAACTGCCAGCGCGTGACCTGGGAGGCGGTGACGAAGGCCCGGATCGCCGCCAGGGACGTGACATGACGGGCGACATCGCCCTTGAAGGTGGAGACAAAGGTGGTCGCGCTGCGGCGGAACTGCTGGCGCGCCTGGTTTGCATAATAGCCGCGCAAGGAAAGGAAGATGGCGATGGCCAGCAGGAAGCCGGCGATAACCACCGCGATCGGCGGCAGGAACTCCCGCCAACCCTCTCTCGCTCCCTTGCTCCGCATTTACTCAGCCTGAAAGATAAGAGCGGGCCGCCCATGCGCCCGCCTTTCGGCTGGCATTGCACACCCTGCAACGCTAAGAGGCAGTTAAGGATTGATGGCACAACCGGGGCAGCCGCGATTCTCTTGCGGAACTTCGGTTCAAGCACGTTAACCTGAGACCCATTAACCAGGGTGGATAGGCGCGGAAACGCACATTTCGCCGCGCACGCCGGCGCTGTCCTTTTCTACCCGCACTGTTCGCAGCGCTCCTCCCAAACACGCCAGCATTGCATCCGGACAAGCCTGCTGCGCGTTTGCGAGGTTAATTGCCAGTTCTCGCCGATGATCGCTCTTCATCCTGCAGTCCCGCGAAAGACCGACGCGTTCCGCCGCGGGTTTGCCCACACGCTCGGGCAGGTCCAGAGGGTCTATGCCGAATTCTCCGAGGACCGCATTGCGGCCGTCGCGGCCGGCATCACCTTTTTCTTCCTGCTGGCTCTGTTTCCCGCCATCGCTTGCATCGTTTCGCTGTACGGGCTTTTTGCGGATCGCGCCTCCATCATCGAAGCGTTGAAACTGATTTCCGGCTTCTTGCCGGAAGGCGCCGTCAGGGTGCTGCACAGCGACATCTATCGGCTGACGCAGGAAAAGCCGGAAGATCTGGGCTGGACCTTCCTGATCAGCTTCATCATCGCGATCTGGAGCGCCAGCGGCGGCATCAAGGCGCTTATCGATGGCCTCAATATCGCCTTCGAGACCAGGGAGACCCGCAGTTTCCTGCGCATCACGGCAAACGCGCTTCTCTTTACGGCGGTGCTCACCGTGGCGGCCGCCCTGTCGATATTTGTGGGCGTGTCTTCCTCGAAATGGCTGAGCGCCCTGCCATGGGCCAACATCGCCAAGCCTGCCTTCGATATCCTGACCTGGCCGATCGGGTTTTGCCTGTGCTCGGCAATCGTTTCCCTGGTCTATCGCTTTGGTCCCGACCGGCCGCATGCCCGCTGGAGATGGATAAGCTGGGGTAACGCCATTACCTCGGCCGCCTGGATTGCAGGAACGTTCCTTTTCAGCTGGTTTGTCGGCCATTATGGCCGTTATGACCGCACCTATGGCGATCTGGGCGCGGCCGTCGGCTTCCTGACCTGGGTGTGGCTGTCGCTGGTCATTCTTCTCACCGGTGCCGAAATTGTATGCGAGGGTGAACGGCAAAAATGACGCCGCCACCGACGTCGATCTCACGCTTTCGCCAAGGCTGGGCATAGATATAATGATTCATGGCCCTGACCGTCCTTTTGATCGATTCCGATGCGGAGCGTGGCCAGGCCCTGGCTGAAAAACTCGCCGGCTTCGCGCGCATCGTGCGCGCCGATGGCTCCGATCTCGCGGCGAAAGTCCAGGCCACCAGGCCCGATCTGATCATCATCGATATGTCCCTGCCCGACCGTGATGCGCTGGAGGATATCCGCCCCGTGGCGGCCGCCAATCCGGTGGTGATGTTTGCCGGCACCGACGATCCGGAGTTTGCGCGCGAGGCCATCGCCGCTGGTGTCTGCTCCTACAACCTGTCCGGCGTGGCCTATGCCGATATCAAGCCAATCATGGCGTCGGCCGTCGCGCTGTTCCAACGCTATCGCCATGTGGAGACGGAACTGGCGGCTGCCCGCGCCTTGCTGGATGAACGCCGGCTGCTGGAGCGCGCCAAGGCAATCTTGATGCGCGACCGCAAGATGACGGAGCCGGAAGCCTATCGCTGGCTGCAGAAGAAAGCCATGAACGAAGCACGCAAGCTGTCTCAGATCGTGGCGGCGTTCGTGGCCGAGCATGAGAATCCGCGCCGGGAGAGCAAATCATGAGCGAAATCGTCTCTCTGGACAGTCGGCGCGGCGATACCAGCCTGCGTCTGGGACTTCTTCGGCTCACCGATTCCGCGCCCGCCATTGTCGCCCACGAATTCGGCTGGTTTGCGGAGGAAGGGATCGAGGCGGAGCTCCATCTTGAGCCGTCCTGGGCCAATATCGCCGACAAGCTGGCTTATGGCCTGCTGGATGCCGCGGTCATCCTGCCGCCGCTGGCCTTTGCTATCGAGCTGGGTCTGCGTGGAATCCGTCAGCCGCTTTTGGTGCCCTGCAGTGTTTCGCATGGCGGCAACACCATCACCCTGTCGCGCGATCTGGCGCACCAAGTCCGGGGTCTCGCCAGGGATCGCAGCAGCGCCCAGGCACTGGCCGACTGTTTGGCCGGGCGGGGCGAACCCTTGCCGCTGGGCATCGTGCATGCCTATTCCACGCACAATCTGCTGCTGCGCTACTGGCTCGCCACCGCAGGACTGGAGGCTGACCGGGACGTACGCTTGACCGTGGTGCCGCCGGCCCGTGCCGTCGAAGCGCTCAAGTCCGGCCAGATCGCAGGCTTCTGCGCCGGCGCGCCCTGGGGCGAAGTGGCCGCGCGCGAAGGTGCGGGCGACATGGTGGCGAGTTCCGACGACATCTGGCGCGATGCGCCGGAGAAAGCCTTCGCGGTCAGGGCGCGCTGGGCCGAGGATCACCCGGAAGCGGTGAAGGGCGCGGTGCGGGCGCTGGCGCGCGCGGGCCAGTTCTGCGATGCGCCGGAGAATGCATCTTATACCGGCGCGCTGCTGGCACGGCAGCGCTATCTCGACGTGGACAGCCACGCGGTGCTGTCATCCCTGCCTGGCGGCGCGATCGCCTCGCGCAACCAGTCGCGCTTCTGGCGTCATGCCGCCACCTTTCCCTGGAAGAGCCACGCTGTGTGGTTTCTCGCCCAGATGGCGCGATGGGATCTGGTCGAAAAGACAGATCACGCCGCACTGGCCGAGCGTGTCTATCGGCCCGACATTTACCGGGCGGCGCTGGTGCCGCTGGGC
>Ga0310811_10012167_pt1 | contig 11162 bp, 24 predicted proteins | sample YCmetagenome_FD_207642 | JGI IMG/M metagenome (GOLD analysis project Ga0310811, IMG submission 207642) | Soil microbial communities from experimental microcosm in Duke University, North Carolina, United States - YC | ecosystem: Engineered > Artificial ecosystem > Soil microcosm > Unclassified ... | reverse complement strand
GGTGGCGGCCACCGACCAGTCAAGCGCGGCCCGGGCGGCCCATAAAAACGCGCGTGCGCATTGGAACGGCGCGATGCTGGCCAAGTCCCGGTGGCTATGGGAGGGCCGCCTACCTGGCCCGGGGCGTCACGTGCTGGACTGCCCGCGCTCGCTGGTCCTGTACGGCTGCCAACTGGACCCCGGGACGGACCCGGCCGTGGTGCTGTTCGGGTGTCACATGGAGCGGGTCGAGCCGGTGCGGCCGCTGACCTGCTGGGTGCTGCCCAGCGGGGAACAATTCATGGGGGCCGCCAGACCGTTGGGCATGGTGCACGACGGGGTGTGGTGGCACGTTTGGGTGGAGGAATGACGATGGACGACAACGGGGTAAATTGCGGCGGGTGGGATGCGTGCCCGCACTGTGGCTCAATGGCCATTCGGGAAGGCTATATCCGTGACGGCAAGACCGTTGGATGCAGCAAGTGCGGTGCAAGTGTCCACGCCTTCCACCCCGATGCGCTGGCCAAGGCGACCAAGCGATGGAACGCCCGTGTCGCGCCCGCCGCTCCCCCGCCCATCTATGTCTGGTGGTCCGATGACGGCCAGCACATCCGCAAGTGGTCGCGCGACCCCGGACCAGCGGGCGAGCCGTTCACCCCAGTGGCCGTGCAGCCAGATGCTGCTGGGTGGGTGGTCGAAAATGGAGGCGGAACGCGCTGGCGCACGTGGGAAAACGGCTGGTCAGCGTGGACTGACAACGTGGACGATGCCACGCGCTATGCCCGCCGCGAGGACGCCGAGGCGGTCCACCGCGATGACGAGGACGCATGGCGGGTTGTGCCCTATGTTGGCGCGGTCAACGCCGACAGCTGGACTGGTGACCCTACGTGCCCGTCCTGCCATGGGCGCGGCAAGCTGGGGCCGTTTGTCCCCGGTGGCGCTGTGGCCCAGTGCGGCAACTGCTGGGTCAGCCGTTCGGTTGAGGCGGCGGTCATTGGCCCGGATGTCCTGCCCAAAGACGCCGCCCATGCCGAAGGTTGCAATCACACTCATACGGACCTGTGGCTGTGCGATTGCCCACGGGTGCGGGCATGACCGGCTCGGTGTACAACCTGGCGCGCGCCCGGTTTGAGCAGCCGCCGCTGGTGCAGGTGGACCACGCCCGGGCAGCCAAGCTGTACTGCCGCTACTGCGCGGAACGCCGCGCCCGGGCCAGTGCCCGCGATGACGCATGGACCAAGCGCATGGAGGCCAACGATGCCTGACCCGGACCTGCGGCAGCAATACAGCCTGACAGCCGAGCAGGCGCAGGAGTTGATGGGAATGTGCAACCGCGTCGGCCAGCACGACATCAACGAATGGTGGGCTGCACGTGGCCGCGAACAGGGCTTTGCGTGGCAGTCTGGCCGCGATCTGGTGTGGGACTGCGGCGGCGAACCCAACTGGGAAATCAGGGGCGCGACCTTTACCGCCGAATCCCTTGCGGTCCCGCCCGAATATCAGCAAGGGGGCCAACCATGACGTGCAACAGTCACAACTGGGTGGACATCACCACCGTGACCGATGGCGAGCGCAAATTCATGTGCGCCAGTTGCCCCGCGCGGACCACCCAGACCGAGTTGGACAACGAGGAACGGGCGCGCCTTAACCGGGCGTGGGATTCGGGCTACGTGCCCACATCGCAGCGCAGGCGCGACGGTTGGGACGGGATGCGCCGATTCCTGACCCAGATGGACGAGGGGCGCACACGATGACGGAAATGGCAGACGAGTTGCGCAATCGGGCCGATGTGGCCGCGCTTGCCAAGGAGCCGGTGAACCTGGACGTGGCCGAAGCCAAGGTGCTGGCCAACCTGATCGACCAGCAGGACAATGCGCTGCGGCGCTACGTGGGCGACCTGACCCGGGCCGAGCAGACCATCCACCGGCTGGAAGTCGTGGCCCTGCTGACCCGCCACTATGCCCTGTCCTCGGTGTACTTGGCCGGGGCCAACGACACGCAGGACTACCTGCGCAACTACATCGACCACGCCAACTGCGCGGCGCTGGGTTGGCCCAGCATCCCCGAGGTGGGCAAGTTCTTGACCGAGAAGGGCTATTTGAACATTGAGGGGCGCATCGCGCGCGCCATCACGCAAGGGGAGAAGGTCCGCCATGTCAGTTAAGCCCACCCGGATGTCCCGGGCAAAGGCCAAGGCCGCCGCAGCACCGCTGCCCATGCAGGTCACGGAGTTGCGCGAACTGGTGGACCCCACCGAGGCCGAGCGCATCCATGTGCTGTACTGGGGCCGGGACCAAATCATGTACTGCCAGCCGTGCGGAAACTACCTGTACCGCGAAGCCCCGGCGGCCGACGGCGGCCCCATCGTGCTGACCCTGCTGCGCTACACCGATCGGCAGGACTCGCGGAATGACCCGCTGGCAGTCCTGTCCGGCCAACTGGGCTTCCGCGTCATCCCGGCGGGCCAGAACCCCCCGGCGCATGACACCCACACGGGCAAGCTGACCGACCAACCCATGGCCGTCACACTGGCCCCGGTCCCGGGACGCTAATGAGCCGACCAGCCACCCCGGAAGCGCGCGAGTTGTACGCGCAGGCCATAGGGGCACAGGGGCCAGCATGGGCCAACACGGCACACCTGCTGCGCACTGGCTTTGAGAACGTATGGATAACCCCGGCGCTGGTGGCGATAGACCGCGCGCTGGACCATGGGAGACAGCAGGATGATTCCGCAGCCGATTGAAGGGGCCAATGACAAGCGCGTGGCATCGCCCGGCACGGAAAGCTGGGTGGGTGCCCTGCGGGTCCGCGTCGAGGAAGTGGACGGCTTTCGCTGGCAGACCAGCGCATGGCGGCCCAGCCCGGCCGAACTGGAAGCGTTGAACAAGGGCGCGTGTGTCCACCTGCGCCTGTCCGCGCCGCGCCACCCCGTGGTCAGCTTGGGCGTTGGCCCCGTGCCCGGACTGGGCGACCTGGTGGGTCTGGACCACGCCGATGTCAGCACCCCGGCGCATGAGCGCATGTGCGTTTGGGACGAGGACAAGGGCGACGCGGTGTCGCGCCCGGTTGTGGCCGTCAACTGCGCCGAGGGGTGGGCAGACGTGTGGATTATGGACCCGGACCAGCCGGGCAAGCCCAAGATCGAGGACGGGCGGGTGTGCGTCGAACGCCTGTGCGGGCATTTCAGCCTGCGCTGGGCATAGCATGACCGAGCAGCGCCAACTGGAATACCGCGACCCGCGCGAACTGGTCGCCTACGAGCACAACAGCCGGACGCACACCCCGGGGCAGATCGAGGCGTTGCGCCGCAGCTTCCGCGAGTACGGGTTCACCAACCCCATCTTGCTCAAGGGCGACCGGGTAACCATCGGGGCCGGTCACGCGCGCACCGAGGCGGCCATAGCCGAAGGGTTGGACCTTGTGCCCACCATCGTGCTGGACGGTCTGACCGAGGCGCAGTGGCGCGCCTATGTGATCGCGGACAACCAGTTGGCCGTCACGGGGTCCGGCTGGGATGAGGCCACGCTGGCGCGCGAAATGGAAGCACTGGCCGCGCTGGACTTCGACCTGTCGGCCACTGGCTTTGACGATGACGCCATTGCGCACCTGCTGGGGCGCGGACCTGCCCCGGAGCCGGCCAAAGTCTTGGGGGCCATGGCGGCCGAGTTCATGGTCCCGCCGTTCACCGTCCTGTCCGCCCGCGAGGGCTGGTGGCGCGAGCGCAAGCGCCAATGGTTGCAGCTGGGCATCAAGTCCGAGGTCGGCCGGGGTGACGCCCTTATGGACACCAACCTGACCACCCGGTTGTTTCCCCTGTTCAACAGGTCAGCGGACGCCATCGACTTTGTGAAGAAGTGGCGCGCCGAGGGCTTGGACGATGCGGCCATTGAGGCCAAGGCCTACGAGGTGCAGGGCCGCAAGCGGGGCAAGGCCACCAGCTATGCCAGTCAGGACACGCTCAACGGCATCATGGCGCAGGGCAAGCGCAAGGGACTGGGCGCGACCCCCACGGCGCTGGGCGGGGCAAACAAGGACGAGTCCCTGACCACGGGCACATCGGTGTTTGACCCGGTGCTGACCGAAATAGGCTACCGCTGGTTCTGCCCGCCGGGCGGCACGGTGCTGGACCCGTTTGCCGGTGGCAGCGTGCGCGGCATCGTCGCGGCCGCGCTTGGCCGTCCGTATGTCGGGGTGGACCTGCGCGCCGAGCAGATCGCGGCCAACGAGCAGCAGTGGGTGGACATCGGCAAGCACATGCCAGACCGGCCCGCGCCCCAATGGCACACCGGGGACAGCGCGCAGGTGCTGTGCGGCAAGCTGTGCGAGGCGGACATGCTGATTGGCTGCCCGCCCTATGGCGACCTTGAGGTGTACAGCGACGACCCGGCGGACATCAGCGCCATGGACGCGGCCGGATTCGATGCGGTGTACGCGCGCATCATCCAACTGGCCTGCGCGCAACTGCGGCAGGACCGCTTCGCCTTCTGGGTGGTGGGCGAGTACCGCGACGCGCGCGGCAACTATGCGAACCTGGTGGGCAAGACCGTGGCGGCCTTTGAGGCGGCCGGGCTGCACTACTACAACGAGGCGGTGCTGCTGACCGCCGTGGGCAGCCTGCCCATCCGGGCCGCCCGGCAATTCCGGGCTGGTCGCAAGCTGGGCAAGACCCACCAGAACGTGCTGGTGTTCGTCAAAGGCGACGGCAAGCGCGCGGCGGCAGCCTGCGGCGATGTCGAGGTGGCGGGGTCGCTGGCAGGTTTCCGGCCGGATGAAGAAGGGGAGTTGTAACCCCGCTTAGTTGCGGCTATCTGGCAATCCGTAAGGCGACGACTCGCCGGACAAAGGAGACGCCGGATGGCCCAGAGCAAGACTGCCCAAGAAGAAGATGCGCTGTTTGCGGACTATGTGCGCAACGCCCGCGAGTTTACCACGTGCCTGCACCTTGGCCCGGGCAACCGCACCACGGTGCGCGGCCTGCCCACGTACAAGGCCGCCATGGCCAAGGCCGCAGAACTGAACACCCAGTCGCAGTACGGCCGCAAGGCCATCGTGTACGCGGTCAGCCAGCAGGGCTACACCATCGACGTGTCGCCCCGCCTTGCCGCCTTGGCGGGGGTTGATGACGGCGTGGTGGATGACCCCATGCCGCAGGGCTACCTTGCCCGCATGGAGCGCGGCCTGTGAGCGTCCGCCCCGAAATCGCCGCCCCCATCACGGACCTGCCCAGCGCCATGGCGTGGGTTGACGGCCTGACCCGCGCGGGCCTCATGTTCCACTTTGAGGACAGCCCCGACCAGATCGAACACGCGGGTTCGGCCGAGCCGTTCTTCACCCCCGAGGAATGGCCCGTGCTGGAGGACCGGGTGGCCACCATGTACGCGCTGGACTGGCCCGAGCATGGCTGCCCCATCGGGTACGCGCTGGAAGTCATGGGAGAGGACGCATGAGCGCCGCCATCGCACAGGCGGCCGCCAACGTGGCCCGCGCGGCCCGGCCCCGCATCCAGTGCCACAACGTGGTCAGCGATTGGGTGCTGGCCCAATGGCGCGCGCTGGGCTTGGTCCACGCGGTCATGGACCCGGGCACCGGGCACGTCATCCGGCACATCGCATGGGACACCGCGTGCGCGTACCTGCGGCGCGGCTATGTCTCGCTGCCCACCGGAGGGTTGGACTCGTGAAGGGCTGCACCCCGGGGCCGTGGGTTGCCCTGCGCAACAATGTCATCGTGGCCCGGGGCACGGGCGGCAACCAACGCAACCTGTTCGAACCGTGCTGGACTGACACGCAGGGCCGGGCAGACGGCCGGTTGGCCGCAGCCGCGCCCGAACTGCACCAGAGCGCCACGCTGCTGGAAAGCCTGTGCACATGGCTGCTGCACGCCCATGGGCCGGACAGTCCCACGGGCAAGGAGGCGCAGTTCCGCCTCACGCAGGCACGCGCCGCGCTGACCAAGGCCGAGAAAGGGACCGACGCATGAACAGCTTTACCAAATCGTGCGACCGAATCCGGGGCGTGCTGGGCGCGGCCAATGCGCTGTCTGTTGGGAACCGTCACAAACACCCGCCGCTGACCCGGCGCGGCATGGCCGTGCTGACCTACCTCGGCCACCGCCGCAACAGGGAGGCCGCCCGATGAACGACTATAACTTTGTGATGCCGCCCACGGGCGGACCCATCCACCTGCGCCGGGAAGCCCGCGTGGCCATGGGCGAGGCCATTGAGCGCATGTCAGCCGCCACGGGGTACAAGTTCGGCCCGCGCGGCTGGGCGTACTACGCCGAGGGCTTGGGCCTCATCACCAAGGGGGAGTTCGACCGCTTCGAGAAGCTGCTGACCGACATGCGCAAGGACGGCGAGTTGGACCCGGACGTGATTGAGCCGGACGCCAGCCGCATGGCCACCGAGGTGCGCGACTTTGAGGCCAGCGGCTGGACCCCGGAGGCGTTGGCCCAGCACGCGGTCAATGACATTGCGGACAACCTGCGCAACTGGGCGGAAATCCACCACGAAAAGGGGTACTGGGACGACCTTGATTACTACGTCGAAATGATCGTGGAAAAGAAGGACTTGGTGCAGATATTCCGCAGCACCGCTGACCGCTACAACGTGCGCATCACCAACGGGAAGGGTGACACGGACATCCACACCCGGCTGGCCATGCTCAAGCGATTCCGCACCCACACGGAGGCGGGCCGCAGGTGCGTCCTGCTGGCCATCGGTGACCATGACCCCAAAGGGCTGCACATCGTGGCCGGGCTGGAACGCACCATCATGTCCTGCGCCAACATCAAGGGGCTGGACTGGTACGACCCGGACTTCGACGTGGTAAACATCGGCTTGACCGAGGCGCAGATTGACCGGCTCGACCTAATGAAGATCGGCAACCTTGAGACGGGCGGCGGGCGCGACCTGTCCAGTCCGGCGCACCCGGACCACTTCAAGCCCTACGTGCAGGACTACTTGGCCAGGTTCGGCTGCTGGAAGTGCGAGGCCAACGCGCTGGTGGGCCACCCGGCCAAGGCCAAAGACCTGCTGGAAGACGCCATCAACGAGTACATCCCGGCCAGCCACCCGGACGACGTGGACGCGGCCAACCAGCCCGCGCAGGAGCGGGTGCGCGAGGAAATCGCCAAGCTGATGCACAACTGGACCTTTGAGTGATGCGCCCCCGTCTTGAGTATAAGCCCTGCGCGGCCTGCGGCCGGACGGTGCAACACCGGCACTGGGTGACCAATGACGCATCAGGCGTCACGGTCGCGCGGCACAAGCGGGCCGGTTACCGCGTCGGGCAAGCCCCGTGGTGCGATCAGGTGACGCGATGACCGATCGGTTGGACGCCGGGCACGTCTGGACGCCAAACTTTGGCCGCCCGGGTGCTCATGATCCCAAATACTGCTGCGAGGCAGTGGCCGAGGGCGGCAGGTCTGCATTGTTCTACCAGTGCCGGAACAAGGTGCGACAGACCCGGGATGTGCTGTGGCATGGTAAGCCGGTCACGCTGGGCTACTGCAACGTGCATGACCCGGTGAAGGTCAAGGCCAAGCGCGAGGCGCGCGATGCCAAATACAAGGCGGACTACGAGGCGATGACCGCCAAGTGGGCCGAGCAGGCGCGACTGGCCAAGTTGTACCCAGCCGCCGTGGAAGCCTTGCGCTTAATTGCGGCGGGGCATAACGACGCACGACAGCTGGCGCGCGAGACGCTGGCCCAACATGGAGACACGATTTGACCGACACGCGCGGAACCAAAGACATGCGGCTGGGCCACGAGTCCTATGAGCGCACCCGGGACGGTGACCTTGTGGCATTTGGCAGCAACCCGCCCGACCGGGGCGAACCCCAGATGGAATTGAAGGTCAACGGGGTGGCGTACTACACGGCCAGCACCAGCGTGCGCGGATGTCTGGGCGGCTGCCGCATCGCGGTGGATTGGGATGGCCGGTCCAGTCTGTCCATCATGGTGGACCCGCCCCAGCCCAAACGCATCCACTGGCTCTGGTGGGTCTGGTTTATCGGTCTGGCCGTGGTGGCCGGTGTCGCCTTGGGGGTGCAGCCATGAAGTGCTTCCCCCTGTCCACCGCGCCCCAGCACCTTAAGCCGTACCTCGACTGCGTGGACGGCGCGGTGGCAACCGGCGGCAGGTTGGCCGACGCCAAGATGGTGGATGGCCGGGTGGCCGGACGCCAGACCATGGCGCGCTATGACCTGTTCCGCGCCGGGCAGCGCGTCGCCTCAATCGAGATTGAACTGTGAGCGCGCTTGCACCCCACGCGCTGGCGGCGCGGTTCTTGGCGGACGCCTTTGCCACCGGCGCATCCGAACTGGTTGCAATCGAGGGGCGCGGCGGCGCGATCAACCAAACGACGTTCCACACGCTCTGCGCCATGGAGGACTGCTACCGGCTGGCGGCTGACCGCATGGAGCAGCACATCCGCGAACAACTGGCCGCCAACCCCGGGGGCTGCACCTTTGCCGGGTCCATCAAGGGCCGCTGCCCCGCGTGCCACCAGATGCACAACGCCGGATGACCGCCGAGCAGGTCAGGGACGCCCGCGTGGCGCGCGAACAGGTGGCAGCAGACATCGCGGCCCGCATTGGCCCGGGCAGTTATTGCGCCTATGAAAACGACGTGGTGCAGCACGGCACGCACAAGGTCATGGCCACCTGTGCCAGCCACTGGGATGCGTGCTTGGTCCTGCTGGCGGTGGGCCGGTTGTCGTGACTGACCTGCGCATAAAGCCCATAACCCTGCGCGCCGCCTGCCAGTTTATCGCGGAGCACCATCGGCACAATAAGCCGCCCCGGGGCCACAAGTTCAGCATATCGGTCTGCCGGGGCGATCAGGTTGTCGGGGTGGCGACCGCTGGCAGGCCCGTGGCCCGGGCGTTTGACGATGGCCTCACCTTGGAAGTCAACCGCAGTTGCACCGATGGCACGCGCAACGCCAACTCGATGCTCTATGGGGCGATCTGGCGGGCCGCCAAGGCGATGGGCTACATGCGCCTCCTGACCTACACGCAGCACGATGAAAGCGGGGCCAGCTTGCGCGCGGTCGGCTGGCGGCGGGTCAGGGACGTGGCCCCACGGGGGTCTTGGGCGGCATCGACCGCCGACAAACGGCTCAAGGCCATGCGCGACCCGGTGGGCAATGGGGAAGTTGCCCGTGTGTTATGGGAGATCACTTGTGACTGACCAACTACCAAGCCCGTGGGCGAACGTCCGCGCCAACGCGCTCCAAGGCCTGCGCGACGCGATGCGCCGGGGCGATGTCCCCAAGGCGGTCAGCGGCTGGGAGCAGCAGGTACTAAATGCGATCATGCCCCATGTGCAGCGGGGCGCACCCCTCGCTGTGGACAAGGCCGGGTACGACAAGCTGCAAGCGGCCGAGACGAACGCCATACGGCTGCAACTGGCGCTGGAACGCGCCGTGCAGATCATCGACGGCGTGGGTACGGACGAACACCGGGCATGGCTGCTGGAACAGGTCCGCAAGACGCACGCGCAGGTCAAGGTCGCGTGACTGACCCGGCCCGGGCCATTTGCGCCGAACTGTGTGAGCCAGACCCGCCTTGCTATGTGCTGGACGAGGACGACGGCAAGGTGTGGACGCCGTGCACCGATTGCCTGCGCGCCTGCGGGGTTGAAGTGCCCGAACCGCTAGACCCCGCTGCGGTGGTCAGGCCGCTGCTGTAGCGTCCAGGTTGGCCGTCCGGCCCGGGCAATCGGCCACGCGCCAGAACCAGCCCAATCCAATTTCCGTGCAGTACGGTTAAATCAGCGGCTTCAACGCGACCGCGCCAGCCTCACACAAACCGCTCGCGTGCCCACTTTTCCAGCAGCGCCACTGCGGCCGCGCTGTCTTTGCACCACCGGGTGGGGGACCGGAAGCCACGCTGGCCGCGCTTGCCCCGGTCGCAATCCAGCCGCAACGCCAAGGCCTCACCCGCCTTGCTGGCCTGACACATGGACCCATGCCGGTGCGCCAGCTTGATGCTGCCCCGTGGGGTACAGCGCCAAACCCCGGTGTCCGTCCAGACGATGGTGAAAGGCCCGGCCGGGACGCGGCCAAAGCCAGCGGGCGACATTTCGGCCGTGGCTAGTGCGGCCGCCCCGGCTTCGTCAAATTCGCGCGCGGTGGCGTCTATCCAGGTTCGTGCCGCCTTGCTGCTGTCACGCTGCACGCGGTCCAACTGGGCCTTGAACAGATTGCGGGCTGCCAGCATGGCCAGCCAGTCCCCGCCCATGCAGTCCACGGCCTGCCCCATGCGCGACTGGAAGCCGTCAAAGCCGGTGGGGTGGTTACTGGTCACCCGCACCACCCCACACATTCGCTGTCGGCTGCGTCCTGCTCCACATCGTCCAGCAGCATGGGGCTGCGCTCAACCTCGCGGCGCAACTGGTCGATGGACAGCCAGCCAAACGTCATGCCGCGCTCCACCTCCAGGTCGCCCCACCAGTCCAGTCCGTCCGGGTCCAGCCGTGCCCGGGCGATGCGCTGTTTATTGCCAAGGAAGGGGCAGTGGTCGCAGTTGCCCGTGCCCTTGCGCAGTTGCAGGCGGAAAGGCTGACCGGCCCAAAAGTCGGTCACGTCCGCCTTGCGCTGTCCGGCCTCGGCCAGTGGAAAAACGAACCGCCGGTCCACGTTGCGCGGCCGTCGTGGCAGTTCGAACACGCGGTCGCGCTCGTCTGCCCGGAAGCCAATCACCTCGGTGTACTGGCCGCGCTTGTAGCCCTGCAATTCCATGAAGTCGTGCAGCGGCTGGACCTTGCAAAACTCGGTGCACATGCGCCCCCGCATGGTCGAAAACAGGGTCTTTTTCTGTTCGATCAGCAGGGCCAGCGGTTCGCCGTTCCGCGCCGCGCTGTTGTACCCCACCTCCTGCACGCGCCCGGCCGCGCCCACCTTGCGGTAGCGCGATGTGAACTCCAACCAGCGGATGCGCACGCCCCAGTGGGTAGCGCAGTCGTGGACGAACCGCAGGGTTTCCGGCCGCTCCTTGCCCGTGTTGGCAAAGCACACGAACACGTCATCGGGCAGCTGGCCACCATGGGCCTGCACCATCTGCCAAAGCATGTACGCGGACGTTTCCCCGCCGCTGAAATTGACTTGCGCCGGGCCGTGAATCAGGAACGGGTTGGTCATCGGCACGGCCCTAGCACGGGGTCCGCCGGGTCCACACCGT
>Ga0310811_10012166_pt1 | contig 11163 bp, 8 predicted proteins | sample YCmetagenome_FD_207642 | JGI IMG/M metagenome (GOLD analysis project Ga0310811, IMG submission 207642) | Soil microbial communities from experimental microcosm in Duke University, North Carolina, United States - YC | ecosystem: Engineered > Artificial ecosystem > Soil microcosm > Unclassified ... | reverse complement strand
CACAACACACCCCGAACAGCAAGAAGACCGAACCCGCAGGTCCGGCCTATGCCGATGTCTCACGACATCACACGCGGAAGCGGAGGGATTCGAACCCCCGGTACCTCTCGGTACTTTCGCTTTCAAGCTGTAGCGGGTCATGGCCATCTAAGGCTGCGATGCAGGTCAAGTGTCCGTAGCCGTCCACCCACGTCCACCGGTCTCGGGCCGGGTTGATGTCACGGTTGTGGTCACCGCAGCTGGTCGCACTGACCCCTTCCTCGTCGTCCTGGCCGCCTCATGGAGCGGGACGGACGGGTCAACCCGGAACCACCTCGGCGGCGGTCCCGGCCTCCTGGTGCTCATCGTGATGGTGACTCGGATGGTGGCCGGGGCCGTCGACGAGGTGCGCGAAGCGGGGTTGATGCGGCCGGCCCGGTCTATGACACTCGGGGAGGACGAGGAACGCTCCTCGACCCACCGGCCCGCGCGGGCGCCGAAGATGAACGCCGCCGAAGCGAGATCGTCCCGAGAATGGCCCTCGCTCGCCGTTGGTCAGCTCAGGTGCACTGCCAGACGTTTACCCAGTTCCATTTCTTAGCCTTGTCATCCCAGACCCAGTGCCCAACCCAAGCGCACTTCGGAGCGGCGCTGGGGTGCACAGAACCGGGGGTGCTTGCGAGAGCTGACGCCGAAGGAATAAGCATCGCCCCACCGCAGGCCACGGCGACGAACGCAGCGGCGGTCACCAGGCGACGGGTTGAAGTGCCCCCGATGTTCATAGTGACCGCGCTCCGTTCACGACTGCCGCTTGATTGCAGTACGGATGCTACCTCGCAGGTCAATCGTGCCTCGTACCCAGATTAGATGATCACGCCATCATGGCGCCGGGTCCGCCGCTCGCGCTCTGCGCCTTCTCCGTCCATCGAGCTGCGGTTCCACGACCTGCGGCACACGGCGGTGTCATTGCTGCTGGCGCTCGGTGTGCCGCCGCACGTGGTCCGGGAGATCGCCGGCCACAGCGACATCAAGTTCACGATGATGGTCTATGCGCACGGCAACCTGACCGAGAAGGCCGCCGCGTTGGCCCAGCTCGGTGAGGCTGTCTCGGGTGGGTTGTTGTCAGACGTTGTTGTCAAACCCGCCCTCGACGCCACCCAAGATCAGCCATGACCCGGCTCAGCTGCGGAAGCGGAGGGATTCGAACCCCCGGTACCTCTCGGTACTTTCGCTTTCAAGGCGAATGCATTAGGCCGCTCTGCCACGCTTCCGTCGTCAAGGGTAGCGGCACGGCCGGGTCACGTGGCACGGCTCGCCCGTGCGGCACCTCGACCAGCCCGGATCGCTGTGGTGGGATCACGACGTACCACGTGACGAACGACCGGAGGACGTCGTGGAGATCAACCCGGATGCCGAGCTCGACACCTCGGACGTCACGGACCTACGCGGCGAGTCGGGCGGGGGCGGTGGCGGGCCCCTCGGCGGGCGGGTGGCAATCGGCGGCGGTGGGGTGAGCATCGTCGGCTTGATCATCTACTTCGTGCTCTCACAGCTCAGCGGTGGAGGAGGCGGAGGCGGGCTATCGGGTGGCCTGTCCGATCTGCCCGAGTTGGGCGGCGGCACGAGTAGCTCCTCCTCGAGCCAGGGCCAGTCCCAGCGAGACTCGGCGTTGAAGCAGAAATGCGCCTCCGGAGCAGCTGCCTCCGCCGGATCCGATTGCGAAGCCGTTGCGCTCGTCAACTCGATCGAAGGCTTCTGGCGGGACCAGCTAGCTCGCTCCTCCACCCCTTATACACCGGCCAAGACGAATATCTTCAGCGGTTCTGTGAGCACCGCCTGCGGTGATGCGACCGCCGACAGCGGCCCGTTCTACTGTCCGGGTGACAAGAAGGTCTACATCGACCTGACCTTCTACTCCGAGCTCGAGCAGAAGTTCGGAGCCCGGAATGCGCTGTTCGCCCGCGCATACGTTCTCGCGCACGAGTACGGCCACCACGTACAGGACATCCTGGGGATCGAGCGGAAGGTGCGGACCCGCAGCGGGCCCACCTCGGACTCCGTCAAGCTCGAGCTGCAGGCCGACTGCTTCGCAGGTGTGTGGGCCAATCACGCCACCACGACGACGACCGCATCCGGCAAGCCTCTGATCACCAACATCACCCAGGCCGACATCGACGCCGGCTTGGATACCGCCTCCCGCATCGGCGACGACTTCATCCAGACCAACCTGGGCGGCGGCAGCGTCAACAAGAGCCAGTTCACCCATGGCAGTTCCGCGCAGCGCGAGAAATGGCTCACCCAGGGCCTGAGCACCGGCAACCCGGCAAACTGCGACACCTTCGCCCCGGGCGTGAACCTCGGCTGACACGAGCCGGCCCTCGGCTGTCGGTGAGCCGGCATCACCTTCGGCACACCCGTTTCGCACGCCACACGCGCGCTGCAGTGCGTGTGCGGCGACCGCAACGGGTGTGCGGGCATCAACCATTACCCCGCGAGCCGTTTGCGTCGCGTGATTCGGGGCACCGGAGCGGCTGCGACGACGATTAATCGTTCACGGTTGGATTAACCCGGTCCGGGGGTCGGGGCGCAAAATCCGAGCTGTTGCTCAGCAGTCTGCGATCAGATCTTGGGGTTGTAACCCTTGTGCCGCCGCTCGTGCCCAGATGGCCTATGAGGGGGCTCCAGTTTTGTACTGGTGGTGACCGGGGTCGGGCGGGGGCTCCCGTTCCACGCCGACCCCGGTCACTCTGAAGTGGTAACGAGGGGGACACGACGAGGATTCGGTGCGGAGGGGGATGTTGCGACCTCAGACGGATGAACGTAGGGAACGGAAGAAATCCCGGACGTCGGCGACAAGTGCGACAGGCTGTTCCAGTGCGGCGAAGTGCCCTCCGGATTCGAACTCAGTCCAGCGCTCCAGCCGATAAGCCCGTTCAACCCACTCACGCGGCGGCTTACTGATCTCACCTGGTAGCCGGGCGAAGCCGGTGGACACCTCGATGCGTTCGGCGAACGGAAGCCGCCACCCGTCGCGCAGTGCCTCGCAGTAGAGCCGTACCGACGAACCGATCGTGCCGCTGACCCAATAGATCATGATGTTGGTGAGCAACTCGTCCAGGGTGAACACGCTGGTCACGTCGCCGCCGCAGTCGGTCCAGGCCCTGAGCTTCTCCAGGATCCAGGCCGCGAGACCGGCCGGGGAGTCGGTGAGTGCGTACGCGAGCGTCTGCGGCTTTGTGCTCTGGATCGCCTGATATGCACCCTCTTCGGATCGCCATTTCGCCATTTCCGACAGGAAAGTCTTTTCCGCCTCGGTCAGGGGCGGCGAGCCCGGTCCGGTGTCGGCCCGCACCCCGGCCATGTTCAGGTGCAGGCCGATGACCCGCTCCGGGTGGGCGTAGGCCAGCCGGCTGCTGACCATCGAGCCCCAGTCGCCGCCCTGCAGCCCGAACCGGTCGTAACCGAGGACGTCGGTCATCAGGGACGCGAAGAGGTCGGCGATGCGCCCGGGGTGGACTCCGGGCACACCGGCGTCCGGAGAGAAGCCGTAGCCGGGCAGGCTCGGCGCGATCACGTCGAAGCTGTCGCCCGGATCGCCGCCGTAGGCCGCCGGATCGGTCAACGGGCCGACGATCTTGTGCACTTCCCAGAACGAGCCCGGCCAGCCGTGGCTGAACAGCAGCGGCACCGGGTTCGGACCCTTGCCGCGCACGTGGGCGAAGTGCAGCGTGTGCCCGTCGACCTCGGCGGTGAACTGCGGCAGCTCGTTCAGCGCCGCCTCGGCCGCCCGCCAGTCGTAACCGTCACGCCAGTGCGCGAGCAGCCGCTCCAGGACGTCGAGGTCGGTGCCGTAGTCCCAGCCGGCGCCGGCCACCGCCCCCGGCATGCGGGTGCGGTCCAGCCGGGCCCGCAGGTCGTCGAGGACCGGGGCGGGTACGTCGATGCGGAACGGGGTGGGCGAGTCGGCCATGGCCTACACCCTGCCGCAAGACTCCTTGCCGGGGTGGGCGACCTACAGGGGGTTGGAGGTCGGCCGGCTCGGGCTGATGAGCATGTTGGCGCCGGTCGGCGGATCCGACGGCTGCTGGGACACCGGCTGGTTGGAGATCGCCGGCGCCGGGCGCTGCGGGGCGCTCTGCAGACCGTTCGAGGTACCCGGGGTGCCGCTGTTGCTCGGCGCCGAGGCCCCGCTGGCACCGGTGCTCGAGCCCGTGCCGCTGCTCGACGAACCGGTGCCCGTCGACCCGGCGCTGCCCGAGGTCCCGCTGGAGGAACCGGTGGTGGCCCCGCTCGGGCTGGCGGTCGTGCCGCCCGTGGTCGCCGGGGCCCCGGTGGTGCCGCCGGTGGTGGTCGGCGTACCGGTGGTGCCGCCCGTGGTGGTCGGCGTACCGGTGGTGCCGCCGGTGGTGGTCGGCGTGCCCGTGGTCGCACCGGTCGTGGACGGGGTGCCGGTGGTCGCGCCCGTGGTGGCCCCGCCGGTGGTCGTCGGTGCCGGGCTGGGCGTCGTCTTGGGCGTCGTCCTCGGAGTGGTCCGGGGCGTCGTCTTCGGGGTGGCCTTCGTCGCGCCGGTGGAGGACGAGTGCGTGGCCGGTGGCGCGCTGGTCGTCTCCTCCGGAGTGAGGTCGCTGGTGGAGCTGGTGGAGTCGGCGTCCGAGGACTTGGGCCACAGGAAGATCGCGGCGACGATCACCACGATCGCCACCACGCCGCCCACCCCGACCAGCAGGGTGGTCTGCCGGCGGCGGTCCTCGTCGGCGAACGCGGAGCGGTCCTCGAACTCCGGGCGCTGGTAGGCCATCGCCGGGCGGGCCGGCGCGGCGCGCTCGGTGAACGCGGCCGGGCGGTTCTGCGGCGGCGGGGGCGGAGGGGCCTGACGCGCGGGCGGGCGCGGCGGGCTCTTCGGCGGCCCACCCGGACCACCGAGCCCGCCCTGCCCACCCTGACCGGCGAGCCGCTGGCCACCGCCGAGCGGGCCCTGCTGCGAGGCCGGCGAAACCGGGGGCGAGTTGGCCAGGTAGGCGCCCGCTCCGGCGGCGGCCGCGGCCGCACCGACGCCAGGGCCCATGCCGGTACCCATTCCCCGGCCACCGGGGCCACCGGGGCCATTGGGTCCACCCGGGCGGCCGCGGCCGGCGCCCAGGTCGGGCTGGGGGACGGGCAGAGCCGCGGCCCGCTGCGGCTGTTGCTGCTGCTGCGGGGAGATCGCCAGCGCGGCGCCCAGGGCGATCGAGGTCTTCGGGTCGGCGTCCACCGCGACGGGGCGGCCGAGCTCGTCGGACACCAGCTGCGACACCAGCGGGATCCGTGACGAACCGCCGACCAGCAGGACGGCGTTGAGGTCCTCAGGGGTCAACCCGGCCGAGGACACCGCCCGCCGCAGCGCACCGACGGTCTCCTCCAGCGCGGGGCGGATCATCGCCTCGAACTCGCCGCGGGTCAACCGGGTCTGGGTGCGCAGGTCGGGCAGCAGCACCGGGATGGTGGCCTCGGTGTCGCTGGACAGCGCCTCCTTGGCGTCCACGCACTCGCGGCGCAACCGGGCCACCGCGCTGAGCACATCCTGGTCATCGGGATCGAGCTCGTCGAACGGGGCACCGATGCCCTCACGGACGTGCCCGAACACCACCTCGTCGAAGTCGACGCCGCCCAGCCGCTCGATGCCCTCGGGCTGTCCGAGCAGCTCGAAGCCGCTTCCGCCCGTCTTGCGGACGACCGCGGCGTCGAACGTACCGCCACCCAGGTCGTACACCGCGATGGTGCTGCCGGACTCGACCCGCTCGGCCGACGCGTAGGACACGGCCGCAGCCTGCGGCTCGGCGAGGAAGGTGACCGACAGGCCGACGGTGCCCAGGGCCTGGCTGAGCAGGTCCTTCTTGTGCTGGCCCCAGGCGGCGGGGTGGGTGATGGCGATCCGGCGGGGCGGGCCGCCCTCACGCTCGCTGACCTGGTCGACGACCCAGCGGATCATGCGGGCGGCGAGCTCGTGGGCCTGGTGCGGGCGACCGGCGATCATCATCGGGATCTCGTCGCCGATGCGGCGCTTGAACTCGCGGACGACGCGGTCGGGGTCGGTCAGGGCGCGACGTTCGGCGGCCTCGCCGACCAGGATGGAGCCGTCGTCGGCGAGGTAGAGCACGGAGGCAACGGTGGGCGAGCGGGTTCCGAGCGTGACCACGTCCGCACCGGCCGGCGCCCGGTCGGTACCCCGGCAGATCGCGGCAGCGGTGTAGGTCGTGCCCAGATCGATGCCGAGCTGGTAACTCATCGCTCTCCCTCTCCGCCCGCCTGTGCCTGCGCCCCGGCCGGTCGGCGTCTCGACCACCCCGGCCACAGTCTGCCTGGCCGTCACCTCGACCGGCCGCGGTTTTTGCGCGCGGACCTACAGTTTGCGCCTAGCGGGGATCGGGATCGGCCGCCGGGTTGTTAGCCACGCCGCGATATTTCAACCGGTTCGTGGACGAACTCCCCAATCCCCTAACGCGCAGGCTCCCACATCCCCCGCGGAGCCCCTAAGACAACCCTGCCCGTTCCCCGATGGCCAGGGGCCCCGCGCGGCCTAACTTTGCCCCCAGAGCGAAACGACCTCGCTAGCTACTTCCCACCACACAGCTACCTGAAGGAGATGGCCACGATGGCGACCTCACTGCTCGACTGGATCCTCGACATCCTGCGCGACCCCGACCACCGCCAGGCCTTCCAGCACGACCCGGACGGCTACGCCGACCGCCACGGCTTCGGCGACCTGTCCTCGGCCGACGTGCACGACGCGCTGTGGCTGATCGCGGACAACCAGTCGGCAAGCTTCGACCACCACGACCGCGGCCACCGTGACGACGACCGTCACGACAACGACCACCACGGCGGCCACCACTACCCGCCGCCCCACCACTACGACCACAACGAGCACGCCGGCCACTACCTGAACAGCTACATCCACAACAACTACCGGTTCATCGACGACCGCGACACCGACGTCGACAACTCGATCCACCAGCGGGTCGACACCGACGGCGGCGATTTCCACCAGCACATCGACAACGACCCGGTGGTCGTGTCCGGTGACCACGCGATCGGCGCCCACGGCGACATCCGCGACAGCACGCTGACCAGCGGCAACCACAACGTGGTCGGCGACAACAACGAGGCGGTGACCGGCAGCCACAACAACACGGCCTTCGGTTCCGGCGACGCCCTCCACACGAGCTTCGACGACGCCCGCTTCGGTGACGGAAGTGCGGTCTCGGTGGGCGGCGACGCCCGCGGCGAGTCCGAGCACAACGACACCAGCACCTCGGTGCGCGGTGGCGACGGTGCGACCTCGGTCAACGTCGCCGGCGACCACGGTGACGCGAACTCGAACGTCAACCAGGAGCACACCGACGTCGACCAGCGCTTCGAGCAGGACGACCACACCCGGACCGACGACCACTCCGAGTCGGGCTCGCACAACAGCATCGACACCCACGACAGCCACGACGTCGACCTGCACCTCTAGAACCGCACCTCTAGAACCGCACCTCTGGATCGACGAGCTCCACCGGCGGCCGGCCCCACCTTCGGGTGGGGCTGGCCGTTTCGTCGCGAGCCGGCCGGAGCGGGGTGGGGCCCTTACACCCGGACGGCCCCATCCCCGCGGTCCGACACGCGGACGCGACACGCGGGGATAAATCGTGGTGGTGCGAGCCCGCCGATCCAGCAGAATCGCTGAGAGTTCGCGTCAGGTCCGGCTTTCCACCGCCGGCCCGCCGCAGCTCAGCCCGCCCCTGACTAGGGGCGACGCGAACGGGGACCGTCCCGAACCCGACCTGGGGAACTGATAACGTGAGCTGTGTCGCACCCACCGCCGGGTCCCCCGGGTGGGCGCCCGAGGCCCGGGGTGACACCCCGATGGGGTCGGGGTCGACCCCCCAATCCCCCAATCGGCGCAGGGGGCCACCCCGTACACCGCACCAAACCGAACCCTGGGCGATCCCCGATGACCCATCGCGGCCCAGCCCATAGTTTTTCCTCAGCGCCGGAGCAACCGGCCGGCAAGCAAGAGCCCCGACACGAACAACCAGGAGATGATCCCCATGGCTAACGCCGACACCCAGTCCCTGCTGGAGTGGCTGCTGGACCTGCTGAAGGACCCGGCAGCCCGCGCCGACCTGCTCGACGACCCGAACCGCTACCTCGACAGCCACGGCTTCGGTGACGTCGACTCCCGCGACCTGTACGACGCCCTGTGCCTGGCCGCCGACCACGACAACCACGGCCACAACGACCACGGCAACCACTACCCGCCGCCGAAGCACTACAACAACCACGAGGACGCCGGGCACTACCTGAAGTCCTACATCACCAACAACTACACCTACGTCGACGACCGCGACACCAACGTCGACAACTCGATCCACCAGAAGATCGACACCGACGGTGGCGACTTCGACCAGAACATCGACAACCACTCGGTGACCGCGTCCGGCGACGGTGCGATCGCTGCCGGCGGCGACATCCGCGACAGCACGCTCACCACCGGTGACGGCAACGTGGTCGGCGACAACAATGAGGCGGTGACCGGCAACCACAACACCACGGCCTTCGGCCAGGGTGACGCCACCAACGCCAGCTTCGACGACGCCCACTTCGGCTCCGGCAGCGGAGTGTCCCTGGGTGGCGACGCCACCGGCAGCGCCCAGGACAACGACACCTCCACCAGCGTGCACGGTGGCGACGGCGCGACCACGGTCAACGCCGCCGGCGACCACGGTGACGCCAACGCCGTGGCCAACCAGGCCCACACCGAGAGTGACTTCGACTCCCACGTCGACGACCACTCCAGCGTCGACAACCACGCCGACCTCAACTCGCACAACTCGGCCGACTTCGACGACAGCCACAACACCAACATCCACACCTGATCCATCAGGGTCGAAATCCCGGTGTCGGTCGTCGGATCGCCCAGGGTGTCGGGCTCCCGCCTGAGACACGCTGCAGCGACGACATCGGGGCAGTACTAGCCTGACGGTCAGACCGAGCGGCCGGCTTCACACCCACCCGGGTCGTGGAGCCGGCCCTTCGGCGTTGTAGGGCCGGGAGCTGCCGCACGGCCGGGAGCTGCGAGGATCTGACGGAACGAGGAGGTGGCTGGTGGCGGTACGCGAGGCGGTCGATCTGGTGGATCTGGCGCTCAAGGCGACCACCGCGTACAACCGGCCCGACCTCAGCAAGCGGCTGCAGCAGACCCGTGCCCGCCTCGCCGACCCCGCCGTCCGGGTGCTGGTCGTCGGGGAGTTCAAGCAGGGCAAGAGCCAGCTGGTGAACGCGCTGGTCAACGCCTCGGTCTGCCCGGTCGACGACGACATCGCCACCTCGCTGCCCACCGCGGTCAAGTATGCCGAGACCGCCGGCGTGACGCTGGTGAAGGAGGCCGAGAGCGACAACGGCGAGCCGTTGCCACCGCAGCGCACCGAGGTCCCCATCGACCAGCTCGCCCAGTACGTCTCCGAGGCGGGCAACCCCGGCAACCGCCGCCAGCTCACCTACGCCGAGGTGGGTATCCCCCGCCGGATCCTGCAGAGCGGGCTGGTGCTGGTCGACACCCCGGGCGTCGGCGGCCTCGGCTCCACCCACGGCGCGGCCACCATGGGTGCGCTACCCCGCGCGGACGCGGTGCTGCTGGTCTCCGATGCCGCGCAGGAGTACACCAAGCCCGAGCTGGACTTCCTCAATGCCGCCCGCCGGCTGTGCCCCAACGTGGCCTGCGTGATCACCAAGACCGACCTGTATCCGCAGTGGCGCAAGATCGTGGAGCTGTCCACCGGGCACCTGATGCGCAACGGGATCGCACCGGAGGTGTTCCCGGTGTCCTCGACGCTGCGGATGCACGCGCTGCGGATGCCCGACGAGACCCCCGAGCAGCAGGCCCAGCAGCAGGAGCTGATGGAGGAGTCGGGCTACGTCTCGCTCATCGGCTACATCCAGCGCGGGGTGATCGGCAAGGCCGACGAGCTGGACCGCCGCTCGGTGTGCCAGGACGTGCTCGCGGTGTGCGAGCAGGTGTCGGCGAGCATGCGCTCCGAGCTGTCCGCGCTGGAGGACCCGGAGCTGGCCGCGCAGCTCATCGCCACCCTCACCGAGGCCAAGGGCATGTCCGACGACCTGCGGAACCGTTCGGCACGCTGGCAGCAGACCCTCAACGACGGCGTCCAGGACCTCAACGCCGACATCGAGTACGACCTGCGCGACCGGCTGCGGGCGATCTCCCGGGAGGCCGAGCACACCGTCGACCAGACCGACCCCAAGGACACCTGGGACCAGTTCGCCACCTGGGTGGAGCAGCAGGTCTCTGAAGCGGCCACCGCGAACTTCGTCTGGGCCATCGAGCGCGCCCGGTTCCTGGCCGGCCAGGTCGCCGAGCACTTCAACGGCTCGGGCATCGAGTCGCTGCCCGACCTGACCTTCGGCCAGAACGACTTCAGCTCCGGCGAGGTGCGGGCGCTGGAGAAGCCCGAGCAGGAGATCGTCGGCATCGGCGGCAAGCTGTTCACCGGTGCCCGGGGTGGTTACGGCGGCCTGGTGATGGTCGGTATGGCCACCGGGCTGGCCGGGATGTCGCTGCTCAACCCGCTCTCGGCCGCCGCCGGTCTGGCGTTCGGTGGCAAGACCGTGCACGACGAGCTCAAACGCAACAAACAACGCCGCCAGGCCGACGCCAAGATGGCCGTCCGCAGGCACATCGACGACGTCACCTTCCAGGTCGGCAAGGACACCCGCGACATGCTGCGCCAGGTCCAGCGGACGCTGCGCGACCACTTCTCCACCCTCGCCGAGGAGATGCACACCTCGCTGACCGAGGCGGTGGCCGCGGCGCAGAAGGCGGTCCGCGCCGACGAGACCGAGCGGGGCGGGCGGATCAAGGACCTGCGCGCCGAGCTCGACCGCGTGGACATGCTCGCCCGGCGGGCCAAGGCACTGGTCGGCGAGCGCGACGCCGTGCAGATCTCGCGGGAACTGGGTATCTCACGGTGACCGGTTCGCTCAACTTCGGCGGCTCGGCGCTCGGCACCTCGGTTCGCGGCTTGATGTACAACGCCATCCAGGTGTACTCCGACTCCCCGGCGGCCAACCACTGGCTGCGCACCCACCTGGCCCGTTTCGACGAGCCGCTACGGGTGGCCATCGCCGGTAAGGTCAAGGCGGGCA
>Ga0310811_10012165_pt1 | contig 11163 bp, 12 predicted proteins | sample YCmetagenome_FD_207642 | JGI IMG/M metagenome (GOLD analysis project Ga0310811, IMG submission 207642) | Soil microbial communities from experimental microcosm in Duke University, North Carolina, United States - YC | ecosystem: Engineered > Artificial ecosystem > Soil microcosm > Unclassified ... | reverse complement strand
ATGCTACGCTGCGCTGCGTGACCAAGGGCGACGAGATGGACGCGGTCCGTGTGGCCGCGGTGGGCGACCTGCATGTGCGTTCGCGCACCCGGGGCCTGCTGCGGCCCGAGTTCGAGGCGCTGCCCGACCGCGCCGACCTGCTGCTGCTCGCCGGGGACCTGACCCAGCGCGGGCAGCTCTCGCAGGCGCACACACTCGCGGACGAGCTCGGCGGCCTGGGGCTGCCGATCGTGGCCGTGCTGGGCAACCACGACTACGGCGAGGGGCAGGAGAGCCAGATCAGGGCCCTGCTCGCGAGCTTCGGCGTCACGGTGCTGGACGGCACCTCGACCACCCTCGAGGTGCGCGGAATGCGGGTCGGGGTGGCCGGCACGGTCGGCTTCGACGGCGGCTTCGGCACCGACTACGACCTCTGGCACGCGGTGCGCGTGGGCAAGCGCTCGGACCGCAGGCTGGCCGAGGCCGAGCGCTTCGGCAAGGCGCTGGCCGGGCTGCGGGAGCAGGGCGCCGACCTGCGGATCGCGCTGACCCACTTCGCGCCGGTGCGCGGCACACTGGCCGGCGAGCAGCCGCGGATCATCCCGTGCCTGGGCAACGAGCTGCTCGGGCGCACCATCGACGCGGCCGGGGCCGACTTCGCGGTGCACGGCCACGCGCACTTCGGCACCGAGCGCGGCCGGACCGTGGCCGGAATCCCGGTGCGCAACGTGGCCCGCCCGGTGCTCGGCCGGCCGTACGCCATCTACCGGCTGAGCCCCGCACGGGCCGAATCCGCAGGCGCCGCGCGCTGATCCGGGCTGCGGTCCTGCTCCGGGGTGCGGCCGGCAGCCTGGGCCGTCGCACCCTTTCCTGCCCGCTTGCCTTCATGGCTCGCTAGGCGATATATCTTCTCCATGAATTCTCCAACCAGGACGGAGCAGGTCTTCCTGATCCTCACCGCCCTCGCGGACCGCCCCCGGCACGGGTACGGGATCGTGCAGGAGGTCGAGAAGCTCTCGGAGGGCCGGACGCGGCTGAAGGTGGGCACGCTCTACGGCGCGCTGGACCGGCTCACCACCGAGGGGCTGCTCGAACCGGACCGCGAGGAGGTGGAGTCGGGGCGGTTGCGCCGCTACTACCGGCTCACCGAGCGCGGTGTCGCGGCGCTGACCGAGGACGCGGAGCGGATGGCCGCGAACGCGCGGGCCGCGGCGCAGCGGCTGGGCGTGCGGGGCGTGCGCGTGTCGGGGGCCGGCGCGGACGCGGGCAGGCCGACGAACCTCGGACAGGGGCCGAGGACCGCGCGAGGGGCCGCGTGAGCACACAGGAGTCCCGGACGGACCGGTATCGCAGAGTGCTGGCACTACTGCCGCGGGCGTACCTGGAGCAGCGCGGCGAGGAGATGCTCGCCGTGATGCTGGACGGGGCGGAAGGCGAAGGTCGCGACCGGCCCTCGGCCGGCGAGCTGCTGAGCGTACTCGGCCTCTCGCTGCGGCTGCGTACCGGCGCACCCGGCGCGAGCCCGCGGGCCCGGTCCGTCGGCGAGATGCTGCGCCTGATCACCCTGATCGGGCTGCTGCTGCAGGCGGCCGCGTTCGCCTCCGCGCCCGCGCAGTTGCCGCATCTCTGGATCAGCCCGATCCCAGGCCTCGACTATGCGGCGAACTTCGGAAGGTTCGATCTCTGGCATGTCGTCGGTGATCTGTCCGGATTCGTCTGCCCGTTCCTCGCTCTGGCTGCACTGTCGCGCGGAGAGCGCAGGCTCGGTCTGGTCCTGACCACCAACGCACTGGTCCTCGTGTCGAGTTTCCCGCCGCACCTGGACATGTTCAGATATCCCGCAGGCTTCTTGGGGCAGACGTATGCTGCAGTGGCACTGTGCGTGATTCCCACGGTCTCGGGTCTGCTGGGTTTCCACCGCGAGGCGCCCCGCGTCGTGCGGCCACGGCGTTGGTTCACCGCGGTCTTCGCGCTCGCCGTCCCGCTCGTCGTGCTCGACTCGATGCCCATCGCGCGTGACTGGGCGCTGGCTTCGAACGTGTTCGCCGTCGTCTGCGGGTGTGCTGCGGTCGGCATCGCGCTCAGTCGGACGCGAAGCCGCGGCGGCGCCTGGCCGGCGGCGTTGATGGTCGTGGGCTCACCGATGCTCCTCATGCTGCCAGAATCGATGAACCTGTACACCTTCGGTGGATCGTCGTTCATCAGTCGTCTGCTCCTCACCGACCCCAGCACCTTCGTCGCCCTCGTTGCACTGGCTGTCGAGGTGCTGCTGGCAGTCGCATTGGCCGTCTCGCTTGCGCGGCGGCTCAGGCGGTCGGGCCGGCTCCCTGCTGAACTTAGGGGTCAACGGTGATCACGATCTCTTCGTCACCGGCGTAGGTGACCGATCCGACCCGGTGTTGGACTGTGCGCTGCGGGAAGAGTAGAAATCCTCCGGAGTACTGTTTTGTGACTTGTGCCCCGGAGGTCTCCCGTGCGCCTGGCCGAGCTGAGCGAGTGCAGCGGCGTGCCCGTCGCGAGCATCAAGTTCTATCTGCGCGAGGGACTGCTCGCCCCCGGCGCGCCGGTGACCGCCCGGCAGGCCGAGTACGGCGAGGACCACGTGCGCCGGCTGCGGCTGATCCGCGCCATGCTGAAGGTCGGCGGGATGTCGGTGACCCAGGCCAGGGACGTGCTCGCCGTGGCCGACGATCCCGCCTCCGACCGGCACGAGCGGCTCGGCATCGCCGCCGCGATGCTGCCGCCGCACGTCGCCGAGCCCACGGAGGGGAACCCCGCGGCGCTCGCGCGCTGGCGGGCCGTGCACGACGAACTCAGGACCCTGCTGGTGGACGAGCTCGGCTGGCGTCTGCACGACGCCGCGCCTGCGCTCAATACGCTGACTCGCGCGGTCATCGCGCTGCGCGACCTCGGCTACCGCTGCACCCTCGAATACTTACGGCGCTACGCGACCGCGCTGCATCCCATAGCGGACAAGGAGTATCTCGTCATCGAGGAGTTCGCAGTGCCCGATGAAGCGATCGAGGCGACCGTCGCCTACACCGTGCTCTACGAGCCGATCATCCTCGCGCTGCGCCGCCTCGCGCACGAAGACGTCTCCGCTCGCCGTTACCGCACCGCCCGACTACGGAGCGAATCAGTGACCTAAAGAGGCGGTTAAGCAGCCTTAAGAGTGGGCCGAGTGCCGACACAAGGCCGAAGATCGGCGTAATGTCGGCAGCATGGTCGAGACCACCCTCCTCCCACCCGACCCACGTTCCCACCTCCGCCGCCGCCCTCGCCGCTCCCACCCCTGCCGCTCGCACCCCTGCCGCGCCGTCCCCGCGACCCTGGACGCCGCCCGGGCGGCGGCCGCCCGCGCCCGCACCGAGGTGCCGCGGTGATGACCACCACGAGCGACACACTGACCCGGGCGCGCGAGCGGGCGGCGCACGAGCTCGGGATGAGCGGCGGGCGGCTGGTCGGCCGCGGGCTCGAGTTCGAGGTCTGGCGGATGCGGCATCCGGAGTGGGGCGAGGTGGCCGTGCGGCTGCCGGCCTCCGAGAAGACCACCTCCAACGGCAACGACCCGGTCGTCGACACGGCCGCCCTGCACCGGCACGAGGCCTCCGTGTACGCGTACCTCGCCGGCACCGAGATCCCGGTGCCGCGCTCGTACGCGCTGCTGCGGTTCGAGGTGGACGTCGCGGTCTCCGAGTACATCGAGAACGACGGGTCCGGCTTCGACTCCGCCGAGCTCGGCCGGCTCCTCGCCCGGCTGCACACGCTGCCGCCGATGCCGAACATCGCCCCGTCCCGCGCCGCCGACGCGTTCCGCGACACCATAGTCGAGCGGCTCGCCCGGCGCTGGGAGCTGCTGCGCCGCTTCGACCCCGCGCTGCCCCCGCCTCCGCCCGCCGCGGAACTGGCCGCGGTGGTGCCCGCGGCGGCCACCAGCCTGCTGCACCTGGACGTGCGCGCGGAGAACGTGCTGTGCCGCGACGGGAAGATCAGGGCGCTGATCGACTGGACGAACTCGATGATCGGCGACCCCGCCTTCGAGCTCGCCCGCGCCGGGCAGTACGCGCCCTACCCGGAGAACGGCCTCGACCTGGCGGAGCTGCTGCGCGGCTACGCCTCGGTGCGGCCGCTGCCCGCGCGCTCGGCCCGCTGCACGGCGCTCTACCGGCTGGACGCGGCGGTGATGCTCGCGGTCGTGTTCAACGACGAGAGCCCCGACCCGCGCCGCGGCCCCGAGTCCCTCGCCCTGGTGCACGAGCTCATCGAACACTGGCACGCGGTGCGGTAGCGCGCGGTGTGATGCGGTGCGGCAGCGCGCGGTGTCGCCGACGGGTGACGGTCAGTCGAGGCCTAGATCTCGCGCGGCCGCGGCGACCTGCTCGCCGTGCCGCCAGGCGAAGAACTCGTCGAGGAGTTCGAACAGGGCCTCCACCGCCGCATCGTCGGTCTCCTTGGGCCACGGCCGCGGGGGAGTGGCGCCACGGCCGAAGACGGCGATCTCTGCGAGGCCCTGCCAGCCGAGCCGAGTCCATGGCACGTCCAGCCGGTTCAGCAACCACACATACAACCCGTCGAGGAAGCGGCCGCCCGTACCCTGGTCGAATGCGGACAGGTACGCTCTCAACTTCCCGTAGTCGAAGGCACCCATGTACATGCCTGGACGCTTGCGAAACCGGCTCCAGTATTCCTCGATGCTGACGGGCCGTGTGCCCGCGCTGCGCCCGGGACGGCTCCACACCGTCGTCGCCGACGGATCCTCAGCGTCCTCGGCGAATACGTACTCGTACTCACCGACGATTCCGTAGGCGCTGCGGACCGCGCCGTCGTGGCCGCGTGACAGCTCGACCGGTAACCCGAACCTCGCCGCGACCGCCGCCACGTCCTCGTCGAGCCGCGCCACGTGTGCGGCCGTGAAGCTCAGCTCCGCCAAAACCCGCGGCAGCGCCCCGGCCTGCCTGACCTGCTCGTTCAGCGTCCCCGTCACCCGGAGACCCTATCGTCAAACCACTGACAACGGCGCCCGCTGCTGCCCGTCCTCGCCGGGCACCGGCTGGGCGGCGTCGCGGCCCAGCTCGACGATCCGGTTCGCCGAGTCCACGTGCGCGATCCGCGGAGCGTAGGACTGCTCCTCGCCGTAGCCGACCTGGAGATAGCTGATCAGGATCACCAGGTCGCCCGGCCGTATCAAGTGCGCGGCCGCGCCGTTGACGCCGATCACGCCGCTGCCGCGTTCGCCCTCGATGACGTACGTCTCCAGCCGCGCGCCGTTGGTCACGTCGACGATCGCGACCATTTCGCCCGGCAGCAGGTCGGCGGCGTCCATCAGGTCGCGGTCCACCGTCACCGAGCCGACGTAGTGCAGGTCGGCGTGGGTCACGGTGGCCCGGTGGATCTTGGATTTGAGCATGGTGCGGTACACGGATGCACTCCCGGTTTTCATCCGTTCCAGTCCCGAGCGGGTACCGGACGGGTCGGCCTGGTTCCGCGGCCATCCTACGGTTTCCGGATCACCCGCGGAATCCCAGGCCGTCGCCCCTGGTTACAATCCCCTCGTGGATGCCAAGCCGGTCTTGCCGGCCTCGCCGACGCTCGAGCACGTCGCGCGGGTGGCCGGGGTCTCCAGGGCCACGGTCTCGCGCGTGATCAACAACGTGCGCAACGTCGATCCGGCGCTGGCCGAGGCGGTGCGCGCGGCGGTCGAGGCCACGGGGTACGTGCCGAACCAGGCCGCGCGCTCCCTGGTGACGCGGCGCACCAACTCGGTCGCGCTGGTCGTCTCGGAGGGCGAGCACCGCAGCGTGCCGGGCAACGACGCGTTCGTCGGACGCATCTTCACCGACCCGTTCTTCGGGCGCGTGGTCTCGGGGTTGTTCTCCGTACTGCGCCCGCGCGGGGTCAACCTGGCGCTGATGTTCGTGGAGACCGACGAGATGCGCCGCCAGCTGCTCGGCTACCTCCGGCAGGGGCACGTGGACGGGGTGCTTCTCGTCTCTTCGCACGCGCTGGACCCGCTGCCGCGGATGCTCACCGAGTCCGGCCTGCCCGCCGTGCTCTCCGAGCGGCCGGCCGCTCCGCTGCAGATCAGCTACGTGGACTCGCCGCAGCGCACCGGCGCCCGGCTGGCCGCCGACCACCTCGCCGCGCGCGGCTGCCGGAACGTGGCCACGATCTCGGGACCGATGGACATGCCGGCCGGCCGGGACCGGCTCGACGGCTTCCGCGAGGCGATGTCCCGGCACGGCTACCCGTACATCCCGGCCGTGGCCGGCTACTTCACCCAGGAGTCCGGCAGCGCCGCGATGGCGCGGCTGCTCGAGGAGTGTCCGGAGGTCGACGGGGTGTTCGCGGCCAACGACCTGATGGCGCTGGGCGCGATCACCGTGCTGCACGAGCGCGGCAAGCGCATCCCGGAGGACGTGGCCGTCGTCGGGTTCGACGACAGCCACGCGGCGCTGCTGTGCCGCCCGCCGCTGACCACCGTGCACCAGCCCGTCGAGTCGATGGCGGCGCAGATGGCGCGGCTGCTGCTGGACCGGATCGACCAGCCGGACCTGCCGATCGCCTCCGCCGTGTTCGACCCGACGCTGGTCGTGCGCGCCTCGGCCTGAGCCGGTCCCGCCGAGGTCGGCCGCACCCGTCCCGCCGCTCGCCTCACAATCCGGCCCCGCATTCCGTCGTAGTGAGCGGGGGTCGACGGGCGGCCCGCGGGACGGGACGAGCGCGAGGAGCTGAACCGGGAGCATGGAAGCGAGAATGAAGAACCCCGAGGTTGTCCTACCCGGGGCGATGCAGCCGATTCAGGATCTGTTGCGGCTGGCCAGCGCCACGGGCGTGCCCGAGCTCACCCTGCGGCTCCTGCAGCTGCGGGTGAGCCAGATCAACGGGTGCGGCGACAGCGTGGAGACCGGGATGGCGGCGGCCCGCATGGTGGGCGAGACGCAGGAGCGGCTGACCGCGCTGGCGCTCTGGCAGGCAGCGCCACACTTTGCCGAGGCGGAGCGGGTCGTGTTGGAACTCGCCGAGTGCGCCACCCGGCTCGCCGACTCGGCCGACCCGATTCCGGACGACGTGTGGCGGCGCGCCGCGTGGCATTACAACGAGAAGCAGCTTGCCGCGATCGTGCTGATGATCGCGGCGACGAACCTCTGCAACCGGCTCGACGTCGCCACTCGCAGGTCGCCGGCACCCGGCGCCGCGTCGCTGTCGCGCACGGACCCGGATAGGGTCGGGCGCGTGACGGGCATCTACGGCGAGCACTACGAGCTGCGCCCCATCGGCAGGGTCGAATCCCCGCTGCGTGAACGCGCCGAGGCGCCGCGGCAGGGCGACGAGGGCGCGCCCGACGTGTGGATCGCCTTCGCGCCCGAGGTCCGCGACGCACTGAGCGACCTCGCCGTCGGCCAGGAGGTGCTGCTGCTGACGTGGCTGGACCGGGCCGAGCGCGACAGCCTGAAGGTTCACCCGCGCGGCGAGGACTCCCGCCCGGACACGGGCGTGTTCAGCACCCGCTCCCCGGACCGCCCGAACCCGATCGGCCTGCACCGGGTCGAGATCCTCGCCATGGACGGGCTGCGCGTGCGGGTGCGCAACCTCGAGGCGCTCGACGGCACGCCCGTCGTCGATGTCAAGCCCCTGCTCGGCGACGTCGCCGACCGCTAGGTGAGCGCCGCGTCTGGCCCAGGCGCCGCATCGCGTCGGCGCGCCACCAGGCGGGCAGGGCGGGGGAGAGCAGGTGCGAGGTCGGCTGATCGGGATGCAAGCCCAGCCGGCGCAGCGCCGCGGCTCGGATTCGAATGAAGAAACTGCCGTGCCAGTGGCCGTCCGCGCTGCGGCCGCAGACGTGGTCGATGAGCACGTCCCCGGTTTCGAACGGGAACCAGTCGATCCCCCGGTCGAGCAGTCATTCGCAGACGGCGGTGATCGGGTGCGGCTCGCCGGGCAGGTTCTCGTAGACGAACAGCTGGATCCACGCGGACTCGGCGGTCTCAGGGGTCTCGGTCTGGGGGGTCTCGGCGCCGGCGGTCTCAGTGTTCTCCGTCTCCATGCGTCGCATGGTGCCACGGCCCGCTCACGCCCGACGAGCAGTTTTCCGGCGCACGATCCGGCGTAGTACCGCGCCGCAGCAGAGTACGTACGTATGCTGCATCAGCGGCACGAGCGGGCCGGCGGCGCGGGTGTACCAGACGGCGCCGACGCTGAAAGCGCGGATCGTGAGCCAGACCCTGTCCTGCTCGTCCCGGTCGACGATGAATGACTCTTCGCCGCGTTCCGGATGGCCGTGCAGGGTGCCGTAGCCGAATCCGTGCCGCCGCGGCTCGTCCACCGACCACACCACCTCGCACGGCGCACGGAGGCTGAGGCGGCCGGCGCCGAGGCGCAACGTCACGAGAGTTCCGGCTTCGGCGCGAGGACTCGAGGCCTGCGGCCGCACATGCATCCCCTCGTGCATCCGGAACGTCACGACGGCCTCGCCCGCGGCCTCGAACGCCGCCGGCCCCTCGCCCACCCGCATCCGGCGTTCGAGATGCCGATACCCGCGCGGCAGCGGACCGCCCGAGCGAGTCGCCCCCACTTCGCCGTACGTGAACCCACCCATGCCCGGCACCTTAGCCGTTCTCCGGTCGTGCGGTCGCGGGTGGTGCGCTCGTCGCGCCGCTCAGTCGAACGGCGCAGCCGCGGTGGCCGCGCGGCGCGGGAACGGGTTGGCTGACGGGGGAGGCGGTGTCTCGTCCTGTCCCGCCGGACGAGGCGCCTCCCGCCGATCTCTCGCCGCGAAGCCTCGCAGCCCGACGCCCGAATGGGAGCCAGCATGTCCCCGGCACGCCAGTTCATGAACAGCAAGGTCGAGTCGATCCCCGCCACCGAGACGGTCGACGTCGCCGCCCAGCGCATGCGCGACGCCGACGTGGGCGCGCTGCTCGTGACGGACGAGAACGGCACGCTCAGCGGCGTCGTGACGGACCGGGACATCGTCACCGGCTGCATCGCCTCGGGCCATGACCCGTCCCGCTGCCAGATCTCCTCGCTGGCCGGGCACACGCCGGTGACCGTGGACGCCGAGGCCGACCTCGGCGACATCCTCAAGACCATGGGACGTTCCCGGGTGCGCCGGGTGCCGGTGACCGACAACGGCCGGCTGGTCGGCATGATCGGCGTCTCCGACCTGGTGAAGGCTGCCACGCCGGACGAGATCGGCGAGCTGGTCGGCAAGATCCTGCACAAGGCCGCCGCCTCCACCTCCGCGTAGCCGGGAGCGCGGAGAGGAGCCGGTACCGTCGGCTCGCAACCCGCCGCGGGCCCGCGCAACCCACCGCCGCCCGCACTCGTCACTGGTCCGGAACCCCCCGCCGCTCCGGGCTTCAGCGCCGGTCCGGTGCGACCGGGCCGGTGCTCTCCCGGATCACCAGCTGGGTCGCCAGCTCCATGCTCAGCGCCTCGTGCGCGTGCCCCTCCAGCCGGCGTATCAGCATCGTGACGGCGGTGCGGCCCATCTCCTGCAGCGGCTGGCGCACGGTGGTCAGCCGGGGCGTGGTCGCCCGGCTCACGTCGATGTCGTCGAACCCTGTCACCGACAGGTCCTGCGGCACCCGCAGCCCGCGCGCCGCGGCCGCCTCCAGCACCCCGACCGCGACCTTGTCGTTGAAGCACACCATCGCCGTCGGCGGGTCGGCCAGGTCCAGCAGGTCGCCGCCGGCCCGCACGCCCGTCTTCGTGGCCGGTTCGCCGTGCCGCATCAGCTCGGGGTCGCCGAGCATGCCCGCCTCGGCGAGCGCGGCGAGGTGGCCGCCGACGCGGTCGTCGCGGGTGTGCCAGTACGGCGGTCCGGTGACCACGCCGATTCTGCGGTGCCCGAGCCCCACAAGGTGCCGGGTGACCGCGCGGGCGCCGGAGAAGTGCGCCGCCGAGACCGAGACGGTGCCGCGCGGCACCGCGATCCGCGGATCGACGACCACGAACGGGTAGCTGCGCTCAGCCAGCGCCTCAAGGTCCGCCCGTGACTCCGGCGGCAGTATCAGCACCGCGCCATGGGTGTCGCGCCGTTTCGGCAGTTCCCGTAACGCGTTCGAGCGCACCACCGTGTCGCCCGCCTCGAGCACCATCGCCTGGCCGTGCAGCGCCAGCGTCTCGGCGATCGACGTGACGATGTGGCCGAAGTAGTCGGTCAGCAGGTAGGGGCAGCGCACGAACACCGGGGGCCGGCTGCCGGGCGGCTGCTGGCGCCTGCGCGGTTCCGGAGCGCGGTCGCCGAGCCGCTCCACCACCTCGCGCACCCGCTCCCTGGTGCGCGGCGCGACGTTCCCGCCGCCGTTGAGCACGCGCGAGACCGTCGCGATCGACAGCCCGGTCTCGGCCGCGACCGCCCGCACCGTCACCCGGTCCCTCCCGGTTCCGGGACCGCCGCCGGTTCCGGAACCAAAACCTGAAACAGAGTCTTGTTTCATTGCTCCCCCATAACAATCCTCTGTGGTCTGGACCAGTTTGGCCCGGGGCCGTTGACTCCATTCGAGCGCACTGCTGCAATCTCCCAACACGGTTGTTTCTGAGTTGTTTCAGAAGCGATGCGAGTACTTTCCCACCTCGGCGGGCGCCCGACCCACTCACGCCCGCCGGAACTCGTGCCGAAGGGATCGCCCGACCACCATGCGTATCAGCAGATTCAGATCCTGGTTCACGGCCCTGCCGCTGGCGGCAGGGACCTTACTCGCCGCGGGCGGGCTCGGCCTCGCCACCGCCGGCCCGGCCGCCGCGGCAGGCGGCGCCTTCCCCGCCCACTACGCGGCCCCGTACCTGCAGATCGCGAGCTACGACGCGGGCGACATGGCCGCAGACCAGGCCGCGACCGGCCTGAAGTACTACACGCTCGCGTTCCTGATCCCGCAGTCCGGGTGCACTCCGAAGTGGGAGGACGACAACTCCGGCGTCGGCGCCTTCGCTTCGCAGATCAGTGCCCTGCAGAACGCGGGCGGAAACGTCATCATCTCGTTCGGCGGCGCCGAAGGCGGCGAACTGGCGCAGACCTGCACCAGCGTCTCCTCGCTGACCGCGGCGTACCAGAACGTGGTCAACACCTACGGCGTCAACCGCCTCGACTTCGACATCGAAGGCAGTGTGCTGTCCGACACCGCGTCCACCAGCCGGCGCGACCAGGCCCTGGCCGCCCTGCAGGCCCAGGACCCGGCCGTG
>Ga0310811_10012164_pt1 | contig 11163 bp, 12 predicted proteins | sample YCmetagenome_FD_207642 | JGI IMG/M metagenome (GOLD analysis project Ga0310811, IMG submission 207642) | Soil microbial communities from experimental microcosm in Duke University, North Carolina, United States - YC | ecosystem: Engineered > Artificial ecosystem > Soil microcosm > Unclassified ... | reverse complement strand
CAAGGACACCACCGGGCTGATGGTGGTCGCCAAGAACGATCTCGCGCACGCCTCGCTCACCGCTCAATTCGCCGATCACGGCCGCACCGGGCCGATGCGGCGCGGCTATATGGCGTTCGCCTGGGGATTGCCCGGCCGGCATCGCGGCACGGTCGATGCGCCGATCGACCGCCATCCACATGCGCGGGAGAAGATGGCGGTCCGCCAAGGCGGCCGCGAGGCGGTGACGCATTGGGAGCTTTTGGAGAGTTTTAATGGGCGCGACGGCAAGCCGGTGGCGGCGCTGCTCGCGTGCGAGCTCGAGACCGGGCGTACCCACCAGATCCGCATCCACCTCTCCCATATCGGCCATCCTCTGATGGGCGACGCGGTCTATGGCCCGCATTTCAAGACCAAGGCGAACCAGCTCGGGCCCGACTCGCAGGTCGCTTTGACGGCGCTCGGACGGCAGGCCTTGCATGCTTATCTGCTGGTACTCGAGCACCCCAGGACCGGAGAACTTCTTCACTGGGAGGCGGGTCTGCCGGAGGATTTGCTTCTCCTGGAGAGCGCCCTGAAAGCGGCGCTATGACGCAGGGGCTTTGAGAAAAGCCTTACCTTACAAAAAGTTATAGCAGCCACACGGGGACGTGACGTCAGCAATCCTTCCCTTTTTGCCCCCCCATGGGGTATATTGCGCCTGCGTTGGAAATGACCAACGGAACATCGCAGCCTGGCCGGCTTTGACAAAGCGGTCGTCTGCCTGGCCCGCCGCTATCGGGGGCCTGAACCTTTGGAGGGCTTATCAATGGCCCGTACCGCTGCTTTGCCGGTCCTCAATGGAGAATCCGGCCTCTCCCGCTACCTCGGCGAAATCCGCAAGTTCCCGATGCTGGAACCCCAGCAGGAATACATGCTCGCCAAGCGTTGGCGCGAACACGATGATCGCGACGCTGCACACCAACTCGTCACCAGCCATCTCCGGCTCGTGGCCAAGATCGCCATGGGCTATCGCGGCTACGGCTTGCCGATCTCCGAGGTCGTCTCGGAAGGCAATGTCGGCCTGATGCAGGCGGTGAAGCGTTTCGAGCCCGAGAAGGGCTTCCGTCTCGCCACCTACGCGATGTGGTGGATCAAGGCGTCGATTCAAGAGTACATCCTGCGTTCCTGGTCGCTCGTGAAGATGGGCACCACCGCGAACCAGAAGAAGCTGTTCTTCAACCTGCGCAAGGCGAAGAGCAAGATCAACGCGCTGGACGAAGGCGATCTCCGCCCCGACCAGGTGAAGATCATTGCCAAGCGCCTCGGCGTCACGGCCCAGGACGTGATCGACATGAACCGCCGCCTCGGTGGCGACGCGTCGCTCAACGCACCGATCCGCGACGACGGCGAGGCCGGCGAATGGCAGGATTGGCTGGTCGACAATTCGCCCAACCAGGAAGCCATGCTGGCCGAGCACGAGGAATATGATCACCGCCGCGACGCCCTCACGGGCGCCATGGGTGTGCTCAACCCGCGCGAACGCCGCATCTTCGAGGCCCGTCGCCTCGCCGATGAGCCGATGACGCTGGAAGACCTTGCCGCCGAGTTCGGCGTGTCGCGCGAGCGCGTCCGCCAGATCGAGGTCCGCGCCTTCGAGAAGGTGCAGTCCGCGGTCAAGGGCACGATTGCAAGGGCCGAACAGGCCGCGCTGGAAGCCGCGCACTGAGCTAAGGGCTTTCGCGGCCCACGAATTGGCGGATCGACAAGAGACGAAAAGCCGGCGGCAACGCCGGCTTTTTTTGTGTGAGCTGAAGCATGGTCGCGCCTGGCGTCGGCAGGCATCTTGAACGCAGGTGAAGGGTCAGCCGACAAACGATATCGGGCTACCCAGGGAACGGACGCGCGCCGTGTCGATCATCCTGCAATCCACCGTCGGCGGCTTCTCCGCCCAGTTCATGCGCAAGCTGCCGCTGGTCGAGCAGGCCATGCGGGATCACGGGCTCGATCCCACGGAGTTCGTCATCTCCAAGGACTATGCCTCGACCGCGACGATCCCGATCATGGGTCCGTTCTTCTTCAACTACAGCGTCTACTTCGGCGAAGAGGAATTCACCGTCACCGAGCCGAACGACATGGTGTTTCTGGATTACTTCCTCAAACGCGTGCTGGCCGCCGACGGGCCGCCGGAATTGCCGGAGCAGCCGGGCTTGATCCGGCGTTTGTTCGGCTGGATGGCGCAGCCGGTGTAGGCTCTGCCGCTACTCGCCCCAGGTCCGGGCCAGTGTTGCGAGCCAGCAGCCTTCGCAATAGCGGGCGTCCTTGAAGTCGATCCAGTTGTGCGCATAGACGTGGTCGAGCGGAATGCCGTAGCGCGCGCGCAGCACCTGGACCAGGATCTTCCACGCCGCGACCTGCGCCACGGTCGGACCTGTCGCGACATCGGGATAGTTGCCGGCAAACTCGACACCGATCGAATTGTCACGAATGACCTGGTGATAGGTCGCGGTGTTGTCGATGTATTTGTTGTCGTTGCGGTTGGCGCCGTCGGTATGGGTCGGCACCAGATTATCGGCAACCGCCCAGTAAACCGTCCCGTCCGTCTCGACCCAGACCATCACGCCGCGCCGGGTCGGATTCCTGGACTGCGCCTCGGCGCCGCCCCGCGCCGAGCCCGATGGACCCTCGGTCTGGTGCACGATGATGTTGCGCCAGGGATGTGCGCTCGCGACATCGCCCCACGGCGCGAGCCAGACCATTTTCAGGCCGGGAATGTCGGGCGTGCCGGTGCTGCGCGCGAGCTTGGTGAGCTCGGCGTCCATTGCAGCGACCGGGGCGATCAGAAAGGCGGCGAGAACAGCCGCGACAAGGCGGGACAGCATCACAGGGATCCAACAGCGGACCCAGCGTAGCAGTATCTAGGCGAATTTGCGCGCGGCTTCGACCGGCTCGGGCGCGAGCGGCGGGGCCGGATCATAGACCGCGAAATCGTTCTTGCCGTTCTTCTTGGCGGCATAAAGGGCGTGGTCGGCGTGCGCGATCAGCCTGTCGGGGAATTGCCCGATGCCACGGTCCCATTCGGCAACGCCGATCGAGATCGCAATCGGGATGTCGTTGCCGGAGCAGCCGGCGGCATCCTGGCGACAGACCTCGAGAATGCGGCGGGCGATCAGCGCCCCCTCGCGCAAGGAGGAGGACGGCAGCACGACGCAGAACTCGTCGCCGCCAGTGCGGGCGAGCATGTCGCCCGGCCGCAAACGCGTCTGCGCCATCAGCGTGAAATGCTGGAGGCAGGCATCGCCCGCGGCATGGCCATGGGTGTCGTTGATGGTCTTGAAGCCGTCGAGATCGATCACCAGCAGCGAGAAGGCTTCGCCGCTGCGCTCCGAGCGGGCGCATTCTTCCGACAGCCGCTGCAACAGATGGCGGCGATTGGCGACGCCGGTGAGATCGTCGAGCAGTGCGAGGTCGGCGACTTCGTTGCGCAGGCGATCCATCGCCATCAGCAGGAAGCCGAAATTGAGCGTCATCGACAGGAAGAGCAGCACCAGCACCATCATGGCATGGGTCTGGCCACCAGCCCGCGCCGAGAAATCGTAACCGAGCAGATTGCCGGCCGTTCGGACCAGGAAGATCCCGATGATGGTGAGGATCACGATGCCGGACAGCCGCGCACCGGGACTGACGCGGCCTTCGGGCGGCGACAGCAACAGACGCAGCGACAGCACAAGCGGCAGGCCCTGGCCAATCGTGTAGCAGAGCATACGCAGCTGCATCTGATCGAAACCGACCATGAAGACCACGACGCCTGCGAGGCTCAGGATGGCCGTCGCAAGGATAAGACGCAGATGGGCCGGCCGATCATAGAAGCGCTGAATGCCCATCGCGGCGAGGCAACTCGCCGCCATGATGCCGGCGGCGCCGAACAGCAGCGGCACGGGGGAATCGACGAACAGGCGGATCAGCGCCGCCATCGCACCGGCGGCGCCGACGAAGGCGGATGCCATCCAGTAACGTGCGGCCTCGAATTTCGGATAGGAGCGCGTCACATAGGCCCAGATCAGGCCGAGCGCCGAAAAGTTGACGACGAAAACCATCCAAAGCGTCGGTACGTTCAGCATGGCGCCCGCAGCACGCGTAGCGTCCCGCCCCCTGTCTCCAGCAGAAGTTCGTCCATGACCCGTCCCCGTGTTCTTGCGGAGGATCATGCGCGGTTGCGCTTAACGGAACCTCACTGCAACAGTCGAAAGCGTGCCCTTGGTTTTGGATTCGTGAACGGCGCGTTTCGGTTATCAGATCGTTAGGCACGCCGCGATCGTCGACGTGCGATCGCGTCGAAGCTGACCGCGAAGCGGATTCGCGGACAAAAAGCACCCCAAAATGCATCTGAGCTGTGGATAACGGGATGACACAGATGTGACGGCACGGGGCAGAGACGCGCGAATCTGCTGAGTTTGTCATCGAGGATGTTGCGAGGCTGGCCCTCCGCCGAGCGTTCCTCGTGTCGCGTTTCACCATTAACCCTTAAGAGGATCCTATGGCTAAGAAAGCGAAGAAGGCGAAGAAGGCGACGAAGAAGAAGGCCAAGAAGGCCGCCAAGAAGAAGTAGCGCCGCATGTTCTTTGCCCGGGTGGAGCACGCTCCGCCCGGGCGTCGAGTAAGGCTAAGAGAGTTTGAAGACGGCGGGCGCAAGGCCCGCTTTTTTATTGGCTAGCGCTCGGCGAAGGCGAGCTTGGCACCCAGCAGGGCAAAGCCGGCCGCAAAGGAGCGGCGCAGCCACGCCATCACGCCGGGCCGGGAGATGACGCGCTCGCGCACCGACGCCGCGCACAGGCCGTAGGCGACGAAGACCACAAAGGTCATGGCCATGAAGGCGCCGCTCAATTCCAGCATCCGCGCCAGCACATGCGCCTCGTCCGCCGCGATGAACTGCGGCAGGAAGGCAAGGAAGAAAATCGAGAGCTTCGGGTTGAGGATGTTGATCAGGAAGCCGGTCACGATGACCCGGCCGCTCGAGCGCTCCTTGATCTCACCCTCGACCGCCAGCGTCCCGGTCTCGCGCAGCGCTTGCCAGGACATGTAGAGCAGATAGGCCACGCCGCACCATTTCAGGGCGGCGAAGGCCAGCGCGCTGGTATGGAGCACAGCGGCAAGGCCAAGCATCGCCGCGACCATATGCGGCACGATCCCGAGCGTGCAGCCGAACGCCGCCGCGACACTGGCGCGCGAACCGCGGGTCAGCGCCGCAGCCAGGGTGTAGAGCACGCCGGTGCCGGGCGAGGCGACGACGATGAGCGAGGTAAGCAGGAAGGACCAGGACATGTCCTGTCCCTACCACCCTCGCCGCCTGTCGAGAAGTCACGACCCGGTCAGGGCGCCTCAGTTGAGCTGTGCGATCTCGGCTTCCCGCAGCACGTCGAGCGGCGCCCACGGCTTGGCCCAGAATTTTGCGCCGTCGGGCAAGGGCTGCATCAAGGGGCGGCCTGAGGTCACGACGACGTCGAGTTGCGGATTGCGATCCTTGGCGACGTGGGCGAGCTCGACGCCGCTCATGCGGCCGGCGAGTTGCACGTCGGTCAGCATCAGGCAGAGCGCGCCGGCATTCTTCTCCAGCACACGCTCGGCGGCTTCCGCGCTTTCGCACTGGATGACTTGGTACCCGCTTTCTTCGAGGAGGAGACACAACATCTCCCGCTGCATGAGATCGTCTTCAACGATGAGTGCGGTGGCCGGAAATGGTTTTGATTGTCCCATTGGTGGCTCCAATGCTTGGCTTTGCCCAAGTAACCCATGTTAAAACTGGAACCGGACGAGGGTTCGGTTCATTTCTGAAAAAATGTACATCCGTGTTCCCCTCGCGGATCTTGACGGGAGGCATCATGACGGTGATTCGCGGCCCCGCCGCCATCACGGGAGCGGCAAGCGGCATCGGTCGTGCGCTCGCAATTGAACTGGCGCAGCGCGGCTGTGACCTCGCGCTGGCCGACCGCGACGAGGCCGGTCTGACTTCGCTCGCCGCCGAGATCGGCGCGCGACGCAAGATCAGCGTGCATCGCGTCGACGTCGGCAAGGCCGATGACATCGCGCAATTCGCAAGCGATGCCATCGCTGCGCATCCCGCGCTCAACATCGTCATCAACAATGCCGGGGTGGCGCTGATGGGGACGTTCGAGGAGATCGACCAGGCGCAGATGGACTGGCTGTTCGACATCAATTTCTGGGGCGTGGTGCACGGCACGCGCGCCTTCCTGCCGCACCTGAAGACGCAGACAGAGGCGCATATCGTCAACATCTCCTCGATCTTCGGCATCATCGCGCCGCCCGGACAATCGGCCTACGCGGCGGCGAAGTTCGCGGTGCGCGGCTTTTCCGAGAGCGTGCGCCACGAGCTCGCGGTCGCGGGCAGCCCGGTCAGATTGTCGGTGGTGCATCCCGGCGGCGTCGCCACCAGCATCGCGCGCTCATCGCGCACCGGGGCTGGCGTCACCGACAACGCGCGCCGCGCGCAGATGATCGACCGGTTCGAGGCCGCGGCGCGGACGACGCCGAAGGATGCGGCGCTGCGCATCATCAGGGGCATCGAGCGAAACGAGCCGCGCATCCTGATCGGCAACGACGCACGGTTCATGGACATCCTGCAGCGCTTCCGTCCGGGAACGTATTGGGCGACGTTGCAGCGGCGGCTGGAGAAGATGGCGAAGGGGACGTGAGGGACGCAATGGCTTCACCTCACCCTCCGCTGCTGTAGGGTGGGCAAAGCGAAGCGTGCCCACGGCTTCCAGCAACGCTAGGATCTATGGGCACGGCTTCGCGCCTTTGCCCACCCTACGAGACCAGCAGCCGCTCTACTGCCCCACCAGCCGGTCGGCAAAATACCCGATCGTCTTGCGGTAGATCACCGCCCTGTTCCACTCGCGCATCGCATCGAAATTGGCCGTGCCTTCGCCATAGGGCTGGCCCATCTTGAAGCCGTTCGAGTGCAGGAGGTTCGCGGTCGAGGCGAGCACGTCGGCGACGCTGTGGCGGAGGTCGACATGGCCGTCGCCGTCGAAATCGACGCCGTACTTGATGTAGGACGACGGCAGGAACTGGGTCTGGCCGATCTCGCCGGCATAGGCGCCGATGAGGTCGCGCAGCGGCAGGTCGCCGCGCTGCACGATCTTGAGCGCGGCGAGGAGTTCGCCCTGAAACAGCTCGGTGCGGCGGCAATCATGCGCGAGCGTCGTAAGCGTGCGGATCACCGGCAGCTTGCCCATGTCGCCCTTGCCGAAATCGCTCTCCAGTCCCCAGATCGCAACCAGGATCTGCCGGGGCACACCGAACTGCTGCTCGATGCGCGAAAGCAGAGCGGCGTGACGCTGCAGCAGCGCGCGGCCGCCATTGATGCGCCCGGGCCCGACGCGGGTCGAGACATACTGCTCGAAGCTCTTGTTGAAGGTGTAGCGCTGGCGCCGGTCGAAGGCGAGCACGGCGCCATCCTGGGTGATGCCGCCAAACGCCGCGCTGGTCACGCCCGCCGAGACGCCGGCGGCTTGCGCTTCCGCCGTCATGCTGGCGACGAAGCTGTTGAAGTCGCCGCCGCAGCGCGCGGCCTGCGCCGAGCCGCCGGCCAGCGTGACGATGATTGCGGCGGCGAAAAGCGATCTCAACATCCGAAACATTCCTCATGACGTGGGCGCGAAACAAGCTGCTGATCATGCCCGGGAACGGAACTCGCGTCAAAGCGACCAGACCGATCCATATCGGCTGCCCACGCCAACTGCACCGAAACAAAAACCGGAAAACAACCCCATGCACAGTAGGAATATGGCGGACAATCGATTGCGCCTTTTCCGAATCAACTTGACCCGTCGGGCAAAACAGGGGTATCGTGCCAGCATCGCAAACCTTCGACGTTGGCGCCTGCCCGCGCCGCATCCCGAAAGCGTCATGCGATCCACCATCATGGCTGACGATACGGAGTGGCCGCTGCGCATGGTCGCGAGCCCTGCAGCTCAGTGCCGGCCAGCACGCGCGTTCTCGCGACGCTGCGAGGCGAAGCAAGATGAACAAACCAGAAGATCCAGGCATTGCTTTTCGAAATTGCGGGAACCCGTGATGACATCAGCCGCATATCCGGTGCGCTTGCTGCGACATCATCGCTGCGACGATTTACCTTGCCATCGCAGCGCGCAGGCTATAGTCTTCTATCTCAGGTTGTTGCCCTGCCAGCCCCGGGCGACGCAAGACCAAAACAAGCGGCGGGCTTATCGGCCCGCCGTTTGTTTTGGTGACAGGCCGCTCGCAGGCACCAGGCCGCTGCTGGCCGAAAATGGGCGCAATGCAACAGCTCCGCCGGTATTCCGGTCGCGAAGGATGTCGACATCTGCGCGAAGTCATTTGACTGCGGCGCCCTGATCGACGACAAGCCGCCATGGCCAAAAAACCCGGAACCAATCCCAAGGGCGAGTTCGCCTTTTTCAACGTCTTCTATGAAGACGACACCCAACGCTCCAACCGCCGCGTCCCTGCCGAACTCCTCGGCGGCCTCGACGGCGACGAACCCGCGCGCAACTTCATCATGGAGCAGGACCGCGAGATCGCCGAAAAGGGCGGGCGACCGGCGATCGAGATCAAGCGGATCGAGCGGGTCGGGGCGAAGAAGAAGTAGATCGCGCGGCGCTCACCAGCGCCCGCACCATCTGTTCCAGGCAAACAGCAGATCGGCGAAACGATCGTAGAAGAAGCGCGTGAACGGCAGCGCCACGCGATTGCCTGATAGCGCCGCAAGCCATCTCTCGCGCGGCGTTAACAGCCACAGCGCAATCGCGACATCCGCACCGACGATGAGCCGACCGGCCTCATCGGTCGCATGCAGGCGCCGCCTGATGTCGTCGAGCGAGGCGCCAAACTGCGCCAGCGCATCGGGCTGCTCGTTGATATCCCTGAATTCGACCGTCCCCGCGCGCACCAGCGCCAGCAGCTTGTTGCGCTGCCAGTCGATGCCGGCATCGCAGACGGGGCAGCGGGTGTTGTACCAGACGGTGAGATGAGCCGGCATCGATGCGCCTTTCGCCTCGGAAGTATAGTCCGAGAGAAAGCCAGGTAAACGTCTTCGGCTGAAACTGACGATACGAAGGCTTTGGCCCGTACCGACGAAAACCAGTGATCGTCGAAACATCGGCTGTCGAGGGCAAACCGGAAATGATCGGCGTACTGCCAACTCGACGCTCATGACCCGAAGCAGGCATGATCTCCCACCGCCCGAACGCCTGTGCTAGTGTTGCGGTGGAGACAGTCGGACGCACGAAGGAAAGCATGCGACGTCGCGAGTTCATAAACCTTTTAGGTGGTGGCGCGGCGGCATGGCCCCTCTCGCTTCGGGCACAGAGGCCGATGTCGCCTCTTATCGGTGTGCTCAGTAGCGGACCAGCCAAATTGCGCGAGGATCAGTCCGGGGGCCTTCGTCGCGGGCTAAAGGAAGCCGGCTTCGTCGAAGGCGACAACTTGCGCATTCTGTACCGTGGGGCAGACGATCACTATGAACTCCTGCCAGCGCTGGCGGCTGAACTTGTTAGTCAATCAGTTTCGGTCATCGCAACGGCCGGAGGCCCTGTGGCGGCGCTTGCCGCCAAATCTGCCACCAGCACGATCCCAATCGTATTTGCCGCTGTCTCAGACCCAGTAAAGAGTGGCCTGGTAACAAGTCTCAATCGCCCCGGCGGCAATGTCACCGGAAACGCGGGGCTGACGATTGAGCTCGACGCCAAGCGTCTTGAGTTATTGAGTGAGCTCGTTCCAGCAGGCCGGCCATTCGGAGCGTTGATCAACGCCAATCGTCCCGGTGTTGATATCGAGGAGAACGATCTGCTTGCGGCGGCAAAGAATTTGGGTCGCGAACTGGTGGTTCTTCGGACGAGTGACAGCGCCTCGATCGAAGCTGCCTTCGAGAAATTGGCCCAATTTGGAGTCACTGGCCTGGTCGTCGGCGCCGACGCGCTCTTCAACGATAACCGGCCGCGTGTTCTCTCGCTCGCAGCATACTACGCGATGGCCGGCGTCTATCCTTGGCGCGAATACGTGACCGCCGGTGGGCTCATCAGCTACGGGGCCAATTTGCTCGAGGGGTACAGGCTGTCGGGCGTATATGTCGGCCGTATCCTGAAAGGGGAAAATCCGGCAAATCTGCCTGTGGTCCAACCGGACAAGTTCGAATTTCTTATCAATCTTCGAACGGCGAAAGCACTCGGACTTGTCGTTCCGCCAGCGATAATTGCACGTGCCGATGAGGTCATCGAATAGCAAACGCCATCCCGCTTACATCGGCGCGGTGCAGACAAGGCAAGAAATTTCGACCAGCCTTCAATGCAGACCGTCAAAGCGGTGGAGGACAGGTCCACGAGGGGAGATCGATGAGCACAGTTAAAAGCGCCCTGGCCCAAAAGAGAGATGTTCTGATCCATGTTCGTTCCGGCGACAAGGTCGTCGAGGCCTTGCGCCAGATGCACGAGAATCGGGTCAGGTCGGTGCTCGTCATCGACGACGACGTGCTGGTTGGTATCGTGACCCAGGGCGACTGTGCGATCAAAGTACTGCTGCCCGGGCTCGATGCGAAGCAGACGCCGGTGGGCCAAGTGATGACGGCCAACCCGGTGACCATCAAACCGGACGATCCGCTGGAAGGCTGCATGGCAATGATGGCTAAGCGCGGCTTTCGCCATCTGCCAGTGCTGAATGCCGGAAAGGTCGTGGGCGTGATCTCGATCGGAGACGTAGTCAAGAACATTATCCGGGATTTGGAGCACAACGTGGACGACCTGATGGGCTTCATCATGAGGGATGGCCCCGGGGGCTGACGGACGATTTGCGGCTACGCAATTTTGTCGCGAGCTCCTCGCAATGACCGGGCGAGAGCCGAGGTCAAAGAAAAACGGCGGGCTGTTGGCCCGCCGTTTTCGTTCTGATTGAAATTCGGATCAATTATCCAGGAAGCTCCGCAGCTTCCGCGACCGCGACGGATGTTTCAGCTTGCGCAGCGCCTTCGCTTCGATCTGGCGAATACGCTCTCGCGTCACGCTGAACTGCTGGCCGACTTCTTCCAGCGTGTGGTCGGTGTTCATGCCGATGCCGAAGCGCATGCGCAGCACGCGTTCTTCGCGCGGGGTGAGCGAGGCGAGCACGCGCGTGGTGGTTTCGCGCAGGTTCGACTGGATCGCCGCGTCGATC
>Ga0310811_10012163_pt1 | contig 11163 bp, 10 predicted proteins | sample YCmetagenome_FD_207642 | JGI IMG/M metagenome (GOLD analysis project Ga0310811, IMG submission 207642) | Soil microbial communities from experimental microcosm in Duke University, North Carolina, United States - YC | ecosystem: Engineered > Artificial ecosystem > Soil microcosm > Unclassified ... | reverse complement strand
CCGAGATCGAGAAGTGGCGCGGCCGCAACTGCCTCGCCTACAAGCAGGACAAGGAGACGATCAAGCCGCAATTCGCGCTCGAGCGTCTCTATCATCACATCAAGGACCGCGATCACTACATCACGACGGAGGTCGGCCAGCATCAGATGTGGGCGGCGCAGTTCCTGAAGTTCGAGCAGCCCAACCATTGGATGACCTCGGGCGGGCTCGGCACCATGGGCTACGGCTTCCCCGCCGCGATGGGCGTGCAGATCGCCCATCCGGATGCGCTGGTGATCGACGTGGCGGGCGAAGCCTCGATCATGATGAACATCCAGGAGCTCTCGACGGTGGCGCAGTATCGCCTGCCGGTGAAGATCTTCATCCTCAACAACCAGTACATGGGCATGGTGCGCCAGTGGCAGGAGCTGCTGCATGGCGGCCGCTATTCCGAGAGCTACATGGAATCGCTGCCCGATTTCGTGAAGCTCGCCGAGGCGTTCGGCGCGGTCGGCCTGCGCACCGGCAATCCGTCGGAACTGGATGGCGTCATCCAGGAGATGATCAAGATCACGAAGCCGGTCATCGTCGACGTGCTGGTCGACAAGGCCGAGAACTGTTTCCCGATGATCCCGTCCGGGGCCGCGCACTACGACATGCTGCTGGGTCCCAACGACCGGGCCGAGAAGCCGATATCGGAGGAAGGCATGGTGCTGGTGTGAGTCCGGTCGAGACGGCCTCGCGCCATACCATCTCCGTCCTCGTCGACAACGAACCCGGCATCCTGGCCCGCGTGGTCGGTCTGTTCTCCGGCCGCGGCTACAACATCGAAAGCCTCACGGTCGCCAAGACCAACGAGAAGGAAAACCTCTCGCGCATCACCATCGTCACGGCGGGCACGCCGATGGTGATCGAGCAGATCAAGGCGCAGCTCGACCGGCTGGTGCCGGTCCATCGCGTGCGCGACCTCACGCTCGAGGGCGAGCATGTCGAGCGCGAGCTCGCACTGGTGAAGGTGAAGGGTACGGGCGAGAAGCGCGTCGAGGCGCTGCGGCTTGCCGACGTGTTTCGCGCCAAGGTGATTGATGCCAAGAGCGATTCTTTCGTGTTCGAGGTCACCGGCGCGTCCGACAAGGTCGACACCTTCATCGGCCTGATGGAGGGACTGGGCCTGATCGATGTTGGCCGCACCGGCATCGTCGCCACCACCCGCGGCGGCGAAGCGATCTGATGCGGCTACCAGCAATGCATCTTGTGGACCGCGCTCATCTTGCGCGCCTAAGGCGCATGAGAATGCGCCAGATGAGCGCGCTGGAAGCGCGCGGTCCAAAAGAGCGATGAGCTCGTACATCCTGCCTCTACTTGGCCTTGCGGCTGTCCATCTGATGGCCGCCGCAAGCCCCGGGCCAAGTTTTGTCCTGGTGGCGCAGACGGCGGTCGGCTCCGGCCGGCGCGCTGGCCTGCTGGCGGCCTTCGCCATGATGCTGGGGGCGGTGGCCTGGGCGGCGGCCGCGCTCTACGGCCTGCAGGCGCTGTTTGCCCGCTTCGCCTGGCTCTACCTCGTCATGCGCATCGGCGGCGGGCTCTATCTCCTCTATCTCGCCGTGATGCTGTGGCGCCATGCAAAGGAGCCGTTGCTCGAGCCGAGCGCTGCTGTCGTCGAAACAGGCGCCATGCAGGGCTTCATGCGCGCGCTGCTGCTGCAGCTCAGCAACCCCAAGGTCATGGTCTTCTTCGGCAGCATCTTTCTCGCGCTGCTGCCGGCCGATCCGCCGGGCTGGATGCAGGCCATGACGCTCGCCATCGTGGCCTTCAATGAATTCGCCTGGTACGCGCTGCTCACCCTGCTGTTCTCCGGCGGGCCGGCGCGAGCCTTCTATCGCCGGGCCAAGTTCTGGCTCGACCGCATCATGGGCGGGGCATTGGGGCTTCTTGGCTTGCGCCTCGCCCTGCTCAGCCGCTAGACAGCGCGCCATTCGAGAGGAGCAGGAAAATGCGTGTCTATTACGATCGTGACGCCGACGTGAATTTGATCAAGGGCAAGAAGGTCCTGATCGTCGGCTACGGCAGCCAGGGCCATGCCCACGCCATGAATCTCCGCGATTCGGGCGTGAAGGACGTGCGCATTGCCCTGAAGCCTGGTTCGGCCACGGTCAAGAAGGCCGAAGGGGCGGGTTTCACGGTCATGAGCCCGGCGGACGGCGCCAAGTGGGCCGACATCGTCATGGTGCTGACGCCCGACGAGCTGCAGAGCGACATCTACAATGCCGACCTCGCTCCCAACATGCGTGCCGGTTCGGCGCTCGCCTTCGCCCACGGCCTCAACGTGCATTTCAACCTGATCACGCCGCGGTCCGACATCGACGTCTTCATGATCGCGCCCAAGGGCCCGGGCCACACCGTGCGCTCCGAATATCTGCGCGGCGGCGGGGTGCCCTGCCTGGTGGCGGTGGCGCAGAACGCCTCGGGCAACGCGCTCGAGATCGGCCTCAGCTACTCCTCGGCGATCGGCGGCGGGCGAGCCGGCACGATCGAGACCACCTTCAAGGAAGAATGCGAGACCGACCTGTTCGGCGAGCAGGTGGTGCTGTGCGGTGGCCTGGTCGAACTGATCAAGGCAGGCTACGAGACGCTGGTCGAGGCGGGTTACGCGCCGGAGATGGCCTATTTCGAGTGCCTGCACGAGGTGAAGCTGATCGTCGACCTGATCTTCGAGGGTGGCATTGCCAACATGAACTACTCGATCTCCAACACCGCCGAATACGGCGAGTACGTCTCCGGCCCGCGCATCGTGACGGCCGAGACCAAGGCCGAGATGAAGCGCGTGCTGGCCGATATCCAGTCGGGCCGTTTCGCGCGCGACTGGATGCTCGAGAACAAGGTCAACCAGGCCTCGTTCAAGGCCATGCGCAAGCGCATGTCGGAGCATCCGATCGAGGAGATCGGCGTGAAGCTGCGCGGCATGATGCCCTGGATCAAGGAAAAGGCCCTGGTCGACAAGACCCGGAATTAAAACATCTCTTCCGGACCGCGCGCATCTTGCGCGCTCCAGGCGCATATGAATGCGCCGAATGAGCGAGCCGGAGGCTCGCGGTCCAGAAGAATCAGATCAGGTACCCTCCACCGGCGGCATCGAGCATGGCGCCGGTGATGAAGGAGGCGTCGTCCGAGAGGAGCCACAGGATCGTCTCGGCGATCTCATTGGCCTTGCCGATGCGCCGCATCGGGATCGACGCCTCGATGCTGGTGCGGAAGGCAGCGTCGCTCAGGCGACCCTCGGTCATCTCGGTCAGCACCATGCCGGGCCGAACCGAATTCACACGAATGCCTTCCGCCGCGACCTCTCGGGCGAAGCCCTTGGTGAAGGCATCGACGGCGCCCTTGCTGGTGGCATAGGCCGAGGAGCCCGGTCGTCCTCCGAGCGTCCCCGCCATCGAGGAGACGTTGACGATCGCGCCGCCCTTGCCGCCGTGCTCGGTCGACATGCGCTTCGTCGCCTCCCGGCAACACAGCATCAGGCCGATGACATTCACGGCAAAGACCTCTGCGAGGGCGGCGCCATCATAGTCGTCGACGCGGCCGCGCCGGCCGTTGATGCCGGCGCTGTTCACCAGATGGGTGATCGGCCCCAGCGCTCTTTCGGCATCCTCGAACAGCCGCACGACCTCGGCTTCGCGGCCCATGTCGGCCTGGATGGCGACGGCTTGTGCGCCCTTGGCCTTTATGTCGGCGACGACAGCCTGGGCCTCTGCCTCGCGCGAGCGATAATTGACGGCAATGCAATAGCCGCGCGTTGCAGCGCGGCGCGCGGTCTCGGCGCCGATTCCCGAGGCGCCACCGGTGATCAGGAGGGTGTTTGTCATCGACCGGATGATATAGTGACGGCAACGTCATGGGAGGGAATTCATGAAGGCGGCCGTTCTGTTCGAGCCTAACACCCCCTTGCAGGTCGTCGATTGCGAGCTCGATCCGCCCAAGGCCAACGAGGTGCGGGTGAAGATGAAGGCTTCGGGCGTGTGCCAGAGTGACTGGCACGTGATGAACGGCGATTGGCCGTCGCCCATGCCGATTGTTCCGGGCCACGAGGCGGCGGGCGAGATCGCCGAGTGCGGACCAGGTGTGACCACGGTGAAGCCGGGTGATCATGTGATCTTTTCCTTCCGGCCGCATTGTGGCCGCTGCCGCTACTGCACCCAGGGCCGCACGGTGCTTTGCATCGGCCGCGCCAGCACGCCGCCGGGCGCGCTTTATGACGGCACGCTGCGGATCAAGCACAAGGGGCAGGGCATCAACCAGATGGCGCGCATCGGCACCTTCGCGGAGGAAGTCGTGGTGCCCGAGGAGATGGTGGTGCCGATCCGCAAGGACATGCCTTGGCCACAGGCGGCCCTCGTCGGCTGCTGTGTCGCGACCGGCGTGGGGGCTGTCACGCGGCATGCCAAGATCGAGGCGGGCTCGTCGGTGCTGGTGATCGGCTGCGGTGGCGTCGGCCTGAATGCGATCCAGGGCGCGATGCTCTCGGGCGCCCGCCACATCATCGCGGCCGACATTCTCGACAACAAGCTCGAGATGGCGAAGACCTTCGGTGCCACGCACACCATCAACACCGCCAAGGACAATGACCCGGTGAAGAAGGTGAAGGAGATCTCGGGCGGCCTGGGGGTCGACTATTCCTTCGACGCGGTCTCGCAGGACAAGACCCAGGCACTCGCCTTCGACTCCCTGGCGCCCGGTGGTCACGCGGTCACCGTCGGCGTTCCCGCGGCGACCGTCAGGGCTCAGTATTCTCCCCTCATGATGGTCTTCGCCGAGAAGACCGTGAGCGGCACGTTCTATGGTTCGGTGCGGCCCAACGTCGATTTCCCGGTGCTCGTCGACCACTACATGAACAAGAAGCTCAACATCGATGGCCTGATCAGCCGGACCTACAAGCTCCAGGACATCAACGAGGGCTTCAAACGCATGATGGCAGGCGAGGTCGCGCGTGGCGTCGTGGTGTTTGATTGACCTCTTGCCCACCAATGCTTGAAACGCCTTGCGGGACCAAGCGTGCCGGTTTAAACCCAGCGCACCTCGGTGCGCGTTTCAGGCCGCGCGCCTGCTTCACTGAATATCCAATAATAACAGAGACTTAGCGAATGCTGGCGAGAGTGATCGGGCTGTTTTCGGCTGATATGGGGATCGACCTCGGTACAGCCAACACGCTGGTCTATGTGAAGGGGCGGGGGATCGTTCTCAACGAGCCGTCCGTCGTTGCGCTCACAACGCAAAGCGGCAAGCGCCAGGTGCTGGCGGTCGGCGAGGAAGCCAAGATGATGTTGGGCCGCACGCCCGGCAACATCCAGGCGATCCGGCCGCTGCGCGACGGCGTCATCGCCGACTTCGAAGTCGCAGAGGCGATGATCAAGCACTTCATCAGCAAGGTGCACAACCGCCGGTCCTTCGCCCATCCCCAGATCGTGGTCTGCGTGCCATCGGGCTCGACGGCGGTCGAGCGCCGCGCCATCCAGGAGTCGGCCGAGAGCGCCGGTGCGCGCAAGGTGTGGCTGATCGAGGAGCCGATGGCGGCCGCGATCGGCGCCGGCCTGCCGGTGACCGAGCCCACCGGCTCGATGGTGGTCGATATCGGCGGGGGTACGACGGAGGTCGCCGTCCTGTCGCTGGGCGGGATCGTCTATCCGCGCTCGGTGCGGGTCGGCGGCGACAAGATGGACGAGGCGATCATCGCCTATATTCGCCGCAACCATAACCTCCTGGTCGGCGAGAGCTCGGCCGAGCGGATCAAGAAGACCATCGCCTCGGCCTGCGCGCCGGATGACGGCGAGGGCCGGACCATGGAGATCAAGGGCCGCGACCTGATGAACGGCGTGCCGAAGGAGCTGGTGATCACCGAGCGGCAGATCGCCGAAAGCCTGCAGGAGCCGGTCAGCGCCATCGTCGAGGCGGTCAAGGTGGCGCTCGAGAACACCGCGCCAGAACTTGCGGCCGATATTGTCGACAAGGGCATCGTGCTCACCGGCGGTGGCGCCATGCTCACCAACATGGATACCGTGCTGCGCCAGTCTACCGGTCTGCCGGTCTCCGTGGCCGAGGATCCTCTTCTCTGCGTCGCTCTCGGCACGGGGCATGCAGTGGAAAACATCGACCGTCTGCGCGGCGTCTTGTCCTCCATGTACTGAGGCACCGCGCGCCACGGCCCGCTTGGAGTAGAATGGGTCGGATATGGCGATTCGCGACGACTTCGAGGTAGCGACCCAGCAGCTACGCACCTTCGTGGCGCGTTTTGCGCTCGTGCTGTTGGTCATCGCGGCCTTCATCGCCATGCTGATCGGCAAGGCCGATTCGGTGCTGGTCGAGAATGCGCGTGTGCTGGCCCTCGATCTTGCGAGCCCGGCCCTCGAGGCCATCGCCCGGCCGGTCGCGGCCGCCAACCGGGCGATCGCCGACCTCAAGGAATTCGCCTCGTTGCGCGAGGAGAACGCGCGCTTGCGCGAGGAGAACAGCCGCCTGCTCGCCTGGCAGACGGCGGCGCGGCGGCTGGAGAACGAGAACGAACGGCTGCGCGAGCTGGCGCGGTTTCGTGAGGGGCCTGAAGCCGCCTACATCACGGCCCGCGTCGTGGGCGATAGCGTCAGTGCCTACGTTCGGGGGGCGCTGCTGAATGTCGGGCGGAAGTCCGGCGTGGCGGCGGGCCAGGCCGTGGTCACTGGCGAAGGCTTGGCAGGACGCATCGCCGAGGTCGGCGAGAACAGCGCGCGCGTGCTGTTCGTGACCGACGTCAACTCGCGGCTGCCGGTGCAGGTTGAGCGCACGCGCGAGCGCGCGATCCTCGCCGGAAACAATTCAGCACAGTTGCGGCTCACGCTGCTGCAGGGCGTCGCGGGCGTCCAGCCGGGCGACCGCATCGTTACTTCGGGCAGCGGCGGCAGCTTTCCGATCGGCATTCCGGTCGGCGAGGTGGTGAGCGGCGGCAGCGAAGGAAGCATTCGCGTGCGGCCGTTCGCCGATTTCTCCCGCCTGGAATTCGTGCGCGTCGTCGATTACGGCATCACCGGCCTGGTCAATACCGGCAGCAGCGCTGCGGGTCCGGACGGCCAGAGGACGCACTGAGATGCGGGCCGACGGGCTGCTGGCGAGGCTCGACCGGATAGGGCGGTTCGCCTTGCCGGGATCGGTGTTGCTGTTCTTCGTCATCCTGACGCTGGCGCCGCTGCGCGTGCCCTATCTCTCGGACACCCTGCCGCTTTTGCCGGCGCTGGTCGTTTTCCAGTTCAGCCTGGCCACACCGGAGCGCCTGCCGGGGCCGCTCCTGCTGGTGATGGGCGTACTGCTCGATCTGCTACTGGGCGGTCCCGGGGCACCGATCGGCGTCAGCGCGCTCGGCTTCGTCCTCATCCGCGCGGCCGTGGTTGCCAACCGGCGTTACCTGGTCGGCGTGCCGTTCCTGTTCCAGTGGATCGGCTTCTGCATCCTATGCTGGCTTTTCATGGTGCTGGTCTGGGGCTTCACCGCTCTCTGGACCTGGACGGCGATCGATCCCATGCCGGCGATGATGCAATATGCCGTGGTGATCGTGATCTATCCGCTGCTTGCGCCGCTGATCGCCCGTGTGCGTCCGCGCGATCCCCTGAACGTGCCTGAGCTGTCGCGCGGTACGGCGCAGCCTGGCGAGACGGCGACATGATCCGGTTCCGCAAGGGTGACGGCGAGCGGTCGGGACTATTCACCCGTCGTGCGCTTCTGCTGGGCGGCACGCAGCTCACCCTGATGTCGGCGCTGGCCGGTCGCCTTTACCAACTGCAGATCCTTGAAAGCCAGCGCTTCTCGACACTGGCCGAGGAGAATCGCGTCAACGTCCGGTTGCTGGCCCCGGCGCGCGGCCTGATCTTCGATCGCACCGGCCAACCGCTGGCCATCAACCGCAACAACTTCCGGGTCATGCTGGCCTCCGATCGCGGCCGCGGCGCGGAGGTCGTGATCGAGCGGCTCGACCAGATCCTCAATCTCGGCGAGGCCGACCGGGGACGGCTGCTGCGTGAGCTGCGCCGCAGCCGCAACTTCCAGCCGGCCGTGGTGCGCGAGAATCTGGGCTGGGAGGAAGTGTCGCGAATCGAGTTCAATGCGCCCGACCTGCCGGGTGTGTTCATCGATATCGGCCAGACGCGCGACTATCCCGATGGCGATCTGACGAGTCACATCGTGGGCTACACCGGCCGGGTGTCGGATGATGATCTCGCCGGCCGTGACGATCCGCTGCTGCAGCTGCCGACCATGCGCTTCGGCAAAAAAGGCGTCGAGCGCTCGCTCGAGGACGATTTGCGGGGCAAAGCCGGCGCGGTGCAGGTCGAGGTCAATGCCGTCGGCCGCATCGTGCGCGAGCTCGATCGCACCGAAGGCCAGCCTGGCGACAATGTGCTGCTGACTATCGACCTCGATCTCCAGCGTTTCGCCAACGACCGGTTGCAGGCCCAGCAGGCCAATTCGGAGCACAAGAGCGGCACGGTGGTGGTGATGGATATCGTCACCGGCGATATCCTGGCGATGGTGTCGGAGCCGGGGTTCGACCCCAACGTCTTCGCCCGCGGTATCAGCCAGACCGAATGGAAGGAGTTGCTGGACGATCCGGCCCACCCGCTCAACAACAAGGCCATTGCCGGCGTCTATCCGCCGGGCTCGACCTACAAGGTCGCGGTGGCGCTTGCCGCACTCGAGTCGGGGGCAATCGACGCCGGGACCATCCTGAGCTGCCCCGGTTTCATCGAGCTCGGCAACATCAAGTTCCATTGCTGGTGGAAGGGCGGCCATGGCGGCCTGAACGTGGTCGGCGGGATCTCCAACTCGTGCGACTGCTTCTTCTATCAGGCCGCGCAGCGCACCGGCGTCGACAAGATCGGCGAGATGGCGGCCAAGCTGGGCTTCGGCCAGGTGAGCGCGCTCGGCCTTCCCGGCGAAGCGCCCGGCAATCAGCCGTCGCGCAGCTGGAAGCAGGACAAATACAGTGTGCCCTGGCAGCAGGGCGACACTTTCAACCTCGGCATCGGCCAAGGTTATATGACGGCGACGCCGCTGCAGCTGGCCATCATGACGGCGCGGATCGCCAACGGCGGCTATGACGTGCAGCCGAACCTGCTGCTGGCCAAGGCTGCCCCGCGCGAGGAATTGGCGCCGCCTTCGCCACGGCTCAAGACGTCGGCCTCCTCGTTGCGGATCGATCCCCGGCATATCGCCTTGGTCCAGGAGGGCATGAACCAGGTGATCAATTCGCCCAGTGGCACGGCGGCCCAGCTCCGCCTCGACGCCGACAACAAGCCGATCGATCCCGCCTTCCATTTCGCCGCCAAGACCGGTACGGCGCAGGTCAAGCGCATCACCGAGCGCGAGCGCGCAATGGGCATCACCCAGGAGCAGCTGCCCTGGCATCTGCGCCATCATGCGCTGTTCGTCTGCTTCGGCCCGATCGACAACCCGCGCTATGCCTGTGCCGTGGTAGTCGAGCACGGCATGGCGGGCGGCGCTACCGCAGGCCCGATCGGCCGCGACGTCCTGCTGGAGACGATGAAGCGCGATCCGTCGCGCCGCGTCGACCGTTTCCGCAAGACGGCGTCGCTATGACCTCGCTTTCGCTCGGCGCACCGGCCGCTATCGGCTTCGGCGAGAAGATCTGGCGCATCAACTGGGGCCTGGTGCTGGTGCTGACCCTGATCGCCGGCATCGGCTCGGTCGCGCTTTACTCGGCTGCCGGCGGTCATTTCGAGCCATGGGCGGCCAAGCACGCCATGCGCTACGGCATCGCCCTCGGGCTGATGCTGGTGGTGGCGCTCGTGCATCCCAAGGTCTGGCTGTCGCTTGCCTGGCCGCTCTATATCGCGTCGCTGCTGCTGCTGGTTGCGGTCGATATCGCGGGCAAGATCGGCATGGGCGCGCAGCGATGGCTGGTCATCGGGCCCATGCAGATCCAGCCGTCGGAGATCGCCAAGGTCGCGGTGATTCTGGTGCTCGCACGCTACTATCATGGGCTGAACCGCGAGCAGGCCGGCCGCTTCCTCTACACCTTGCCGCCGCTCGTGGTGATCCTGGCGCCGGTCGGCCTCGTGATGGTGCAGCCCGACCTCGGTACGGCCATGATGGTGATGCTGGGCGGCGCGGCGCTGCTGTTCGTGGCGGGGGTGCGGCTTTGGATGTTCCTGGGGGCCGCCGTATGCGCGGTCGGATGCCTGCCGGTCGCCTTGAGTTTCATGCACGAATACCAACGCAAGCGGGTGCTGACCTTCCTCGATCCCGATCGCGATCCGCTGGGTGCCGGCTATCACATCACGCAATCCAAGATCGCGATCGGCTCCGGCGGCCTGTTCGGCAAGGGCTTCCTGCACGGCACGCAATCCTCGCTCAATTTCCTGCCCGAGAAGCAGACTGACTTCATCTTCACCACCTTCGTCGAGGAGTGGGGGATGGTGGGTGCCTGCGTGCTGCTGGCCCTGTTCGCTCTGGTGCTGATCTGGGGCTTCTCGATCGCTCTGCGCAGCCAGCATCATTTCGGCCGGCTGGTCGCGCTCGGCGTCACGGCGATGATGTTCCTCTACGTGTTCATCAACACCGCCATGGTGATGGGCCTGCTGCCGGTGGTCGGCGTGCCCTTGCCGCTGGTCAGCAATGGCGGCACGGCGATGGTCTCGGTGATGTTCGCCTGCGGCCTGATGGTGGGGGTGAACGTGTACCGCGACGCCCAGTTGCCCCTGGCGCGGTAACCCGGGCCCCTGGCGCGGTAACCCGGGCCCCTGGCGCGGTAACCCGGGCCCCTGGCGCGGTAATCTGGGCCGCTCGCGCAGTCATCCGCGCTTCTCGCGCGGTGAAAATACACACGCAGATTCTCCCAAATTGGCGACCGCGGGGCTATCGACAAGCCGGAACTGCCTTGCTATAGCCCGGCCGCTTTCGGCAAATCCCCGAACAACGGGGGCGCATAGCTCAGTTGGTAGAGCAGCTGACTCTTAATCAGCGGGTCCCAGGTTCGAGCCCTGGTGCGCCCACCATTGCCGGACAAACGAAGAAGCCTCGCATTCGCGGGGCTTTCTCGTTTTTGAAGCAGAACAGCCTGACCGGCAACGGACGTTCGTAATGCAGTCCACTTTTCTGCATGGGACCCACCTGGGACCCACCGGCTCTGCGGCATTTTGGAGTGACTCC
>Ga0310811_10012162_pt1 | contig 11164 bp, 6 predicted proteins | sample YCmetagenome_FD_207642 | JGI IMG/M metagenome (GOLD analysis project Ga0310811, IMG submission 207642) | Soil microbial communities from experimental microcosm in Duke University, North Carolina, United States - YC | ecosystem: Engineered > Artificial ecosystem > Soil microcosm > Unclassified ... | reverse complement strand
CTTTCGGCCGTCACTCCGCCGCCTGCGCGTAGTCCTCCACCGGCGGGCACGAGCACACCAGATTGCGGTCGCCGTAGACGTTGTCGACGCGGCCGACCGGGCACCAGTATTTGTCGGTGCGTGAAATTCCGTCCGGGAAGCAGCCCTCGGCGCGGCTGTAGGCGCGGGCCCACGCGTCATCAGCGATGTCGTGCACGGTGTGCGGGGCATGCCTCAGCGGCGAGGCTTCGATCTTGAAGCGGCCATTCTCGACCTCGGCGATCTCCTGCCGGATCGCGATCATGGCGTCGCAGAAGCGATCGATCTCGGCCTTCGATTCGGATTCGGTCGGCTCGATCATCAGCGTGCCCGGCACCGGGAAGCTCATGGTCGGCGCATGGAAGCCGTAATCGATCAGGCGTTTTGCCAGGTCGTCGACGGTGACGCCGCATTTGGCCTTGAGCGGCCTCGGATCGATGATGCATTCATGTGCGACACGCCCGTTGTGGTTGCGATAGAGCACCGGGAAGTGCGGATCGAGCCGAGCTGCGATATAATTCGCGTTCAGGATCGCGATCTCGGTGGCACGCTGGAGTCCTTCACCACCCATCATCAGGATGTAGATGTAGGAAATCGTCAGGATCGACGCCGAGCCGAACGGCGCCGCCGACACCGGCCCGACCGCATGCGATGTGCCTCTGTCGGTTGCAGGATGGCAAATTGCTGGATGATTTGGCAGGAATGGCGCGAGATGCGCCCTTACGCCGATCGGGCCCATGCCAGGGCCGCCACCGCCATGCGGGATGCAGAAAGTCTTGTGCAGATTGAGGTGGCTGACGTCGGCGCCGTAATCGCCGGGGCGCGAGAGGCCGACCTGCGCGTTCAGATTGGCGCCGTCGAGATAGACCTGCCCGCCATGGGCGTGGACGATGTCGCAGATCTCGCGGATATGCTCCTCGAACACGCCGTGCGTCGAGGGATAGGTGATCATGATCGCGGCGAGATCGTTTGAATGCTTCTCGGCCTTCGCGCTGAGGTCGCCGACATCGACATTGCCGCCCGCATCGCAGGCGACCACCACGACCTCCATGCCGGCCATCGCGGCCGATGCCGGATTGGTGCCGTGCGCCGAGGAGGGGATCAGGCACACCTTGCGGTGCGCTTGTCCGCGCGCGGCATGGTAGGCGCGGATCGCGAGCAGGCCGGCATATTCGCCCTGCGCACCCGAATTCGGCTGCAGCGAGATCGCGTCATAGCCGGTGATGTCGCACAGCCACTTCTCCAGCCGCGCAAACAGCGCGTGATAGCCGCCAGCCTGCTCGCGCGGGGCGAACGGATGCAGCGTCGCGAAGGCCGGCCAGGTCAGCGGGATCATTTCCGTGGTCGCGTTCAGCTTCATGGTGCAGGAGCCGAGCGGGATCATGGCGCGGTCGAGCGCGAGGTCGCGATCGCTGAGCTTGCGCATATAGCGCAGCATCTCGGTCTCCGAACGGTGCGCATGGAACACCGGATGGGTGAGGAATCCATTGCTGCGCTTCAAATCCGCCGGCAGCGCCTCGCGCGCGCCGATCTCGACTTCGGCATAGGCGAGCTTGCCGCCAAAGGCGCGCCACACCGCCTCGACGATCGCGGGCGTGGTGGTTTCATCCAGGGCGATGCGCAGCGTCGTCGCGCCGATGCCGAGATTGATCTTGTCCGCAAGCGCGCGCCCCACGATCTCATCGCGCTTCGCACCGACCTCGACCGTCACGGTGTCGAAGAAGGCTTCGCTCTCCAGCGCAAAGCCGAGCTTGCGCAATCCCGCCGCCAGCACGGCGGTGCGGCGATGCACCGTGCGCGCAATCTGCGTCAGCCCTTCGGGGCCGTGATAGACCGCATACATCGAGGCGATGACGGCGAGCAGCACCTGCGCGGTGCAGATGTTGGACGTCGCCTTTTCGCGGCGGATATGCTGCTCGCGGGTCTGCAGCGCCAGCCGGTAGGCGGGAGCCCCGCGCGAATCCACGGAAAGCCCGACGATGCGGCCGGGCAGGGAGCGTTTGAGCGTATCGCGCACGGCCATATAGGCCGCGTGCGGTCCACCGTATCCCATCGGCACGCCAAAGCGCTGCGCCGATCCGATCGCAATGTCGGCGCCGAGTTGGCCAGGTGAAGCAAGTAGCGTCAGTGCCAGCAGGTCGGCGGCGAGGATCGCGAGCGCGCCTTTTTCGCGCAAGGCGGCGATCGTAGGCCTGAGATCGCGAACCGCGCCGGAGGAGCCCGGATATTGCAGCAGGGCGCCGACCACATCGGCCCGCGCGAGATCGGTCGCGGGATCGCCGACCACCAGATTCCAGCCGAGCGGCTCGGCGCGGGTGCGCAGTACCGCAAGCGTCTGCGGATGCACGTCGCGATCGACAAAGAAAGTCTTGGTTTTCGCGGACGCAGTGCGCTCCGCCAGCGCCATCGCTTCCGCCGCGGCAGTTGCTTCATCGAGCAGCGAAGCGTTGGCGACGTCGAGCCCGGTCAGATCGCAGATCATGGTCTGGAAGTTGAACAGCGCTTCCAGCCGGCCCTGGCTGATCTCCGGCTGATAGGGCGTGTAGGCCGTGTACCAGGCGGGATTTTCCAGGACGTTGCGCTGGATCACCGCCGGCAGGATCGTGCCGGAATAGCCCTGGCCGATCAGCGAGGTGAAGAGCTGGTTCTGCGCGGCGAGCTCGCCCATATGCGAAAGCGCTTCGGTCTCGCTGAGCGCCTGGCCCAGATCGAGCGGCGCCTTCTGTCGGATCGAGCCCGGCAGCGTCTCGCCCATAAGATCGCCGAGCGATTTTGCGCCGACGGTCTCCAGCATCGTGGCGACATCGGCCGGCGAGGGGCCGATGTGGCGGCGAACGAAGGAGCTTGCGGCTTCGCGAGCGGGTTTGAACGGCGCGTTCATGAACATCTCCTTGCGCATCAGGCCGTATGCGCGGCGTAGGCGGCTTCATCCATCAGCCCGCCGAGCTCGCTCTTGTCGGCGATCTTCATCTTGAAGAACCAGGCCTTGCCGGCGGCATCCGAATTGACCAAAGCGGGCTCGGCGGTGATCGCCTCGTTCACCTCGAGCACTTCGCCCGAGATCGGCGCATAGACGTCGGAAGCGGCCTTGACCGATTCGACGACGGCGGCGGGGTCGGCCTTCTTCAGGCTGCGCCCGACCTTCGGCAGCTCGATGAACACGACATCGCCGAGCTGCGACTGCGCGTAATCGGTGATCCCGATGGTCGCGACATCGCCCTCGATGCTGAGCCATTCATGGTCGGACGTGTACAGGATGGTCATGGGGGTTTCCTTTGGGATTTCCTTTAGCGCTTGTAGGTATTGGCGACGAAAGGCGTAGGCGCAATCACGAGCGGCAGCCGCTGGCCGCGGACTTCGGCAAAAAGGCGCGTACCGTTGGCGGCGAGCGCGGCCGGCACATAACCCATCGCCACCGGCGCGTTCAGCGTGGGGCCAAAGCCGCCCGATGTGACGGCGCCGATCAACTCATGCGAAGTGTCGTCGGCAAATAGCGGCGCGCCGTCGCGCACGGGCGCGCGGCCTTCCGGCTTCAGCCCGACGCGCCGGCGCGCAGCACCTTCAGCGAATTGGGCGAGGATCTTTTCGGCGCCAAGGAAGCCGCCAACCCGCACGCCACCGGCGCGGCGGCTCTTCTGCACCGACCATTCCAGCGCAGCTTCGACCGGTGTGGTCGAGGTGTCGATGTCGTGGCCGTAAAGGCACAGCCCGGCCTCGAGGCGGAGGCTGTCGCGCGCGCCGAGGCCAATCGGCAACACGTCGGTATCTTCGAGCAACAGTTTTGCCAGCCGCGCGGCTTCGTCGGCCGGCACCGAAATCTCATAGCCGTCCTCGCCGGTGTAACCCGAGCGCGAGACGAAGCAGGCGATGCCGGCAACCTGCCGCGCGCCTGCATCCATGAACCGCATCGAGGGCGCGTCGGTACAGAGTTTGGCCAGCACGGATTCGGCCTTCGGCCCCTGCAACGCCAGCAGCGCGCGATCCGCTAACGGCTCGATGCTGCAGGCGTCCGAGAGATGCTCGCGCAAATGCGCCTCGTCGGCGTCCTTGCAGGCGGCGTTGACCACCAGAAAGAGATGGTCGCCGAAATTCGCGACCATCAGGTCGTCGAGGATGCCGCCATCCACATTCGTGAACTGCGCGTAGCGCTGCCGGCCTGCGGGCAGCGCCAGGATGTCCTGCGGGACCAGTTGCTCCAGCGCGCTTGCCGCGTCCTCCGGCGCGCCCGACTTAGCTCGCAGCTCGAGCTGGCCCATATGGGAGACGTCGAACAGGCCGGCCTTTTGGCGGGTATGGAGGTGCTCCTTGAGCACGCCGGCGGCGTATTGCACGGGCATGTCATAGCCCGCGAACGGCACCATTTTGGCGCCGAGCGACACGTGCAGGTCGTGGAGGGGAGTGCGTTTCAGCTCCGACTTTTCATCACACGCAAGCATCACGGGGCCCTCTTCGGGTTCCCGGGACCATTCCCGAAAAACCCAACAGAAGCCCCATCTGTCGCTGTGCCTGAGAGTATTATCCCGTCGGCGGACGCCCTTAGGCCTTAAAGCCCTCGGCGCCTCTTTCCAGATGCTGTCCTCACCACGCGGTCCTTTTGCCTGAGAGTTTCCGGGGCGGTTGCTCCTTCGGCGCCGGCGATTGGGCCGGTCTCTCCCGACGTGGCTGTCTTGAACAGATAGGAGAAAAACACGACGTTACCAAGACTGTCAACGCGAGGACGGCCTCTATCAACGGCCTTTAGCCTGCCGAGCCAAGTAGCCTGCCAAGCCAAGTGCATGATCCGTCTGCACGGTTTCTGGACAGTGCGGCGGGCCTCCTCTAAAAGCGTCCGGCCGGAAAAGGCAGTGTTTTTACGGCCCACCGGCCAACTTCCCGATTGGATGAACATGAGCGGCGTCAACGAGATCAGGTCGACTTTTCTGAATTTCTTCCGTGAGAACGGGCACGAAATCGTGTCGTCCTCGCCGCTCGTGCCGCGCAACGACCCGACCTTGATGTTCACCAATGCCGGCATGGTGCAGTTCAAGAACGTGTTCACCGGGGTCGAGAAGCGCAGCTATCAGCGCGCGACCACCTCGCAGAAATGCGTGCGCGCCGGCGGCAAGCACAACGACCTCGACAATGTCGGCTACACCGCGCGCCATCTCACATTCTTCGAGATGCTCGGCAACTTCTCGTTCGGCGACTACTTCAAGGAGCGCGCGATCGAGCTTGCGTGGAATCTGATCACAAAAGAATACGGTCTGAAGAAGGACAAGCTGCTCGTCACCATCTATCACGACGACGATGAGGCGGCGCGCCACTGGAAGAAGATCGCGGGCTTCTCGGACGATCGCATCATCCGCATTGCGACGTCAGATAATTTCTGGGCGATGGGCGACACCGGCCCGTGCGGTCCGTGTTCCGAGATCTTCATCGATCGCGGCGAGCATATCTGGGGCGGGCCTCCGGGCAGCCCGGAGGAGGACGGCGACCGCTTCCTCGAGTTCTGGAACCTCGTCTTCATGCAGTTCGACCAGGTGACGAAGGAGGAGCGCGTGCCGCTGCCGCGTCCCTCGATCGACACCGGCATGGGCCTGGAGCGCATGGCGGCTATCCTCCAGGGCGTCGACAGCGTCTTCGAGACCGATCTTTTCCGCCATCTGATCGAAGCCACGTCTACTGCCCTCGGGCATGGGCCGCGCGAGCAGACCGTTGCCTCGTACCGGGTCATCGCGGATCACCTGCGCTCGTCGGCGTTCCTCGTTTCGGACGGCGTGTTGCCGTCCAACGAAGGCCGCGGCTATGTGCTGCGCCGGATCATGCGCCGCGCCATGCGCCATGCGCAGCTGCTCGGCGCGCGCGAGCCGTTGATGCACCGCCTGGTCTGGGCGCTGGTGCGCGAGATGGGCCAGGCCTATCCGGAACTGGTGCGCGCGGAAGGGTTGATCGAGGAAACGCTGCGGCTGGAAGAGACGCGTTTCCGCAAGACCCTGGAGCGCGGACTTGCGATCCTCGACGAGAAGAGCGCCGCCTTGAAGAAGGGCGACATGTTCGACGGCGACACCGCCTTCACGCTCTACGATACCTATGGCTTCCCGCTGGACCTGACCCAGGACGCGCTGAAGTCGCGCGGCATCGGCGTCGATGTCGCGGCCTTTACGGACGCGATGGACCGCCAGCGCGAGAAGGCGCGCGCCTCGTGGGCCGGAAGCGGCGATGCCGCGACCGAGAGCGTCTGGTTCCCGCTGCGCGAGAAGCTCGGGCCGACCGAGTTCCTGGGCTACGAGACCGAGACCGCGGAAGGCGTGGTTTCGGCGCTGGTCAAGGACGGCAGGGAGGTCGACAGCCTGAAGGCCGGTGAGACCGGCTCGATCGTCATGAACCAGACGCCGTTCTACGCCGAATCCGGCGGCCAGGTCGGCGACACCGGCGTGCTCACGGGCGAGGGCGTCAAATTCCGCGTCACCGATACGCAGAAGAAAGCCGGCGATCTCTGGGTCCATGTCGGCACGGTGGAGCAGGGGACGCTGAACGTCGGCGCGGCGCTGCAACTCGACGTCGATCATATGCGCCGTTCCTCGATCCGCGCCCATCACTCCGCAACGCATCTGTTGCATGAGGCGCTGCGGCAGGTGCTCGGCGATCACATCGCCCAGCGTGGCTCGCTGGTCGCGCCCGATCGCCTCCGCTTCGACTTCGTTCACCCGAAGCCGATCACGCCGGAAGAACTCGCTCGCGTCGAGGATATCGCCAACGATGTGGTGCTGGAGAATGACGAGGTCACCACCCGCATCATGGCGGTTGATGACGCACGCGAAGCTGGTGCCCGGGCGCTGTTTGGGGAAAAGTACGGCGATGAGGTGCGCGTCGTCTCGATGGGCAAGCAGGCCCGCGACCATGGCCAGAATGCGATGGGCTGGTCGGTCGAGCTCTGCGGCGGCACCCATGTGAAGCGCACCGGCGACATCGGCCTGATCTCGGTAACCAGCGAAAGTGCTGTTGCTTCCGGCGTCCGCCGTATCGAGGCGCTGACCGGTCGTCACGCGCGCAAGCACGCCAATGAGGTGATGGCGCTGGCGAAGGCGGCTGCGGCGGAGCTGCGTACGACGCCCGAAGACGTGCCGGCGCGTATCACCGCGCTGATGGATGAGCGCAAGAAGCTCGAGCGCGAGCTGTCGGATGCGCGCAAGAAGCTTGCGATGGGCGGCGGCGGTTCGGCCAACGGCGCGGCCGCCACCGGCGTGCGCGAGGTCGGCAATGTCAAGCTGATGGCGCGTGCGGTCGAGGGGATCGAGATGAAGGATCTCAAGAGCCTCGCCGATGATGGCAAGAAGCAGATCGGCTCCGGCGTCGTTGCCATCGTCGGCGTCACCGGCGACGGCAAGGCCGGTGTCGTAGTCGGCGTCACGCCTGACCTGACCGAGCGCTTCAACGCGGTCAATCTGGTGCGCGTGGCGTCTGAAGCCCTCGGCGGCAAGGGCGGCGGCGGCCGCCCCGACATGGCCCAGGCCGGTGGCCCCGACGGCGCCAAGGCCGACGCCGCGCTGTCCGCGATCGAAAAGGCGATGGCGGGGGCGTGAGGCTATCTTCCTTCATCCTCCCCTTGTGGGGGAGGATCGCTCGCAATGAGCGAAGCGAAATGCGAGCGAGGTGGGGTGAAGCCGCGGAAATGGTCTGGTCATCAATCCCGGTAGGCGCCGCCCGCCGACTCGCGGATGGACTGTCACTCCCGCCCGGTTCGCATTCCGCTTCGCTACATGCGAACCGACCCGCCCCTCAAGGGGCGGGTGGCGCAACAATCGACAGCGCCTTTTTGTCTCAGTTCAATCCCTGACCACGCGCACGGCTCCGCGCGCCGCGCTCGTGGCGAGCGCCGCGTACGCCTTCAGCGCGGTGGACACCTTGCGGGCGCGCTTGGCCGGCTTCCAGGCCTGCGCGCCCTTGGCCTCCATCGCGGCGCGCCGGCGCTTCAGCTCCGCTTCGTCGACGGCGAGATGGATCGAGCGCGAGGGGATGTCGATCTCGATGCGGTCGCCGTCCTGCACGAGGCCGATCAGGCCGCCTTCGGCGGCTTCCGGCGAGACGTGGCCGATGGAGAGGCCCGAGGAACCGCCGGAGAAGCGGCCGTCCGTGACGAGCGCGCAGACTTTGCCCAGCCCCTTCGACTTCAGATAGCTCGTGGGATAGAGCATCTCCTGCATGCCCGGGCCGCCGCGCGGTCCCTCATAGATCACCACGACGATGTCGCCGGGCTTGATCTTGTTGGTCAGGATCGCCTCGACCGCCGCATCCTGGCTTTCGACCGCGCGGGCTGGGCCCGAGAACTTCAGGATGCCGGCGTCGACACCCGCGGTCTTCACGATGCAGCCGTCGACTGCGAGGTTGCCGTAGAGCACGGCGAGGCCGCCGTCCTTGGAGAAAGCGTGCTCGGCGTCGCGGATGCAGCCAGAGGCGCGATCGGCGTCGAGCTCCTCGAAGCGGCGGTCCTGGCTGAAGGCGGTTTGCGTCGGCACGTTACCCGGCGCCGCGCGGTAGAAATGCCGCACGCTCTCGCTCTGGGTGCGCTTGATGTCCCAGCGTTCCAGCGCGGCCGACAGGCTCGCCGAATGCACATTCGGCAGCTCGGCATGGATAAGGCCGGCGCGATCGAGCTCGCCCATGATCGCCATCACACCGCCGGCGCGATGCACGTCTTCCAGATGCACGTCGGCGACCGACGGCGCGACCTTGCAGAGCACCGGCACCTTGCGCGACAAGCGGTCGATATCCTTCATCGTAAACGGCACCTCGCCCTCATGGGCGGCGGCGAGCAGGTGCAGCACGGTGTTGGTCGAGCCGCCCATGGCGATGTCGAGGCTCATCGCGTTCTCGAACGCCTTGAAGTTCGCGATATTGCGCGGCAGCACGCTGGCGTCGTCCTGCTCGTAATAGCGCCGCGCCAGATCGACGATGAGATGCCCGGCTTCGACGAAGAGGCCGCGGCGGTCGGCATGGGTGGCGAGCACCGAGCCGTTACCCGGCAGCGACAGGCCGAGCGCCTCGGTGAGGCAGTTCATCGAATTGGCAGTGAACATGCCCGAGCAGGAGCCGCAGGTCGGACAGGCGGAGCGCTCGATCACCTCGACCTCGCCGTCGCTGACCTTGTCGTCGGCCGCGGCCACCATGGCGTCGATCAGGTCGACCGCGCGCCTCTTGCCCTCGAGGTCGATCTTGCCCGATTCCATCGGGCCGCCCGAGACGAACACGGCGGGGATGTTGAGCCGCATCGCGGCCATCAGCATGCCGGGCGTGATCTTGTCGCAATTTGAGATGCAGACCATGGCGTCGGCGCAATGGGCGTTGACCATGTATTCGACGCTGTCGGCGATCAGTTCGCGCGAGGGCAGACTGTAGAGCATGCCGTCATGGCCCATGGCGATGCCATCATCGACCGCGATGGTGTTGAACTCCTTGGCCACGCCGCCGGCCTGCTCGATCTCGCGCGCCACGAGCTGGCCGAGATCCTTCAGATGGACATGGCCGGGCACGAACTGCGTGAACGAGTTGACCACCGCGATGATCGGCTTGCCAAAATCCTCGTTCTTCATGCCGGTGGCGCGCCACAGGCCGCGGGCGCCGGCCATGTTGCGGCCGTGGGTAGTTGTCCGTGAGCGATAAGTCGGCATGTTGTCCTCTTGGCGTTCCGTCCGGCGTTTCAAGCCGCCCGGCCGTAAATCAATGTCAGGACAGGGCTTTAGCGGGAAGCCGCGGCGGATACACCCCTAAAATTCGCAGGCCTGCTGCGTTCAGGATTTCTTCAGGAAGACGTAGTCCGCCGAATAGGGCATGCCGCGGCCGGCGCCTTCGCGGTCGCAGGCGCCTGACAGCACGCCGCCGACGGTATTGATGCGCTGCACGGTGGTGACGCCGGAAAGCTGGCCGGTGCCCTTGTGCGAGTTGACCTCGAGCTTCAGCCAGGGGATGTCGCCCGCACCGGTGCCCGGCGCATTACCGGCAGCCTTGGCGGTGATGCTGCTGCCGTCGGTGAGCTCCCAGGTCGGACCGGCGTTGTGATAGCCGGCGATCTTGTCGCCTGAGGTCAGCGTCGCCTGCGGCGAGTTGAAGATCCAGGCGAGCTTGCCGTCCGCGCCCACCTTGCAGTCGTAATACTGCATGCCGACCGCATGCACCTTGAGCACGGTGGTTTCGCCGGGTGCAGCGATCGCCGCGGGCAGAGGCTTTTCGTCTGCAAGAGCGGTGCCGGCAAGAAGCGGCAGGAGCAGGAAAGGGATGGCTTTCGTGATCAACCGCATGATCTGCCCTCAGTGAGAAATTCGTCATTGCGAGGAGCGAAGCGACGAAGCAATCCAGACCGTCTCCGCGGACACATCGCTGGATTGCTTCGCTTCGCTCGCAATGACGGTGGTGGTTGCTTAAGCCGCCGCCATCGCCTTGTGGAGGTTCTCCGCGACCTTGTCGAGGAAGCCGGTCGTCGACAGCCAGCGCTGGTCGGCGCCGACGAGCAGCGCAAGGTCCTTGGTCATGTAGCCGTCCTCGACGGTAGCGACGCAGACCTTCTCCAGGGTGCTCGCGAACTTCGCCAGCGCCTGGTTGTTGTCGAGCTTGGCGCGATGGCCGAGGCCGCGGGTCCAGGCGAAGATCGAGGCGATCGAGTTGGTCGAGGTCTCCTTGCCCTTCTGGTGCTCGCGGAAATGGCGGGTCACCGTGCCGTGGGCGGCTTCGGCTTCCATGGTCTTGCCGTCCGGCGTCATCAGCACCGAGGTCATCAGGCCGAGCGAGCCATAGCCCTGCGCCACCGTGTCGGACTGCACGTCGCCGTCATAGTTCTTGCAGGCCCAGACATAGCCGCCCGACCATTTCAGCGCGGCGGCAACCATGTCGTCGATCAGGCGGTGTTCGTAGGTGAGCTTCTTGGCCTCGAATTCCTTCTTGAACTCGCGGTCGTAGATGTCCTGGAAGATGTCCTTGAAGCGGCCGTCATAGACCTTGAGGATGGTATTCTTGGTCGAAAGGTAGACCGGATAATTCCTCGCCAGCCCCATGTTGAGCGAAGCGCGGGCGAAATCGGCGATGGAGTCGTCGAGATTGTACATCTCCATGGCGATGCCGGGGCCGGGCGCCTTGAACACTTCCTTCTCGATCACGGTGCCGTCCTCGCCGACGA
>Ga0310811_10012161_pt1 | contig 11164 bp, 8 predicted proteins | sample YCmetagenome_FD_207642 | JGI IMG/M metagenome (GOLD analysis project Ga0310811, IMG submission 207642) | Soil microbial communities from experimental microcosm in Duke University, North Carolina, United States - YC | ecosystem: Engineered > Artificial ecosystem > Soil microcosm > Unclassified ... | reverse complement strand
CGTCCCCACCACCACCACCACCGTCCCCGCCACCGTCCGCAGGGCCGCCCCCACCGCCCTGCCCGCCGCCGCCCTCGCTGCCGTTCCCGCCGCCGCCAGGGCCCGGCTGCTCGCCACGGCGGAGGAGATCATGGCGGGCCACGCCGAGTACTTCGGCCTCGCCCGGCACGACCTGGTCAGTCCCGACTGGTCCCACGACCCGAAAACGGGCCGCCGCGCACCCGACACCTACGCCTTCGCCATTCCCTACCGCAGCGAGGATGTCGTCGGCGACATCAAGCAGATCTGGGAGCCCTCGCGCCACCAGCACCTCACCGTCCTGGCCACGGCCTATGCCCTCACCGGGGAAGACCGCTTCGCCGCCAGGGTGGCCGATCACCTGAAATCCTGGTGGGCGGCCAACCCACCGCTGCGGGGCGTCCACTGGGTCAGCGGGATCGAGCTGGGGATCCGCCTGCTGTCCTGGATCTGGGTGCGCCGGCTGCTCGACGGCTGGCCGGGCGCGGCAGGCCTGTTCGAGGACAATCCCGAGGCGCGACACCAGATCTGGTATCACCAGCGGTGGCTCGCCGCCTTCCCCAGCCGGGGTTCGTCGGCGAACAACCACGCCGTGGCCGAAGCGGCCGGACGGCTGGCCGCCGCCTGTGGCTTCGCGTGGTTCCCCGAATCCCGACGCTGGCGGGCCGAGGCGCTCCGGTCCCTCGACCGGCACCTCCGGCACAACACCTTCGCCTCCGGACTCAACCGCGAGCTCGCCACCGAGTACCACGGACTCGTCCTGGAGCTGGGGTCGGCCGCCGCGCTGGAAGCGGAGGCGGCCGGTGTCGAGGTCCCCGCCGCCACCTGGACCGTGCTGGCCAGGATGACGGACGCCTTGGCGTCCATTGTGGATTCCCGCCTGCGCCCGCCGCGGCAGGGAGACGCCGACGACGGCCACGGCCTGATCCTCGACGGCACCGGCACCGACCGGTGGGTCGCGCTCCTCACCACCGGTGAGGTCCTTTTCGGACGACTCTCCTGGTGGCCGGAGGCACCTGCCGACGATGTCCGCACTCCGCTGTTGACGGCGCTTTCCCGAGGAATCCGGGAGACTCGGGACCGCCCATCGCGCCGCCCGACGTCGTTTTCCGACGCGGGGCTGACGATCCTGCGCGCGGGCGACATCTGGTGTCGGTGCGACGCCGGCCCGCACGGCTTCCTGTCGATCGCGGCGCACGCCCACGCCGACGCGCTGTCCATCGAAGTGCGGCACGACGGCGTCGAAATTCTCGCCGACCCCGGAACATTCTGCTATCACGGTCAACCGGAATGGCGCACGTACTTCCGCTCGACGCTGGGCCACAACACACTGCAACTCGACGGCCGGGACCAGTCCGCTTCGGGCGGTCCGTTCCTGTGGACCCGGCACGCGCGAAGCAAGGTCCTGTCGAGCGACACCGCGACGTGGAGCGCCGAGCACGACGGCTACCGGCCTGCACTCCATCGGCGGCGCGTGGAACTCGAAGACACCCGGCTAAGGATTTCCGACGAAGTCCTCGGCGGTACCGGGCGGTCCTGCCGGCTCGTGTTCCACCTCGGCCCCAGTGTCCACAGTGCACTCCGAGGCGCCCGAGCCGCACTGGTGTGGCCGGGGGGACGCGCCGTTCTCGAACTCCCCACGGAACTGTCGTGGACGGCGCATCGCGGTGAGACGAGCCCACCCCTGGGCTGGTACTCGCCGGGCTTCGGCCGCCGCCAGGCGGCTGACACGCTGGTCGGGATCGGCCTCACCGGCCAAACCGTGCTGAACACAGTTCTTCGCTTCGGCGGGAAGCCATCATGACCCCGGCGAAATGGGGTGGCTTGGCCATTCTCGCCGCCGCGGGGCTTGTCGCGGGTTGCTCGGCGGGCGACGCGGGCGGCAGCCCGGCAGACCCGGCCTCCCCTGCCGTACCCGCCGCCACGGTCTGCGACCGGATGCCGCCCGGCCCGGCGAGCGGACCCGCGGGTGCGGTGAAGATCGACCCGGCGGTCCCCGCCGAACTGGCCGTCCAGACCCGGGCGAACCCACCGGGCACGACCTTCTGGCTGATGCCCGGTGTCCACCGGCTGAGCGACGACCGCTACGACCAGGTCACCCCGAAGGACGGCGACACCTATCTCGGCGCACCGGGCGCGGTCCTCGACGGCCGCGGGATCAACCAGTACGCCTTCACCGGCAGCGCCCGCGACGTGACCATCCGGTACCTGACCGTCCGGCATTTCTCCGCGCCCCAGGACGAAGGCGTGGTGAACCACGACTCCGGCGATGGCTGGATCATCGAACACGACACCATCCAGGCGAACTCCGGCGCGGGACTGATGGCCGGCGCGCGCCAGCAGGTCCGCGGCGACTGCCTGCGCGACAACGGCCAGTACGGCATGAACGCCTTCAAGGCGGGCAACACCATCAAGGGCCTGGTCGTCGAGGGCAACGAGATCACCGGCAACAACACCGACGACTGGGAGACCCGCAAACCGGGTTGCGGCTGCACGGGGGGCATCAAGTTCTGGGCGGTCGACGGGGCCGACGTCCGCGGCAACTGGGTGCACGACAACCGCGGCCCCGGACTGTGGGCGGACACCGACAACAACGACTTTCTGATCGAGAACAACCTCATCGAGCACAACGACAGTGCCGCCATCATTTACGAGATCAGCTACAACGCGATCATCCGCGACAACACCATCCGGCGGAACAACTGGGTCGAGGGCCGCAAGTACGCCGCGCGCGGAGACAACTTTCCCGTCGCCGCCATCTACGTTTCGGAATCCGGCGGCGAGCCGCGGATCCCGGCCCGCACCGACAAAATCGACATCTATGGCAACGCCCTGCGGGACAACTGGTCGGGAATCACCTTGTGGGAGAACGCCGACCGGTTCTGTGGCAGCCCGGCGAACACCTCGAGCGGCACCTGCACGCTGCTCGTCGGAGACCTCGGCCGGTGCGCGCAACCGGGAATCGACACGGACCCGCTGCGCGCCGACTGCCGATGGAAGACCCAGCGCGTGGACATCCACGACAACACCTTCGAACTCGACACCACGGTCGTCGGGTGCACGACGGAATGCGGACGCATGGCCATACTGGCGAACTTCGGCACCTATCCCGACTGGTCGCCCTACCAGGGCGAGGTGGTCCGCGACGCGATCACCTTCGACCAGGACGACAAATGGCACGACAACACCTACGCCGGTCCCTGGACCTTCACGCCCCATGACACCGACCAGGTCCTCACCTTCGCGCAATGGCAGTCCACGCCTTACCGGCAGGACCTCGGCAGCACGGTCAAGAGCGGCTGATGGTCTCCGAACACCGCACCTGGACCGCTGAACGGACCGCGCCCGGTCCCTCTCGCACACCGGCGCTGGTCGGCGCGGTGTGGGCGCTGCTGGTGGTCAACACGCTGGGCTCGATCGGCGTCGTGACGATCGTCCGGATTCCCCGCTCGATCATCCAGCTGGTCACCATGGGATCGCTGGTGGTCGCCTTCGCGCTGGCCTTGGTTCTCAACCCTCGGGTGCGCCTCCGGCCCAGCGCGTATCTGCTGCTGCTCAGCCTGCTGCTGGTGGTGACCCTGGTGTCCAGCGCACGGCTCGAAGCCGGATTCGGGTCGCTGTTCCGCTGCTTCCGGCTGCTGGTCTTCATCGCGACGTTGTGGCTGCTCACGCGGTGGTGGGACGGGCGCCCGACCTTCGTGCGCCACCACATCCGGGTACTCGCCGGGGTGCTCGTGTCGGTACTGATCGGCCTCGTCATCTCCCCCGGAACGGCGATGCCGGACTTCTACAGCGGCCGGCTGCTCGATGCCGTCTGGCCGCTCACGCCACCGCAGGTCGCGCACTACGCCGCCATCGCCGCCGGACTCACGCTGCTGCTGTGGCTCGGCCGGCGGACCGATCGGGTCAGCGCACTGATCATCGCGGGCCCCGCGCTGGTCGTGCTGATGTTGAGCCATACCCGGACCGCCACCCTCGGCCTTCTCGTGGGGCTGGCCGTCGCCCTCGCCTCGCTCTCCCTGACCAATGGCCGCGCGCGCAAGGTGTTCGCGGGAGCCGCGCTGACCGCGGGTCTGCTCGCGGTCCTCGCCGGACCTCTGGTGCTGGCGTGGTTCCAGCGCGGGCAAAGCCAGGAAAGCCTGTCGAACCTCACCGGCCGGGCGAAGGTCTGGGACGCGCTGCTCGCCGCGCCACGCACCACCGTCGAGGACCTGTTCGGTGTCGGACTCGGCGACAAGTCGTTCGGCGGACTCCCGATCGACAGCAGTTGGCTCGCCGTCTTCCACGAACAGGGCTATCTCGGCGTCGTGATCGTCGCGGCCTTCCTGCTCGTCCTGCTGACGGTCGCGGTGCTACGACCACCCTCGCTGTCGCGGGCGTGCGCGATCTTCCTGATCGTGTACTGCCTGACCGCGTCCTACACGGAAGCAGGTCTTGGCGACGCGTCGCCCTATCTGCTGGACCTGGCGCTGGCGGGATCGCTTCTGGCGCCGGAGGAGGCCGACTCGTGAAGGTACTGGTCGTCCACAACCGCTACCGGTCCGAACAGCCCAGCGGGGAGAACCGGGTCGTCGATCAGGAAACGGCCCTGCTCGCCGAGGCCGGTCACGAGGTCGGCCTTTTCGAACGGCGCAGTGACGACATCGGCTCGATGACACCGGCGGAAAAGGCCGCCGTTCCCCTGCGCGTCCCGTGGAATCCGGTGGCCCGTGCCGAACTGGCGGCCCGCCTGCGCGCGGACCGGCCGGATGTCGTGCACATCCACAACACGTTCCCGCTGCTGTCGCCGTCGGTGCTGGCCGCCTGCACCGATGCCGGAGTGCCCACCGTGGCGACACTGCACAACTACGCGCTGGTCTGTCCACCTGGGACGCTTTTCCGAGACGACCGGCCGTGCACGGAATGCCTCGGGAAGGCTCCTGTTCCTGCCGTCCGCCACGGCTGCTACCGGGATTCGCGGCTGGCCACGGCGCCGTTGGCCGCGAGTCTCCTGCTGAACCGGCGCCGATGGTGGTCCAGCGTCTCCCGGTTCTTCTGCATTTCGGCCGCGCAGCGGGAAATCCTGGTCCGGTCCGGCATGCCCGCGACCCGCCTGACGGTCAAACACAATTTCGTCGCGGACCCGGGAATTCACCGGGAACGGCCCGGAGAGCACATACTGTTTCTCGGGCGGCTCACCGAGGAAAAGGGGGTACGTCTGCTGATGGCCGCGTGGGAAGCCGACGGCCCTCGCGATGTACCGCTCATACTCGCCGGAAGCGGTCCGTTGGCGGCGGAGGTGGCGGACTGGGCGCGGGGCCGCGACGATGTGCGCTACCTGGGCCTGCGCGGCAAAGCCGAATGCCAGGACCTCCTGGCACGCTCGGTGGCGGTGGTGGCTCCCTCGACCTGGCCGGAGGCGTTCGGCTTGGTGATCGTCGAAGCGATGGCCGCCGGCGTTCCCGCGATCGCATCCGCGCAGGGCGCCTTCCCGGAACTGATCGAGGACGGGGTCACCGGACTTCTGCACCGCCCCGACGACGCGTCGTCACTAGCCGATCGCCTCCGCCGCGTCCGGGACGACCGCAACCACTCGATGGGCACCGCCGCCCGCCGCCGTTACGAACAGGATTTCACCCCCACGGTGGGCCTGACCCGCCTCCTCGCCGGCTACGCGTCGGCGATCGCGGAAGGGAGCGCCCGTGGCCCGCATCGAACCCACTGACCAGGCACGATCGCACAGATCGAGTCCCATCCCAGCGCCCGTGCCGATCGTCGCGGCGCTGGTCGTGGCCGTGCTGGGAACGATCTACTTCGCCGGCGGCACGCTCGGCCCGTTCGACGGCCGCGCCGAAGGATGGGACGCACTGCGGGAACCATGGCGGACCATCGCCCTGACCGTGGACTTCTGCGGCGAACCACTCGGCTCGACGATCCTGACCGGCATCGTCGTCGCGGTATGCCTGCTACTCCGGCGCGCCAGACTGGCCGTGACCGCCGTCGCCGGCATCGGCGTGACCATCGCGGCCACGACCGCGCTCAAACCGATCGTCGGTCGCACCATCCACGGGGACTACCTGTCGTTCCCCAGCGGCCACACCGCTTTCGCCTCCGCGCTCGCCCTGATCGTCGCCCTGACGGTCATCGACGTCTTCCACCCCGGCCACCACGGCCGGTCACTCACGATCGCGGCCCTCGTGCTCCCGGCCGGCGCGGCGATGGGCTGGGCGCAGGTCATGCTCAGCGCCCACTACCCCACCGACACTCTTGGCGGCTTCTGCACCGCCCTCGCCACCGTTCCGGCGACGGCCCACCTCGTCGACCGCGCCTGGAAGCCACGAGGCTGACTTCTACACAAAAGCTTGCTTTTGCCGCGGTGGGCAGCAACGGCGCCTTCCGGCGTAACACCGAGACCGAAAGGTGCGACCTACGGTCAGCGACCCGCATGTACTAGGAATGGCAGGGACATTGGCACACACCGCCTCCCTCTCTCAGCTGCAGAAACCGGCCTGGGCGCTGGTCAACGGCGAGCTTGTCGACTACGCGGACGTGCGCATCCACATCAGTGCCGAGGCATTGACGCGGGCACTGAGCGTGTTCGAGGGGATCAAGGGCTACTGGAACTACGAGGGGGACGTGTTCGCGGTTCGCAGCCCTCGCCGCCACTACGACCGGCTGTGCCGGTCCGCGGCGTTGTTGCGGATCCCCGTCACCTTCGGTTATGCGGAGTTCCTGGCCGGGCTGGCGTCGCTCGCGGGACGGTTGCTGGTGCCCGGGCGGGATCTGTGGTTCCGCCCCACGCTGTATGTGACCGAAGGTCACTGGGGTGAGGGCACCCGGGCCGATCTGGTCATCACCGCGTTCACTCAGCAGAAGGACGATCCCGATCCGATGCGGCTCGGGGTGAGTACGTGGCGGCGGGGGCCGGATGTTTCGTTGCCGGCACGGGTGAAGTGCAGCGCGAACTACGTTGTCGCGCGGCTCGCCCGGATGGAGGCGCGGCGGCTCGGTTACGACGACGCGATCTTGCTCAACCCGGCCGGTCGCGTCGCCGAGGCGACCGGGGCGTGTGTCGTGATCGCCGACCGGGGACGGGTCGTGACTCCGCCGACCGGTGAAGGATGCCTGGACAGCATCACCGTCGACGTCGTCGAGCAGATCTGTCACCAGTTGGACCTGCCCTTCGAGCGCAGGCCGATCGAACGGACCGAACTGCTCTCCGCGGACGAGTGCGGCCTTGCCGGGACCATCACCGAACTCACGCTGGTCAAGGAGATCGACGGCTTCCACTACCGCCAGACCGGCATCCTCGCCCAGGTCAGGAAGCGCTATCTGGAGTTCGCGCGCGGCGCCGCCGTGCTGCCCGGGGTCGACCTCGTCCCGCTGAACCCGGTTCAGGCGGGCCGGGCCGCGATCAGGTAGCCCGTCCCCAGCCCCCGCCACCGGCGGGCGATGCTGCGGTCGGGGCGGTTGAGCCGGACCCATCGGCGAAACAGCCGGTCCGCCGGCGGCACGAACAAGGTCGTGTCGAAGTAGGTGACCGAGACCGTGCGCAGGCGCGCCTCGGCCATCAGCCGCCGCAGCGTCCCTTCTCGGTAGGCCCGGATTCCGTCGGTTTCCGCGCGGTGCCGCCGCTCCGACGGCACCGTGAGCACCTGTTCCAGTCGCCCGAGAAAACGGAGCAGTGGCCGGTAGACGTGCCATTCGACGAACCGGTACGGACTGGCGGGGTTGAGCATGCTCACCAGCACAAGGCCGCCGGGCCGGGTGACGCGCGCGAGTTCGCTCAGCGAATGCCGGATGTCGGTGTACTCCAGGCTGCCCATGGCGAGCGTGACGTCGAAACTCGCGTCGGCGAAGTCCATCCGCTCGATCCGGCCGACGACCGCCCGGACCGGGTGCTCACCGGCGCGGCGCAGGCACGCGTCGACCATCACCGGCGACCGGTCGAGTGCCGTGATCCGGAAATCGCCGGGCCGGGTGTTCAGCAGCTCGCGCACCATGATGCCCGGCCCGCACCCCACGTCGAGCAGTTCGCCGCCGGGAACCGCCGCCAGCACCCTGGACACGGCGTGCAGGCGGGACCGGAAGAACCGGGCCTCCGGGCCGTTTCCCGCGTGTGCTCGCGCATACCCGGCCGCGGCGTCCGGAACGTCGTACTGTGCCGCGACGACCTCTTCTCGGGAAAAGAGTTCACGCACTTGGCGACCCCCAGGATATTCGGTTTTCCCACCATGGTCAGTGCAACGAGATGACCTCGGAGAGCACGTCGAACTGGCGGTGGAGCTCGCGCGCCGTCGCCTCGTTCCGTTCCGCCATCGCGCGGACCAGTTTCTCCCGTTGACGTTCGAGTTCGGTGAACTGCTTCACCAGCAAGGAAAAGTCCAGCGCGTCGGCCGGCTGGCAGAACTCGGCCAGGCCCAGACCGGCCATCAGGACTTCGTTCTTCCGTGCGTAGCCCAGCGACAGCGTCGGTTTGCCGAGCTTGAGTGCGCACAGGACGTTGTGGTATCGGGTGGCGACGACGGTGTCGACCGCCGCCATCTCCCGCATCAGATCGTCCAAACTCGACACTCGCGGCGCGGTGACCCGCGAAGGGGCGAGATCGGGCCGGTGGGCCCTGACGTCGGCCATGATCTCCTGAAGCACTTCCTGATCGACCTGGTCGCCGACGAACAGCCGCACTGATCGCCCTTCGTCGACCAGCCAGCGGACGAACCGCTTGAGCGTGTTCACGTAGCGGCTATGGATCTCGCCGGCCCGGCCGCGGTCGTCATTGCCGCCGTAGTAGGCCATCACGCCGACACCGACCGAGCCCGGGGCCGCCGCCGGGTGATCCGGGGCGGGCAGGGCGAACACCAGATCGGGGTAGACCTCGTCGCGGGAGGTGTCGACGCCCATGCGCCGCAACGAATCCTTCGAGAAAGCGTCGCGATAGGACCGGTAGTGGGCGAGTCGAGCGGCTGTCGTGAACACGAGCCGGGTAAGCCGCTTTTTGATGAGGTTCGAGCCGACGGTGACCAGCGCGACCTTCGTGCGGAAAAGCCTTCCGGACGCGCACAGCAGCAGTAGCGCATACGGAAAACCCCAGGCACGCAAGGGAAGCGACGCCTCCAGAACGCCCATACCGGGCACGATCACGACGTCGTGCCGGGCGACCCAGCGTGCCGTCCTGACCGCATCGATGCCTTTCCCCAGTACCTTCAACGGTATCGTCGTCGCACCGGACCGTTCCTTCGCGTAGTACCACTGCAGCGGGATGGCCGGCAACCCATAGCACTCACGGACCTTTTCCGCGCCCATGCACATGAAGTCGACGACGGCGTCCGGGTGCCGCTCTTCGAGGAATCCGAGCACCGCGTCGAGCGAGCCGTCGTTGCCGAGGTTTCCCGAGCCCAGCAGGCCGAACAGGCCTATCCGTCGGGTCACGACGACTGCCCCGGCACGATCGCCGCAACGGAGAAACCGGCCAGGTCGAGCTCCGCCGCCGGCTGGTCGGTGACCTGCCCCCAGGACCGCCGGGTGGCCCTGCTCGCGAGCCATCGGACCAGGTGGCCGCGGCATTCCCGGCGCTGCTCGCGGCTGAGCGGCGCGCGCTGGATCATCGCCAAATAGGCCCAGACGTACTCGGCGAACAGGCGGGCGACCGGGTGCCGGAGGCGATCCGCGCGGCGGGGATCCAGGTTGGCGCACCGCTTGCGCACCGTCGGGCAGGCCCGCTCGGCCCGGTCGGGGTGATCACGCCGGAAGTACAGCCAGTCGCGGACCTGGTGGAACGGGCCGTGCAGGGCGAGTTCGGTGACGATCGTGCGGTCCGCGTGGTGGTAGCTGCCCAGCGGCGCGATCCGGCGGAGCACCTCCGACCGGATCACCGCGCCGTCGTCATCGCCACCGTTTCCGAACAGCATGCTCCGGAACCGTTCCGGCGCGTGCGGCGACGCGGTGGCCAGCGGGTACTCGATGGCCCGGGTGACCGCACCCGAGCCGTCGATCATCGCGGTCCAGCCGTGCGCGGCCACCGCGTGCGGGTGTTCGTCGAGTGCCTCGACGCAGCGTCGCACCAGATCGCGAGCATAGAGATCGTCGTGGGACGCCCATTTGAACAACTCGCTGCGGCTGAGCTGGAACGCGAGGTTGTGGTTGGGCGCGCAGCCGAGGTTGCGGCGGTTGCGGAAATAGCGGACGCGTGCGTCCCGGGCCGCGTAGTGCCGGCAGATCTCCTCGGTGCCATCGCTCGACGCGTTGTCGGTGATGATCAGCTCGAAGTCCTGGTAGGTCTGGCCGAGCAGGGCTTCGATCGACTGGGCGAGGAAGTTCTCGCCGTTGTAGACGGGAAGCCCGATGCCCAGGCGGGGAACAGGGTTCATGTCAGCTCCTTCAGGGCGGACCGAAGCTGGAGCCACCAGATGGCGGCGCCGGTCGACGTGGCGACGGCGACTCCCCAGGCCGAGCCCACGGCTCCGGCCGACAGCGCACCGGCGAGCCCACCGGCCACATAGCAACAAGACGTCAGCACCTGCGTCGGCATGCTGCGGCGTGCCGCGGCCAGCGCGCGCAGCCCGGCTTGCGCGCCGGTGGTGAAGCTCGCGCCGACGACGGCCAGCGTCGCGGGCAGGATCAGCTCGGACGCGGTCGGCCAAACCGAACCGAGCACGAACTCGCCGAGTCCGTCGGGCAGTAGCAGGAGCAGGCCCAGTCCCCACAGTGCCGCCGCGGCCGCCTGGCTGCCGCCGAGGAACAGGCAGAACCTCGCCAGCCGGTGCGGCGCCTTGCGGACCACCCGGGACGCTTCGGCGACGGTGACCAGCGACAGTCCCATGAGGACGGCCAAGAACGGCCCGAGCAGCAGTTCGGCGCCGCGGACCGTGCCGACGGCGGCCAGTCCGGCGATCGCGCCGAGGCCGTACATCCGCACCTGGGAGGCACCGCTGTTGCTCACGTTCTCCAGCAGGTAGCGGGGTGCGAGGTCGCGCTGCTCCCGCAGCCATCGCCGGGCCGCGCCGACCCCGGGCGCGATTCCGGTCTGCAGATAGCCGAAGCCCGCGGCGACAGCGGCCGAAAGCCCCCACGCCAGCACGAACGCGGTCACGCTGCCCTGGTGGTCGGCGAGGACCATCGCCGGGACGAGCACGACCGCCCAGACCAGGTCGTTGAGGAAGGCCTTCCG
>Ga0310811_10012160_pt1 | contig 11165 bp, 6 predicted proteins | sample YCmetagenome_FD_207642 | JGI IMG/M metagenome (GOLD analysis project Ga0310811, IMG submission 207642) | Soil microbial communities from experimental microcosm in Duke University, North Carolina, United States - YC | ecosystem: Engineered > Artificial ecosystem > Soil microcosm > Unclassified ... | reverse complement strand
CGAGCGTAGAAAATAGAAGGGATCTCAACATTTTCCGGCTCCTCGTATGCTTTGCTGGCCTCATCAAAACTTTCCGCAGCCATTCGTGTAAAGAGAGCACGATACTCAGGGAGAACTTGCGCAAGGCGGTGCAAATTCTGTTTACGAGGCTTTGAGTCGCCATTTACCCATCGTGTCAGAGTTGCCTGGCTAATATTTAAAGCCAGAGCGATCTGTTGTCTCTCATGCGGATCTCTAATGCGCTTTGCCAGGAGATCGCGCCATTTTTGTGCTTCTTGCTCTTCCATCACTTCCTCACCGAACCGAGGCAGGAGGCCCATCTCCGTTTATGGAAGGGGAGGAATGCCGAGTCCTTCTCAGGAGGCTGGACATTGTGGCCTCTTGCCCTGCTTTCTTCCCTTGCGGGAAGCCGTTTTTGGTTGGGAACGGCTCAACCCCTACACGTTGGGATTGCTCCCCTCATGCACACTGGTAGCCTCGTCAATGACAGCAGGCGGTACTTTTCGCAGAGCGCCGACTTGACCTTCTTAGACCCGATGAGCTCTGAGATTACAGAGCAGCAGGCTGACCGCATACCCGCAGGTGTGAACGTCAACGCTTCCCGCTATCGTAGCCCGATGGCTCGTCTGATTGTATTCAGACGAGACGCCCTGGCTGAGACTGGTCAGGTAGAACGTGCATCAGATTGGACGCGAGCATCCAACTGGTAGGTAAGCTCGTCGCGTTTTACCCGACAGAGTTCCTGACTTCAAGGCCCCCAATCGAAACGTCATACAACGCTAATGGTAACAGTTATCTATGCATACGTCAACTGATGATACACGTTTTTCAATGAAATATTATCATTTTTGCCTATTTCAGCGTTTTTTTGCTGCACAAGATTCATAGCACACAGGACCTTCTTGTTCAGAAAAAGGCATTGCTGGACTATCTACAGCAGAAAAGTTCGTCACTTTCTGGTAGAATAGATAGAGCATTTTCCCTGTAAGCTGGCAGGAAAAGCGGCACGGCAGATTGCGCGCAGAAAATGCTCAAGCAGCGCCGCAATCGGGCCCGGTAGCGCTCACGGAGAGAGAGTTCAGGCCCTGAGCCATGATATGCTTACAGAGTTTGCCATCGACAGCATCCACCTGCACAACGTCGCCCATGATGATCACGCCCTGTAAAATGGCCTCAGCGAGCATATCCTCTAAAAGGTGCTGGACCGTCCGGCGTAACGCGCGTGCGCCGTAGGCAGGGTCATACTCGTATTCTACCAGAGACTGGCGAGCGGCCGTGGTCACTTCCAAAGCGATAGAGCGTTCCGCCATACGTTGCTGGACCTGAGCGATCATCAGATCGACGATTTTATGGAGATGCTCCATCAGGAGAGGATGAAAAACGACAATCTCATCGACCCGATTGAGGAGTTCGGGGCGGAGGCTGGCCTTCAGAGCAGGCAGAGTATACGCGCGTAAGCGATCGAGATCGTCAGCAGATGCCTCTTGCTGATTGCGTGTATTGCGGGCAAACGCCATCGCATTGTGCGTGGACGAGCCAATCCCGGCATTTGAGGTCAAAATGATGAGAGTATGCTTGAAATCCACTTTCTGGCCGCGAGCATCCGTGAGAACGCCATCCTCCAGAATTTGCAACAGGATATCAAGAACCTGAGGATGAGCCTTCTCAATTTCATCGAACAGCACAATACTGTACGGGCTACGACGTACCGCCTCAGTAAGCTGGCCCGCCTGATCATAGCCGACATAGCCAGGGGGAGAGCCAATCAGGCGAGAGATATGGTGGCTTTCCATAAACTCCGACATATCGAATTCCAGCAGAGCATTCTCATCGCCAAAGAGCACAGCGGCCAGCGCGCGCGCCAGAGCCGTCTTGCCCACCCCGGCCGGTCCGGCAAACACAAAAGAGCCAACCGGTCGCCGTTGATCGCGAATATCAGCGCGAGAGCGTCTCACAGCGCGAGCCACAGCCTGAACCGCCTCATCCTGTCCCACCACGCGTTCGTGCAGTGCTTGCTCCAGATTGAGCAGACGCAGCATCTCATCTTCCAGAATCTGCATAACGGGAATGCCAGTCCAACGAGCAACGACATGAGCGATCTCCTGAGCGTGGACCGTGGGTCGTTGCTGGCGTTGTCCGGCGTGCCAGATCGACTCCTCCAGCCAGAGATCCTGGCGAAGCTGTCGTTCTGATTTCAATAAATGCGAAGCCAGCGAGAAATCGCGTTGCGCGATCGCATAATCCTTCTCGCGTTGTACAGCGATCAGTCGATTGCGCAACTGATGGACCGAATCGGGAGCCATAGAGAGTTGGACACACATATAGGAAGCGGCCTCATCCACCAGATCCAGCGCTTTATCGGGCAAATAGCGGTTCTGGATATAACGAGATGACATACGGACAGCCGCATTCAGAGCTTCTTCACTGATCGAGACCTGATGAAAGTCCTCATAGCGAGAGCGCAACCCACGCAAGATTTCCAGCGTCTCTTTGGCCGAAGTTTCGAAGACCTGCACTGGCTGAAAACGGCGTTCCAGAGCTGGATCAGACTCGATCGTTTTGCGATATTCATCAAGAGTTGTCGCGCCAATGCAACGGAAATCGCCACGTGCCAGCATAGGTTTAAAGAGATTGGCAGCATCGATCGAGCCCTCAGCGACGCCGCTATGTACCAGGGCATGTAATTCATCAATCACCACAATCATCCCGGGTGAGCTCACAATCTCCTGCATAATCATCTTCAGGCGATCCTCAAAATCGCCACGAAACCGGGTGCCCACCGTCAGCATCCCCACATCCAGCGCCACCACGCGGCACATTAACAGCGTTTCAGGCACCTGACCACAGACAATACGTTGGGCCAGACCTTCCGCGATCGCAGTTTTGCCAACGCCCGCAGGGCCGATTAAAGCGGGATTATTCTTCGAGCGGCGCGACAAAATCTGCATCGTCCGTTCCAATTCCTCCTCGCGTCCAATCATCGGGTCCAGCTCATTCTGCAATGCGGCCAGCGTTAGATCGCGGCTCACCTGATTCAGCGTTGGCGTGGTATCATAGCGAGTCTGATACTGAACCACCAGCAATAATTCATCGCGTCCGCTGCGCAAGAGCGTTGCGAGCGTTTTGCGAGCGGTCTCCGAAGCGACGCCAAAGCTCTCCAGCACCCCCACAGCGACGCCATCGTGTTCATCCAAAATAGCAAGTAGCAAATGTTCCAGGCCGACCGAGTCACTCTGTACGTGGAGTGCTTCTTGCTCCGCGCGCATCAACGTAGAGCGAGCAGCAGCATTCAGCGAAGGCTCGCTTAAAATAGCTTTATTGCCGCGCCCGACCACAAATTCCAGAGCCTGCGCAATGCGTGCAGGATTAGCATGTAGCGAGTTCAACACCCCTTCGATGAGGGGATCATGCAGCTTGAGTATCCCCAGTAACAAATGTTCAGTGCCAACCAGACGATGGCGCAACCGTTGTGCATATTCGCGTGCAAACGAGATCGCTTGACGAACATCCAGTGAATACTTATTCTGTCGGCTCATAATTCTACTCCTCTCCTCTTGTATGTTACTACTACTCAAGAAATACTATCGAGAAAGAAACAGCCTGCGAGAGAGGGAAGGACTCATGGAGCACGATTCAGGGAGCGAAGTCCTTTTTAATGGAGGACATTTTCGTCGGGAAGAGAGAGCAACTGAACAGCTCCGATCAGCGGCGCATGCTCCTGCAATTGTGCCCAGCGCAATTCGAGCGTAGACCCGCGTAAGAGCGTATCAATCTCCAGCTGCACACGAGCGAGGAACGCAGGATTGTTCAGAGCAATAGCCCCACTGAGCGCGATCACCTCCACACGCGTGAGTTGCGTGAGATTGACCAGTCCCAATGCAAGTTTGCGGCAGAGGCTCTCCCAGACGTCAGGAGTGGCCAGAGAGGACAGAGGGCCGCCCAGGCGTAGTTCCAGCTGTCTACCACCCGTGAAGGTCTCCAGGCAGCCTGTCTGGCCGCATAGGCAGAGGCGTTCATTGCCATCGAGAATTTGATGACCGACCTCGATAGAGAGAGCCAGAGAAGTAGAGCCTTTGCGCAAATAGACAGCCGCGCCCGTCCCGGTCGAGAGCGTGAGATAGGCGGCGCGTTCAGCGTCACGCAGCGTCCCAAAGCGCACCTCTGCCAGCAAGCCACACACGGGATCATGCGCCAGACGGATGGGGCAGGCATATTCCCGCTCCAGATCTGCCGCAAAAGGCTTCCCCACATAGTCAGGCAGATTGGGCGCAACGCCTGGCGAGCGACCATCTCTGGCCATTCTTCCGCCAAATGAGACCCCAATGCCAGCGATACGATATGCCTCGACCATATTGAGCGTAGAAATGATGACATTGCGCTGATGCTCATAGCTTTGATACGTCGGGAAGCGAGCAAGAAGTTTTGAGTCAGTGGCAGTGAGATGTTCGAAGAGGGCGATGCGTGTACTCGTCCCGCCAATATCGATGCCAATAAAGGCTTCAGGTAGCCTTGATTGTAGTTGTGTATCGTCCATGAACCTCCTCTTTCTAGTTAGCAACACAGTACGCATTTCTATTTACGCTACCGCACATAAAAATATACCCTGTTTTTTTCGGAAGAGACAGAGAGAGCAAATCAGGCGTGCGGCATAGAGATGAGTAGAATGGAGTGCAAGGTGCAATGTCATGTAAATAATGGGAGAAAGCAAAAAAGCTAGCAGTTACGCTAGCTTTCAATCTGGTGTACCCGAGAGGGGTCGAACCTCCGACCTACAGATCCGCAATCTGTCGCTCTATCCACTGAGCTACGGGTACAAAAGCCCATAAAGGGGAACAAGAGTGAGAAACGTCCATGTTCCAGGGTCGCGATTGCAGATAGTAAAGGAGCTATTCAGCAACGGAGATCGGACCAGGGAAATAGCGTACCCGAGAGGGGTCGAACCTCCGACCTACAGATCCGCAATCTGTCGCTCTATCCACTGAGCTACGGGTACAAGTCGTTCACGTGCTATAAGATACAGGATTTTGGGGCACTTGTCAAGGTTTTTCTTGCGAGAAATTGCGTAATAAAAATTTCTCGCCAGCAGTGTGGAGCAGCACTGCCGCTAAGTTGCCCTTTTTCAGAAGAGAAGCAGGGCAAACTAGCAGGGAACAAAAGATAGAGATAGTAATAACAGGCCCAGATAGAGCATAAGGATCAGCATCGGGTCCGCTCAGGCCTCCACTGATACCAACTTCATTGTTCCAATTAGACTGCTCAACCAGGGATGGCGGAGCAGACTCGGTTTACAAGCTGGCAGCCTTTAAGCAAGGCCATCAATTACATCACGAGCTCTTCCCAGAGCGTCACGGCGAACATAATAATAAGCCCATAAGCCCTTTTTACGGCAATCTACCAACCCGGCATCACGCAAAATGCGCAAGTGATGCGAAATTGTCGGTTGCTCCAGAGTAAAACTTTCGACAATTTCGAACACACAGACCTCTCCTTCATGGCGACTCAGCAAGCTTAGAATGCGTAAGCGAGTTGGGTCAGCCAGAGCTTTGAGCAAACGTGCCTGTACGACCGCGTCATCCTCGCTCAAAGTTGGTACAAACTTAGGGGCAATGCCAACAGAAGTGTTACTCAAAGGGGTTTGCCGATTATTTAAAGTACCAACAGATGGTGTCGCACTCGTCGGCGTAGCAGTGGTTCGATTGGCATTTCCCTGATTCATCGATGTCATTATCTTCTCCTTCCATCCTCCCAACCGGATGTCAAACCTATGATGGGGTCTGGGCTTAATCTACACCTATAATAATTATAGAACTCAATCCAAATCGTCTTACCTAAGAATACAACCATACAGCATAGGTGCCCAATAGAGCATCTTAAATGTATATTACTATTACACGAGCAAGAACGCAAGAAAGGAGCTTACTATCTCAGGCATAGGTCCTAAAACGTGAAGAGGAGTGATAAGGGTATGGATGGATGTAAAGGAGAGAATGGACAAAAAGATTGGGATAGACGTGTAGTCTGTCCCATACGCACCAACCGAAGAGCCGAGAGGGCCGGTGGGGCTCGCGGGCAGGGATAAACCGCTGCCCCTACCTGTTCTGTTGAGCGGAACTGGATCTCGTGTGGCACGGGGGCATGTGATGCCCTACACTCGAAGAAAGGCTGAGGTAGGGATCGGGCTTTATGCCGATCCACGTCCCCCACCGGTCCTCTCGAATACCACATCCTTTTTTAGGTTGATGCGTATGGGACAGGCGTGTAGCCTGCCCCATATGATCGGAGATCCAAGGTTAGCGTTTCTCTTCCGGGCGCACGAGCAGGTGCAACTCGCGCAATTGATTGTCGTCTACGGGGGCGGGAGCGCCCATGAGCAGATCGAATGCGCTCTGCGTTTTGGGGAAGGCGATCACCTCGCGAATACTGTCCTCGTCCGCAAGCAACATAATCAGGCGGTCAATACCCAGCGCAATGCCTCCGTGGGGAGGAGCCCCATAGTCAAAAGCTTCAAGCATATGGCCGAACTGCTCTTTGATCTGCTCATCGCTCATCTTCATCAAAGTAAAGACCTTGTGCTGAAGATCGGCAACATTGATACGCACGCTACCGCCACCGATTTCGTAGCCGTTGCAGATGATATCGTACTGTTTAGCACGAATGTTGAGTGGATCGCTGTCCAGACGCTCGATATGGCGTTCGTCCATGCCGGAGAAGGGATTGTGCTCGGCATCGTAGCGTTGCGCCTCTTCGTCGTAGTGGAACAGAGGGAAATCGACGACCCAGCAGAGAGCCATCTCATCAGGATCAATCAGTTTCAGGCGCTCACCTAATCTCACACGCAGGCGGAAGAGAACGTCGTTACAGACCTTCGCACTATCTGCGACAAAGAGCAAGAGGTCCCCAGGTGTCCCCTGCAAGCGCTCGACAATCGCCTGCACCTCTTCGGGAGCGAGAAACTTCGTCAGTGCAGATTTGATATCGCCACTCGCTTGAATTGCCAGAGTGACCAGTCCCTTTGCCCCCAGCTGGCGGGCAAACTCGGTCAACTCATCAATTTCCTTACGCGTCGAGCCAGCCGCACCCGGTACACGAATACCCTTGACCATGCCATCTTTTCCGGCCAGAGCAGATTTGAAAACGCCAAAATTACCAGCGGTAGCCAGATCAGAAATCTCAACCAGAGGCAGATCAAAGCGCAGATCAGGATGGTCGGTGCCATAGCGTGCCATCGCATCTGGATAGCTCAGGCGAGGGAACGGTTGCGCTTTGATACGCTTTTTCGTCGTGCGTCCAATCAGATCAATGAGCATAGCTTCAATGAGCGACATCACATCCTCTTCTGAGACAAACGACATTTCCAGATCGAGCTGAGTGAACTCGGGCTGGCGATCCGCGCGCTGGTCCTCATCGCGGAAACAACGAGCGATTTGAAAATAACGGTCCAGCCCACCAACCATGAGGAGCTGCTTTAACTGTTGTGGAGATTGGGGTAGCGCGTAGAACTCGCCCGCATAGAGACGGCTTGGCACCAGATAGTCACGAGCCCCCTCAGGAGTACTCTTCATCAAAATTGGCGTCTCGATCTCCAGAAAGCCACGCTCATCCAGATAATCGCGTATAATTTTGACGGCCCGATGGCGCAGAATGATATTGTCACGCATCGTAGGGCGACGCAGGTCAAGATAGCGATACTTGAGACGTAGCGATTCATCCACCTGGATCGCTTCGCTACTAATAGGAAATGGAGTTGTGCGCGAGGCATTGAGAATCTCGATCTGCTCGGCAATAACCTCGATAGCGCCCGTGCTGAGCTGCGTATTTTCCGTACCAGGTAAGCGGCGAGCAACCCTGCCCCGCACCTGCACCACATATTCTGAGCGCAACTCAGACGCCACGCGATGGGCGTCCGGGGAGCGCTCGGGATCAGCGATCACCTGCGTGATGCCATAGCGATCTCGTATATCGAGAAAAATAAGACCTCCATGATCTCTACGGCGATTGACCCAACCGGCAAGCGATACCTGTTGATCAACGGACTCAGTATTGAGCGCACCACATGTGTGCGTGCGATAATGCACCTCAAAAACCACGACAACAACTCCTTTATTTTCTATAGCATCTAGCTACCTGGAAAAGATCTGCAAGGATGAAAAAATTGCCACAACGAACTGCGGAAAAGCTATTACTATTGTGACACGAGAAGTCAATCCTCTAATTGGGGCAAGAATTATTATTCTGACGTACGCCAATTGAATCAAAGCTATGTTGAGCGGTATTCTGCGCATCTTGCCCCAGAACATAGATCAAATTCTGTGTGCTGGTTGGATCGACGACCAGACTTTTCGCGCTGGCAAGATAGCTGGTCGAAGCGAACTGATTGACCAGTTGCATCGACAGCCCGGGAGCCATCGCGCCACCACCGCCATTGCTGGTCGGGGTCGGCGTCACAGCAGTCGTCGACGGCGTATTGGGAGCTATTTTCAGCTCCAGAATGCGGCTATTCGCGCTATCCAGAATAAAGAGGTGAGGATTTTTATCATCGCTCAACGTACCGGCAGCCATGCTTGTTGCCCCAGAAAGCTGAAGGAAGGTCGAAGAAGTCGTCGTGGGGGGCATCGGCACAGGCGTTGCAGCCGTGTACGAGGCAGGATCGATATTTAACGAAGCGGGCATATTTCCTTGCAAGATCACATCGCTTGGCGTGGCTGTATTCTTCACAAACTGTACGCTCTTCAAGCTATCGGCATTATCGAGAATAAAGAGTTGCCGTTGTGGAAAGGCAACCATGCTCACAATAGCGGAACCAGAGATCGTTGAACTGGTCTGTTCAGGAGCTGCGAACTGATTATTCGTCAGGCTATAGTACAGAATAATAATATTGGACGGCGTTGCTTTGGAAACCAGCGCGAGAAAGACATCGCCCCCCCAGGCCGTTACCGCCTCCGGCGTGTAATTCCCCTGAGTCGTCAGGCTCTTCGTCACATCGGCCTCCGCGCCAGCCGTGGGAAGATTGCCCTGAGCGTCCGGCTGAAAGATATAGAGCTTATAGGAGCGAGGAGGATTCTGTGCATCTTGCTGAGAGGTCAACACAATCAGCTTCGTATTATCGCCCGCAATCATTTCGACATAATTATCAGGTTGCAGCGTCAGCTTCGTCAGATGTTGCATCTGGCTATCAAAGAGATAGAGATTGTGGTCTTCACCCAGCGCATAGAAAAACTCTTTTGTGCCATTTTTCACAACGGCCAGACTCTTGAAAGCCACGGGAGTAAACGAAGCGGGCTCCGTCGTGGACACATTTTTCGTGTTCGAGCAGGCGAGAGCTGTGATATTATTCTTCTGATTATAAGACGCATAGGCCAGTTTGAAAGAGGTGGCCAGATCCTTGCGAAGATCATCCAGGCGTTTAGCTTGATCGGAGCTCAAAGAATCCTGTGGGAACGCTTTTTGTGCGAGCGAGAGATTTGAGAGAGCCGAAATAGGATCATTCTTTGCCAGACTTGCATTCGCATTTTTAATATCCTGATCGACCGTATTTAGCGCCTGATTCGTAATATTGTTCTTATTGAAGAGATAGTAGCCGCCAGCACTGAGCGCAATGATAAGCAGTACTAAGACAGCGAGGCTGGGATAGAGAAGGCGCCTGCGGCGAGAATGCGCACGTGCGACACTTTTATAGGCCAGACCGCCATCGGGGGAAGGGAGCGCACCACTATTGACGCGCAAGGAAGCACCCGGCATGCGTCCGCTCTCCATCTGAGAGGAGAACGCCTGCATACCCACAGGAAACTGGTTCATAATCGCCGTATTTTCCTTGGATACTTCACGCCCACCGCCCACAGGGACGGGATGACGAATGCCAGCAGGCTCGCTGCCAACTTCCTGAATGCGAATAACGATGGCAGTAATATTATCGGGGCCACCATTCTCATTTGCGCGTTCTATCAGGCGATAGACACTTTCCTGAGGTTGATACTGATCGACAATGGAACAGAGATCCTCATCGCTCACCAGGCCAGAGAGCCCATCTGAACAGAGAACAAGGGTATCCCCCTCCTCCAGGCGTTCAATGAACATATCGATTTCAACTTCGGCCTGAGTGCCCAGACTGCGCGTAATCACATTGCGTTGTGCATGCGAACGAGCCTGATCGCGAGTAAGCAAACCGGCACGCACCTGCTCTTCAACCCAGGAATGATCTTGCGAGACCTGTTTGACCGTGCTGTGGTGAACCATATACGCGCGGCTATCCCCTACATTAGCAATATAGGCCATATCGCCACGGAGTCCCATAGCCACACACGTCGTTCCCATGCCGCTTCTCGTCATATTCTCAGCTGCGCGCTGATGAATCAGGGCATTTGCACGCTTAATCGCTTGCTCCAGAGAGACGGCAACATCTTCATTGTCGTCCTGGTAATAGACATTGCTGACTGTATCAACAGCTATCTCGCTTGCGACTTCACCCGCTGCATGTCCACCCATGCCGTCAGCCACAATGAAAAGTGCGCCTTTTCGTGTCATAACCTGCTGATCCTGAGGTATGACATAGGCCATATTATCTTCATTATGGGGACGTTTGCGGCCAACATCTGTTAACTGTGCAACATCGAGCCGAAGTTGTTTGGACAACGCGCTTCTCTCCCGTAATTCAGTAGCTCTCGATCTGTGCGCTAGGCAATTGCTGGAACTTTAGGCTATAATACACCGATGTAAAGAAAAACGCAATGTGCTATTTCTTTCATCTGACGCTATATCTTCTCCTGGCTACTACCTATACAGATTACTGCACCTGAGTATACTCTTTCATATCTCAGCATGCAAGATATTCAGCTACCGGTACTAGCAGAGGCAAGCAAAAAGGTCACTATGCACTCATCCGAAGAACGAGAACTTTTCACCTGTGTTGAGTCCCAACTGCCCCATTACCTGGCAGAGGCTGAGGCATGGTTAGCGACAACAAACACAGATGAGCAATCAGGCATCTTACTACAGGATGCCATAGACCAACAATTGCAACAAAGAGGGCTCTTTCCAGAAGTACTCGATCGCGAGAAATCCGTGCTTTGTACGGAAAAAGCAGGAGCCACATCTCCAACGCTGCTTCTCTATTATCACTATGACAGGACAGAGAATGCAAGGGGGCTCCTCCCTTTTCTCGCATCCCT
>Ga0310811_10012159_pt1 | contig 11165 bp, 10 predicted proteins | sample YCmetagenome_FD_207642 | JGI IMG/M metagenome (GOLD analysis project Ga0310811, IMG submission 207642) | Soil microbial communities from experimental microcosm in Duke University, North Carolina, United States - YC | ecosystem: Engineered > Artificial ecosystem > Soil microcosm > Unclassified ... | reverse complement strand
TTGGTGAACATCAGCGTCGGATCGTTGCCGGGCACCAGCGGGCTGGACGCGACAATGGTGTGACCTTTCGACTCGAAAAACTTCAGGAATTTTTCCCGGATGTCGGACGATTTCATGTTTTATCTGGATGAAAAAGGGGCGAATATCGCAAACCGTTGATTATACGTGAGGCGGCACGCAGGCCGGAAAGGGAAAAAGCCCGCGGGCGGCAATCGGCGGGCTGGATACGAAACATGCTGCCGCTGTTCAACGGGATGAACAGCGGCGAGGCGGATGCCGCTTACACGGTGATTACACGCCGCGCTGCGCGTCTTGCTTCTGGCGGAAAATGCGACGGGAATCGCGGTTCTCGGTGCGCTGGATGCGATGCTGCTCGGCTGCGCTCACGTGGCCGTTGCGGCCGGCGCGCGCTTCCTTGCGTTCGACATGGCCTTGCGCACGTTCCATGCGCGCTGCCTCGCGGCTATTCAGCGAACCGTTCTGCACGCCATTCTCGATGCGTTCTTGCTGGTTCACGTTGCGCTGCACGTCGGCCTGCATGCGCTTGCTCGAAGCGGAATTCGGATTGCCGACCTGGCCGTCATGCTTTTGCGCGCTGATGTCGCGGCTGACCTTGTTCTGCATGGTTTGAATGCGGTTCTGCTCGGCCGGGGTCATCGTGCCGTCCTTCATCGCCTTCGCTTCGGCGCGGCTCACATGCGCTTCTTCGTGTTCGAGCTTGGATGCTTCACGCGTCGTCAGCTGGCCGGACTTCAAGCCGTTCTCGATACGCTGCTGCTGATGGACGTCGCGCTGCAGATCGTTGTTGGTCGCAGTCTGTGCAAACACCGGCACGGTCAGGAAAGCCAGCACCATTGCGGGGATCAGTTTTTGAGTTTTCATCGTCGCCTCAATATAAAAGTGGTTGATACGGCTCATGAGCAAACGCCCATGCCACCATTAACGAGGACGACGGGAAACGGGTGACGACGGCGATGTAAGCTGCGTAACAGAAAGTAACACCGAAAGTAACGGCGAAAATAAGGCAGGCCGCGCCGTGGCGCGAATCAGCCGAAGCGCGGACCGATCAGGTCGATACGATCGGTGCAGATTGCATTCACGCCCCAGGCAAACAGCTCGCGCGCGCGTTCCGGTTCGTTGACCGTGTAGCAGAACAGGCCGATGCCGGCATCCCGAATGGTGCGCGCCTGCACCTCGGTCAGCTTGCGGTAGTTGGTATCGATGGCAACCGCGCCCAGCGTATCGACGCGTTCGCGCCAGTCGTCCGGCACGCCGTCCAGCAGCAGCGCGCGCGGAATGCCGGGCGCGGCGCGCTGCGCCGCACGGATAGCCTCGAATGAAAAGGAAGAGAACAAAGGCAGCATGGCGCGTGACGGATCGTCCGCGTCGAGCGCCAGCAGATCGGCGAACAGACGCTTCGTGTATTGCGCGACCACGCGCCCGGTCGCTTCTTCAAACCCAGGCACCGGCTTGATTTCCACATTCATCCAGATCTCGTTGTCGCGACAGAAGGTGGCGACCTGCTCATAGGTCGGCACACGCTCGCCGGCAAACGCCTGATCGAACCAGGCGCCCGCATCCATCTGCGTCAACGCATGCGACGTGTAGTCCGCCACGCTGCCGGCTCCGCTGACGGTGCGGCCCAGCTTGGGATCGTGCATGACGACCGGGACGCCGTCCTTCGCCAGCATCACGTCGAATTCCACCGCGCGGAAACCGTGCGATACGCCGCAGCGGAATGCGGCCAGCGTGTTTTCAGGAGCGAGGATGCCGCCGCCGCGATGCGCGATGATTTTAGGATAGGCCCACATGGAATCGATGGAAGCAGATAGTCAGGGTAAGTTCGAATAAACGCAAAAAAGTTCAACCCGGCAATATTCCTTTAACACAAGGAGTGTATTGTTCGACAGAATACGTCGATACGCGAACGGCTGCAGCCGCTGGCACTCGTACCATCGCTTATACAATTTGCATGCCATCGTGATTCGACAGGAAAAACGCATGACCCATTTCGACTGGACTAATCCTTATCCTTCGATCCGCCACCCGCTGTTTGCGCGCAATGTCGTGGCGACCTCGCAGCCGCTGGCCGCGCAGGCCGGGCTGCGCATGCTGCTCAAAGGCGGCAATGCCGTCGACGCTGCGATCGCCGCCGCAGCCGCAATCACAGTGGTGGAGCCGGTATCCTGCGGCTTGGGCAGCGATGCCTTTGCACTGGTTTGGGACGGCGCGCAACTGCATGGCCTGAACGGTTCAGGCCCCGCACCGCAAGCGTGGACGCCTGCCTACTTCAAGCAGAAGCACAACAATCTGGTGCCGGAACGCGGCTGGGGTTCGGTGACCGTGCCGGGCGCCGTCGCGAGCTGGGCGGCGCTCTCGCGCAAGTTCGGCAAGCTGCCGTTTGCCGAACTGCTCGAACCGGCAATTGATCTGGCCGCGCGCGGCTATCTGGTGTCGCCGGTGGTGCACCAGAAATGGAGCAAGGCCATCCCCATCCTGCACAATCAACCGGGTTTTGCGCACACCTTCATGCCGCACGGACGCGCACCGCGCATCGGCGAACATTTCGCATTTGCCGATGCCGCCGACTCGCTGCGCAAGATCGCGGAAACCGGAGGCGAAACGCTGTACCGCGGCGAACTGGCGCAAGCCATCGTCGCCCATGCAAGGGAGAACGGCGGCGCGATGACACTCGCCGATCTTGCGGACTTCGCGCCGGAGTGGGTACAACCGATCAGCAAGGATTACGCGGGCCACACCGTGCACGAGATTCCGCCGAACGGCCAAGGCATCGCCGCGCTGATCGCGCTCGGCATCCTGGACAAGCTCGATGTCGCGCGCTTCCACGTCGATTCCGTGGAAAGCCGCCACCTGCAGATCGAAGCCATGAAGCTCGCCTTTGCCGACACTTATAAGTGGGTAGCCGACGAACGCTACATGACCGAGATGAAAGTCGAACATCTGCTCGACGACGGCTATCTCACCGAACGCGCCAAGCTGATCGAGCTCGACAAGGCCAAGCGCTTCAGCTACGGCACGCCGCCAAAGGGCGGCACGATCTACCTCACTGCCGCCGACGAGAATGGCATGATGGTCAGCTTCATCCAGTCGAATTACATGGGCTTCGGCTCAGGCGTGGTTGTGCCCGGCACCGGCATCAGTCTGCAGAACCGCGGCCACGGCTTCAATCTGAGCCCGACGCATCCGAACTGCGTCGCGCCGGGCAAGCGCCCCTTCCACACGATCATTCCCGGCTTCCTGACGAAGAACGGCCAGCCGCAGATGAGCTTCGGCGTCATGGGCGGCAACATGCAGCCGCAAGGCCACGTGCAGGCGCTGGTGCGCATGCTGTCCTATCACCAGCAGCCGCAAGCCGCCTGCGACGCGCCGCGCTGGAAAGTCAACGTCGGCATGTCGGTCGACGTTGAGCCAGAGATGCCGGCAGAAGTGACCGCAGCCCTGATCGCGCGCGGCCACAAGATCGAAAGCCAGGACGACAGCTACATGGATTTCGGCTCGGCGCAGTTCATCTGGAAGACCGAACACGGCTACATCGCCGCGAGCGACCCGCGGCGCGACGGTCAGGCAGCCGGCTATTGAACCCGGGGCATTGGCACGATTATTTCTTGTGAAGAAAGTGCGGCACACCGCACCGATTGATCAACCGGAAATGGGGGATGAATGAAGCGCAGCGAGTTTCGCCACAAGGTTCAAAACACTAGTCTCGGTTTTGTCGCAGGCTACGTGGACACCCTTGGTTTCGTGGCTCTGTTCGGATTGTTTACCGGTCACGTCACCGGCAACTTCGTGCTGATCGGTGCGGAAATGGCGCATCCCCAAGGCGGCCCGCTGCTGCTCAAGTTCCTTGCCTTTCCAGCCTTCATCCTCGGCGTCGCGATGGCGAAGATCCTGATCGCCGCGCTGCTGAAACGCGGCCATCATGCATTGTGGTACGCCTACATCCTGCAGCTGACGCTGCTGATCGCCTTCATGATCGTCGGCTACATGGCGACGCCTCCCGGTCCTGAACCCACCATCATGACCGCACTGGCCGGCGTGGTCGGCGCGATGGCGATGGGCACGCACAGCGGCACCGGCCGCCTGCTCTTCTCCCATCTTGCGCCGACATCCGCGATGACGGGCAACGTCACGCAGCTGATCATCGATTCGATCGACGTGCTGCGGGGCACCGCCGAACCCAAGATACGCGAGCGCTGCTTCAAGTTTCTGTGGCCGGTCGTCGCCTTCGGCATCGGCGCCATCGGCGCGGCCTTCGCCTATCAGTTCGCCGGCTTCGGCGCGATGATGCTGCCCATCGTCACGCTGATTTACCTGATGTATCTGGAGCGCGGCGTGATGAAGAAGGTCTACAAGGTCAAGGAAAAGAAAAGCGACAAGCTGCGCAGGGCGCAATAACCAGCCTTCCCCGCGCCGTGCGGATTGCCGCACGGCTTCCCTGCTTCGCCCCATCGACGAACTACTTCTGCCGGCGCCGGTCACACCGTAAAGCTCGCCAGGAGATTGCCATGGGAAAAACCTTCGGCGTACTCGCCGTGCTGATCTTCATCGCCTTGCCGTTCCTTGTCTGGCTTCTCGGCCAGTTCAATTTCTTCGCCGGCAGCCGCCCTGAAGATCTCGGCCTGCGCGACGGCTTGCTCAGGCCGCCGATGAAAGGCTGGCGCAACGTCGTATCCAGCCAGGCCGGCCTGCACGAGCACGAACCGCATCACCTGATCGCCCCGCTGGCATACACCGGCACCGCAAAGGTCGCGATGGAAAAACTGTTGCGCGTACTGGAAGGCATGAAGGGCGCCACGGTCGTGACAGTCGAGCCCAACTATATCCACGCCGAATTCAAAAGCCTGTTGCTCAACATGGTCGACGACGCCGAGTTTTTGCTCGACGAATCGGCCAGCGTCATTCACATGCGTTCGGGCTCGCGTCTGAACCGCAAGGATTTCGGCGCAAACCGGGCAAGGCTGGAAACCATCCGCGCCCGCTTCAATACATAAGCCGCAAGTCCGCTTCGCGTTTCCGGCGCAGCCGGACCCGGCTTGCGTTCGTCGGGAAAAATCAGTTCGAAACGCGTCACGTCATCGGCGCTGCTCGCGCGCCAGCTGCCGTGATGCAGGCTCACGATGGTACGCACGATGGACAGGCCCAGGCCGCTGGCGCTCGACGATCCGCGCCGCGAAGCATCGGCCCGATAAAAACGGTCGAACACGCGTTCCAGATGCTGTGCGGGAATCGTCGGCCCGCGGTTCTCGACGCTGATGCGCATGCCGTCATCCGTGCGGCAAGCCTGAAGGAGAATGCGCGTGCCGCCATCCGCATATTGCACTGCGTTGGCTACCAGATTCGCCAGCGCACGGCGCAGCAGGATCGGATCGGCGTAAATCGTCCCCGCGCCCTCCACGTCGATCCCCATCCACCGCTCTTCCGTCAATACCTCGAAGTACTCCGCAACGCAGCGCAGTTCCGCCGCCACACTCAAGGCCTTGCGTTCGATCTCGGTGGTCGGATTGTCGGAACGCGCGAGGAACAGCATGCTGTCGATCATCTTCGACAGACGCTGCAATTCCTCCATGTGCGACACCATCGTCTGTTCGTACTCTTCCTGGCTGCGCGGCTGCGACAGCACGACCTCCGCTTCACCCAGCAGATTGTTGATCGGCGTGCGCAAGTCGTGCGCCATGTCGGCACATACCTGGCTGAGTTGGCCGAAGCCGAAGCGCAGGCGGGCGAGCATTGCATTGAAGGAGTCGATGACGGGCAGCATTTCGCTCGCCGCATGGTCGCCGTCGAAGCGCGCATCCAGCCGGCTGACGGTAATCGTCTCCGCCTGCGCCGCGAGCCGGCGCAAGGGTTGCAGGCCGCGCCGCACCAGCCAGCTGCCGGCCGCGGCGAAGGCCAGCGTGGCGATTGCAATTTGCAGCAGGATGCGATCGCGGCAATTTTCCAGCAACAGCATGCTTTCGTCCGTGACGTCTGCAGCGACGATCTGCAGTTCGCCGCGGCCATCCGGCCGGCGTACTGCAGCAGCCACCGCCATCAACGCACTGCCGTCCGGCTTGGCGGCGCGATACAGCGACTGCGGCGATACCCCGGCGTTCACCGGCGTCACGGCGAGCGCAGGAACCGCCAGGGCATGCGTATTCAGTTGAATCAGCGGCGCGCCGTCCTTTGGTCCCACGCTAAGGTAAGCGCTGTTGCCCAGCACATCCTGCAGTATTTGCGGCCGTTCCAGCGCCAGCCTGAAGACGCGCGGATCCTCCAGCAAGGTGCGCACGCGCTCCACGCGAGCGGTGAAGCGCATCTCGTCATGCGCGATCACCTGTCGCTTCAGGCTGCCATAGAGCGACACGCCGATCAGCGACAGCAGCGTGAAAGACAGCAGGCCGAACAATACGACCAGCCGGATCGTCAGTGAATGACGCTTCATGCCAGCACTCCGCAGCGATAGCCGACGCCGCGCACGCTGTGGATCAGGCGTTCGCCGAAGGGTTCGTCAATCTTCTGCCGCAAGCGCCGCACCATCACGTCGACCAGGTTCGTGTCGCTGTCGAAATTCATGTCCCATACGCAGGAAGCGATCAGCGAACGCGGCAATACTTCCTCCGCATGCGACACGAAGAATTGCAGCAGCGCGAATTCCTTGTTCGTCAGCTCGATGCGCTGATCGCCGCGGGTTACGCGGCGCTTCAGCACATCGATGCGCAAATCCGCGAGCGACAGAATATTTTCCTGACGCCCCTGCCCGCGCCGCAGCAGCGTACGTATGCGCGCCAGCAGTTCGGCAAACGAAAAGGGCTTGACGAGATAATCGTCCGCACCGAGATCGAAGCCTTTCAAGCGGTCTTCCAGCTCGTCGCGCGCGCTCAGAAACAGCACCGGCATGTCCGAGCGCTTGCGCAAGCGTTCCAGCAATTGCCATCCATCCATCTCGGGCATCATGATGTCCAGCACTGCGAGGTCGTAATGCTCCTCCAGCGCGAGATGCAGCCCATCCACGCCGTTGCTCGCCAGATTGACCACATAGCCCGACTCGGTCAGTCCCTTGCGTAGGTAATTTCCGGTCTTCGGTTCATCCTCGACTACGAGCACACGCATCGTTTTTCTCCGCAATAGTGAATGTCGATGCGGCAGCGGCGGCATCGGGCGAACAGATGAAAGGCAATTGCGGATCTCATGCGGGCACGGGACGGCGATATGCGCGGCCGAACAGGTTGTCGAAAGCCAGCGGTCCGCTGCCGCCCATGACGAGCGCCAGCAAGCCGGCGAGATAGAGCAAGTCCGTTTCATATCCCGGCGGACCGAACTGTGCGCCCGCTGCCGTGATCGCCAGCAGCTTGATCGAGCTGAAGCCGTACTGGAAATGCACGGTGAACATCGCCACCAGCAGCACGACCGCCATCGGAATGCTGACCAGCGGAACGAAGGCGCCGACGATCACCGCTATGCCGCCCACCACCTCGATGACGATGGTGAGCCACGACATCATGTGCGGCATCGGCACGTTGATCGCGCCGAGAATGCCCGCGAAGATGTCCGGCCCTCTGAAAATCTTTGCCAGACCGTGCGCCAGGAAGCCATAGCCGACGATGAGGCGAATCGGCAGCGGTGCCCATCGCGCAAGCGCAGTACGCATCCGGTCGCACGCCGGAGACGCAAACAGGTTGAGGAGAAAAGTCATTGGTATCCTTTCAGTCGGCATGTGCGACGAAATCGATTGCATTGAATTGGGAGGAGAGCGGCTGGCTACCAGCCGCGGTCGGTGCAGGCATCGCCGTTCGCGACGCCTGCCGCAGCGCGATCAGCCCGGATGATCCGGTTCGACGTACACGTTGATGCTTTGCGCATTCGGCGCGGCCGGGAATACCCGCGCCAGCGGAATCACGGTATCGAGACCATCGAAGTGCCAGACCACGCTTTGCTCGCCGGAGGTCAGCTTGATGGTGTCGCCCTGCATCACATTGAGATGACGCGTTGTACCGTCGATTGCAATCGCGCGTTGCGGCGTCGCGCCGTTTGCGCTTTCGCCGATCATGTCGCCGGTAGTCAATGCGTGCGCAGAAACGCTGATCGTCGCAGCGGCAGCAAGCAGCAGAGAAGGGAAAAGTTTCATGGTTGCATTCCTTTATTGAGAGAGTGCTTTCAGCGTCGTGCCGAAAGGTGAAATCACTTTAATCAGCGAGCACTGTCATCAGCGTGTCAGCTCGATTACAAGTTATTCATCCTTGCGAATTGACGACGCAACACTCTCTTCAGGAACACTTCGTTTGAAACGGCGAAAGGTTACAGCGGGCGTGAAATTACGCGTGTGCTACATTCGGCCGAACGTTTGCGTCCGATACGAATCACCATGTCCGATACTGTCGATCAACTACCGTCGCACACCTTCACCGCAGCAGATGGCACGCGTCTGGCCCGCTACGAATGCGGCACAGGCCGTCCGTTGATCTTGATCCACGGCTACTTCACGACCGCCTACGAGAATTGGATACGCCCCGGCCATGCCGCGGCGATTGCGGCGCGCGGCTATCGGGTGATCATGCCGGACTTGCGCGGGCACGGCTTGAGCGATCGTCCGCATGACGCGAACGCTTATCCACCCGATGTGCTGACCGACGATACGCTGGCGCTGATCGCGCATCTCGGTCTGGAAGACTACGACCTCGCCGGCTATTCGCTGGGTGCGAGAACCGTAGTGCGCGCTGTCGCACGCGGCGCGCAACCCAGGCGGCTGGTCGTCGCCGGCCAGGGGCTCGATTCGATCGTGACGCCTTCGCAGCGCCGCACTGCCGGCTTCTTCCATCGCGTACTAACGGAGCCGGGCACCTTCGCGCCGGATTCGAAAGAAGCCCGTGCCGAACGTTTCCTGAAAAAGATCAATGGCGATCCGATCGCGCTGCTGCACGTGGCGCAGGTATCGGTGCCAACTTCGCGTGAACAACTCGCGCAGATCGCGATGCCCACGCTGGTGCTGATCGGCGACGAAGATCCGCGGCCGGCCAGGGATCTGGCGGCCGCCATACCGCATGCGCAGTACAAAGAAATTCCGGGCAATCACACCACCGTCGTCACCAACCCCGGACGGCTCGGCACCGCGATCGCGGATTTCCTCAGCGCGTAGTGCGCTTGTCGACGATTTCCCGAACGCGCTGCTTCAGCGCTTCGAGCGTGAACGGCTTGGTCAGCACCTGCATGCCCGGCTCGACCTGCGAATTGCCGAACACCGCGTTCTCCGCATAGCCGGTGATAAACAGCACCTTCAGGTCCTGCCGATAGACGCGGGCCGCATCTGCGAGCTGTCTGCCGTTCATGCCGCCCGGCAGGCCGACGTCGGTAATCAGCACATCGATGCGCGTCTTCGATTGCAGGATGTGCAGCGCGCCGGGGCCGTCCATCGCTTCGAGCACCACATATCCCGCCTGCGTCAGCACTTCCACGATCATCGTGCGAATGGAGGCTTCATCGTCGACCACCAGCACGACTTCGCCGCTGCCGACTGCCGCGCGTCCATCGCCGCCGTCCTCCTCTTCCGGTTCATCGTCGCCATCGTGGCGCGGCAGATAGATATTCATTGCCGTGCCGCGACCGACTTCCGAATCGATGCGAATCTGGCCGCCCGATTGCCGCGCAAACCCGTACACCATCGACAAGCCAAGCCCCGTGCCTTCGCCGAGCGGCTTGGTGGTAAAGAAAGGATCGAAGGCGCGCGAAGCCACTTCCGGCGTCATGCCGGTGCCGGTGTCGACCACGCATACCGAAACGTAGGGGCCGGGCGGCAAACCGAATTCCGCCGCCTTTGCGTCGTCCAGCCAGGTGTTGGAAGTTTCTATCCTGACCTGTCCGCCGTCCGGCATCGCATCGCGCGCGTTGATGCACAGATTGAGCAGCGCATTCTCCAGCTGCGGCGGATCGACAAAGGTCAGCCACAGGCCCTCGCCACCCACAACTTCCAACTGGATCGAAGGACCGAGCGTGCGGCGGATCAGGTCTTCCATGCCATGGACCAGGCTGTTCGCATTGATCGGCTTCGGCGCCAGCGTCTGGCGGCGCGAGAACGCAAGCAGGCGATGCGTAAGCGCCGCGGCCCGCCTGGTCGCGCCGACCGCCACTTCGATGTAACGGTCGAGATCTCCAACGCGTCCGGCGGCCACCTTCATGCGCGCCAGTTCCAGGCTTGCCATGATGCCGCCCAGCAGATTGTTGAAGTCGTGCGCCAGGCCGCCGGTCAGCTGGCCCACCGCTTCCATCTTCTGCGCATGGCGCAGGGCTTCTTCGGAAGCCATCAGCTGCTGCGTGCGCGCGGCGACTTCCGCCTCCAGCGTTTCGTTGATCTGGCGCAGACGCGCTTCGCTGCGCAGACGCTCGCTCGCCGTCCGCGTGCGCTCAGCCGCTTCGCTGATCAAGGAGACTTCGCCATCCGTCCATCGCCGAGGCTGAGAATGGTGCACCAGCAGCACGGCCACCAGTTTTCCCTGTTCCAGTACGGGTACGTTGACCACCGCCTCCACGCCGAGATTCCTGAACGCGTGCGCGTCGCGCATGGTGCGCGGATCGGTGCCAACGTCGTGAATCACCACGCAGCGGCCGAGTTTCAGGTCGTCGATGTAGCTGCCGAACTCGCGAAACTTGTACAGCATGTCGGATAGGCTCTGCATGCCTGGCGCAGTCCAGTCGCGCTCCACATACACCGTTTCCAGTTCGGGATCGATGGCGCCATAGCCGACACGATTGGTACGCAAGGTCTCGCCGAGGATTTGCGAGGCGGCGAAGATCAGATCCTGCGGCCGATCCATGCTGCGAATGGCGTCCGTCAGCCGAATCAGCGCATCGGTACGCAATTTTTCCTGGTGGCGGTCGGTGACGTCGCGCGTGGTGCCGGCCACCGCTTCCACGCCGCCATCCGAACCGAACACCGGGAAAAAGATGTAATCGTAGACACGCCGCCCAAACGTGCCCTCGAAAGGCACCTCGCCGCGAATCGATTTTCCGGTCGCCTTCACCAGTTCGATCTCGCGGTCGTGCATGGCGGCGTGCCACGGCTCGTAGCCCAGCTCCAGGCAATTCTTGCCGATCGCCTCGTCCCAGGTCTTGCCCCAGGTTTTCAGCAGCACTTCATTCGCATACGAGAAACGATGGTCCAGATCGAACACGTA
>Ga0310811_10012157_pt1 | contig 11166 bp, 8 predicted proteins | sample YCmetagenome_FD_207642 | JGI IMG/M metagenome (GOLD analysis project Ga0310811, IMG submission 207642) | Soil microbial communities from experimental microcosm in Duke University, North Carolina, United States - YC | ecosystem: Engineered > Artificial ecosystem > Soil microcosm > Unclassified ... | reverse complement strand
TGTTCGCAATGCGGATGACGGGTGGCGAGGCGCTGGCGAAGCAGCTGCACCGGGAGGGTGTGCGCGTCGTGTTCGGCTTGCCGGGGGTGCAGCTGTATGGCGCCATGGCGGCATTGCGGGACGAGAAGGACATCCGGTTCATCCTCACCCGGCACGAGCAGGCCACGACCTACATGGCCGATGGGTACGCGCGGGCGGGCGGCGGGGTCGGTGTCGCGCTCGTCGTGCCGGGGCCGGGCGTGCTCAACGCCGGCGCGGGGCTGAGCACCGCGTACTCCTGCTCGTCGCCGGTATTCCTCGTCGCTGGCCAGGTGCCCAAGCGCTTCCTCGGCAAGGACGTCGGCGTGCTGCACGAGATCAACGAGCAGCTCGACGTCGTCAAGCCCGTCACCAAGTGGCGCAAGCGCGTGCTGGAGGTCGCCGACATCCCGGCCGCCGTCCAGGAGGCGTTTCGCCAGCTCAAGACCGGCCGGCCGCGCCCGGTGCACCTCGAGATCCCGCCCGACACCCTCGAGGAGGAGGGCGAGGCCGAGCTGCTGCCGCCGGTGAGCGTGACGCGCACGGCCGCGCCCGATGCCGACATCGAGCGGGCGGCGCGGCTGCTGCTCGACGCCTCCCGGCCCATCATCTACGCGGGCGGCGGCGTGCATGCCTCCGGCGCGCACGAGGCGCTCACGGCGGTCGCCGAATACCTCCAGGCCGGCGTCGTGCAATCGGCCGAGGGCAAGGGCTCGGTCAGCGATCAGAGCGATCTGGCGCTCGGCGCGGCGCTGTGGCCCAAGAATCCGCTGCGCGAGTACCTGGACGCGGCCGACACGATCCTGGTCGTCGGCTCGCGCTGCGCGGTGGCCGGCTTCCAGCCGAGCCAGAAGATCGTCCAGCTCGACGTCGACGCCGAGGAGATCGGCCGGAACCATCCCGTGCAGGTCGGGCTCGTCGGCGACGCGCGCCTCACGCTCGAGCGCATGCTGGAGCGCCTGCGCACCGATGCCCCGCCCAAGCCCTCGCGCAAGCGCGAGCGTGAGCAGCTGCGCGAGGCGGTGGCCGGGCTCGACACACAGGAGCCAAATCACTCGATCCTGAAGGCGGTGCGGGCCGGCACGCCGGAGGACGCGATCGTCATCGCCGGCATGACCCAGATCGGCTACTACTCGCGCCCGTTCTGGCCGGTCTACCGGCCGCGCACGTATCTGACCTCGTCGTACTCCGGCAACCTCGGCTTCGAGGTGCCGACCGCGCTGGGCGCCAAGGTGGCCCGGCCGGATCGTACGGTCGTGTGCATCACCGGCGACGGCGGCTTCATGTACAACTCGCAGGAGCTCTCGACGGCGGCCCGCGAGAAGATCAACGCGATCATCGTCCTCTTCAACGACGAGGCCTACGGCAACGTGGCCCGCGACCTCGACGAGTCGTGGGGCGGCACGCACGGCGCCAGCGTCACCAATCCGGATTTCATGAAGCTCGCCGACGCCTACGGCGTGGTGGGCATGCGCGCAACCCAGCCCACCGACGTGACGGACCTGCTGCGCAAGGCCGTGACGATGGACCGCCCCGTCCTCATCGAGGTGCGCGTGGGCCGGATGGCACGCCCCGCGTTCTTCGCACCGATGAAGGCGCCCGAGAAGTACCAGAAGCGCTGACCCGCGGGCCGGGCGGAGCCTGGCTTCATCCGGCCCCGCCCTCGCTCCCGTCACCGGCACAGAGACGTCGTGTGCGCGCCGGGACCTCGGTGCGCAAGCGCCGGGCCGGCGCTAGGAGCCGGAAGCGGTTCGGGCCGGTGCGCGCCCCGCCCGCCGCCGGGTGCTGACGCTGGCGGTGGCCGTCACCGGGCTCGGGCCATGCACCAGCTGGCACCAGCGGCGATTGTCGTCGCCGCCCGCCTCGGTGCTGCCCGAGAGAAATGCCTCCGCCCGCACCGCGGCATCGTCGGCACCGTTCCACGCGGGCGTGTGCGCCGCGCACCAACGGACGTCGAGGATCTCACGGCAGGGATCGGCGTCGGGCTCACACTCGGGGCAATACGGACGAGCGACAGCGGGGGTGTCCGGCAAGAAGTCCGTCACCGGTCGATAGCGAAGAGATTCGTCGCCATCTACGCCTCCCACTGTACGACACGGCGTCCGCCGGAAGCGCAACCTTTCGACGACGGGCGTCCTCACTTCGTCAACCACTCCCGGCCAGGCGCCGTTCCCGGCGTGCTATCGTGCCCGCGCCATGGCCGGCGATCCGGCGTTCTTTCGCGATCTCGCCCTCGTCCTGGTCGCCGCCGTCCTTGGGGGCGTCCTGGCCTGGCGCACTGGTCAGCCGCTGGTGCTGGGCTACGTGCTGGGTGGCATGGCCATCAGTCCGTTCACGCCGGGCCCGGCCGTGGCCAGCACGCACAACTTCGAGGCCTTCGCCGAGATCGGCGTGGTCCTGCTGATGTTCTCGGTCGGCCTGGAGTTCTCGCTCAAGGATCTGCTCCGCGTGAAGCGCGTCGCCCTGTTCGGCGGCACGCTGGGCACCGCGCTGTCGATCGGCCTGACGATGGCGGTCGGCTTCGGGCTGGGCTGGCCGTCCCGGCAGGGCCTGGTCGTCGGCGTCGTCATCTCGGTCGCCAGCACGATGGTGCTGGCGCGGCTGCTCCTGGACCGCGGCGAGCTGCACACGCGCCACGGCCGGGTCCTGATCGGCATGAGCCTCGTCGAGGATCTCGCGGTCGTGGTCCTGCTGGCGCTGATGCCCGCACTCGGCGCGCTCGCCGCCGACCGGCTGTTGCTGGTGGGGCGCGGGCTCGGCATCGCCGCGCTCGTGCTGATCCCCTTCGTGGCGCTGGCCGCCCGCGTCGTGTCGCCGCTGCTCACCCGCGTCGCCCGGACGCGGGATCAGGAGCTGTTCCTGCTCGTCGCACTGGCGATCGGGCTCGGCACCGCCGCGCTGACCCAGGCGGTGGGGCTGTCGCTGGCACTCGGCGCATTCCTGGCTGGCCTGCTCATCAGCACCTCGGACTTCGCCCACGAGACGCTGGCCCGCCTCCTCCCGCTGCGCGATACCTTCGGAGCGTTCTTCTTCGTGACGGTGGGCGCGCTCATCGACCCGCGCAGCGTCGTCGCGAACCTGCCCCTGCTGGCGACGCTGGTGGTGCTGGTGGTCGTCGGCAAGCTCATCGTCCGCTTCGGCCTCGTGTGGCTCTTCGGCGAGACGCTGTGGACGGCACTGCTGACCGGCATCGGACTGGCCCAGATCGGCGAGTTCTCCTTCGTGCTCGTGCAGGCCGCGCGGCAGGCCGGGCACATCGGACCCGACATCTACCAGGCCACCCTGGCCGCCTCCCTCCTGACCATCGTGATCAATGCCGCGATGGTGCGGCTGGCCCCGCGCTATCTGGGCGCGTTGCGGGCCGCGGGGCGGGCGACGCCGGAGAGCGACCCGGCGGCGCACGAGCTCGTGCACCACGTGATCCTGTGCGGGTTCGGCCGGGTCGGCAGCGCGGTGGCCGAGGCGCTCGACACGTTCCACGTCCGCTGGATCGCGATCGAGACCGATCCCGATATCGTGCGCGGCTTGCGCGAGCGCGGCATCCCCAGCCTGTTCGGCGATGCCAGTCATCGCCGCCTGCTCGAGCATGCCGGGGCCGAGCGCGCCGCCCTGGTGGTGGTGGCGCTGCCCGAGAGCCAGCACGTGCAGCTGGTCGTCAGGCGACTGCGGGCGCTGAACGCGACGGTGCCGATCCTCGCCCGGGCCCACGCCCGGGAGCATCACGAGCCGCTACTCCTGGCCGGGGCGACCGAGGTGATCCAGCCCGAGATGGAGGCCGCCTCGACGCTCATCCGTCACGCGCTCCGGCGGCTGGCACTGCCGCGCGAGCGCGTGCTCGCCTACCTGGAGCAGTATCGCGAGGCGATGGAGCTGGTCGGGCCGCATCCGGTGGAGGGCGGGTTGCCACAGCTCCGGGAGGTCACGCTCGAGGCCGGGGCGCTCACCGACCGGACGCTGCACGGCGCGCGCGTGCGCGAGCGCTTCGGCGTGTCGGTGATCACGATCACCCGCGCCGATGGCACGCTGGTGCCGCATCCCGCCGCGGACACGATGCTTCGATCCGGCGACCGCGTACGTCTCTTCGGTCTGCCAGAGCAGATCGATGCGCTCCTGGCTCACGCCGCCCGGCGCGAGTGAGCTCGACTGCCTCCCGACACTCCTACCCGCGGGCGGACGGCGTGGCGTCTAGGAATGCTCCGGCTCACGGTGCCGGTAGGCGGCGCCGACGGTGTAGATCCCGAAGCCCAGCGCCACGACCAGGATCGCGCCGGTCAGGACCCCGAGCGGCACCGGGTTGCCGCGGAAGCCACGCGCGGCGTGGATGGCTCGCTCGGGCAGCGAGGATGGGGTCTCGTCGGAGTATCCGGCCGGGCTCGTTGGCTCACGTCCGATGCCGATCCCACCGGCGGGCTCGGTGTGGCCGGCCGCAGCCGTGAACAGAATTGACGCCAGGAGCAGAGCAGAGATCACGTGCTTCATGGCGCTGCGGGTAGTGCAACCCAAGCGCCAGGGACATGCCGGCCGGCGCGCGGGACTACGTCAGGGAGACGGGCTCCCCGAGGACGGAGCGCCTCCTCCGGGTGAGGGCGCGCCCCCCGATCCGCCCCGGCGCCCGCGACGGCGGCGGCGAGGCCGGCGGGGCCCCTCGGGCGACGCTGCCGCCTGCGGTGGAGACGGTGCAGACGGCGGGGCCGGCGCCTCGCGCCGCGGCGGATCACCAGCCGGTCGCCGCTCGCCGCCATGATGGCCCCGGTCGCGCCCGCCCGGGCCCCCCCGGCGCCCGCCCCGGTCGTCGCGGCCCCGACGGGCATCCAGCCGGGCCCGCCGCTCCTCCGCGTAGCGCCGCCGCTCCTCGGCCGTCGGCCGGATCTCCGGCAGGATGAGATCGTCCTCCGGCCACTCGACGGTGATCTTCTGGCCGATGAACTTCTCGATCGGCTCCAGGTAGAGCGCGCTCGCCTCGTCGATGAGCGCGATGGCCTTGCCGCCGGCGCCGGCCCGGGCGGTGCGACCGATCCGGTGCACGTAGTCCTCCACGTCCTGCGGCAGGTCCCAGTTCACCACGTGCGTCACGCCCTCGATGTGCAGCCCGCGCGAGGCGACGTCGGTGGCGACCAGGATCGGCAGCTGGCCGTCCTTGAAATCGTTCAGGATGCGCAGACGGCGCTTCTGGTCGACGTCGCCGGTGAGGGCGCGCGCCTCCCACCCGTTGCGCGTCAGCCGATCCTCCAGCCGGCGCGCCTCCTCGCGGGTGTTGGAAAAGATCAGGATGCGATCGCCACCCTCGCGGCGCAGCAGCCCCAGCAGCAGGCCGAACTTCTCCTCCCGACCGACGTGGTAGAGAAGCTGCTCCACCCGTTCGGCCGTCTTCTGCTGGGGCATGATCGTGATCTGGCTGGGGTTGTTCATGAACTCCCAGGTCAGCTCCAGCACCCGGAACGAGAGCGTCGCCGAGAACAGGAACGACTGCCGGCGCTCGGGCGGGGGCAGCCGGCGCAGGATGAAGCGCAGGTCGGCGATGAAGCCCATGTCGAACATCCGGTCGGCCTCGTCGATGACCAGCACCTCGACCTTGCGCGGCGACCACACGTGCTGCTTGAGATAATCGATCAGCCGGCCCGGCGTGCCCACCAGCAGGTCGCAGCCCGCCGCCAGCGTGTCGCGCTGCTTGGCATAGTCGATCCCACCGTAGACCGCCTGGATGTTGAAGGGCGTGAAGCGGCCGAGCTGGCGGGCGTCCGACTCGATCTGGACGACCAGCTCGCGCGTGGGCGCGATGATCAGCACCCGCGGTGCACTGGGCGACGAGGGCGGCGGCGCGGGCGTGCGCAGCAGCCGGGTGAACGCTGCGATGAGGAATGCCGCCGTCTTGCCGGTGCCCGTCTGGGACTGGCCGGCGACGTCCTTGCCCTTGAGCGCCAGCGGCAGCGCCGCTTCCTGGATCGGTGTGGCCGTCACGAAGCCGGCCTCGCGGATGCCTTGCATGACCGACTCGGGCAGATCGAGCGTGACGAATTCCACTAGCGTGTCCTGCCGGGCGGGCCGTCGCGACGGCAGTCCCTCACTCGCCGGAGCTCCCACTCTCGCTCTTGGGCGCCGAGCGGCGGCCGAAGATGCGCGCACAGATGATGCCGACCTCGTAGAGGATGATCAGCGGCCCGGCCATGAGCGTCTGGTTGAAGGCGTCGGGTGTCGGCGTGAGCACGGCGCCGGCGATGAAGGCGCCCAGGATCGCGTACTTGCGGTTCTTGGACAGCATCTTCGCCGTCACGACGCCCATGCGGGCCAGCAGCGTGAGCGCCAGCGGCAGCTCGAAGACGGCCCCGAAGGCCAGCGTGAACTTCAGCAGGAAGTCGATGTGATTCTGGATCGTGATCATCGGCTTGAGCCCGGGCCGGGCGTAGCCGAGCAGGAAGTTCAGCGCGTAGGGCGTGACCACGAAGAGCGAGAAGGTCCCGCCCAGGATGAACATGAGCGAGCCGACGAGGACGAACGGGATCGCGTACTTCCTCTCGTGCTCGTGCAGGCCGGGGGCGATGAAGGCCCACACCTGCCAGAGGATGACCGGCGAGGCCACGAACACGCCGGCGATGAGGCCGACCTTCATCTGTACCCAGAACGCCTCGGCCGGCGCGGTGAACACCAGCTCGTAGCCGAGACGGGTGACCGGCCGCGCCAGCCAGTCGACGATGCGCTCGCTGAAGGGCAGCGCAATGACGGTGCCGGCGAGCAGCCCGTAGAGCGCGCGCATGATACGGGTGCGCAGCTCCCCCAGGTGCTCCATGAAGGGCATCCGGTCGTCGACGGAACGCGCCACGCTCACCAGCTTCCGACGAAGTGCCGCAGCACCCCGACGCCACGCCCGGCCGGAAATCCTTCCCGGATGGCGGCGGTCACGTAGGCCTTGGCCTCCCGCACGGCCTCGACCAGCGGCGCGCCCTGGGCCAGTCCGGCCGCGATGGCCGCCGACAGCGTGCAGCCCGTGCCGTGAGTGTTGGTGGACTCGATCCGGGCACCGGTGAACCGGGTGAACGCGCGGCCGTCGTACAGCAGATCGTTCGCGGCCCCGGCGAGGTGGCCGCCCTTGACCAGGACGTGGCGCGGCCCCTGACGATGGATCCGGCGAGCCGCTTCCTCCATGTCCTTCTCCGTCTCGACGGGCAGGTCGGCGAGCACGGCGGCCTCGTGCAGGTTCGGCGTCACCACCTCGGCCAGCGGCAGCATGGCCTCGATCAGCGCCGCGCGGGCCTGGGGCTGCAGCAGCGGCGCGCCGGACTTGGCGATCATCACCGGATCGAGCACGATCCGGCCCTGACCGTGGGCGGCCAGCCGCGCCGCGACCGCCCGGATGATCGGCGCGGTCGAGAGCATGCCGAGCTTGACCGCATCGGCGCCGAAGTCGTCGAGCACCGCGTCGATCTGCAGCGCGACGAAGTCGGGCGGTACGTCGTGCACACCGGTGACGCCGAGCGAGTTCTGCGCCGTCACCGCGGTGATCACCGACATGCCGAACACCCGGAACGCCGAGAACGTCTTGAGATCAGCCTGGATGCCTGCACCGCCGCCGGAGTCCGATCCGGCGATGGTCAAGGCCTTGGGAACGCCCATAGACGGAAGGCAGTATACCGGAGACTCGTCGGCGTTCCAGCCGAGGGCGATCCGCGGCAGGCGGCCCGCCGGCAGTGCGCGCCCAGCTCCTCGAGGGGTTGGCGCGCCTGATCGGGCCGGTTCTGCATCGGGTCGCCACCCGGCAACGGGCCGTGGATCAGGCGGGGATGATCACCGTGAACTCGCCGCGGACCCCGGCGGCGCTCAGCCGCTCGCGATGAGCGGCCGGCGTCGCCCGCACGATCTCCTCGAACTGCTTGGTCAGCTCGCGGGCGACGACGATCTCGCGCTCGCCGAACACCTCGCCGATGGCGGCCAGGGTGGCCAGGATGCGATGCGGCGACTCGTAGAGGACGATCGTCGTCTCGAGCTCGCGCAGGGCGGTGAGCCGGTTGAGGCGACGCCCCGCCTTGAACGGGGGAAAGCCATCGAAGACGAACCGGTCGGCCGGCACTCCCGCCGCCGACAGCGCGGCCACGACCGCGCTGGGACCGGGCACGGGCACGACCGTGATCCCGGCGGCCCGGGCCTCGCGCACCAGCAGGAACCCCGGATCGGAGATCCCCGGCGTGCCCGCATCGGTGACGAGTGCGATCGATCGGCCCTCGCCGAGCTGCCGCAGCAGCTGAGGGCCCCGCGTGAGCTTGTTGTGCTCGAAGTACGAGACCGTCGGCGTGTGAATGTCGAAGTGCGCCAGCAACGCCCGCGTGCGCCGCGTATCCTCGCACGCGATCACATCCACCTCCCGCAGCACCCGCAACGCCCTCGCCGTGATGTCTTCAAGATTCCCGATCGGCGTCGCGACAACGTAGAGCGTCCCGGTTACCACGCTCCGAGCGCCGGCTTCGCCGGCGCAATCCGTATCCCGGGGGGAGGCAGCGAGGAGCACGCCCGCGGGGGGGGGGCCACGCGCGTGGGAGGGGGGGCTACCCCCCCCTCCGAGGGTCAAGCCGTTTGTTCCTTCGGCTCGGAGACGAGGACGGGGCGCTCGCGGCTCAGGATGACCTCGCGGGTGATCACGCACTCCTTGAGGCCCTGGATGGACGGCAGCTCGTACATGATCTCGAGCATCACCTCTTCCAGGATGGCGCGCAGGCCGCGGGCGCCGGTGCCGCGCTTGAGCGCCTCCTTGGCGATGGCGGCCACGGCGTCGTCGGTGAACTTGAGCCGCACCTTCTCGAGGTCGAAGTACTTCTGGTACTGCTTGATGATCGCGTTCTTCGGCTCCTTGAGGATGCGCACCAGCGCCGGCTCGTCCAGATCGTGCAGGGTGGCGATGACGGGCAGCCGGCCGACGAACTCGGGGATGAGCCCGTACTTGAGCAGGTCCTCGGGCTGGATCATCGCCAGCAGGTCGCCGACGCGCCGCTCGTCGCGGCTCTTGATCTCGGCGCCGAAGCCCATGCCCGAGCGGCCCACCCGCGACTCGATGATCTTGTCCAGGCCCACGAACGCTCCGCCGCAGATGAACAGCACGCTGGAGGTGTCGACCTGGATGAACTCCTGGTGCGGGTGCTTGCGGCCGCCTTGAGGAGGAACGTTGGCGATCGTGCCCTCCAGGATCTTCAGCAGAGCTTGCTGAACCCCCTCACCGGATACGTCTCGGGTAATCGAAGGATTCTCGGATTTTCTCGCGATCTTGTCGATCTCGTCGATGTACACGATGCCGCGCTCGGCCCGCTCGACGTCGTAGTCGGCGGCCTGGAGCAGGCGGAGGATGATGTTCTCGACGTCCTCGCCGACGTAGCCGGCCTCGGTGAGCGTCGTCGCATCGGCGATGGTGAACGGCACCCGCAGCATCTTGGCCAGGGTCTGGGCCAGCAGGGTCTTGCCCGAGCCGGTGGGGCCGATCAGCAGGATGTTCGACTTCTGAAGCTCGACGTCACCGGAGTCGCTGCCCGACTCGATGCGCTTGTAGTGGTTGTGGACGGCGACGGCCAGGATCTTCTTGGCCCGCTCCTGACCGACCACGTACTGATCGAGCGCGGTCTTGATCTCGGCCGGCTTGGGGAGGCTGCGGATCTCCCGCGACTTCTCCTCCTCCCACTCCTCGGCGATGATGTCGTTGCAGAGCTCGATGCACTCGTCGCAGATGTACACCGTCGGGCCCGCGATGAGCTTGCGGACGTCGTTCTGGCTCTTGCCGCAGAACGAGCATTTCAAGGTGCCGTTGCCCTCACGCGTCCGCGCCATCCGTCCGTTGGCTCCTACTTCTGGACCTGCGCCGAGAGCGCCGCCTGCTCGCTGACCGCCCGGGTGGTGGGCTTGGAGGAGATCACTTCGTCCACGATTCTATATTCTTTGGCCTGCTCGGCGGTCATGAAAAAGTCCCGATCGGTGTCGCGCTGGATCTTGTCCATGCCCTGGCCCGTGTGATGCACGAGGATGCGATTGAGCTCCTCGCGCATTCTCAGGATCTCCTTGGCCTGGATGTCGATGTCCGTCGCCTGGCCCTGCACGCCGCCCAGCGGCTGGTGGATCATGATGCGGGCGTGGGGCAGCGCGAAGCGCTTACCGCGCGCGCCGGCGCACAGCAGCAGGGCGCCCATCGAGGCGGCCTGGCCCATGCAGATCGTCGAGATGGCCGGCTTCACGTACTGCATCGTGTCGTAGATGGCCATGCCGGCCGTGACCGAGCCGCCCGGCGAGTTGATGTAGAGGTAGATGTCCTTGTCGGGATCCTCCGCCTCCAGGAACAGCATCTGGGCGATCACCAGGTTGGCGAGCTCGTCCTCGATGAACGTGGGCAGGAAGATGATCCGCTCCTTGAGCAGCCGCGAGAAGATGTCGAAGGCCCGCTCGCCGCGCGGTGTCTGCTCGATGACCATCGGAACCAGCGCCATGCCACTCTCCTTCGTTGCCTGAGGTTAGGCGGTGACCCGGGCGTGCTCGATCAGCAAGTCGAGCGTCTTGCGCTCGCGGAGCCCGTGGTGCAGCGCGTCCAGGTCGCCGCTCTTCTCCATCATACGACGGACGGCCGGAGCGGGCCGCTGGCTGGCGCGTGCGAACTTCTCGATCTCCTCGTCCACCTGAGCGCCGTCGACCGCCAGCGCTTCCTTGTCGGCGATGGCCTCCAGCAGGAGCGCCCGGCGCACCGCCCGCTCGGCGCCCGGCCGCAGCTCGCCGACGATCTTGGGGTAGTCCCACTGCACGCCGTCGGGGTTGACGCCCTGCCGGCGCAGCCGCTCCCGCGTGTGCTCCACCTGGTGGGCCACCTGGCGCATGACCATGGCGTCCGGCACGGCGAACTCGTGACGGGTCAGCAGTGCGTCGATGATCTTGTCCTCGAGGGCCTGGCGCGACTCCGCCTCCCGGCGGGACTCGAGCTGGCGCCGGACCTCGGCGCGGACCGCGTCGAGCGTCTCGAACTCACCCAGCGACTTGGCGAAGTCGTCATCGAGCGCGGGCAGGACCTTCTCCTTGACCTCCCCGAGCTTGATGTGGGCCGTGCCCTCCTTGCCGCGCAGGCTCTCCATCCGGTGATCGTCGGCGAAGCGCAGGCTCACCTCGCGCTCCTCGCCGGCCCGCATGCCGACCACC
>Ga0310811_10012156_pt1 | contig 11167 bp, 9 predicted proteins | sample YCmetagenome_FD_207642 | JGI IMG/M metagenome (GOLD analysis project Ga0310811, IMG submission 207642) | Soil microbial communities from experimental microcosm in Duke University, North Carolina, United States - YC | ecosystem: Engineered > Artificial ecosystem > Soil microcosm > Unclassified ... | reverse complement strand
CAGTGAATTCGCCAGCGAATCCTTCGCCCGCTGCAGTTCGTCGCGATCGAGTGGCTTGTCCACCATCCCGCGAATCTCCTTGAAGATCTCGGAAACGGACGGCGCGGTCACGTCGGTCCGGACGCCGGAGCCGACCTGGAACGGTCCGGGCGCACGGCGGAAGGTGAACTGAGACGAGGCGCCGTAGGTGTAGCCGTGGGCCTCGCGCAGGTTCATGTTGATCCGGCTCGAGAACAGGCCGCCCAGCGCGATGTTCATCACCTGCAGCGGCCGGAAGTCTGGCGACGACCGTGCGGCGCCGATGGTGGCAACGCGCAGCTGCGTCTGCGGGCTGCCTGGCTTGTCCACGATCACCACGCGCGGTGGAATCGACGTTGGCGTCGTCAGCGTGGGACGCGCGGGTGTGCCGCGTTCCCACGACCCGAACGATTTTTCTGCCAGCGCGCGCAGTTCCGCCATCGAAATATCGCCGGCGACGACGAGCGCCGCATTGTTCGCGACGAAATTCTGCTTCCAGAATGCAGACAAATCAGCGCGGGTAATCGCCTTCACCGACGCCTCGGTGCCGATCTCGCTGTAGCCGTACGGATGCTTGTCGCCGTAGAGCACCATCGCCGTCACCTGTCCGGCGACCTGTGACGGGTTGTCGCGAATCTGCGTGAGCTGACCAAGCCGCTGCGACCGCTGGCGATCGAGCTCCTCCGCCGGGAACGACGGATGCAGCGTCACGTCGGCCATCACATCCAGCAGCGACGCGAAGTTCTTGCTCAGCGATCGTCCGCTGATCGTCGTCGCATCCATCGAGCTGCCGGTGCCAAGCGATCCGCCAATCTGCGCCACCTGATCGGCGATCTGCAGCGCGCTCCTCGTCGCCGTTCCCTCGTCCAGCATCGCGGCGGTGAAGTTCGCGAGGCCCGGCTTGTCGAGCGGGTTCGAATCGCTGCCAGTCCTCAGGACGACGCTCGCGGCGACAAGCGGCAAGCCGCGACGCTCGTTGAGGATCAGCGTCAGGCCGTTTGGCAACGTCGCCGACTGCGGCGTCGGGAGCACCACCGCCTTGGCTGTCGCGCCCTTCGGCATGGTGCCGCGCCACGGCTCGTCTTTGTTCACCGACTGCGCGCCCGCGCCCTCACCCGGTTTCGGAGCCGGCGGAGTCGGCACCTGTGCCGACGCCTGCGGCGTTCCCGGGATGGCCTCAACGACCACGCGGGACGTTGGCGTGAGGTACGCCTTGGCGAACGCCTGCACGGAGGCGGGCGTCACCGCGCGATACCGCGCGACGTCCTGCTGCAGGTACTCGGGCGTCCCCAGATAGTGGTTGTAGGCGTTCAGCTTGTCCGCGACGCCGCCAAAGCCACCGAGACTTTCCAGCCCGCCGACGATGTTTGTCTCGATCGTGTTGCGCGCGCGATCGATCTCCGCACGGTCGGGTGGCGTTGAGCGCAGTGTCGCGAGCTCTTCGTCGAGCGCCTTCTCGATCTCCTGCACCGTTTTGCCGGGCTTCGCGGTGATCTGGATCTGGAAGATCGATCCGAGAATCAGTGATTGTTGTGATGCGCTGACGTCCTGCGCGATCTGCTTTTCGTACACCAGCTTCTTGTAAAGCCGGCTCGAACGCCCGCCGCCGAGCATCGTCGCCGTGATATCGGCGTCAGCGTCGCCCGGCTTGTAGAACGACGGCGAGATCCACGCCATGTAGACGCGCGGCAACTCGACGCGCGACGGGACGACCTTGCGGCGCTCGGCTGTGATCTTCGGCGTGGTCGCACTGATCTTCGGGACGGGCGCGCCCCGCTTCAGCGTGCTGAAGTACTTCTGAACGAGCGCCTTCGTCGCCGCCACATCGATGTCGCCCACGATGGCCAGGCTGGCGTTATTGGGCGCGTAGTACTGCTTGAAGAAGTTCTGCACGTCCTCGAGCTTGACGGCCTGAATGTCCTCATGCGATCCGATGACGTTGCCGTAGTAGGGATGCCCTGCCGGATACAGCAGCTGCACGAGCGCTTCTTCAGCCATCCCGTACGGCTGGTTCTCGACGCTCTGACGACGCTCGTTGCGAACGACGTCCTGCTGATTGGCGAGCGCGGCCTGATCGACTTTGTCGAGCAGGTAGCCCATCCGATCCGACTCGAGCCACAACGCCAGCTCGAGCTGGTTCGAGGGAAGCGTCTCGAAGTAGTTGGTCCGGTCGTAGTCGGTGGTCCCGTTGATGTCGCTGGCGCCGGCGGCTTCGAGCAGCTGGAAGTGCTGATCGCACGGCACGTGCTTCGAGCACTGAAACATCATGTGCTCGAAGAGGTGCGCGAACCCGGTGCGCCCCTTCGCTTCGTTCGCAGGACCGACGTGGTACCAGAGGTCCACCGCCACAACAGGCAGCCGATTGTCCCGTCGCAGGATGACGTCGAGGCCGTTCGGCAGCGTGTACTTCTCGAACGCCAGGCGGGGAATGCCGGCAGCCGTTGGCGCAGCGGTAGCCGCCTGGGGCCGCGCGGCGGCCGGCGCGGTCGCCGGAGCCTTGGCGGGCGCCGGTTTCTGAGCGCCCGCCTGACTCTGAGCCAGCGGTGTGGTGGCCATGGCGGCGCACGTCAGCGCGACAACCAGGAAGAAGCGGATAAATCGTCGATTAGTCATTTCATTCACCAATGGCATCCCTGAAGGGATGCCCTACTCACGCATCACAACGGCATCCCTCAAGGGATGCCCTACGACTCGGGTTTATTGCCAAGACTCTTCCAGAGATACCAGCACGCGACCGATCGATAAGGCCGCCAGGGTTCGCCTATCTTCGTCAGCCGTTCGGGCCGGGGCATCTTGCGCAGCCCGTAGGCGCGCTGAACGGCCTTCAGAATTCCAAGATCGTCCACAGGGAGCACGTCAGGACGATGAAGACGGAACATCAGGAACATCTCCGCCGTCCACCGCCCGATTCCCTTCACCCGGGTCAACGACTGAATTACGTCTTCGTCCGGCAGTTCGTTCACCTGGTTCAGCGGGACGGAGCCGTCGGCAACGCGGGCGGACAGATCGCGAATGTAGCGAACCTTCTGCGAACTGAAACCGACCGCTCGAAGCTGCTCATCGGTGAGACGGGCAACCGCAGCGGGCGTCGGTGGGCCGTCGAACAACGCGTCGAATCTCCGGGCAATCGTGGCAGCGGCTTTGGTCGAGAGCTGCTGCGAAATGATCGCATGCGTGAGCGCCGTGAACGCGTCCTCGTGTTGCGCGTCAGCCAATCCGCACGGTCCGTGTCGCTTCATCAGGTCGCGAATCACCGGGTCGCGCCGTGCGAGCAGCCGTCTCGCCTTCACATAGTCTGTCGTGGTCATGTCGCGCCGTCAGCTCCTGGTCCCCGATTTCTGACGCCTGGTCCCTACTTAATAACGGCCGTCAACGTCACCCGGGCGCGAATCTCGGTCTGCCCCGTTTCGATCGGCGGTGCGGCGGCCGCGGCGGTCAGCGTTTCCGCACGCGCGAACCGTGGCATTGGCACAGGGCCGCCCTCGATCCCTCCCTCCTCGATTCGGACGATGCGCTCCACCGTACGGCCGGCACCGGAAGCCGCGGCGTCCGCCTTGGCCCGCGCGTCGGCGACAGCCAGACGAAGCGCTTCGCGTTCGAGCTTCGCGCGATCTTTCAGGTCGAATCGCACGCCACCAAGGGACGTCGCACCAGACGCGACGGCCATTTCGAGGTACTCACCAACGCGATCCACGCTGTCGACACGCACCTCGACGGTGTTTCGCGCCACATAGCCTTTGCCAACACGCTTGCCGTTGACGAAGTCCCATTCGTACTGCACGTCGTAGGCGATCGTGCGAATCGCATCCGCCGCAATGCCGGAGGACTTCAACTTCGAAAGCACCGGCGTCATCGCGTCCGTGTTTCGCTTCTGCGCCTCGCGCGCGGTTGCCGCCCTCGATTCGGCGCTGATGTTGATCCAGGCCCGGTCGGGCACCGCCTGCACGAGCCCCTCGCCCGTCGTCACGACGACAGGTTCAGTCGGGGTGGCGGTTTGCTGGGCATAGGCGGGCAGCGAGAAGACAAGAAAGAGCAGGGTCAGAATGCGTTTCGTCACGGTAATCCCCTATTACTCATCTACCATCATCAGATGCCCGGAGCCGGGCCGCTAGCCGGTCTCACCATTGTTGATCTGACCCGGGTGCTCTCCGGGCCCTATTGCACGATGCTGTTGGCCGACATGGGCGCCCGCGTCATCAAGGTCGAGCGCCCCGGCCACGGCGACGACACCCGCGCCTGGGGACCGCCCTTCGTCGGCAAGGAAACGGCCTACTTCCTCAGCATCAACCGCAACAAGGAAAGCCTGACGCTGGACTTCAAAAACACTGAAGGCCGCGAGATCCTGGCGAAGCTGATCAGCAAGTCCGATGTCGTCGTCGAAAACTTCCGACCCGGTGCGATGGCTCGGCTTGGGCTCGATTATTCGACGCTCGCGGCGCGTCACCCGCGCCTCGTCTTCTGCTCGATCTCCGGGTTCGGCCAGGACGGCCCGCGCCGCGATCAGGCGGGATATGACGCCGTGATCCAGGCAGAGGGCGGCCTGATGAGTGTGACCGGCGATGCCGATGGCCGCGCTTTCCGCGTAGGCGTCGCGGTCACCGACATGGTTGCCGGCCTTCTGGCCGTTCAGGGCATCCTCCTCGCCCTCTTCGCGCGCGAGCGCAGCGGACGCGGGCAACACGTCGACATCAGCATGTTGGACGGTGTGATCTCGTTGCTGAGTTATCACGCGTCGATCTATCTGACGACCGGCGCTGAATCGCGGCGGGTTGGCAACCGCCACGCGACAATCGCGCCGTACGACACGTTCGCAGCGTCGGACGGCGAGCTCTTCCTTGCGGTTGGAAACGACGAGCAGTTTCAACGGTTCTGCGCCGCCACCGGTCTGCAACACTTGCTGGCCGACGATCGCTTTTCCACGAATCCAGCGCGCGTTCGAAACGAAGCGGCGCTGAAAGAGTTGCTCGAGCCGGTGATGCGCGAACGCACGAGGGACGGGTGGCTCCGCGAATTCGCCACCGCCGGTGTTCCGTGCGGCGCCGTACGCAGCGTGCCCGAGGCGCTTTCGGATCCGCAGGTAGACGCGCGTCGAATGGTTGAAGCGGTTGAGCACGCTGTCCTCGGACCGATGAAGGTTCTGGGCACACCCATCAAGCTGTCGGACACGCCCGCCTCGGTTCGGACCGCGCCGCCCACTTTGGGGCAGCACACTGATACTGTGCTGGGCGAGCTTGGATTGACCGCGGACGAGATCGCGGGCCTGAGAAAGCGTTCGGTCGTATAACTATGGAAATCTCAGCAGTCAAAAGGCGCGTGCAGCAGGGTCTCGCGACGGCACGTACTCGGGCGCAGGAGCGTCGGCAACAAACGGATGGAGCGACGCGCGACTACGCGGTGTTTCTCGAAACCGTGGCGACGCCGCTCGTCCAGCAGCTTGCGAACGTCCTGAAGGTCGAGGGCTACGCGTTTACCGCATCCACGCCAGGCGACACCGTGCGGCTCACCAACGATCGCGGTCGCGGCGACTTCGTTGAACTCGCGCTCGATACCAGCGGCGAACGTCCACAGGTCGTCGGCCGCATCACCCAGTCGCGCGGCTCACGGCGACTCGACGAAGAGCAGCCGATCAAAGCTGGCGCATTACCGTCCGAGCTGACCGACGAAGATTTGCTCGAGTTCCTGATGCAGGCGCTGGAGCGGTGGCTGGTTTAGTCCTTGGCAGGCACGCTCGCGGCGTGAATGGCCATCAGACCGCCGAGGACGCGAATCACGCGCACGTCTGTAAAGCCTGACTGCTTCATCATGAATGCCACGCCGGCGGCTCCCGGATAGTTGCGAATCGATTCCGGGATGTAGCGATAGGTGTCCGGATCGCCGTGCAGCACAAAGCCAAGGGCTGAGCCGACGATCGTCAGATAGATCAGATACGCGGCGCGGACGATCGGATTCGATGGGCGATTGAAGTCCAGCGACAGCACGCGGCCGTGAGGTGCGAGGACGCGCCGGATCTCTTCGAGCGAGAGCGTCAAGTCGGGAACGTTTCGAAGGCCGTAGCCAATCGTCACAACCGTGAACGATCGGTTCGGAAACGGCAGCGCCAGCATGTCGCCGGTGACGAACCGTGGATGGCACCCCTTCAAGGGGTGTCCTTCAGAGGGGTGCCCTGCGACACCGGGTACGTAGTGTCCGCCTTCAGCCGGACCAGAACGTTGCCGAGCCAGCTGCAGCATCCGGTGCGTGACGTCGAGGCCAACGGCGCGCTCAACGCTCTGGGCCCCCGCGAACACGATGTCGCCTGTGCCGCACGCGAGATCGAGAAGGCGATCCTCAGGCTGCAGATCGGCGAGCTGAATCAGGCGCCGCTTCCAGCGTCGATCCTGACCATATGAGAGGAATCCGGTGATGAAGTCGTAGCGGTCGGCGATGGTTGCAAACAGCCGGCGGACGTACCGCTGCTTGCCCTCAGCCGTCGAAATGGCTTGGCGGAGTTTCACGCACGAGTCCCTGGTCCTTCGTGCTTCGTGCGTAGTCCGTCCTCAGTCCGTAGTCCGTGCTTCGTCCAGAGTCCTTCGTCCCTTGTGCGCCCAGGACAAAGGACCAAGGACAGACCAGGGACCAAGGACGGACCAAGAACCAAGCACAAAGGACTAAGGACTGACGATGATCGTTCCGCGCATCATCATCATGTGCGGGCGGCACCAGTATTCGTAGGTGCCAGCATTCTCGGGAACGTCGAACACGACGTCCGATGATTGATTCCACCCGATCGGATCCAGCTCCGCCTTGAAAGACGGCACGGCGAAGTTGTGCTGAATGCCGCGATCCTGGTTCTTGAAGACGATGCGGACGCGATCGCCGGCCTTGAAGGTTAGCGTCGGGTTGGGGAGGTCGCCGTTCTCGAGATAAAACGTCATCCCGCGCGCGACGAGCGTGACCTCACGCGGCGCCGGACGGGCGAGCGCCGCCGCCAGCGCGCCGAGCATCATCACCACGACGGTAATCGTGATCCACTTCACGGACACCCGATATCCCCAGATACTCATCCGACCAGCATCCCCGTCACGTACATCACTGCAAACCCCGCGAGAAGCCCGGCGAGCACCGGCGTCGACGTAAACGCCCGGCCGCGTTCGGCTTCCTTCCCGACCTGCTTCGCGATCTGACGCGTCACCTGCGCGATCGCGCCGACGCCGACCGCGAGGAACAGCACCGACCAGATCGGCGAATACACCAGACCGCCAAGCCACGCGCCGGCAATCGTCGGCGCGCCACCAATCAGGCCGAGCTTCATCAAATCTCCGAGTCCAACTTTTTGCTTCTCCCGTGCCAACGGCGCGACGATCGCAAGCCCTTCCGTGGTGTTGTGCAACGCGAAGCCGATGATCAGCAGCGCGCCGAGCGTCGCCTCGCCAAGCGAGAACGCCGATCCGATGGCCAGCCCTTCACCGAAGTTGTGCAGCCCGATGCCGACGGCAATCAACAGCGCCAGGACCCACCCGCCGCTTGACTTGAGCGACGTCGAAGGGGCACTCCCGCGCCGCTTCTTCAGAACGTCACCGACCCATTCGAGCACCATGTACGCCGCGCCAGCAGCCAGCACGAACAGGACGCCACCCTGGAACGAACCCGGCAGTGCGTGCGACGCCTCGAATCCTTCTTCGGCGCCGTCGACCAGCAGGAACAGCAGGAGGCCGATGGTCAGCGCCAGCAGGAAATCCATGCTTCGCGACGACAGCCTCGAGAGAAAGGGGAACCAGAGCAACCCGATCGCCACGGGCAGGACGCCCACATACAGGCCAATCAGGGTGAACACCCCCAGAAACTTGGACGTCGCCGTCGGCGTCGCCACCGCTACGGGGATCTCGTGCGCGAATGCCGCACCGGTGGAAGTGAGAATGCGCACCTGGTGTGCGTCGCCTTCGACCCACGGGTACGGAATCCTCAGGGTCGTCCGTCCGAGGTGGCTGAGGGCCTGACCCTTGTCCGTTGTGAACGTCCAGAACGCGTCGTCAACCTGGATCTGCGCGATCGTCAGGTCGTCTGGACCGTCATTCATCACCGTCGCGACAATCGCACCTGGCTCGAGGGTGACGCGCTGAAAAGTCAGCCGCTCGACGGGCGGCACATTGACGCCGCGGACGGCGTCCGCCGGCTTCGACCACACGATGGCGGCAATCAGTGCTCCCAGCAGCACGAGCGGAAGCAGCGCAGCCGCCAACCCTTTAGGTGTCACTTTCCACCGCCCTGAACAACCCCATCCAGCCGAGTTCCGCGAACTCGGTCTGGTGCGCGTGGAACATGAAGTCGCCGGGATACCGGAACGTGGTTTCGAGAATCGCGCGTTCGCCCTGACACAGCATCAACGTGTCGGTCGTCTCGCCTGGCGTGAGCGACGTGCCGGTGCGGAACACGTCGAAGAACATCCCGTGAAGGTGCAGGCTGTTCAGGAGATCGAACTCGGTGACGTTGATCAGATAGATACGGGTGAGCCGACCGACCTTCACGCGTATGGGCTCCTGCATGTACGCGTTCGCGATGGTGTTGACGGCGTAGACCTCGTTGTCGGCGTCGAAGTTCGTATCGAACGCGTTCATCACCATCACCAGTTCGTCCGCCGGCGGGCGGCCCTGGCGGGGATCGATGATGAAAGCACCGTAGAGGCCCTTGTGAATATGCCGTTTCAGCGGAACGGTGTGGCAGTGATACAGGTGCAGCCCGAACGGATCCGCATCGAACTCGTAGACGAACGTGGTGCCCGGCTGCACTTCCTGACCGTGGAGCGCGCCGTCCATCTCCGGCGCATGCCAGCCATGAAAGTGCATCGTGTGCGGATGTGACCCGGCATTCCTGAACGTGACTTTGACCCGATCACCCTCAGTCGCGCGGATCGTCGGCCCCGGAACCTGCCCGTTGTAGGTCCATGCAGGAAAGAAGAGTCCCGGGGCGATTTCAATCTCTCGATCGACGGCGTAGATTTCGTACTCCCGAAGCATCGTTCCGTCGGGCCGCTTCGTCTCGCGGTAGTACTTCGCCCGCTGCGCCGGGTCGAGGTCCGCGAAGTTCCAGGTCCTGAGATACCGCGTCGGCGACAGCTGGTCGCTCGTCACTCGTCCGACGAGACCCATCGAGTGGTTGTCGTGAGCCGTCGGATACGACTGGGGCGTCTGCCCACGCAGACGTCCGACTGCCGCGGCAAGCACGGAGCTCGCGCCCACAGACTGGAGCCATGTCCTTCTGCTCACCGCCATTTTGACTATTCAAAATTTAATCTCTGAGCGTCGCAAAGTCAAGTTCAGCCCATGCAAAACTCGGATACACTAGTTTTCAAGATGCTCCCGTCGAGCACGGTTGAGAACTACCTCAAGGCTATTTATTCCGGGGCATCCGGGCTGAAAGCCCCTCACCGGCTGCTGCCGATGGGCCAGCTCGCGGCCTCCCTTGGCGTCACGCCCGGCACCGCGACGACGATGGTGAAGACGCTCGCCGAGTCGGGCCTCGTGGAATACGAGCCGTACACGGGGGTGACGCTCACGCCTGCGGGCGAGCGGCTTGCCGCCCTCGTTCTGCGACGTCATCGGCTGATCGAGCTCTTCCTCGTTCGTTTCATGGGGTACTCCTGGGACGAAGTCCACGACGAAGCCGAGCAGCTCGAGCATGTCGTGAGCGATCGGCTCATCGAGCGGATCGACGAGATGCTCGGCCGCCCGGAAGCTGATCCGCATGGCGATCCGATTCCGAATTCCGAGGGACACATCAAGCAGCAGGACGCGCAGAGTCTCCTCACGTGCCCGCTGCGAACGCCGGTGATTGTGAGCCGCGTCATCGATCAGGACCGGGTGTTCCTGCGGTTCATCGAACAGAACAATCTCAAGCCGGGCGAATCGATTGAAGTCGAAGAGCGCGACCCAGCGTCGGACAGCGTTCGCGTGCGTGGCAAGGATGACAAGCAGATCACGATCGGTACTCGCGCCGCTTCGAAGCTGCTCGTCAACGTTGCTCGTCTGCTGATCTTTCTTGCGTTGGGGAGCAGCGCGTTCGCGCAGGAATCCTCGACTCCGCTGGCGTCAGGAAAGCAAGAGGCCGGGCTGAAGCCGGGCACTACGGGAAGTAACCGACCGTGGGAGATCACCGACAACTCGTTCTTTGTTGAAGAGGCGTTCAACCAGGAATCGGGCGTCGTGCAGAACATCTTCGGGATTTACGCGCCGGGCGACGGTTCGTGGGTGTCATCGTTCACGCAGGAGTGGCCGATCCGCGTTCACGCGCATCAGTTTTCCTACACGGTGGCCCTGGCACGCGCCGATAGAACCGCCGGCGTCGGAGACGTGCTGCTCAACTATCGATTCCAGGTCTGGGATGAATCGGCTCGCCGGCCGGCATTTTCACCGCGGGTTTCACTGGTGCTGCCGACGGGCGACGCCATTCGCGGGCGCGGTAACGGCAGTATGGGCTGGGACGTCAATCTGCCGCTCAGCAAGCAGTTTCGCGACCTCTACCTTCACTGGAACGCCGGCTTCACCTCCCTGCCTTCAGCAGAGGGAGTGTCGGGGACCTACAACCTGTTCACACCGCGAGTTGCCGCCAGCGGCATCTGGCGTGTACGGCCGATGTTCAACCTGATGCTGGAGAGTGTGTTCGCGTGGCCGGAGGAGATCGCAGGCGCAACAACTGACCGCCACTACGCGACGACGGTTATTCCCGGTTTCAGAACCGGATGGAATACGGGCGAGGCGCAGACGATCGTGGGCGTCGGCATCCCGGTCTCGTTCTCATCGGGCAGCACGGACACAGGCGTGTTCGGCTATTTCTCCTACGAGCTCCCGTTCACGCGGACCAAGTAGCCGCCTCAACTCCCATGATTGAAGGCGCAACCTGGCTGGTCGTGATGATTGCCGTGGTTGCGGTGTTCGTCAGCATCGGGCGTCGTCGATCGGGAGGTGCGGGAGGTGTCGGGTCCGCTGCAGCCGGCGCGATCTACGACCTGCTCCAGGAGGAAGCGCAAGGCGCTCGAAATCATTGTCGAGGAACGTGCCGCCGCCCGTGATCCCGAGCACGCTGACGGCGATCTGCCGGCCCTCGAAGATCCGAGCCAGAGGTAACGGAGGTTACGGAGGAAACGGTTTCACAGGAGAAACGAAGGAACGGAGGC